>Ga0335073_10013143_pt1 | contig 11604 bp, 9 predicted proteins | sample Lox_Sample_22_FD_207093 | JGI IMG/M metagenome (GOLD analysis project Ga0335073, IMG submission 207093) | Soil microbial communities from Loxahatchee National Wildlife Refuge, Florida, United States - Lox_Sample_2.2 | ecosystem: Environmental > Terrestrial > Soil > Wetlands | place: USA: Florida... | reverse complement strand
GAGATGGGGCTTGAATTGAACATTGCCGTTCTTGTCTTGTCCAAGATCAACAAACAATTTCTGAACCTTGTTTCCGAACGCCACGGAATCAGGATCATTGCTCATGTAGTTGAACCACCTGGTGATTTCGTCGTTGAGGCGGTCGGTATGATCCTTGTATCGATCGTTGAGGAAATATTGGCCCTGCTCCTGGAGCTTGTTCCATTCCTCGGTCGATTCGTCCTTGAGAATGTAACCATCTTCGCGGAGGCATTTGCGGATGAATTGATCGAGATGCTTGCCCCATCTGGAGAATTCGGGATCGTTATTTGCGTCGGCGATGAGATCGTTAGCTGCGTCGAACATATCGTCCATTGAGGTACCGTCCGCGAAGTTCTCGAGGAGGGCCTTGAGCTCTGTTTGCGCTTTCTGGAGATTGCTGTCGCTAGCCGTCTTTTTCGCTTCCCCGTGGGTATCGAGAGCGACCGATTTGGTGTGACCCGCATATTCTTCCGCAAGGTCGATGAGAGTGTCGATAGCTTCCAAGTAATCTTCATGTTGCTGGATCTCGACGACCATTTTCTTGAGGCGATAGATCGTCTGATCACGACGCTCCTGGGGAACTTTGTTTTTGAGATAGTCCTTCGTCTGGTTTTTGTTGCTCTCGACGACTTCGCGGGCCTTGTCTTTGTGCTCATCGGGAATACTGTCTGTGAGATTGGACGCGCGATCTTTGACGGACTGTAGCCCAGCTTGAGCGCCGGACTTTTGGTCGACATCGCTGCGGGACTTGTCGTTCGAATGTTCGTCAGTTGCACGTCGACCAGCTTCTTCGTAGTCGGATTGTCCAGTGGCACCCTTGGAAGCGTCTTGGGCGACACCTTGAGCTTCTTGTTTCGCTCGATCAACGGTGCCATCTTTGCCGTCTTGCCCTGCGGATAGTTTTTCCTGGACTTGACCCTTCATCTCACCCCAAGATGGCGGAGTTTCATGCCAAGTGTGGTCAGGAGCGGGTTCGTCAATCTTTTCGAGTCGCTCCTTGTCCGGGCGGATCTTTTGAGTGGCGTTTTGAGCAGCATCGGCGGCCATGTCACGACCCAAGAGGGTGATGTCCTCGAGTAGTTTGCGGAACTGACCATTGGTGATCATCAAACGTCCCAATGTGCGCAATCCTTGGAGAGCCTGCTGACCGTGCTCTTGGGCTTGATCTTTGCTGACGGGAGCATTGATATTGGACGAATCAGGTGAAGTGGAGGCTTGAATCGTGTGATACAAGAAGTTTTGAAGTTCTTCATTGTAATTTTTCTTGAGCCAGAGGTATTTAGCCGAGTCGATGACGTCGCGCAGATCTTTGACGAGTTCGCGACCTTCGGAGCTCAATTGCTTGCTGGGGTTCGTGAGCATTTTGGAATCAACAGCGCTGGTGAGGGCGACATCGATTTGCTTGTTTGACGGAAATTTTCCTACACCGTCAGATCGGACACATGTGAGATGTCAGTACCATTCGAGAACGCATTGAAGATCCCGTAAATACGAAGCTTTCTATCGATGTCTTCATCACGCGTTTTGGTGACAGTTGGGCGGGTGACCGCATTGGAAGAGGGATTTTCAGAAACTTCTCTGACAGCCATAATGTTGCGAGGTTTCCTTTGAGAAATGGTACGAGAATCGTGAAACCAGAAAGGCGAGCATCTTTATTATACCCTCATGTCTTGGAATCTAAGTTCGTGGCGTGGTGACGTAACATGGACATATTTTAATGCGGGCACGTAGAATCCATAGCTCATTGCGCGCAAGCAATGGGAACGGAGAATCAACCATATTTTGCGTGCTCGTCATGTCAGCATCATGATCGCCACAGTGAAAGTGACGTACTGGGTTCCAGCTTTAGTGTGGGACGAGTCATGATTGGCTGAACAAATATGGCTGTGGCGTTGCCAATGACCCGTCCCAGTCACTGTTGGAGCCTTTAGTCTTGTTGCGGCAAGCTAGGCGCTTGCCTTGGTCCTGGGATTTGCATTTCCAAGGTTTTCACGTGAGGATGGGCCGAGGTTCAAGTTTAATCATTTGCGAATTACGAACGGCGGTTGCAGTAATCTCAAGTGAAATGATCTACTTCGACATGCGGGCTGAGCAAAGGAGATCGCTTATCCTGAATCCCTATCTCTTGCATGTCAAGGAAGAATTCCCATCCAACATATAAACTTTAATTCCAAGTTTGGACTTCATTACCATGTGGAAAGGGGTTCGTCGGCTATTGGACATTCGAACGCAATACAGTGAATATAAAAGTCTTCTGTCAAATTTCTGAATCGCTATAATGCGCAGCAAAGGTTGAATGCAGCGCGTCCTTTACATAGACATTCTTTATTCCTGTCAATTGGACTCTGTACATGAAGAATACTCCGTCTGTGACCTTATTGGGAACGTTTCCACCTCAGATCGCCACACCCCTACCGCTGCGAGAACGGGAACAGTTCGGATAGCGGCCCGTCTTCCACAGAAAATAACTCCAGGTCCTCCATACGCACTTCGTTCAGTGTCTGTAATGCAGTCGCTTCCAAAACAACCCTTTCGCATCAGCCAATTTGAACGAAGAAACGATCTACCGTGGCACGATGGCATCGCTAAATTCACCCCTAGCCTTGAACGCTTCGAGCCATCGCTGAATGCCGACACACCATCGACAGCCGTCCGTCAAACCCCAAAATCCATGTTCGAGACGAGGAGTGATCAGGTCGTTTCCGCGGGTACGTGTAAAGTCAAGGAATTCCTTTGTCACAACGGCGGCTATGGTGTGAGGATTCGGATCGAGGGAGGTGTAGTTGCAGTATCCCATGCGCATGAAGCCTACCCCGGGTCCAAAATAGCGCAAAGTTCGACCAAGGACTTGCTGTTAATATACAAGTTGCAGAAGTGAGATGGATGGGGCTTTGGTTACCATTGAGTGGAGGAATCGTTGCCGGAACGGCGGGCATAAATTCGGGGGAATCTGCTCACCGCACTGAAGTAGAGGCTGGAGCCCTAACCCAAATATTCGATCTATCCGCAATAAAGCGAATTGGATCAAGATCACAAATTTGTCCTGGTCGTGGGAACTTGGATGCTACAAATGATATTGCTCCTATCCGCTAAATACAATGCATAACGCCCTACAGTTTCAACTTTCCAACCTCAAAGTCAAGATGCAATACTCGGATCCTTAGAAGTGTCAATGCTCATCCAAACTCCATACACCAGCAGCTCAAGTCAAAGTCATTGGTTCATTAACCTCTCCAGCACCAAGGTCTACTCCTGCCACGCCGTCCGCGGTCGTTATTGACTCGGTTTCCGGTTGCACTTCCGCATTAGACTGTTGCTGCGCTCGACTTTCACGATCCCGTTGTCTCCGTTCAATTTCTGAACACCATTCGGAGTGTCCAGGCCAGGCATTATTGAAGCATACTTTGGAACAATATTTAGTGCGTCTATACATTAGCTCTCTATATTCGTGAAATGGGGTGAGATACTTGCATCGCGGACAATGCATAAATTTCAATGTAGGGTCATCGGGCTCCCATTGCCGACATTGCATATAACTACATTGTCGTTTCGGAACGACCTCGTCTTTCCGTGAATAATGTCGCATGATGATGCTTGCAAAGTGACGCACGCGTGAAGGATGGTACTCAGCAAACGTGAATCGTTCGACGATTTCGAAAACATTGACGTCTTTGTGTTTGTCTTCCGGCGTCCCCGATTCACGTAGGAGACTTGGGACAAAGCGAGTCGAATTGAAAACAGCGCGTAATTTGGGGTATTTCGAAAGGTATGCCAAAGTTTCGAGGCACTCAAGCACGTCTTCACTTCGAGGGATTTTCAGATCTTCTAAAGGATCGCGAATTTCAGAGTGGAGAGCACTCATACGACGTGATTGAACGGCAGCTGGAGCCCGATGATACTGTGCCACATCAAAGGGAGTTGTGAACGGTATGATTGGCGCATTCGGAGGGTTGGGGAAGCGGCGATCTCGAGGTAGTGGTATCGTTTCGATGGGAGCAAGTACCGGAGATGGGGGATTTGGAGCCGGTTCATCGGGTTGGGAAGCCGTCGATGTATCTCGAGGCTCGTCGATTTCCATAGCGATGGTGACTCTGGCAGGAGACGGTGCGTTCTGGCTCGAGGGAGGAGGATTCTCCTCCGGTGGAAATGACGCAGAGTAAGAAACATCTTCCTCTGGAGGCGGTGATCGTAAAGCTTCAACGTCATTCATGCCTTCTTCTAACGAGGTGTCCTCTTCGGCTTCGTTTGCGGCAACGGTATCAACTTCCATTCGATCCCGATCTGGTTCCAAGGATGGTGGGGTGTTGCTTTCGCCGCTCGTTTCAGTTTGCGGGCCAGTGACGGGTTCTGTAGAGGCATTCGCGTTAATCGCGGGCCCTAACGGTGACCGAACTAAGAATCTCGCGCCTCGCGCGATTCGCGTTCGTATTTGCAGACCTTCGAGTGGTTCAGAGGAACTCGTGATCGATCCCAGCGTGGCTGCCCGACGTCGTTGACCATACTGTGGCAGTGGTCGAATAGACGGCACATAGTGTTTCAGAGTAAAGTCGATGTGTTCGCGAATATCAGTTTCCATCGATCTCCAAAAGCATTCCAAGATTGTGATCAAGGCAGGCACAACTTGGGCTTCTATGGCACGCAGACGAATGGATTCTGGGCCCCGAATGCCAAATTGAGTCAAACATTGCAGAGCGAGTTTCCGCACATGGACTTCAGTCGGGTCGTCTTGTATTCGCACAGTGGACAGAATGTGGACTAGTGATTCGAGGCCGCCGTCTTCGGTCATTGTTTGACGAAGGTGAGGCAGGTTGAAAACCATCGGTCGGAGATGGGTGAGAGTTATGGAGAGGGGGAGAGTGGAGGTGACATCCAGTGCGCTTCGACTATAGTTGTTGGGCCACAGTATTTCGACCGGACGCGAAAAACCCGGGAGAGACCGATTTGGTTGGCGCATGCTGGAGGCGGATGACGGTACTAATCCAAGATACTAGTAAATGCAATAAAAGATGATGGAATTAGGGGATGTAAGGAATCGATTCTGAGAGTACGGTGTAATAAAAGGAGATTTTTGAATCAAACGGGAGAGATGCGCTGGATAAATGAAACGTGCGATGTGAACTTTTGCAGTCGGAACAAAGTTTTAAGGAGTAAAGATTACAGATCCATTCTCCGGACAGATGAGTCGTGTTACCGCGAAGGATTGATGGGTAAAGACCGTAGAGAATGTGCGTTGGGGACGGAGAGAGGTTGACGAGGACGCTGGGAACGGGTGGCAACCAATCGACGGGGTGGGAGGGTAGGTCGTGTGCTTGTTTTACTAATGCAGTCGAAGAAAAGAGAAAGACGGGATTTGACCAAAGGTTAGTGGAAGGGATTAGGAATGTTATCGATCGTTGCAGTCCCTATTTATCGAAAGGAGAGATAATGCCGATAGAGGAGGAAGAGGGTACGAGGATGAGGGAAGAAGTGGTGAGGGAGGTGGTTGGTGGGTGGGGGTGGATAATTCAGTCAAAGGATACTCCCGTAAGAATACTAGTAGGAAAAAAGGGCGGCGGCGGAGGGCGGGCTACCATAATTTGCAAAAATTATCTCGGGCCTGATTGGTTAACAAGGGGAAAAATTTCTTACATAATAACACGGCTGCTCCGATTTCCTACAGTCTAGACGCGTACGCAGTCCCGGGAACTACAAGTCTGTCCGTGCGCTTCGGGGCTCGGCATCAGTAACAACCGGTTACCGATCTTACCAAATTTCACCACGCGTTGTCTTGCACAAACAGGACCCAAATCCCGTAGGATATACAAGAGTTTTTCGAATCTATTGACCTTTAAGAGGATAACCGCTTGAAAGCATGAGTCAAAGGAAAATGTAGTGCCCCTTGAAAGGGAACCGGAAATGAAGGATCGACATTTACTCCCGTGCGCGACTGTGATCTAATCTCCCGCGATCGAATCCAACTCATCCTCCGCCCATAATCTTCCTTGCCCCCACCATCTCCAGAGCAGATGCCCTGTTACTTATGAAGGTCGTCCAGGGAATTGAATCAATATCGTTGAAACAACAAGGAAACTTTCCTCTATGACTCTCACACAGGGACGAAATTGAATGCTATTCTCACCCGCGGCGGACGGGCTCGAATACGGGAATTGTAGTACACGAGGCGATACATATCAGGCTAATGGGAAACCTGCGGTCGACGACGGCGGCCCATTCAACGTTGTCGCCGAAAACGCTCGTACTCTGAGGCAAGTATCAGGATTTGCTGTGGCGGTGGGTAAAGTGGTGCTTTGCTGAAATCATTAATTCAGGGATACATGCACTCCGGGTTATGTTTCGATTGCATACAGAGGGGCCCAACTGTTTCCGAATCATTCGCGAACTAAAGAAGAAAGGTTATTTATCGGGGTTTCACCAAACCTTGCCAAGCCAAAGCGAAAGCTATACTCGATCTGGTTTGGGGTTAGTTTCCGTCTCGAGTGGATCTCCGCCGGTTACCGGATCGGAAAAGTAGCGGGCTGTAACACAAAATCCTTCCCGGTTGGCACAAAAATTAAACTTTTCGCAGAGCAAAACCGGCTCATCTTTGTAGAACGCTAGCATCGATGAGGGTCATATTCTGGCACGAGTTCAAAAAACTCTAATTATAAAATATCTCGGGATCCCGTGTTCTGTGCTACAAGAAGTCCAATAGAAGACGTCGAGCGACAAATTTTTGCCACACGGATGATGCATGATTGGTCGAGGAAATAATTTGAAAGTAGGCTCCTCGCATTTGCACAGCAGCAGCAGCTATTTTCAGAGGTGGGGACGTGCTTCGTGGTGATTGGCTGGGAGACAAATTTAATTGTGTGTTTCCTCAAGCCTTTTGAGTAACCCCCTACGAACAAAAACAGGGAACAAGAACGACTGCAGAGGACCGTCGTCCCTCTACATCATTTTTGGTTTGGTTATTTGGAAACGACATCTTTTTGGGCATTATCCACGGTATTTACTCTGAAAACCATGTTTTTCCTGTGATGAAACATCCGCATCCCCGATTGTAATATAAAGTCCTTTTTAAACGGTAATGTCGAGAACGGAAAAGCAAACAAGTCTTGGCTAACGGCAGTTGCGAGGGAACAAACTCTGCTCGAGTCTCCCTAATTCAACGACCAACAATGTCCTCTTCATCTCCTCCTCCGTCTTCTTCCTCTTCGACAGAGGTACCACCGCCTGCCTCGCCTCCCAGACAAACATCAAATTCCCCGCCCCGCTTGACCTCCTCACCACCTCAATCTGCATCTGCACGTCCGCAACTACACATAGAAACGAATCCTGTGCCAAGAAGGCCGTCCATACCATCCACTCCACCACGGAGTCGCGACGGTCGAAGATCGTCCTTCAATGAGGGCAATCCCCCGGCCTCGGCGACCCCAAGTCTACGTTCGCAAAGATCCGACCTCCCCCGGGTCCGCTTCTCAAGTGATGTCCAGACATTGGGGGAAAGAACCGTGGTCTCACCATCAATCACTGCCGATGAAGCGCTAGCACGATTGCAACATTCGTCAAGTCAATCGAGCTTGAATCGGAGAGCCGGTAGTACGCATTCGGACCTCCCACACGTCCCTGCTGTTTCTCCCCCCCACGACCAAATACGAGGGATTCTCCGATCACCTGTAACGACCACCACATTACATGCCTCGGCACCACAACAACCTGTAAGACGACCGACTCGACCGCGAGGATGGAGTCTGCGGAGACAACTATTCTCAAAGCAACAAGATTCTCCCGCAGTGTCTCCTTCAACACTACCCACGGGCGAGATCGGATTGACGATTCTCCCTCCACCGCAAATCGAACCTCCTCGTCGTGAACCTCGACTGTCAAGGTCAATAGATGATGTCGATGCCATTCGCGTGGTGAATACCGCTCTCGATCAGGCCCGACGAGACCCTCTCGTTGCATCCATACAACCGAAATCCTCATCCACAAAGAAACTTGCCGTAATAGAACCTGAAGTCACCCAAGCTTCATTACCATTCTATTCAACATGGGCCGCTTCACGTCGAACAAGATATATGCTGGTAGACCAGTGCAAAGCGATAATGCGAAAAATCAAACGCATGCGAGATCCACGATTAATATCCAAGGGAAAAGGTCGAGAGATCCCCATCGACGTCGAAGCTAGAGGGAAGACGCATTTGATAGACGAACGAACTGGACGAGAGTACGTGGACAACTTGATTACCAGTTCAAGATATACCATCTACTCATTCTTACCACGGCAAATATGGGCACAATTCTCCAAAATCGCCAATTTGTAAATAAACCTTCCTTATTCGCGCTAACAAAAGCTACTTCCTTGTTGTTGCAATCATGCAAATGGTTCCAGGCTGGTCAACGACGGGAAACTACACGACCATCATCCCGCTCTCCTTCTTTCTATCCCTCTCGATGGCGAGAGAGGGGTACGATGATTGGCGACGACATCGGCAGGATAAAGTAGAGAACAATAAAGAAACCCGAGCGCTGCGATCGACGAAATTCGAAAACGGCATGGAAGAAGTGAAATGGGAAGAAATACGGTGGAAGGATATCCGAGTAGGAGACGTCGTTAAAATCTTCCGTGACGAATGGATCCCTGCAGACATCATACTTCTGCACTCGGCTGGTAACAACGGCATTGCGTTCATCGAGACAGCCGCATTGGATGGAGAAACAAATCTCAAATCCCGGCAAGCTTTACCTCAAGTTGCGTCGCACTGTAAAGACGAGCAATCCTGTGCGGCATTTCGAGGATTTCTCCACAGTGAGGACCCCAATCAAGATCTCTACAATTTCGAAGGCAAGGTCACCATTGGCGAAGAATCTCTGCCTCTCTGCAATACCGAAATCCTCTACCGCGGCTCGATTTTGCGGAATACTCCGTACATCTACGGATTCGTAGTTTTCACCGGCGAAGAAACGAAAATTCGAATGAACGCTTCCAAATACGTCCGAACAAAAGCGCCGACCCTTCAAAAACTCGTCAACAAGGTTGTTTTGATAGTCGTCTTCCTTGTCGTTGTTCTCGCTATCTTTTGCACTGCTGGATATCAAGTTTGGCACGCGCGGACCAGTAGCGGTTCGTGGTATCTAAAGGGAGGGAGTATTTCGTTTGTCCCGATTGTCGCGAGTTTCATCATTCTGTTCAACACGATGATTCCTTTGGCATTGTATGTCAGTATGGAAATCATCAAGTTGTCTCAAATGATAATGTTGCAATGGGATGTAGACATGTATGACGAGAAGAGCGATACACCTTGCGAGGCCAGAACTGCTACAATTAACGAAGAACTCGGGCAAATCAGGTATCTAATTTTCAAATGGAATGTCACTAATTCAGTTATATCTTCACGGACAAGACGGGAACATTGACGGATAATATCATGTTATTCCGCAAAATGACGATAGCTGGCTATGCATGGTTACATGATCTCGATATCCAACGCGACTCGAAAAACTCCAAAGTCTTCCTCAAGCACAAGAAACGCAAGGGCAAGAAGGCAATGCACCCCAACCGCAGTCTAAGTTTCGGCCACAGCGGCGATGGCCGCGCACCGAGATCAGCTGGATCCGAACCCACCCACGTCGACTCGCACTCGGAAGGAGGATCCATCTCACGGGGAATTCAACGAAGTGGGACTTGGAGGTCAACAGCCGTACCCTCGAAACCTCAACAACTGCAAACGACTATGGAGTTGATTCATTACATTCAGACTCATCCGCATACCATTTTCGCAAGGAGAGCGCGCCAATTTTTACTAGGAATCGCTTTGTGTCACACGTGCATTCCGGAATTCAACGACGAGCTACAGGAGTTTGAATATCGAGCCGCGAGTCCCGACGAGCTGGCTTTGGTTGATGCTGCAAAGGAGTTGGGATATATCGTGATTGATCGACAAGTCGGGACTGTAACACTGAAAACGCATCCCAACGGTCCGGCGGAGGAGCCTGTCACGGAAGTCTATACAATTCTGGACGTCATCGAATTCTCGAGTGCCAGGAAGCGAATGTCGATTATCCTCAAATTCCCCGACGGTAGGATCTGTCTGTTCTGTAAAGGTGCCGACAGTATCATCATGGAACGACTACGATTGTCAGAACTCGCCCATACTAAAGCCCGCGAAGTCCAAGAAGCCGTCAACGCGCGAAGAAGCATGGAGGCCGAACGGGCCATCAAATCAAGGATCAGTATTAGTCAAAGCCGTCGTTCAATGAGTCTTGCTCGACCGAGCATGTCCGGAAGTCGTTACGAGGCGATTCGGGATCTGGATGATTGGTTGAAAAAACGGCAGGAGGATCATTTTTTTGGAGATGACGAATCGATTGAAGGAAATGCAGGTTTTGAGGCTAGACATTCCCTCGCTTTCGGCGAATTTCGATCACCCCTCGAAAGAGCAATCGAACCGGAATATTTCATCGATGATCGAATTGCAGAAAACGATGCCCTAGTCCTCGAACGAACGTTTCAACATATCCAGGATTTCGCAACTGAAGGTCTCCGAACGCTGCTCTATGGCCACCGATTCATGACGGAACAGGAATACTCGTACTGGCGAAAGATCTACAATGAGGCAACGACGAGTTTGGTCAATCGTCAAGAAAAGATTGAACAAGCGGGGGAACTCATCGAAGTCGATCTCGAAATTTCTGGTGCAACGGCAATCGAGGACAAACTGCAAGAAGGTGTACCGGAAGCAATCGATAAACTACGTCGCGCGAACATCAAGCTATGGATGTTGACGGGAGATAAACGTGAGACTGCCATTAATATTGGTCATTCGTGCAGATTGATCAAGGATTATAGCAGGGTTATCGTTCTCGACTACAACGATCCGGAATTGCAGCAGACCATGGCGAGTGCGCGACTTGCCCTGAATGTTGAAAATGTTGCGCATTCGGTCGTCGTGATCGATGGAGGTACACTCGGTATGATTGAGAAGGATCCGACATTGTATACGCTGTACCTCGATCTCGCAGTTCAGGTCGATTCAGTCATTTGTTGTCGCGCCAGTCCCAGTCAAAAGTCAGCAATGGTGAGTGCTGTACGGAAAAAGGTCAAGAGATCAATCACACTCGCTATCGGCGATGGAGCAAATGATATCGCGATGATTCAAGAGGCTCATGTTGGGATTGGTATCACTGGACGAGAGGGATTACAAGCTGCACGTTCATCGGATTACTCTATCGCCCAATTCCGATTCCTTCTCAAACTACTCCTGGTTCACGGACGGTGGTTCTATGTTCGCATCTCGAAATACGTCCTCGCCACCTTCTACAAGGAATTACTGTTCTACCTCACCCAGGCCATGTATCAAGCGTACTGCGGCTATACCGGCACCAGTCTTCACGAGCAGTGGGCGTTGTCCATGTTCAACACGCTTTTCACGTCGCTTCCGGTTCTCGTTATCGGTATCTTCGACAAAGATCTCTCGTCGACTACACTCCTTGCGGTCCCCGAATTGTACACCAAAGGGCAGAAAAACGGCGCGTTCAGCATCAAATTGTATTTCGGTTGGATGTTTATCGCATTATCCCAAGCACTGATGTGCTTTTTCATCC
>Ga0335073_10013142_pt1 | contig 11604 bp, 8 predicted proteins | sample Lox_Sample_22_FD_207093 | JGI IMG/M metagenome (GOLD analysis project Ga0335073, IMG submission 207093) | Soil microbial communities from Loxahatchee National Wildlife Refuge, Florida, United States - Lox_Sample_2.2 | ecosystem: Environmental > Terrestrial > Soil > Wetlands | place: USA: Florida... | reverse complement strand
GCGCGCCGGAGTAGCCTACGACGCCGCCCATGATCACGAAGGCCTTGAATTTGATATAGAACGTATCGTAGCCAAGGCTGCGGGCACGCTGCTCGTTGTCGCGCAGCGCTTGCAGCACGCGACCAAAGGGGGCATGCGCGATCCGCCACAGCAATCCCATGCCGCCGGCGACCGTCGCCACGGTGAAGGCATGAAACGCCCAGTCGCTGTGCAGCAGCGGACGGGGCACGCCTTGCAGCCCGTTCTCACCACCGGTCAGCGACGTCCATTTATAGGCGATCTCAAAGGCGATTTGTGAAAAGGCGAGGGTGAGCAAGGAGAAATACAGGCCACGCCGGCGCAGGATGATCAGTGCGATGGCGGCGGCGAGTACCAGTGAGAAGGCGACGGCGAAGATTAGCGCCTCAATCTCGTTGCCGAGAAAGCTGCGCAGCGAAATTGCGACCGCGTAGCTGGCACAGCCGAAGAATACCGATGCGCCGAACGGCACCAGTCCGGTGTAGCCGACCAGCAGGTTCACGCCGGCGCCGTACAATGTGTAGATCGCGATCTGGGTGATCAGGCTGACCGGCGCGCCGATCGCATTCCAGGCGACGGTAAGGCCGATCAGGACCAGCAGCACCCACGGGACGGGATGGCGCAACGCGGCGGTCATTCGAACCGCTCCCAGCGCTCGCCGAGCAATCCGCGCGGGCGCAGCAGCAGGATGATCGCCATGAACACGTACATCACCGCGTTGGCGGCGTCCGGTTGGAACTGGATGGTCAGCGCGGTCACCACGCCCACGAGCAAACCTGCGATCACCGCACCGGCGAAGGAGCCAAGGCCGCCGATCACCACCACGACGAAGGCTGGCATGATGGCGTTCTCCGACATCGACGGGATCACCGTCCATAATGGCGCGGCCAGCACGCCGGCAATGCCGGCCAGCGCGCAGCCGAGGCCGAACACGGCGGTGAGCACGCGCGGCAGGCGGATGCCGAGCAAGCCCACCATTTCCGGGTCGCGCGATGCGGCGCGCAGGATGCGGCCGAACGGTGTGAATTGCAGGAAGGCCCACAGGCCGGCAAGCAAGGCCATGGTCATGACGAAGACCGCGAGGCGGTATTTGGTGATCAGCAGCGGCCCCCAAAGATAGATGCCGGTGAAAATCGGCGGCTGGTCGAACGGCTGGCCGATACCGCCGTAGATCAGGCGCAGCAGTGCCTCGATCATCAGGGCAAGCGCGAAGGTGACGATCAGGCTGATCAGCGGCTCCTTGTCGTAGAGTCGGTGGATCAGCGTGCGTTCCACCGCCATGCCGACGGCGCCCACCAGCAACGGCGCGGCCAGCACCGCCGGCCATCCGAACTGCTGATACAGCGTCAGGGCGAAATAGGCACCGAGCGCGAAGAAGCCGCCATGGGCGAAGTTCACGATGCCGAGCAAGCCGAAGATGATGGAGAGGCCAATGGCAATCAGTACATAGAGGCCACCGAGCACGAGCCCGGTGGCCACCTGCGAAAGAATGACGTCGAGCATCGCGCCGTCAGGCCATATGGCAGCCATTCGCCTCGGGCGAACCGAACACCTTGTCGAGGTCGGCGGCGTTCTGCGGCACCACCCCCTTGACGTCGAAATAGTCCCATTTATCGGTGATCTTCGGCTTCACTTGTACCACCAGGTTCTTGAGCAACATTTGGTGGTCGCCCTTGCGCCAGTAGTACGGGTTGTCGGCCGTGCCGCCCTTCCAGCTCTCCAAGGCAGCAATGATCGCGGCCGGTTCGGTGGAGTTCGCTTGATCGATGGATTCGAACAGGGACTTGCCGGCGATCCAGCCCATCCAGGCCTTGTCGGCGGCGGGTTTGCCGTACTTCTTCAGGTACGCGGCGGCCATGGCCTTCTCTTCGGGCGGATTGGTCGGGTTGTTGTACCACCATAGCGACGTATAGAGGCCGGCTGCCGCTTCCGGACCAACCGCCCAGATATCGGTATCGCCGATCGCAATCTCACAAATCGGAATCTTGCCTTTCATCCCCATCTCGTTCCACTGCTTGAGGAAGGTGGAAAGATCGCCGGCGGGCACGCCGCCCAGGATCATGTCCGGTTGGGCCTGGCGGATCTTGAGGATGAACGAACTGTAGTCCGGCGTATTCAACGGCACACTGTCGTCGCCGACGATGGTGCCGCCGGCGTTCTTCAGAATCTCCTTGAAAGACTTCGCGATGTCCTGACCGAACGCGTAATTGGCGGTGATGAAATACCATTTCTTGCCGTAGCCCATGATATACGGCGCGAACATCGTTGCCTGGGTAGCAACCGGCGTGTTCAGACGGAACGTGTAGCGGTTGCAGTTGGCACCGTTGATCGCGGTGGCGGCGGCATTATTGCAGACGAAGGGTATCTTGAGTTGCGCGGCGGTGGCTTGCTCGGCGAGCGCGTCAGAGCTGAGCGAGCCGCCGAGGATCGCGACAACCTTGTTCTCCTGCACCAGGCGCTGCATGTTCTGCTGCGAGCCTTGCGGCGTGGGTTCGTCCAGCCATACCAGTTCCGCCGGCTGACCCATGAGCTTGTTGCCATGCCCCTCGAGCGCGAGATAGGTGCCGTTGGCGAGGTATTCGGTTTGCGCGGCGATATCGCCGGTCTTGGCCAGAAGCAAGCCGATCTTGACGGGTTCGGCGGCCGTCGCGTTGCCAAGGAACGGGCGCGCAAGCGGTGTGGCAGCGGCGAGCGATGCGGCTTGCAATATGTTGCGTCGTCGCAACATAGGCCGGGGTAGTTCTGGGCCCCGCTGCTGCTGCGGGGGTGTGTCTCGTTCCGTCATACGTTTTCCTCCTGGTGGGCGTCGAGCACGCGACAGCATGCGCGGTATCCTGGCCGATCAGGTGTGGGCCATACCGTAGCCGCGCTACGCGAGCAATCCTGTCAAATGCATATCCGGGCGGTGCTGCGCCTGTGCTGCCATGCGCACCGCGGCGTTCGCCGCACCGTATTGGCGATAGTTGCCGCATCGCTGGACTATTTCAAAGAAGAAGCGATCATCGAAGGCCGCGGTATAGGCGTGCAGGTATTCGCCTTCGTCGTCGCGGTCGTAGAGGACATTGGCCTGGGCGAGTTGTGCGATACGCTCGTCGTCAAGCCCCCATTTTGCGGCAACATCATCATAATAGTTGGCAGGGATCGGCAAAAATCTTGCACCATGCGCCGCCAATTGCGGCACGGCATGCAATATGTCGTTTGTCGCGAGCGCGATGTGGTGCACACCCGCACCGGCGAAGGTGGTAATGAAACGGCCTGTCGCCGTCTGCCGGCTTTCCGAGATGTTCAGCGGCAGGCGAATGCTGCCCTCGGGGCTGACCATGGTGCGGCTGCGCACCAGTCCATAGGGATCGGCGATTTCCCAAAGCTGCTGCGGCTCGAAGCCCAATACGGCACGATAGAACAGTACGAAATTGTCCATACGGCCGACCGGCAGGGCCTGGGCGACGTGGTCCACGCGATGGAGCAATGCAGGGAGCGCGGCGTCGGATTGCAGCCGGAAATCGTCCTCATAGATCGTGCGGTCGGAGGGATCCGGTTGCACCAGATAGATCAACGTGCCGTCGGGAGCTCGCAGCGCGGGGATGCGGCGCTCGCCTGGGCCGATGCGCTCGCGCCATTCCGGGCATAGCAATGCGTCGGCCCGCTGGACGGCGCGCGCCGCATTATCGACGCGGAACGCCACGGCGCAGACCGCCGGTCCATGCAACTGAAAATGTTCTGCTGCCGCACTATCCTGCTCCGCATTCAAAATCAGGTTGATATCGCCTTGTTGAAACATCTCGACTGATTTCGAGCGATGGCGGCCGACGCAGCGGAAGCCGATGTTGCGCAGCGCCTCACCGAGGCGAACACCGGTATCACCGTCCACGGCGAATTCGAGAAATTCCACGCCATCGAACTTCGGCGGTGGCGGCAGCGCGGTGGCATCGGCTTCCGCTTCCACAAGACGAAGCGACCGCAGGCCGTCGCGCGCGATCAGCCGTGCCGGCGCCGCACGGAATTCGTCGTTGAAGATTTCAAGCGACAGCGGACCGCGGTAGCCTGCGGCAATCACGGCGCGGACAAAATTCGCAACCGGCAATCTGCCCTGCCCCGGGAAATTACGGAAGTGCCTGCTCCAGGAGAGCACGTCCATGGACAGTTCCGGCGCATCTGCGAGTTGCACAAAAAAAAGTTTGTTGGCAGGCAGCGCGGCTATGCCGGCAGGATCGTCGCCGAGTGCCAGTGTGTGGAAACTGTCAACAATCAGCCCGAGCGCGGGGTGATCGGCCGCACGCACAATCTCCCAGGCCTGGCGCCATCGGTTGACGTGCCTGCCCCAGGCCAAAGCCTCATAACCCACACGCAGGCCGCGACGAAGGGCTCTATCCGCCATCTCATGCAGATCGGCAGCAGCCCGTCGCGGGTCGTTGATGGCGGCAGGTTGAACATTGCTGCAGACCAGCACCAGCTTGGTCCCCAGCGCCTGCATGACGTCGAACTTTCGTTCGGCGCGGTCTAGGTTTCGCTGCCGCTGGAGCTCCGGCATCGCCTCGAAATCGCGGAACGGCTGGAAGATGTAGATGGCGAGGCCGAGGTTTTCGGCTATGGCGCGCACGTCTTCGGGGGAGCCGTCGTAGGTGAGAAGGTCATTTTCGAAGATCTCAACGCCGTCGAAGCCGATGGCAGCGGCAGCTTCGAGTTTCTCCGGCAAGGTGCCGCTGAGGGAGACGGTGGCGATCGACTTGGGCAAGGGGGAGGCAAGATTCATGCGTATGGCGGGCTCCTTCCCCGGCATGCGGTCTCCGGCGCGGGTGGCAATCGTGCCGGGAAGCGGGCCATTGACGTGCATTAACTAGTTAGTTAATAGGCCGGCGCGCTCACCGGTTCAAGCAATAAGATCGCCAGACCGCACCAACCGCTGCTCCCACGGCACCGCGCCAACGGACAAGGCCCCAGCAATGACCAATCCCGCGCTGAACACGACCCTACTGCTTGGCCTGATCGGCGCCGGCATCCAGGCGTCGCGCGCCCCCGCATTGCACGAGCGCGAAGGCGAGGCACAAGGATTTCGCACGATTTATCGACTGATCGATCTGGAGCAACTGGGGCTCGGACCGGAAGCACTGCCAAAATTGTTGAGCGCTGCCGAATGGATGGGCTTCAGTGGCCTCAACATCACACACCCGTGCAAGCAGACGGTGCTGCCCCTGCTGCATGAAGTGTCGCCGGATGCGGCGGCGATCGGAGCTGTCAACACGGTGCTGCTGCGGGACGGCAAACGCATCGGTCACAACACCGACTGCTGGGGTTTTGTCGAGAACTTCCGGCGTGGACTGCCCGGCGCAAGGCTCGAGCATGTCGTCCAGTTGGGCGCAGGCGGCGCGGGAGCGGCTGTCGCGCGAGGCGCGCTGCTGTCCGGAGTCCGCAGATTGACCATCTTCGACATCGAAGTGGAACGGGCACGACAATTGGCGATACGGTTCAATTCCCAGTTTGGTGAAGCGCGGGCCGAGGCCGGCTTCGATCTCGCGCGAGCAATGGCAGCCGCCGATGGCGTCATCAACACAACGCCGGTCGGCATGGCCGGCCATCCCGGGCTGCCCTTGCCCGCCGCGCTGTTGCGGCCGGCCCTGTGGGTCGCCGAGATCATCTACTTCCCGCTGGAGACCGCACTGCTGCGCACCGCGCGCGATATTGGTTGCCGCACGTTGGACGGCGGTGGCATGGCGGTCTTCCAGGCGGTGCGGGCGTTTCACCTGTTCTCGGGCGTCGTGCCAGATGCGGCGCGGATGCGCCACCACTTCCAGGCAACCGGCGCCGCCACTTTGTCCGCCTAGCCCGAATGCATCGGGCTTCTTTTCAGCACCCTGCCCTCACCATCGAAGGGTTCCGGATACGCTGGCGACGCCAATTCCAGCAGGCCCAGAATCGCGTCACAGATCATGCGCTTATGCCGCTTCCGCAGCTTCGCCGCGCCGAGGTCCTGCCCGAACAATGCGCCGAATGTGTGCCGGTTGGAGACGCGAAAAAAGCAGAACGCGCTGATCAGCATGTGCAGGTCGACCGGACCGATACCAGAACGGAATGCTCCTGCCTGACAGCCTCGACGGAGGATCGCATCCAGTTGCTCGATCACGCTGGTATTGAGATTGCGCAGCCGCTCGGATTTTGCGAGGTGCCGCCCGTGATGGATGTTCTCAATGCTCACCATCCGGACGAAGTCGGGATGAGCCTCCTGATAGTCGAAAGTGAATTCAATCAGCCGCCGCACCGCATCGGCCGGCGTCAATCGATCGAGGTCAAGCTCCTGCTCCATCCGACGGATGTCGCCATACACCTGCTCCAGGGCGGCGAGGTACAGTCCCTCCTTGCTACCGAAATAATAGTAGATCATCCGCTTGTTGGTGTTCATGCGGGCGGCGATGGTATCAATCCGCGCGCCGCTTAGCCCGTTCGCCGCAAATTCCTCGCGAGCTGCCACCAGGATCTCCTGGCGGGTCCGCGCCGCATCCGGTTTGCGGCCATTTCGGGAAGGCCGGCTGCGCCGGGCTGGTTCTGTCACGGACACGGTATGTCGTCCTAGTCGGCGATGGGGTCCAAGGTGAGGAGTGTACTCACCAGATAGTTAATAAAAGATGAGACTATCTGGTTAGTCCACCTTGTTGCCCGCCGGCGGGCACGTTCCTGGCCACCTCCCGTCGCATAATCACACGAACGGCTGCCGGGTGCAGGGCAATGCCCCGGCCGCTCTGATTCATCATCCGCCTGAGACCGCGGAGGCGGCCGGCGCTACGGGTCTCTGTCGCAGGACCTTCTGGCAACTGCCCAGGCGACCGGGGAAGCCTGCTGTGACGCGAGCGGCGCCGGCCAACGCCGCCGCGCCCCGCTGCGCTCACCGCTTTGTTTCGGCCAAGGCATCCTCTGCTTCAGCCTGACCAACCCGCGAGTACAGCCAGGCGCGAAATCCGACCGCTATCGCAGCACCGCTTCGGTCTTCCGCTCGATCAGCGCGAAGTCGATTTCCGCCGCCAGACCCGGCCCCGTGGGAGCGTGCATCATGCCGTCGCGATCGATCTCCAGCTCCTTCGCCATGCCGTACTTGTGTGCGCCGTCCGGCAACAGCACCTCGAACATCGTAGTGTTGCGGATCGCCATAGAGAGATGCAGGTTCGCCAGATTGTTCAGCGAATTGCCGGAGTGATGGATTTCATATTTCAGCCCGAACGCCTCCGCCAGGTGCGCGGTCTTCAACATCGTGGTCAGGCCGCCCTTGTTCGGAATGTCGCCGCGCAGATAGTCGGTAGCTTTCTCGGTCAGCCAGATCGGATAGGTATCAAGCCCGCCTGCCGGGAATTCCGTCGCCAGGATCGGAATGTCCAGCTTCTGCCGCAGCTTCGCATAGTTGTAGATGTCCTCATCGGACAGCGGATCTTCGTACCAATAATACCCCATCTCCTCGATGGCGCGCCCGACGCGCAATGCGTCCGTGTAGCCGTAGCTCCAGGTGGAATCGAGCATCAGGCGGAAATCGTCGCCCACCGCCTTGCGTACCGCGGCGCACACCTTGATGTCGGTCTCCGGATCGCGCGGCGGATGGATTTTGTAGGCACGCCAGCCATTCGCCTTGAAGCTGTGGGCCTGGTCCACATAGGCGCCGATGTCCGGCAGGACCTGCGAACTGGCATAGGCCATGATCGACTTGCGGCAAGTTCCCATCACCGCATGCACCGGCAGCCCGGCGATCTTGCCGGCGAGGTCCCACAGCGCGGTATCCACCGCACCGATCGTGCGGTAGCTGACGGCGCGGTTGATCAGCCGCATGCCGCCATGGATGCGTTCGCGTTCAAGCGGATCCTGGCCGGTCAGCATCGGCTTCAGCGATCGGATGAGCTGCGGACCATCCATCGACGCGGGATTGGTCGCCGAGCCAAGGAAGGCATGCCCCTCCAATCCCGCATCGGTACGGATACGCAACAGGCCCAGATTGCTGTTCCCGGCCGTGGCCGTGCCAGTGTGGTAGTTGGTGGGCGGGATATTGTCCCAGGTGAAGATGGTCAGTGTAACGTCGTCGATTTTCATAGGTCCCCTCCCGGGCGCACAGCGTCACGCCGCATCACTGTCGTAGCGCAGCCCGCCGCGACGGCAGGCAAGAGCGCGCCACGGCATCAAATCGGGTCTGCACCGGGCGCATCCACGGAGTCAGGCTCGCTATCGCTCGATTGCTGTGCAAGTATCGAGCCCGCAGCCCGATACCGCGTTACATCGCAGCCCGATGCTGCGTCACATCAAGGAACGATGCGTGCCGTCGCAGCGCGGCTTGTTGCCGCTGTGCTTGCAGCCGCAGAAGCTGACGGTGCCGGATTCCTCCGCCTTGAATTCCATCGGTGTGAAGCCGGTGCCCTTGTGCGACCCGTCGCAGAACGGCTGGTTGCCGCTCTTGCCGCAGGCACACCACCAATAGGATTTGCCGGCCTCGACGTCTACTTTGAACGAGCCCTTCTGGGCGATCACCGGCAATGATTCGGACATGGCATGCTCCCCCTTCCTGTTGCACTCAAACCGGATCGAAGCCGTAGTCACGGCGCGCCGCGGCGGCGCTAACGTAGCCGTCCAGCAGGTCCTCGGCCAGAGCCGTTCGGTCGCGTTCCGCGGGCGGACCGTAGCCGCCGGAGCCGGGCGCTTCGACCACCACACGAGACTCCGCGGGCGCAACGAACCCGCCTTTGCTGTTAAGGCGCCGCGCATTGCCACGCGGTGGGATCAACATCAGTCGTGCGGCGCCACCCGAGCGACCGCCGCCGAGGCCGAACGGCGGCGTCACCGTACGCTCGCAGCAGACCGCGGCGTGGGCGTCGCATTGCAGCACGCGCCAGACACGGCGCACGCCAAGCCCGCCCCGGAATTTCCCAGCCCCGCCGCTATCCGGCACCAGCGCGTATTCCTCGACCCGGAGGGGGAAACTCATTTCCAGGATCTCGATCGGCGTATTGCTCATGTTGGACACCGTGCTGGCGACGGCGTTGATGCCGTCCTTCGCCGGCCGTGCCCCGAAGCCGCCCTTCACCGATTCATAACTGACGAAACGCTCGCAGGAACGATAGTCGACACCGCCGAAGGTGATCACCGCGGAAGTGCCTTGCGATGCCGCCATGACGGTGTGTGGCGTGATGGCATACATCGCCGCCATCACCATGTCGGCGATGCGGTGCGACATTTCATGGTTGGCATAGACCACCGGCGAGGGATGCTGCGCGTTGGCGACGCAGCCTGGCGGCGCGGTGACGGTGACCGGCCGCCAGCAACCGGAATTCGGCGGGATCAGGCTTTTCGGATCAACAATCATTTTCAGGGCGCAGAACACGCCGGACGCGGTCACGGTCAGCGGCGCGTTCATCGGGCCGGGAACAGCGGGATCGGAGCCGCTGAAATCGGCGGTGATGCTGTCGCCATGCTTGGTGACGCGCAGCTTGACGGTGAAGGTGGCATCATCGGTCTCGCCGTCGGCAATGACGCCGTCGCCGTCGAAGATGTCGCTGAACTCCGCCTCGCCATCCGGCAGCGCGCGCAACGCGGCACGCATCATCGTTTCGGAATAGTCCAGCACCTCCTGCATGATCTGCAACAGCGTTTCGGTGCCATATTTGGCCGCCAACTCCGACAGCCGCAGGGCAGCACGGGTGTTGGCCGCGACCTGGGCACGCAGATCGCCCAGACGCTCGGTCGGGGTACGGACGTTGGCAAAGATGATCGCCTCGATGCCGGGGTCGGGCTGGCCATCGCGATAGAGCCGTACCGGCGGCAGGCGCAGGCCTTCGCCATAGATTTCTGTCACGGCACCATAACTGCCGGGAGTGGCACTGCCGATATCCGGCCAATGTGCGCGCACGCAGCCGAACCCAAGCAATCGGCCGTCATGGAAAGCCGGGGCGATGACGTTCACATCCGGCAAATGGGAGCCGCCGTGGTAAGGATCGTTATGGATGAACACGTCACCGGGTGCCACATTGGGGAAAGCGCGCACGATGGCGCGCACCGCATCGGGCATCGAGCCGAGATGGATGGGCAGGTCGGGTCCTTGCGCTACCATGTTCCCGAGCGTGTCGAAGATGCCGCAAGAATAGTCGCCGGCAACCTTAAGCAGCGGCGAATACGCCGTCTTGGCGAGGACGATCTTCATTTCCTCAGCCGCAGCATGGAGCGCGTTCTTCACCACCTCGAAGCGGGCAGGATCGGTGCGCAGGGCGTTCATCATGCGATACCTTCAACCTTGCAGGCGCTGCGTGGTGTGCCTGATGGTGGTGTCATCACGCTTCATGCTCGCATCATCCGGATGCAGCCGAACTCGTCGATTCGCGCGATCCATTGCGGCGGCACGACCGTGGTAGAGTCGAGTGCCTCGATGATCGTGGGGCCCATGAGGCTCTCCCCCGGCAACAGGCCCAGCCGCCAATGTACTGGCGTCGGCACGAAGCCGCCGCCGGAGAACCACACGTCGCGTTCGCGCACCCGCCGACTGTCCGGATCCGCTGCTTGTGCCATGCGCAGCGGCGGCTGCCTTCCCAGGGCGGTGACGCGCAGGTTCACCAGTTGCACCGGCTCCGCCCGGTTGGCATGGCCGTAAGTCTGCGCGTGCCTGGCGTGAAAAGCCTCCGCCAGTGCGTCGAGCATGGATCGGTTAATGGGTCCCTCGATTAACGAAACAGTTAGTTCATAGGCCTGCCGGCGATAGCGCAGATCCGCCCGCCGCAGCACCGACCGGTGTTGCGGAGGCACCTGCGCAGCATCCAGCATGACGATGGCCTCGGCCTCCATCGCCGCCACCGTCTCCGCCACGCGCGGCGGATCGACCTCCGACAGGCTCGCGTACAGCGAGCGCGCGTAGTCCCGTCGCAGATCGCTCGCTACCAACCCGAGGGCAGAAAACGCACCAGGTGCCGGCGGAATGATCACCTCGGGAATTTGCAGTTCCTCCGCCAGAGCGGCAGCATGCACCGGCCCGGCGCCGCCGAACGCGATCAGGCTGAACTCCTGCGGATCATGGCCGCGCTCCACCGAAACGATGCGCAGAGCCTGCGCCATGTTGGCGTTCACTACCTCCGCGATGCGCGCCGCCGCATCCGCGACGGACAGACCGAGCGGCGACGCCACGGCATCGACGATCGCCCGTTCCGCCGCCGCAAGATCGATCGGCAATGCGCCGTCCAGCAGCGTCTCGCGGTCCAGCCAGCCCAATACTATGTCGGCATCCGTCACGGTCGGTCGCGCGCCGCCCGCGCCATAGGCGGCCGGGCCGGGATCGGCGCCGGCACTCTGCGGCCCCACCTTGAGTGCGCCGCCGGGATCGATCCACGCAATGGAGCCACCCCCGGCGCTGACCTCCGCCAGGTCGATCACCGGCACGCGAATCGGATGGCCGGTACCATGCATCCAACGCTTCGCATTCGCCGCACCGCCGACTTCGTACTCCGCCGTCACCGAGACTTCGCCGCCAACGATGACGCTGGCTTTTGCGGTCGTACCGCCCATATCAAATGAGATCAGGTTCGCTCGCCCGAGTTGGCGACCCGCCAGGGATGCGGCGATCACGCCGGCGGCGGGGCC
>Ga0335073_10013141_pt1 | contig 11605 bp, 8 predicted proteins | sample Lox_Sample_22_FD_207093 | JGI IMG/M metagenome (GOLD analysis project Ga0335073, IMG submission 207093) | Soil microbial communities from Loxahatchee National Wildlife Refuge, Florida, United States - Lox_Sample_2.2 | ecosystem: Environmental > Terrestrial > Soil > Wetlands | place: USA: Florida... | reverse complement strand
CTCTTCGAATACAAGCGCGGGCAGTTTCACTCCGAAGCTGGCTATAGGGCGTTCCTGCGCGAATCCCACCAGACCGAAGGCGATCTTCTCTTCCAGCGACGAATCGCGCTTCTGAGCGAACTGATCCGCGGTCGGCTAAAGGCCGGAGTAGGCGGATTCCCGCCCAGCAGAATCGCGGCCTACTACGAGGCCCACCGCTCGCAATACACCGAACCCGAAACACGCGATCTGCACATCGTGCACACAAAGACGCTCCGTGAAGCGCTGAAAGCCAAACGGGAAATTGCCTCGGGAAAGAGCTTCGCCAAGGTCGTAGCGGATCTCCACCTGGAAGAGCCGATCTACAGCAAGCACGGCCTCGTGCGGGGGCTCAAGCCGCACGCCTACAGCCAGCTAGCGCTCAACGACGCAATCTTCTCCGCCCAGCCCGGGCAGCTCAGCCACGTTATCCGGATCACGCTCGGCTACTACGTCTTCGAAGTCACGCACGTGCATCCCTCGCGCGTAAAGCCGCTCTCGGCGGTGAGCGCGAAGATCAAGCACGAAGTTCCGGCAAACTTGCAGCGCGACGCGCTGGGCGCATTCGTCGCGCAGTGGCGAAAGCACTGGACCGCGCAGACCGTCTGCGCCCCGGGCTTCGTCGTCAGGCGCTGCCGTCAATACAAGGTCACCTCGTCAACGCCGCGCGATGACCCATACACGCTCAACTAGCAGGCGGATCCTCCGCGGGTCGGCTCGCGTGCTGCCGGCTTGCGCGGCCCTCCTCCTTGCGTTCGCACTGCTCGGGTGCGGTCACGCGGCGAAGAGCTCGAGCGGGGGAGACACCCATGCGGCTGACGCGCTTCCGACGCCGGCGGGCGGCGTAGTCGCGCGCGTGGGCTCCTACGCGATCGGGGCGCAAGCGTTCAAGGACGCATATACCGAAGCCGTCGCAGCCGAACCCGCGGCAACCCGCGCGGCAGCGTTGCCTCCCAGCTTCTCCTCGTGTGTGGCGCGACTCGCGAGCATTGCCAAGGCTCTGAATCTGACGATGCCCTCCAAGGCGCAGCGTGCCGCGAAATGCCGAGCGCGCTACGAAGCGACCAGGGACGAAGTCCTGAGCCGCGCCATTCTCGGTCTGTGGGTGGCCGCGGAAGCGAAGGAGTTAGGGCTGCAGGTGAGTCTTGGTTCGCCCGACGAGCTGATCGGCCCTCGCCTTCAGGTGGAATCAAAGCGGCTCGCGAAGCTCATGACCCACAGTGCCCTCGCGCAGTTGGGGGCGCTCTCGCGGGCGCAGCTGCGCGCCTACTACGAAAGCCACCACCAGCTCTTCGCGGTCCCCGCGCAGCGGGACGTGCGGATCGTGCGCGTGGCCGGCGAGGACGCGGCCAACCGCGTCAAGCACGAAATCGCCGCTGGTAAGACGTTCGCTAGCGCGGCGCGTGGCTTACCGCGACAGCCCCAGATGGCGGTCCACGCCTTCGCGCCCCGCTACGAATGGGGTGACTTCCGCGAGCCCGTCTTGAACAAAGCGATCTTCACCGCCAAGCCACACGTCCTGGCGGGTCCCGTGTTCGTCTCGGCGCTCTACGGCTACTTCATCTTCGAAGTCCTGCACGAATACCCGAGCTACCAGAAGCCATTTGCGCAGGTCGAAAGCAAAGTGCTCGCCGAGCTCCCAGCCAAACTGCGCCAGGAACGGCTCACCTCATTCGCGGAGAACTGGACCGCGAAGTGGAGGGCGCAGACGCGATGCTCGCCGGGCTACATCGTTGAATTGTGCGGCGGGGCGCACTCGACGCCGGGCGGACCGACCTCGCAGGCCGCCGACGTCCTCGGATAGCTGCACCCGGGCGCGAAGTGCGCTCCCGGGTGCAGTGATTCCGTCTCGATACTTGCGGCTGCCGTCCCCGTGGCTAGGGAGCAGTGACCGCCCAGGAGCCGTAAGCCAGCGTCGGTTCTACGGTTTCCGGCTGCTTCATGCGAATGATCGCGCCGTTCGCGCCGGTCCCGGATTCGGCCGTGGTGTTTGGCTTGATGACTTTCAGCACTTCCAGGCCTTTGCTGATGCCCGTGTACACGCAGAGATTGCCTTTCGTCGCTTTCGGCGCTTCGGCCGAGCCGGGGCAGACTTCTTCGAAGTTCGCTTCACCCGCGTCATCGACGTGCACCTGCGTGCCTTCCAGTCCTTCGGCGAGAGGGATCGGGAAGGAGATTGGGGCCACCGTCCCGACTTCTTCGGTTTCCTGCATCGCCGACCAGGTGCCGGTCTCGGTCTTACCCGAAGGAAGTGTTTCGGTGAAGCCGGTCGTACCCGGGGTTCCCTGTTTGCCTTCTTTGCCTTCTTTTCCGTCTACGCCGTCTTTGCCGTTTTCGCCCTTAGCGCCGTCTTTGCCGTTTTCGCCTTTGGCTCCTGCCGGGCCGGCGGGCCCTTGGGTACCGGGGGCGCCGTTCGCGCCTTTGGCGCCCGTCGCACCTTTGAGCGACTTCAGCACCTTCGGGCTGATCTGTCCCTTAGAGGTGATTAGGAACTTCTTTGCCGCGTAGGCGCCACCGCTCATCGCGAAGACCAACGCGAACACGGCTATCACCGTGGTCGCGTTCACATGCCTGCGGATTGCTTTCATCATCGATTCTCTCCTCTCGCTTGACTTGCCGGGCGCTCCTACTTCTGTAACGCGCGAGGCATCCCGAAGGTGCGTTTAAGTCGACCAAGCGGTCATGAGTTGGACTACTACAGAGGCGCTCGCCCGAGCTCGGTGGCTCGCTGTACGTACGCGGTCCTTGCGAGGCTTTCATAGCCTCTTTGGCGCGCCCCGCCCAGCCTACGTCTCGGGATACCCAGACGGCCCGATCGGAGGAGAGCGCCGGTGCGCTGAGAAGCCCAGCCGCTTCGCTGCTCGGCGAGCCAAGGATGGCCGTTGGCTCGGAGCCGCGCGCTTCTGCTGCCCCCTCTCCGCTTATCTCACTCGTACCCCTTCGTGCTCGCCCGGTCCGGCCGGTTCAGACAGACGATCTCAGGTGGACTTGGGCCGATCAACGCGTGTCTCCGACTCAAGCGGACTGCCGAATATCGAGCGCCTATGGGGCTATTGGCGGTCGGCGGCCCCGTCGTGGGCCGGTTCTAGAACGACAGCGGGGCCGGGAGTTTCCTCCCGGCCCCGCCTTGACCACTGCTTGCAGACTGCGACTACCTAGAAGCTATTCGCTGGCTTCAATCGCTTCCGGGGTCGCGGCCTTCAGTTCGCCTTCCATGATCACCTTGTTTTTGCCCGAAGCCGAGGGCAGCCCGATTTTCGCGTCGAGGATCGGGTCGATCAGGAACGAGAAGAACCCGCCACAGCCTTCAGCGACAGGCGCGCTGAAGGTGTTCTCGACGAGCTTGTTGTTGAAGAGTCGCAGCATGAGCTGTTCGAATTCTTCAAGCGTTTCCGCGGAACCGCGGCTACCGTGCAACGTGCCCGATTTGCCCGTGGTCAGGTGCAGCTGGATCGGAGTGGATTCCGAGCCGATGTAGCAGCCTTCACCAAGCAGCGGGTTTTTCAGGTGCACCCTCACCGGGAGGGTAAGCGCCGTGCCTTCTTCCTGCGAAAGCGCCACCAGGTTCAGGATCGCTGGGTTTTTCGTGTTGGCCACGAGTTCAGTCGTCGCCGTTACGCCGGTCGTGCCGTTTTCGAAGATGGCTTTGCAGGAGCCACGCTCGAGTTTTTCAAACAGACCTTCACCTTTGATTTCGGTGCAGTTGACCAGGTTCAGCAGACCGCCGGGTACGTTCAGTTCCGTTTTCGAGAGGCTGTTGCCGTCTTTGGCGGGAATCAAGAAGTATTCTTTGTGGTTTTCTTCGTTCCCCGTCCAGACTGCGCCGCCTTGTAGCGTGATCGTTTTGTTGATCGGCACCGTAGTTTTGCCGATCGTGAATTCCCCACTTTTAGTTTGAGCGAACGTGCAGAGGGACACGCCGGGCGCTTCTTTCGGACAGTCGCTGAACACCGAGAAGATGCCTTTCGGGGTGGCCAGCGCCGGAGATGCGAGCGCCAGAGCGGCCAGTGGCGCAGCCAGCGCCATTGCCAGAACAAGCCTCGCCCGGCGGGAGCCGAGGAGGCGCTTAGAGCCCTTGTTCATTGATTCGTCTCACTTTCTTTGCATGGCAGATGGAGTTGTTGTGATCTGCGGCGATCAACCTGTCATGGGGGTGACGAGCCAAACAACCGTTGTTTCCGACTGCCGATAGAAGTACGCATAGTTGGGGTTTAGGCCCTCAGCAACAAGCCAACTGTTAGCGAGATGAGAAAAAGAAACATCACTAGGGCCCCAGACAGAAACACTTGCCCGCAGGATTTGAAGGGAGATTCCAGGTCAGTCGCGCACGCGCGAGGCGCCGCTCTACCGCGCAATTTCACGGAGCTAGCATGCGCGCGATGTATCGACCGAGCGGAAAAGGACTTTCACTAGTCCTTATATGTGTGCTCGCTTGTAGCGCGGGCGGCTGTGGGGCTGGACGGGGCTCGACGACCCACGGGGCCGCTCGCTCACCCGAACCGCAGTCGACGGCGAGCGCTGCGGACACGAGCACATCGCTTGGCGCCTCGTTGCCGAGCGGCGCGGTCGCGAAGGTCGGCTCACATCTCATATCGAGCTCCGCGCTCGAGCGCTGGCTGGCGGGGCACATGCGCAGCCTGCCGCCAGCTTCTCGTCTCGTGCCCCCGAACTTCGCCGACTGCGTCGCGCAGCTGAAAGAAGAACCGATCACTCCCGAAGGCAGCGCCGGGAACCCTGCGCAGTTGCGCAAGGAATGCCGTGCGCGTTACGAAGCGGCCCGGCACCAGGCTCTTGAAGAGCTGATCACGGCCACATGGACGCTCGAAGCTGCGCGAGAAATGGGCGTTGGCTCCGGTGGGGCAGGGTCAGTCGGGCGACTTCTCGGCCCGGATGAGATCGACCCAGCCCTGGTGTCCACCGCGACGTCGACGGCCACCGCGGTTCGTCGCGCGATCGCCCGTGGCCTGCCGCCAGTCAGCGCAGCAGATGTCGCGGCGTACTACGCGCACCACCCCGACAGCTACGCAACCGTCCCCGAGTTACGTGACGTGCAGCTCGCAAGGACGCAGACGCAGGCTCGCGGCAACCTTGTGCGCGAAGAACTCGAAGGCGGTAAGACATTCGCCCAGGTCGTGAAGGAGAAGGGTGTATCGGAGGCCGACTTCTCGATCGAAGGCTTAGTGCTGGAACTCCGGCCCACCGAGTACGGGGAGCCCAACCTCAACCATGCGATCTTCGAAGCCAAGCCGAACGAACTGTTAGGACCGATCCAAACCGTCTATGGCTTCTTCGTCTTTGAGGTCAAGGCGATCCACCCCGCGCGACTCAAACCGCTGAGTGAGGTGGCCGGCTCGATCCGTGAGCAGCTGAGCCGCAGCCGCGAAGAGCAGGCGATCGCCCGGTTCGTCGAGCAATGGCACGCGAAGTGGACCGCGCGGACCTCCTGTGCCGGCGGATCGGTCGTGCGCGGCTGCCAGGGCTTTGACGCGGCCGCGAGCACTGATCTGCCCGGCAAGCTCTACTCCTTCGGTTAGAGGCGTACATCCGGGCAACCCGGGCCGGCGATCGAGCACCGCGCACTGGCGCGGCATCTCCCGCCAAGAAGAAATACAGAAGGCCGGGGCAGCGCCCCGGCCTTCTGTCCCTTCATCGAGACGACTCGACTTAGATTTCGTTCGCGAGCACTGCTTCAACGGTCGCCGTCTTCAGTTCGCCGTTGAGGATCGCCGTGTTGTGGCCCGCCGCGGAGGGAAGACCGATTTTCGCGTCGATCAACGGGTCGATGAGGAACGAGAAGAATTCCCCGCACCCTTCGGCTTCCGGAGCCAAGTACGCGTTGTCGACGAGCGAGTTGTTGAACAGCCGCAACATGAACTGTTCGTTGCGTTCGAGCGTTTCCGCTTCGCCGCGTTTACCGCTGATCGGTTTGTTCGGCGATGGGGGAGAGGTGGTCCCGGTCGTTAGGTGAAGCTGGATCGGGTGGCTCGTAGAGCCGATGTAGCATTCTTCGCCCAGCAGCGGGTTTTTCAGGTGCACCCGCACCGGGAGCGTGAGCGCCGTGCCTTCTTCCTGCGAAAGCGCCACGAGGTTCAGGATCGCTGGGTTAGTCATCGTCGCCACCAGTTCGGTCTGCGCGGTCACACCCGTGACTTTGTTTTCGAAGATTTCTTTACACACGGAGCGAGCGGCCGCTTCGAACCAGCCTTCGCCTTTGATTTCTTCGCAGTTGACCAGCCCGGTAAGGCCGCCCGGGACGTTCAACGGCGTTTCAGAGAGGCTTTTCCCGTCTTTGGCCGGGAGCAGGAAATATTCTTTGTGGTTTTCTTCGTTGCCCGTCCAGACTGCTCCGCCCTGCAGTGTGATCGTCTGGTTGATCGGCACTTTCGTGCTGCCGAGCGCGAATTCGCCGCCCGTCGTCAACCCGTAGGTACACAGTTCGACGCCCGGGTCTTCTACGGGGCAGTCCGAGAACACGGAGAACACGCCTTTCGGCGTCGCCGAGGCCGAGGAGGCGAATGCGAACGTCGCTAGCGACGCCGCCAGCGCGAGAGCCACGATCAGCCTGTGACCGCGCCTACGCGCCTGTCGCCCTTTAGTGTCGATGCGCATATAGACCAACTTTCTTGTAGTTACCAGTGACACAGTGCCGCCCTTTGGGAACCTTTTTGGACCCCGGACAGCACGTTTATCGGTTGCGCGAGGAACGTAGTCAGGCGCGGTGGCGAACGGCAAGCCGCGTTTCCGATAAGCCGGGCAATTCAAGAAATCGGAAGTTACATCGAGAAATAGTGAGTGCGATGGCGGCGCCTTTGAGTAGCGCTGCTGAGATTTGATTGATGTTAAAAAAGAACAGCCGGGGCGTGGCCCCGGCTGTTCACGCGAATTACCAGCGCAGCGATCAGGTTTCGTTCGCTAGCACCGCTTCGGGAGTAGCGGACTTCAGTTCGCCGTTGAGGATTGCCGTGTTCTTGCCCTGGGGCGAGGGCAGTCCGATCTTGGCGTCGAGTATCGGGTCGATCAGGAGCGCGAAGAGGCCCCCGCAGCCTTCTGCGACCGGAGCCGAGAAGTCGTTGTCGACCAGCGAGTTGTTGTATAGCCGCAACATGAACTGTTCGTTGCGTTCGAGCGTTTCCGCTTCGCCGCGTTTACCACTGATCGGTTTATTCGGCGCGTGTGGCGAGGTCGTCCCGGTCGTCAGGTTCAGCTGCACCGGGTGTGCGCTCGAGCCGATGTAGCACGAGCTGCCGAGCAGCGGGTTTTTCAAGTGCACGCGCACGGGCAGTTTCACAGCGGTGCTTTCTTCCAGCGCCAGGTTCACGAGGTTCAGCACGATCGGATTGCCGGTCGTGTTGACCGGTTCGGTTTGCGCGGTCACTCCCGTGGTTTTGCTTTCGAACACTTCTTTACAGAGCGCACGCGCTGCAATTTCAAGCAGACCTGAGCCTTTGATTTCTTCGCAGTTGATCAAGCCGGCCAGGCCGCCCGGCACATTCAGGGCCGTTTCCGAGAGAATTTTCCCGTCCTTGGGCGGCTTTAGGAAATATTCTTTCAGGTTTTCTTCGTTGCCCGTCCAGACTGCCGCGCCTTGCAGTGTGATCGTCTGGTTGATCGGCACTTTCGTGCTGCCGATCGCGAATTCGCCGCTCGTCGTCAACCCATACATGCAGAGTGCGACTTCTGGGTTTTCCGTAGGGCAATCGGAGAAGACCGAGAACACGCCTTTCGGCGTCGCGGCCGCGCTAGATGCGAATACGAAGCCCGCGAGTGGCGCCATCAACGCCAGCATGGCGATTAGCTTTCGCCCACGCGCCCGAGGCCTACCGGGGAATCTGAGCATCCTACTCTCGCTTTCTTTGTGATGTGATCAAAGAACTACGCGCGCTCCCTCTGTCACATGGCGCGCAGTTGAGTTGTGACGCGAACGTAGTAGGGCGGTGGCCAAGAGGCAAGCCGGATTTCTGACTGTCGAGCGTGATTCGATTTAGCGAAATCGGGTATATGAACGAAGATTGGGTCTCGGACACGACGTGCGAAGGCCCGGGCCGGGTTCGTCGGGTGCCGGTCCGGGCAGCGTACGAACAGCGCGTAGGGCGTAGCGGCGGCCAGGCTCCGTAGACTGCGCGCCGTGAGCCGCTTTCACGAGCCGCAGCACCCCGACTTCCGCCGTCTTAACAGCTCCGTCGCCTTCGACCAGCGCCTGTGGCCCCAGGACATCGCTCAGTCGCGCGCGCACGTGCGCATGCTCTGCAGCTGCGGGATCATCGGCGAGGCCGACCGCGACGAGCTGCTGCGAGGTCTGGATGCGGTCGAGCTCGAGCTCACGGTCGGCCAGTTTGCCTTCGAGGCCGAAGACGAAGACATCCACATGGCCATCGAGCGCCGGCTCACCGAAATCAGCGGCGCCGTTGCGGGCAAGCTGCACACTGCGCGCTCGCGCAACGACCAGGTCGCAACGGACCTGATGCTCTACACGCGCGAGCGCTCCGCGCACGCGTGGATGGAGATCGGCGAGCTGATGAGCGCTCTGCTCGTGCGGGCTAAGGAGCACGCCGACTCGCCGCTGCCTGGCTACACGCACCTACAGCGCGCCCAGCCCGTGTACCTCGGCCATCATCTGCTCGCCTACTTCTGGATGCTCTCCCGCGATCGTGCGCGCTTCTCCTTCGCCGAAGCGCAGGCGAACTCGCTGCCGCTCGGTGCGGGCGCACTCGCTGGAGTGAACTTCGACACCGACCGGCGCACCGTTGCCGAGGAACTCGGCTTCGCCGAGGTCGCGCCCAACTCGATTGACGCCGTCTCTGGACGCGACTTCGTGCTCGACTACCTGAGTGCAGCCGCGATGTGTGCGACGCACCTTTCGCGACTGGGCGCCGAGCTCGTGCTGTGGTCAAGCGCCGAGTTTGGCTTCTGTGAGCTGCCCGACTCCTGGAGCGCGACCTCCTCGATCATGCCTCAGAAGAAGAACCCCGATGCCGCCGAGCTCTTGCGCGCGAAGGCGCCGCGTGTCGTTGGACACCTCGCGGCCTTTCACGGTGTCATGCACGCCTTGCCGCTCACCTACAACAAGGATCTGCAGGAGGACAAGGAGCACTTGTTCGATGCGGTCGACACACTCGAGCTCGAGCTCTCCGCTGCGACCGGGATGGTCGCGGGGGTCAAGTTCGATCGCGAGCGCATGGCCGCTGCCGCCTCAGATGAGCTGATCGCCGCGACCGACGTCGCCGATTTGCTCGTGCGCCTTGGCGTGCCCTTCCGCGAGGCGCACGGCATCGTGGCTGCGCTTGTGCGCGAAGCCGTCGACAGCGACCGCAAGCTCTCCGAGCTCCGCGACGCCGAGCTGGCCGAGCAGAGCGAGCTGCTAGCCGCGAACGCGGATCGCTTCCGCGAGGTTCTGCGTCAGAGCTCCTGGCTTGAGTCCAAGGTCTCCGAGGGCGGAACCTCCTCCGCGCGCCTGGCCGAGCAGCTGGAGCTCGCGCGCGCCGTGCTCGCGGATAGCGCAGTCCGCTGAGCCTGCCCGCCGACTTCTACGCAAGGCCCGTGCTCGAGGTCGCCCCCGAGCTAATCGGCTGTGTCGTCGAGCACCAGGGCTGCGCCGGAGTGATCGTCGAGACCGAGGCCTACCACCAGTCCGAGCCCGCCTGCCACGCCTATGCCGGGCTCACTCCGCGCACCGAGGTGCTGTTCGATCGCCCTGGGCTCGCCTACGTCTATCGCTCCTACGGGATTCACGCGCTGCTGAACGCCGTCTGCGAGGAGGAGGGAGTCGGCGCCGCGGTACTGATCCGCGCGCTCGCTCCCGTTGAGGGGATCGATCAGATGCGGGTACGGCGCGGGCTCATCGGGGGGCGTCCCGCGCGCGATCGCGAGCTTTGCTCCGGACCCGGCAAGCTCACGCAGGCTCTTGGGATCTGGCTCGATGAGAACGGGACCTCGCTCTCGCGCGGGCCCGTGCGGATCGGCCCGCGCGAGGGGGTTTGGCGGAGGCCCGAGATCGCGGTCGGCACCCGCATCGGGATCACGCACGCGGTGGAGCTCCCCTGGCGATTTGCCGCCGCGGGCGATCCCAACGTCTCGCGGCCTCGGATCTGAGCGCCCGCGCGCGCCGCCACGCGGCCATATCAGGCTCGCGAGAGCCCTCATCAAGATCTCCGAGACGGCTCTTGCTCACCACACATCGGTCCTTCGTGTAACTAGGTGGAGGGCCTCTCCTCGCGTCCTGGACCTTCGAATCCCGCAAATGCAGGGCTTCTGTCGGATGAGGGATCGCGAGAGGGCTCGGGGCCGGGCCGACCGGGCCGCGATCCGGGGCCAGAGAGAAACGACCAGGAGCGAACCATGCCAGTCCAAGCAGCAGTCAAGAGAGAACTTCCCGCCGGCCCGCCGATCCCCACGCCGCTGCAGGCTGCGATCTGGGCGCTGCGCCCGCTCGAGTTCATGGATCGCTGCGAAGCTCGCTATGGGGAGATCTTCACGCTGCGCGTGCGTCGCGGGAAGCCCTGGGTCCTGCTCACCAACCCCCAGCACGTTAAGGCCGTCTTCACCCGCGCTTCCGAGCTCATGGGAGCCGGTGCCGGGGAGGCCAACCCGTTGCTGACGCCCCTGCTCGGGCCGCGCTCTGTGATGCTGCTTGACGAGCCCGAACACATGGGGGACCGCAAGCGTCTCTTGCCCTCCTTCCACGGCGGGCGGATGAAGGACTACGGCGCGATGATGAGCCAGATCGCGCGCGAGAAGGTCGCCGACTGGCCCGTCGAGGAGCCCTTCGAGCTGTGGCCGCGGATGCAGGAGATCTCCATGGAAGTCGTGATGCGCTCCGTCTTCGAGGACATCGAGCCCGCGCGCGGCGAACTCTTGCGTGCGCGGATCGCCGAGCTCACCGACTGGATCAACCAGCCGCGGCGGCTCGCGCTGCTCGCCGCCGTCGGCTCGCGCTCGATCACCGCCGCCCCCGGCTTTAACAAGTCGATGGCTCGTCTCGAGGCCGTCGTGCTCGATGAGGTGCGGATTCGTCGCGAGCGGGGAATACCCGAGGGGCAAGAAGACATCTTCTCCATGCTCGAGCGCGGGCACATGCGTGAAGGCGAGCCCGCCTCCGAGCGGAAGATGCGCGACGAACTCGTCACGATGCTCTCCGACGGCCCCACCGCTACCTCCCTGGCGTGGGTCTTCGAGCGGTTGTTGCGTTATCCCATAAAGCTCGCACGGCTGCGCGAGGAGGTCCTGCGTGACGAGGGCGATGAATACCTCGACGCCGTCGTGAAAGAGACCCTGAGGCTGTGCCCCGCTGTTCCCCTCGTGATGCGGCGGCTGATCGAGCCGATGGAGCTCGGGGGCTATCAGCTGCCCGCCGGGACGATCGTCGCCCCTTGCATCTACCGGATGCACCGACGCGCCGATATCTATCGCGAACCCCTCGAGTTCATGCCCGAGCGCTTCCTCGGCGGCGCCGACGCCGGCGCATACACCTGGATCCCCTTCGGCGGCGGGGTGCGTCGCTGCGTCGCCGCCAGCTTCGCCCAGCTGGAGGTCAAGCGCGTGATCGAGGTCGTGCTGCGCGAGCTCGTGCTGCGGCCCGCCAGCGTTGGCG
>Ga0335073_10013139_pt1 | contig 11606 bp, 8 predicted proteins | sample Lox_Sample_22_FD_207093 | JGI IMG/M metagenome (GOLD analysis project Ga0335073, IMG submission 207093) | Soil microbial communities from Loxahatchee National Wildlife Refuge, Florida, United States - Lox_Sample_2.2 | ecosystem: Environmental > Terrestrial > Soil > Wetlands | place: USA: Florida... | reverse complement strand
AACCAGCCGTACTTCGCGCGTGTGATGACCCAGGGACAGATCAATATGCAGGTCGCCGCGCAGATCGCCGGCATCACCGCCGATGAGGTTTACGACCTCAATCCCGCCTTCCATCGCTGGGCCACCGACCCCACCGGACCTTTCTACCTGCTGATACCGGTCGATGCCGCGCCGGTCTTCGAGCAGAACGTCGCCGACCTCACGCCCGACGAGCGCATGGGGATAGAGCACTACGAAGTCAGGCGGCACGACACCGTGTACTCGGTCGCGCGGAATTTCAAGACGACTCCCGAGATCCTCCGCAAGCTCAACACGCTGCCCTCGGGACGCCTGACCGTCGGCATGGAGCTCGAAGTCCCGGCGACCGTCTACACCCTGCCGGAGAACGTGAGGCTCGCCGCGGAGCGGGTCGATGGCCGCTCCCGCTGGACTCGTCACTTCCGCTTCCAGGTCGTGCGCCGCGGGGATTCCCTGTGGGCGATTGCGCGGCGGAACCGCATGAACGTCCATACGCTCGCCCGGCTGAATGGGCTCTCGCCCGGGCAGACGCTACACCCGGGACAGCGGCTGCGCCTGGTCGCGAGCGCACCGGTTGCGACGGGCTACTACCGGCATCATCGCCGCCATTCCCACTACTACGAGGCGTCTTACCACCCGGACGGCAGTGCGCGCCGCGTGGTCTACACGGTTCGCTCCGGCGATACGCTGTGGCGGATCGCGAGGCTCTTCCAGGTGCGGGTGGCACAGATCGAGGCCTGGAACGGCACGGGCTCGCGCCACATCCTGGCGGGTCAGAAGCTCACCATTCGGGTGGCCTCCGGCGGGTGAGGGCGGTGCCTTTGTCGACGACACTTAACGTGTCGTCGATCCGCCCGAACGCCCGGCCCCGGACGGGCCGGGCCGGCTGGCCTGCCGCCATGGACGGCCATAACTGGCGCACCTGATTCGTCTAAACTCCCCGGACCTTCCTCACTATCGGCAGGCTCCGGCATGGGATTTCTCTCCGGCAAGCGCGCGTTCATCGTCGGTGTCGCCACCGACCGCTCGATCGCATGGGGCATCGCGCAGGCGATGCATCGCGAAGGCGCGGAGCTCGCCTTCTCCTACGTCAACGACAAGATGAAGGAGCGCGTCGAGCCCCTGGCTCAGTCGCTCGGCTCCCGTCTCACGATGCCGCTCGATGTGACGGTCGACAGCGAGATCGACTCCGCCTTCGATCTGCTGAAGCGTGAGTGGGGCAGCCTCGATGTCGTGGTCCACGCCGTCGCGTATGCACCACGTGAAGCCCTCGCCGGCGGCTTCGTTGAAAGCACCAGCCGCGACGCCTTCCGGATCGCCCACGAGGTTTCCAGCTACAGCTTCACCGCCCTCGCCCGCCGCGCCGCGCCCCTGATGGCGGGCCGATCGGGCGCGCTGCTCACGCTGTCGTATCTCGGCGCCGTCCGCGCCATCCCGAGCTACAACGTCATGGGCCTCGCCAAGGCGAGCCTCGAGGCCAACGTTCGCTTCCTGGCCTACGACCTGGGCGCGCAGGGAATACGGGTCAATGCCATCTCCGCCGGCCCCATCAAGACGCTCGCCGCGGCGGGCATCACGGGCTTTCGCAAGATGCTGAGCCGGGTCGCGGAGGTAGCCCCGCTCCGACGCAACGTCACCCAGGAGGATGTCGGCAATGCCGCTGCGTTCCTCTGCTCCGATCTCGCCGCCGGGATCACCGGCGAGATCCTCTACGTCGACAACGGATTCAACACGGTGGGGATGAGCTTTCCGCAAGAAGCCGCAAGCTGAGCGGCGGCCCCGCTACTGGAACGCGTCCGGATTCTTGCGCACCTTCGCCGTCGCGCGCACCTGGGCGAGATAGCCCATCGCCTCGGCATTGCCCGCGCGCTGGAGCTGCTCCTGCTCCAGTGCCTGCTCCAGGTATTTGTTGGGTTGCTGGCTGGTGCGGATCCGGGTGACCGCGACCAACGCAGCGCCGCCGTTCTGCAGGGTCACGGCCTCGTACACCGGACCATGGACGGGCTTCGCCGAATCGAACGCCACGGACAGGATTTCCGCCGGGACCGACGGGTCACCGCGGCCGACGAACTTCGGCGGGTCAGCGGTGACATCGAGGCTTTTGGCGACCTGGTCGAACGAGGAGCCTGACAGCAGCTGGGCGCGCGCAGCTTTCGCGGCAGCGAGCGCAGCGTCCGTCTCGCGCTGCTTCTGCAGGGCCGCAACGATGTTATCGCGGACGTCCGCGAGCGGCTTGACGTGCGCCGGATGACGCGCAGTCACCTCGAAAATCACCATCTTGTCATTGTCCAGGATCACGGGGCCCGCGAGCGTCTCGTCCGCAACCGCGCCGCTGCCGAAGAGCTGGCTCTGCAGCGGCTTCGCCTGGCCGAGCGGCGGCCCGCCGGCGTCCCGCAGGAACTGCGGCACCTCGCCGGTCGTCAGGTTGAATTGCTTCGCCAGGCTCGCGAGGCTCGCGCCCGGGCTCTGGAGAGCGTCCTGGAGCTGATCCTCGATGTCGCCAAAGCGGTTGGTGGCCTCGCTCTGCTGGATCTGCGCCTGCAGCTGCGGGCGCGCCTCGGCCAGAGTCTTGGTTCTGCCGGGCTGGATGCCATCGAGGCGGATGATGTGATAGCCGTACTGCGTCTTCACCGGCCCGACGATCTCCCCCACCGCCTTGATGTTGAAGAGCGCATCAGCGAACGGCGCGACGAAGCCGGCGCGGTCGATCCAGCCGAGGCTGCCGCCGTTCTGGGCGGAGCCCGGGTCCTGTGAGTACTTCTTGGCGAGCGCGGCGAAGTTCTGTCCCGACTTGGCCAGCGCGAGGACCTGATTCGCCTGCTTCAGGGCCGCGGCCGGATCCTTGCCGAAGGGGATCAGAATGTGGCTCGCCTCGCGCCGCTCCGGCACGACGAAGCTCGCCTTTTGTTTGTCGTAGGCCGCCTGCAGGTCGGAATCGGACACCGTCTCGGTGCTCGCGACCTGCTCGAGAGTCAGCTGCGCGTACTGCAGATCCACCGATTCCGGCACGCGATAATCGGCCTGATGGGCCTTGTAGTACGCCTCGATCGCCGTCTGGTCGATCGGCACATCGCTTTTGTAGCCGGCGGCGGGAAGAATGGCGTATTGGACCTCGCGCTCCTCGTCGCGCAGCGCCTGTGCGCGGGCCGCGTCCGTCGGCGTCACGAAATCCGAGGAGACGATACCATCCAGGAGCTGCAGGCGCCGCAGATCGCTGCGCTTCTCGTCCTCGTATTGGTCGAGCGTGAGGTGGTTCTCCTCCAGGATTTCCCGCGCGACCTCGGACGAATACTGCCCGGCGACCTGGAAGGCGGGCTCGTTGCGAATGGCCGCGATGAGCTCGGGCTGGCTCACCCGGTAGCCGAGCTTCTCGGTGCGCTCGGACATGAGCGCATCGCTGATCAGCCCCTCGAGCACCTGGTCCTGGTAGCTCTTCTGCACGGCAGGGGGAATATTGCCGCCGAACTGCTGCTGCAGCTGAGCTTGCTGGCGGACCCAGACGTTATGCGCCTCGTCCAGCGAGATCGTCTGGCCCCCGGCCTCGGCCGCATAGCTCGAGGTGCTGACGTTGAGATTGACGAGGCCGTAGGCGCCCCAGGCGGCAAAGACGAGCGCGAGCGCGCCCAGGATGCTGTACCACAGCCACTTGTGGGTCTCGATGGTATCGGTGATTTTCTGCAGCATGATTGAGAGCGCTGGCCAATCGCGAAGAATAGCAAATCCGCGCCGCGGACTGCGGACCGGGGTGCGCGCGGAAGGAATGGCGGAACGGACTGCCATGTGGCAGAATGGCTCTGCCATTTGACAGGCTCATCGAGCATGGCAGACATGACACTGCGCAGCCTGGACCAGGCCCGCGCCTACATCGACGATCCCACGCCGGCCAATCTCACGAAGCGCCCCACAGCGGCGTTTTCGGTGCTGGATGAGATTCTGCAGTGGCTGGCCTCGGGCGGTGATTCAGCACGGGAGACGGTCCTGCGGGTGCTCGCGATCCCGGAGCGCACGCTCGCCCGGCGCAAAGCCTCCGGCGGTCTGCGGGAGGACGAGACGGATCGCATCGTCCGATTGCTGCGCCTGAAGGGGCACGTCGAGCGCATGTACCATGGCGATTCCGCTCGCGCCGCCCGATGGATGACCTCACCCAGTTTCGCCCTTGGTGGACACACCCCGCTGGAAGCAGCAGCCACAGAGCGCGGCGCCTTGCGTGTTACCAACCTCGTCGGTCAGACGATGCACGGCGTCGTTTCCTGACGCTCTGCGCCTGGTCCGTTCACCCAAGCAATGATTCGCGCGTAAGCCCGAGAACGTCCGCGATGAACCTCTGGCGGATCATCGATCGCGCTCTCGTTCGCGAGGCGTTCTCCGGGCAAGGTGCCAGCGAATACGGCGGTCGCTGGAATTCGCCCGGTACCCGCGTCGTCTACTGCTCCGAGCATCCCGCACTCGCCGCGTTCGAGAAGCTCGTGCACATCCAGGACATAGAGCAGCTGCGTCAATCCTACGCGCTGATTTCGGTCGACTGCCCGCAGGAACTAGCGGAGAGCCTCTCCGAGCACTTGCCGAGAAACTGGACGGGCGATAGTGCTCGCGTCAGGCTCCGACGCATTGGCGACCGGTGGATCGCCGCGCGCCGCTCTCTCGCCTTGATCGTCCCCAGCGTGGTGCTGCCCCGGTCGAGCAATATCCTGGTGAATCCCCTGCATCCCGCCTTCGGGCTGCTTGAGATCGGCCGGCCGGATGACTTTGATTTCGACCCGCGGTTGCGAACGGTAGCCGTGCGCCGCACCGAGTAAGTCAAGCGTCAGCGTCGGCCCCCTACCCCCGGACGTACCCCAAGCCCGAAACCCGGTGAGCCGGCTTTCCCCTCCCTGACTGCGAAAAAGCCGCTATCTCTCAGCGGCTTGCGGCTCTTGGCGGCCTGGCACGGCCACTGCGGGACTGGGATGGCGGAGCGGACGGGACTCGAACCCGCGACCCCCGGCGTGACAGGCCGGTATTCTAACCAGCTGAACTACCGCTCCGACTTTTGGGGGGGCGAATCCTATAGGACGCTCGGGCCGCTGTCCATGCGGGGTAGCGGGCGCATCCTCCCCGGGAACCACCGGGGAGGGGGCAGGTCCGATGAACGGTCAAGGCAGCCTTTCCGCTCGTTCATTGACGCGACTCACAAACGGTGGCCCCGGACTGTCTTATTGTGGCTCGCCGACGGGGCAGCCGGTCAACCGCAGGGACCGGGGTGCGCTGAGAGAGCTGGGGAATCAGGGGCTTGCTGCCACGCTCCGCAACAATTGCTTTAAGTTCTGCCGAAGAGATTGAGTTAAGGATCACCTCATGAGATCTCTGCCTGTTTTCGTTACGGCGGTGCTCGCGCTCGGGGCGGCATCCCTCCTCGATTTGTCGGCGCGGCCGGCCTACGCAGGGCTCGGAGCGACCACGGCGTCCATAGAGCCTGACCGGGCGAGCATGAAGGGCCAGCTTCGCAGCCGGTCCGAAGCCGGCTACGCCGTCGAGGAGATCACGGCCGCGAGCGGAACGGTGGTGCGAGAGTACGTATCACCCGCGGGGGTGGTTTTCGCCGTGAGCTGGTACGGCCCGTCGATGCCCGATCTGCAGCAGGCCTTCGGCACGTACTTCACCCAATTCCAGGCCGCCGTGCAGGCGCGACGTGCGCAGGAGCCCCTTTTTCGGGGCCACAACCACCTCGAGATTCACACGTCCTCGCTGGTCGTGCACGCCATGGGGCACATGCGCCAGTACTTCGGTGTCGCCTACGTGCCTTCCCTCATGCCCACGAATCTCTCCATCTCCGACCTTCACTAACTCCCAGCGAGGGAAATAGTGCGTAAGCTCATTTTCGTCGGTCTCGTACAGGTCCTGCTCCTGCTCGGCGGCTGTGGCGGCGGGGGCAGCGGCAGCCTCACTTCAGGCGGCGGCGGCGGGGGCAGCAGCCCGACCGGCAGCAACGTCGTCGCGATGGACGTCAACGTCGGGCCCAACGGCTCCTCGAACCCGGATGCCGACACGCCATTCATCACGGTCACGGTGTGCGCGCCCGGCAGCACCACCAATTGTCAGCAGATTTCCAATATCGAGGTCGACACCGGCTCTTACGGCCTGCGCATCATTTCCTCCGTACTCTCCTCCAGCCTCGTGGGCTCGCTGACACAGGAATACGCCTCGAACAACCAGCCTCTCGTGGAGTGCACGGAGTTCGTCGACGGCATCAGCTGGGGGCCGGTAATGCAGGCGGACGTGCAGATCGGCGGCGAGTCGGCCAGCAATGTCCCGATCCAGGTGATGGGCGATTCGAGCTTCGAGAGCGAGATTCCCTCCGCCTGCTCGTCCATGGGCACGGAGGAGGACACCGTATCGGCATTTGGCGCCAACGGCATCATCGGGGTAGGACCTTTTGCCCAGGATTGCGGCACCGGATGCGTGCTCTCCAACACCCAATACGCACAGCAGCCCACGTACTTCGCCTGTCCTTCCGGGGGCACATCGACCAGCGACTGCCAGGCCGTCGGGCCGTCGATCGACCAGCAGGTCACCAATCCCGTGGCGGACTTCACCTCGACCGGGGACGACAACGGCGTCATCGTGGAGTTGCCCTCGGTCGCCGACCCGGACGGAGCCGCATCGGCCAGCGGTTACCTGGTGTTCGGGATCGGCACGCAGAGCAACAACGGCTTGGGCAGCGCGACCGTGCTCACAGGTAACGACTACGGCGACATCACCACGACGTACAACGGCAACATGCTGCAGGCCTCCTACCTCGACACGGGCTCGAACGCTTACTATTTCGACGCCGGAAACACCGCCGCGCTTCCCGACTGCACGAGCTCGGGCTCCGGCAGCTCGGGCTTCACGAGCTCATGGCTGTGCCCGACCTCCGAGCAGACGATCAGCCTGACGAATGAGGGCCAGAACGGCACCACCTCCGGCGTCAGCATCAAGATCTACAATGCCGATACGCTGTTCAACGAGGACAACGGCACCTATACCGCCTTCGACGACCTGGGCGCGGACACCGGCTCGCAGACGACTTACTGCAACCAGTACGAGCTCACCACCGCCGCCAATGGCGACTGTTATTTCGATCTGGGCCTGCCGTTTTTCTTCGGTCGCAATGTCTACGTCGCGATCGCCGGCACCAACACCTCCGGCGGCGAAGGCCCGTACTTTGCGTATTAGTTCATTGGCGCAAATCGCTCCCGGCGATTTGCGCGGCCGGCCCTATGGCCGCCTTTGATCTCGCGGGCCAGGGAACGGCCCTGGCCCGCTTACTGGCTTGCTTTCGAACGGACTTCGAATCAGGGCTGGCGGGCTAGCCGGATAGGTCGACGGGTGGGAGTCGGGCGCGGCGCAGGCGCAGGTTCAGGGCGCGGATTGCGGACTGATTTGCGCGCCAGGCGCGTTCGGCCTGATCCAGCGCTTTCGATTCCATCTCGAATACCTGTTCGTCCGCAGGCGTCGGTGCCAGGTCGGCTGACTCGGCGTCGGCTTCGATGCCGCTGATACGGCCGCTGATCGCGGTGGGGTCGGTGTCACCCTGTCCCGCCGTGGCGTCGCGCAGCTTCTCCACCGTGCGCAGCAGTGCGCGATCGCCGTGCCCGGCAGTCAGCCGCTGCGCAAGCGAGTCGAGGTCCTCGTGCGCGGACTTCTCTCCCAGGTACAGCGAGTCGGCACGCTCGAGTGCGGCGCAAAGCGATTGGCTGAAGGTGAGCAGCGCGCTCAGGTCGGCGCGGCTCGTGTGGACGCGTGGGTCGAGCTGCACCACGAGGGGCGCCCGGTACTGCTGGCCGTCGACCGTCAGCACGACGCTGTAGATGCCAGGCAGCGCGAACGGACCCTCGATGGCCGTCGGCGTGTCTTCGCCGAACACCGCCGCCATACCGTAGTCGAACGAGATTGCCTGCGGACGCGCGTAGCGCAGATCCCAGACGAAGCGGTGCATGCCCGGAGCCGCCGACAGCCCCTTCGCCGGCCGCAGCCACTCCTCCTCGAAGTACCGCAATGCCTGCACGGGCGCCGGCGCCTCATCGGAGGCGAAGCGGCGCACGAGCTGGCCGGTGAAGCTGTAGATCTCGAGCGTCACCGGCCCGTGCGTGTCCTTGCCCAGCCAGTAGTCGATCACCGCACCCGACGGCGGATTCATCGCCTCGGGCGTCTCGGGCGGCAGCGGCGTGTCCTTGTTGTTGTTGGAATGAACCCGCCAGGCCACCGCCGGCGCAAAGAGATGCGCCGGCGCGCCGAGCATGGCCCCGGTCAGCTGGCGCAGCGGTGTCACATCGTCCAGCACCCAGATCGCCCGGCCCTGGGTCCCGGCGATGAGGTCGTCGCCGTGCACCAGCAGATCGTTGACCCGGGCGCCAGGCAGATTGAGCCGCAGCGACTGCCAATGATCACCGTCATCCAGCGAGACGTACACGCCTTCGGAGGTGCCGGCGTAGAGCAGGCCGCTGCGCACGGTATCCGCGCGCACGACCGGTACGTCCTCGGCAACCGGCAACCCTGCGTCGACCTCCGTCCAGGTCTTGCCGTAATCATGAGTGCGGAAGACATGCGGACGGTAGTCATCCTGACGGTGATCGTCCACCGCGGCGTATGCTGTCGCCGGGTCGAGCGCGGAGGCATCGACGGCGCTCACCTTCTCCCAGGGCTTCAGCGCCGGCGGTGTTACATTCTGCCAGCTCTGGCCGCCATCACGCGTGAGCTGGATGAGACCGCTGTCGGTGCCCACCCAGATCAGCGCGGCGCTCTTGGGCGATGGCGCAATGGCGCTGATCACGCCATATCCGCAGGCTACCGCCTGCTCCCCGGCCAACTGCCCGTCACAGTCGCTCGCATCCGCCTTCTTGCCCGTGAGATCGGGTGAGATGACCTGCCAATGATCGCCTTCGTCGGTGGAGCGGAAGAGCACCTGCGCGCCGAGCAACAGCGCATGGGGCTCGGTCGGAGTGAACGCGATGGGTGTCACCCAGCCGTAGCGGTACTTCACGTTGGTAGGGCGGGCGCCGTAGCTGTTGATCGGCCACGGCGTGACGTTCGCGACCTGTCCGGTGCTGCCGTCGTAGCGGGATACTCTGCCGCCCATGCCGCTGCCGATCACCAGGTCCGGATGGTCCGGGTCGGGCAACATGTAGTCGCGCTCGTCGCCCCCGACCGGATGCCAGTCGCGGAAAGTGATCGCGCCATAGTCGCTGCGGCTCGCGGTGCCGATGGTGCCGCTGTCCTGCTGGCCGCTGTAGATCCAGTAGGGAAAGCGATTGTCGGCCGCAACGTGATAGAACTGACCCGTCGGCTGGTTGTACCAACTGCTCCACGTTCTACCGTCATTGACGGTGACCACGGCCCCCTGATCGGACGCGGTGATCCAATGATCCGGATGCTCCGGATTGATCCATACGAAGTGGTAGTCGTCGCCTCCCGGTGCTCCTTTGATGATCGTCCAGCTCTTGCCGCCGTCCGTCGAGCGGCGGATCGACTGGCCGGCCGAATAGACGACGTCCGGATTGCGCGGGTCGACCGTCAGGCGCGAGAAATACCAATTACCAAAAGTGTCGGCGTCTGGATTCACACGCTGCCAGTGACCGCCGCCGTCATCGGAGCGCCACACGCCACCCTCGCTGGCCGAGGCCACCGTCGCGTAGATGCGAGTGCCCTGGGGCGTATGTGCGACGGCGAGCCCGATGCGCCCCAGAGGGCCTTGGGGCCAGCCAATGCCCCCCAGGCGCGCCCAGGTGGCGCCCCCGTCGGTGGAGCGGTAGATGGCGCTGCCCGGACCGGCCGGCGGCTCGAAGTAGCTCAACCAGGGGCGCCCGCGCATCTGCCAGGCAGCCGCATAGAGCAGATCGGGGTTCGTCGGGTCCGCCGCGAGATCGACGGCGCCGGTGTCGTCATTGATCGCGAGGGCATGCACCCACGTCTTGCCGCCGTCCGTCGAGCGGTAGATGCCGCGCTCCGGATTGGGACCGAAGATATGCCCAAGGGCAGCCACGACCACGACGTCGGCGTTGCGCGGATCGACCCAGATCCGGCCGATGTTTCGGCTTGCCGTCAGGCCGAGCGGCTGCCAGGTCTTGCCGCCGTCGGTGGACTTGAACATGCCGCGGCCCGAGGCGACGTCATATCGCGCCGCGACCTGGCCTGAGCCCACGTAGATCGTTTCCGGAGCCGTAGGCGCCACGGCGAGCGCTCCGACGGCCGGCGGCAGGCTGTTGCCTACAGGCCGCCAAGTCCTGCCGGCGTCGGTCGTCTTCCAGATGCCGCCGCCCGCGCCCGAGAAGTAGAAGGTATCCGGGCTGCCCGGCACGCCCACCCCCATCGTCGCCCAGCCGCCGCGAAAAGGGCCCACGAGGCGCCATCTGAGCTGCGCATAGGCGGAGAGCGGCACGTCCTGAACCCCGGCCATGGCGCGCCCTCGCGGGAAGGGCACCTGTGCGGCAGCGGCGACGCCTTGCGCCCGCGCCGGCGGACCGGCGGCGATGAGCACGGCGGCCCCCAGCAGAAGTCCCACGGTCAGCAGCACTCGCGAGCGGCGATCGGTTGCGGTCATTGGCGACCCCCCAGGAGTTTAGACTGGCAACCATACCGGATTCGGCCGCCGGGCGCCGCCAACCCGAACACCTTCCGTCGCGTCCGAGTCGCACACTGCCTCGGGCCCCCCAATGAACATACAATGCCCCGCTTTACGCCACGCGGAAGAAGCAGCCTCCATATGGTCCACGTCATCATTCTCGCCATCGTTCAGGGGCTCGCGGAGCTCCTTCCGGTTTCCAGCTCCGCGCATGTGATCGTGGCCGAGAGGCTGATGGGCATGGATCCGTCCGCACCCGCGATGACGCTGCTGCTCGTCATGCTTCATACCGGAACCATGCTCGCGGTCATCGTCTATTTCTGGCAGCGATGGCGCCGGGCTTTCTTCGGCTCCGGGCCCGAGTTCAGGAGTTTCGCCGTCGCGCTGATCGTCGCCACGCTCCTCACCGGCATCGTCGGGGGCGGCATCATCGAGTTCATCGAGAAAGGGCTGATGCGGCACGAGGCCCATGCCTGGGTCGAGCAACTCTTCAACCGCCTGGACCTGATAGCCGCTGCGCTGGCCGTCGCCGGCGTGTTCATTCTCGTGGCGGGCCTCGCGGAAAATCGCCGGCCGCAGTCGGGGGCGACGCAGCAACTGACGCCCGCACAGTATTCGTCGATCGGCGCCGTGCAGGGACTCTGCATTCCCTTCCGCGGCTTTTCCCGCTCCGGCGCAACCATCTCGACCGGACTGCTCGGTGGCGTGGCGCGCGCCAGGGCCGAGGATTTCAGCTTTGCGCTGGCAGTCGTACTCACACCGCCGGCCGACGCCCGCGAGATCTGGCGCCTCTATCAATCGCAGCCCCATCACCTCGCCGGGATGCTGCCCGCCGTGATGCCGAGCATCGTGGGAGTGGTTGTTGCGTTTCTCGCCGGGCTGCTGGCGCTCAAATGGCTCAGCCGCTGGCTGGAGAGCGGTCGCTGGCACTTCTTTGGAATCTACTGCCTGATCGCGGCGATCGTCGTCGGCTACCTCCACCATACAGGCCTTTAGCCCATGCCTGATC
>Ga0335073_10013138_pt1 | contig 11607 bp, 6 predicted proteins | sample Lox_Sample_22_FD_207093 | JGI IMG/M metagenome (GOLD analysis project Ga0335073, IMG submission 207093) | Soil microbial communities from Loxahatchee National Wildlife Refuge, Florida, United States - Lox_Sample_2.2 | ecosystem: Environmental > Terrestrial > Soil > Wetlands | place: USA: Florida... | reverse complement strand
ATCCCGTGTGAGTCGAGGGCTGATGCTCTCTTCTGGCTTCGAATGGCTCTACGCCAATTCCTCAATGGCACGGCACGTCGGTTAGGCCAGCCCAAGCATGTGCGCCCCGTAGATGCCAAGCGCGCTCATACGGTTTCTTGCGACGAAGAAACGGCGCCGCGCTTAGGGTCGCCGATCCTCAATAGCCTCAGAACTAGATATAAGAGCAGCAGAGCGAGCGCGAAAAAGAGCACGCCGCCTTGATGATGAAGCCTGCCATAAAGAAAGCTTCGATCTACGTACTGTGCGAGGAGCGTCAGAAGGGCAATGCGGAACCCATTTGTAACACACACGATGGGTACGGCAGCCAGAATCAAAAGTACCTTTTTCCAGCCGCGGGTAATAAAAAGGTGGGCGATGATAATACTGACCAAGAGGGTCGCCATGGTCGAGTGGATCCCGCTGCACACTTTTTCCACTTCGATCGAGACATCCGGAAGAGAAAAGACCAATCCATTTTTTAGGACCGGGACTCTAAAAAGGCCAAAAATGAAGGAACAAACGTCGGCGGATCCATGCTGCACGGCGACAATTAGTTCATTCAATAGAAAACCCGGCACCGGCACTGTAAGCAACAGCAATAGAAGTGGGAATGCGCCTGCACGAAACGCGCTGGTTCCGAAGCACAGGATGAACCCGCCGATCCAAAAGACAACCAATCCCAAGATTTCGATAATAAGGGAATTGTCAACACCAATTCGACTCTGAATCTGTCCTGCGAAAAGCCTTAGAAAAATGCTTACAGCGAATAGAATCGTTCCCGCGCCAAAGCAGTATCGCACGCTCGAGAAGATTACGCGCCTATCCAGAAAAACAAGAATCAGACTGAGGAAGGGAACTATGACCGTGTAGCAGTATTTGTCATACGCGTTATCCGTCCATATAGGGTGACCCAAGATGATACTCAGTGGCATCCAGAAAATCAAAAGAGCGAGCGCCACGACAGTTACGAATAGAGCGTTCCTTGACAAGCAAAATCTTGCCGGGTGGCTTGCGATGACCGCGGGGCTGATTTCGGCACGTGGCTCTGGCAGGGGTTGCGCAGAATTGGAGTTGGCAGGCCGATGCAGCATTTTCTGTTCGCCCTCCGATGCTATGGTCCATCGATACGGTTGCTGGCCGCGGTCTACACTTCAAAAGCCAAATTCCCACTGCGCGTTAATTAACAGCTTACAGCGGAAGTGCCCGAACCCTCGACGGCCATTTCTTGGCGGGAATAAGTCGAAAGCATCAGCCGAGACGCAGGATGAGCCGGCTCGCACGCCAACCGCGCGAGCGGTCGATTCATTTGGCGCTTGCCAGATACCTACGTATGTCGTCACGTCTCGCAAAACCGGGGTCGAGTTTAAGAACCTGCCGGAATTGCGCGATGGAAAGCGCAGGCATCTGCATTCGTTCATAAGCCACGCCGAGATGATAGAGCAGGATAGGATTATTCGGAGTCTGATTAAGAGCGTGGACCAATAGTCTGACCGCGTCGCTGTCGTTGCTTGCGCCTCCCTTGGCAATATCGGCCCATGCCAATGCGTCTGCCGTTTCCGGTGAATCGGGAACAAGCTGACGTGCAGTTTGCGCCAGCGATAGCGCTGCATCGACGTTTCCCCCATGATCGAGGAGCAGCATCGCAAGTTCGCTCGCCGCCGGGCCAAATTGTGAATTGGTCTGCAAAGCCTCCTGATAGGTCTTCTCAGCGCCCTGCCAATTCCCCGATTTCTTATCGATGTCAGCCAGAACCATGTAGGTATTCATGTTCTGGGGACTTTTCTGAACGGCAAGCTGCGCAGTACTAAGGGCCTGTGCGATGAAGCCGTTAGCAGCCTGAAAATTGGCCAGTATCAACAAAGCGTCTACGTTCTTTCCGTCAATTGCGACGGCTTTTTCAAGCGCACTTTGCGCACTCGCAAGATCGTGATTTTTGGAGAATGCCTGCCCAAGCAATTCGAAATAGGCCGCCGTGTCGGGTGATCGAGCGATCTGATTCTGAATTCTGGCGATCTCAATCTTACCTGGCTTCTTTTCCTGGCCGTAGGTCAGCAGGATGCCGTTCAAGGCTTCGACAAACCCCGGATCTAGTTGAAGCGCGTGGTTATAGAGGGCTTCCGCATCGCTATATCGCTTCTGCGATGCCCGAATGTCACCGAGACGTGTGTAGCCGAGTGGATCCTGCGGTGCTAATTGAATTGCCTTTTTGAGATCCGCCTCCGACGCGACATAGTTCGCCTGGCGCGCTTCCACCGACGCGCGAATGTAGTAGCCGTCAGGGGTCGCAGGGAGAGCCGCAATCACCGCCGCTGCGCTGATCTTTGCCTGGATAAGGTCATTCTGCTCGAGAGCGAGCTGCGCTAAAGCTTTTTGCGCCCCGATCAGGTTGGGCCGCAGCTTGACAGCTTGCTGCAGCTCCACGTCTGCCTCATGCATGCGGCCAGCCTGAGCATCGGCCAATCCCAACAAATAGTGCCCAAAGGCGTTGAATGGCTCAGCCTCGACGACCTGCTGGAGCACCGGAAACGCAGTATTGGTTCGGCCCTGTCGAAGCCAGATCTGGCCTTCAGCCAAAAGTGCCGGTGTCGATCGCGGATTGCTTTTCAAGAGTTCGTCGTTCAGCTTTTGCGCCTCATCAAGGCGCTTGGTCCCAATCAGGGCCTGGATGTAATTCGTCAATGCCGTCTCATCTTTGGGATGGGAACGATAGAGCGAAGAGAACTCTTCGTATGCCTTATCCGTCTGTTCAGTCTCTACATAAAGGTCGCCAAGCATCTCTGTTGCGGCGGGGTTGCTGGGAAAGGTGTTTTTTGTCCGCTTCAACACGTTGACAGCGTCATCCTCTTTGCCATCAGCCAAATAGACATCAGCCAATGCCCCGCGAGTAGAAAGGTTTTTGGGATCTAGATCGATGGCGCGCTGCAATTGCTGTTCAGCTTCGGGAAAGCGCCGTTCGAACGCGTAGAATTTCCCCAATGCGATCACTGGTCCCGCGGAAGCCCGGTCAAGGGAGATGGCCTTCTTGTAGCTCTCTTCAGCCGCGGAGGTTTGTTTTGCTTCCAATTGCACCGCAGCTAGGGCCAGATATGTGCTCGACTTGTTAGGTGCGAGTGCTATGACTTTTTGCATTTCGTCCGACGCACCTTTTACTTCTCCCTCGGATGCCAGGGCCTTTGCTAACAGCGTATGCGCGTACACATTCTGCGGTTCCCCCTGCAGCACAAGCTTGGCCCGATCTGCAGCCAACGAGGATTGGTGAGCTGCGAGCAGCATGTTTCCCAGTTCCAATTGCGCTTCCCAGTTCTTGGGATCCAAGTCAGCCACACGGCCAAGTTCCGTGAACACACCTGCCCAGATTCCTTGCTTGATCAAGCACCGGGCCAACTGATAGTGAGCGGCCGCGTAGTTAGGATCGATCTTGATCGCACTTTGCAGCTCGATTTCGGCTTCACGATACTTTCCCTGCGCGAAGTAGCCCATCGCGCTGTTGTAATACCGCTGTTTACGCACATTGGGGTCACGCCAGCGGCAACCCACCAGAAAGCTCCCCAAGAGGACGAGTCCAATGGAAACCGCAAACAAGCGCCGATGACTATGCCTCGTCAAGGAAATATTCTCCCTCTCAATCGACTACAGGAGTCGTGGTCGGAGCGAGATGCGACGTTCTACCTGCCGCGTCGGTATAAACTCTCTAGGTCATGTCTTGTCCCCACGATGGGGATGAAAGATGGCTAAATTCTACCACTTATACTAAGAGCAGAATTATACTTCTCATGCCGGTGGTCGAGATTTTAATCGGTGAACTTCTCGCACTCCGTGCCCTCTTTTTGTGCAGCTGCACCCTGCCGCACCAGTTGTGGATGAAGTGGTCTTTGACGCCCGATCTGGCCCCGGCGCCTTCGCGCGCGGCGATGTAGACCGTCAGTTCAATCAGGGCCCGCCGCGCGGGCCGGGTAAGGAAGCGGCGTGATCGCTGTCAGCACTCACGGGCCTCGTCGCCATTCGCACTACCGTTCCCCGCGGGGTGCGGCATATGCGAGTGTCTCATTTGAAGGATTCAGTCCAGCCAGGTATGCCGTAGACTGTGCCATGCCGAGCGTGCCCCAATGCGGCAAATCAGCATCTTAGGCGATCAGACTAGAGTGCTTCCGTGCGGGCATATTCTAAAGGTAAGTGTTTGATTCTATACTGATGGCCCAGCTGTTTCGAGGAGGCGGATCGCTGATATCTGGTCCGCAGAATCGATTGGGGATGTGTTGCCCCATGTGAAAGGCATCGGGGGATACCCACTCCCGTCTCGACTCACTGCCTGAAAGCCGTGTTCCGGTCCTGACATCGATGTCGGGCACCAGTGATCCGACGATACAAAGAGGCAGGGATGGCCGGCAATGCGAAAGCTACCCCAATGGACTGGGCGGAGTTCGCCAGCCAGATTCGAATGGCGGCAGAGCTGACTGCTGATGCCAGTTACCCAGATGACGATTGGGGGATATTTCGCCACTGGTGAACTTACGTGGGGGAATTGTCTCGTTGCGAACTGCCGCATGTGAGGTGGCCGCGAGAGTTTCTTGCGCGCGCATAACATCGTTGTTGTATGTTTTAAGCTAACAGAATCGATCTATCATCAGGTTGTCTCCCCCGCATCAGCTCATTGAGGGCTTTTTTGCCGTTACCGCTTGAGAACAAGGGTCTCGCAGGCCATGGGGGACGAGAGATGAAGTTCCAGTCGTGCCGGAATTCAGCAAACACCTATCATCATTTGTTATATGCGCTTCTTCTCAGCGCTCCGCTCCTGTTTGTTTCTGCTTGTGGCGGCGGGAGAGCTGGCGGTGGAGGGAGCATCCCCCCCACCATCACTTCGATCAGCGTCTCCTGCACTCCCGCGAGCGTCGAAGCCGGCCAGACCAGCCAGTGCTCGGCCGCTGTGTCGGGAACGGGCAGCTACAGCTCCGCTGTAACCTGGTCGGCGGTCTCGGGCGCAATCTCAAGCTCCGGGCTGTATACGGCTCCGGCGTCCGTCCCGGCTGCTGGATCGGATACCATCACCGCCACTTCCACACAGGATTCAACCAAGACGGGATCGGCTAAAGTCACCGTGACAGCCGTTCCCGCGACGATTACGTCGGTTTCCTCCACTTGTACCCCCTCGGCCGTACTGGCGGGTCAGACCAGCCAGTGTTCGTCGACGGTTGACGGAACCGGCAGCTACAGTTCGGCAGTGAATTGGGCGGTAAATAACGTAGCCTCTGGAAACGGCACGGTTGGCACAATCTCCAACACGGGCGTCTACCTAGCCCCCACCACCGTTCCAAGCGCCGGATCTGTAACCGTCAGCGCAATCAGTCAGTCCGACAACACCAAGTCGGGAAGTTTTGTCCTTTCTCTTGCATACCCCGCGCCGACTGTGGCTTCGGTATCACCCGTTTCGGCCGCGCTGAACAGCGCGGCGACGCCAATTACGGTGTCAGGCTCCGGGTTCGTCCCGGCATCGTCAATCTATATCAACGGGAGCACCATCTCCACTGGCTACATTTCCTCGACCTCACTGTCCGGTCAAATTCCAGCCACAGCCGAGACCTCGGCCGGAACTCTCGCGATTACAGTTGTGAACCCCACCCCGGGCGGCGGAACCTCGAATTCCGTGAACTTCGATGTGGTCGCGGGAACAATGACCATATCCGTTGTCGACTTGCCGTCGGGTGCAAATGCCGCGATTACCGTGTCGGGGCCAGGCGGCTACTCGGCGCAGGTGACCGCCACGCAGACGCTGCAGAACCTGGCTTTGGGAACGTACACAATCAGCGCCGCCACGGTCCATTTCGGAAGCAATACATATACGCCCACCGCACCGTCGATTACCGTGAATATTCCCGATGGCACGCCCGTGAGTTCTACGGTCGACTACTACAACATAATGCCCGATACGACTAAAGTGCTCGACTCGACCGGGCTCTCGAGTCTCAGGCTGGGCGCGGACAATAGCACGCTGATCATCAGTGGGCAAAGCACCGTGGCCGGATCTCTGAATCCCGGGGACGTCTTGATCGTGAATAACTGCACAGCGCTGCCGAACGGCAAGGTTTTCAAGGTGAATTCGGTTGATCTGTCGGCGGGCTGGTACATCGTACAAACCTCACCTGCGACTCTTATGGATGCCTACCAGCAGTACAAGGCAAGCGCAACAGAACAGATAGATGCGAATGCTATCGCTGGAATTACAGCCGTAGCTAAAGGCGTGCGCGTCTACCGGCGTCCGGCGCGCAACAATAGTCAAACGGAAGGGAACGCTCTAACGGATCCGTGTAGCGGGCAGTCAAACCTCTTTTTCCAGCCAGTCGACGTTTCACTCGATCCTGGTTCAAACACAGTTCCGAGCGTTTCCCTCTCCGGTACGTTTGAATTTTGTCCAACTGTCGATTCCTCTGTCGACTGGAGCATCGGCGTGATCAACGGGGCGCACTTCGAGGTGGATCTTGGCGAGAGTGCCGACATTACAACTTCGTTGAGTACATCCTTATCCAGCTTCGACGGAAAGATCTTGCTATTCACGGCGCCGCTTCCGAACGCCGCTTCCCTCGCGATAACACCAGTCCTGAATTTCTACGCGGGAGTCAAGGGTTCGGCGGCTGTCGGACTCACTTCCGAGGCCAGTCAGAGCGCATCTCTAAGCGTGGGATTTGACTGGGCAAACGGCAACTTGACTCCCATCCAATCGTTTAGCAACCAGGTCGCCCAAGCGCATCCACCCCAGATTCAGGGCGCAGCTACCATTCAAGGGTATCTCAGCGCCGAGGTCGACGCGGATCTGGCGCTTGGAGTCCTGGATCCATACGCCGCAGTCGTTCCCTATGTTGGTGCGGATGCGGATACCACCGCAAATCCATGGTGGAATGTCGACTGGGGAATCGACGGTGAAGTTGGCGTAAAGGGCACCATCGCCAGCATTTTCAAGGATCCGAGTTTGGATTTCAGCATCCTGGGGCCATTCACCTTGCTGAGCGCGCCAGGCCCGTTCAATGCAACGCCGGCCACGATCACTGGCATCGTTCCCGCGGCGCCGATTTCTGCCGCGGCAGCACAGCCGATCGCTTTCACCGGAAGCGCCCTCGGCAACGTCTTATCGGTCGATCTATGCTCGGGAGGGACCTGTACAACGTACACTCCCACGGCTGTGAGTCCGTCGGAGGTGGACCTGAACGCCCTTCTCGCACCGGGCAATTGGCATGTTCAGGCAACGGACACATCCGGGAATTCGAACATCTTCCCATTTGTGGTGTATCCTGCTCCATCGACGGTAACCATTGGCGGTATCTCTTCCGGCGCGCCTCAGACTTCGACCGCCCCACAGCAGATTACTTTCACAGGCAGCGGATTCCAGTCTGGCGCAACCATAACATTGTGCTTTTCGCAACTGTGTCTCATGCCAGTGAATGCGCAGGTCTCTGCCGACGACTCGGCAACTGTGACAGCGACGCTCGATCATAGCGGCCTATGGACCGCTCAACTGATAAACCCCGACGGTAGTCAATCGGCCGAGTTCAGCTTCAATGTTGCGGGCCCGTTGAGCGCGACTGTAGCTCCCACGGGAGGGCTCGTTGGAGCAACCGATTTCATGGCGACCGGCAGCGGCGCAACTCCGAACAAGGCCGTTGACGTCACAATTACGCCACCTGCGGGATCACCGTTTGTGACCAGTGTGCCCGCCAACGGCCAGGGGCAGTTCTCTTACGGGCCGTTTGCAGAGGCCAATGAAGGCGCGTACACCATTCTCTTTACGGATGCGACCTCGGGAATGTCGAGCCCGGAACTCAACATAGTGGTCTCGGCCGGAATTCACGCGCAGGTAGCGCCGGCAAGCGGTACAGTGAACTCGACATCGTTCAACGTGACCGGATGGGGAGCCACCGCTGGCGTAACAGTCCGCTCCACATTGGTGCTTCCAGATAAATCCGTGCAGAATACTACAACCGCCGCCAGCGGCAGCGGCACCTTCTCCTTTGCCTACACAGCGACTGAAGCCGGAACCTACAGCGCCGTTTACACCGACACTTCTACGTCCGCCATGAGTACGCCGGTGAATTGGACCGCGGGCGCCGGGGCGTCGATTCAGGCCGCGGTGAACCCGTCCAGCGGCGTGATCAATACAACCACCTTCACCATAACCGGTCAGGGTGCGACTTCGAATGGTGGCGTGACGGCACACGTGTATTTCCCCGATGGCACAAGCAGAGTCTTCCATGCCCAGGCTACGGGCACCACATTTGCATTTGCCGGGATGATGGAAACAACCGCTGGAAATTACGCCGCTGCTGTGATCGATGACACGACCGGCTCCCAAAGCGCACTGGTTTCCTGGACCGCAAATCCTGACGCGAACACCACTCTGCAGTCGATCACTGTAACGCCGTCCGCATGGAATCCTGTTTTTGCGCCTGGCGCAACGGCCGTATCTGTCATGCCACTCGTTATCGCGGGTTCCGCCGGCGCCAATATGAAGGGCACGATTGTGTCGAATCAACCGTGGCTGCTGGTGGACGGGCACGCGTCGGAGAACTGGGCGGCCCCCGAGACTATCGCGCTCAATGTCAATCCGACGGGCTTGCCCACCGGCTCGAACAGTGCAACCCTCACCATTACCTCTTCAGGCGCAACGAATTCTCCCGTTGTAGTGGATGTGACAGCGCTGGTGAGAACGGCGTTGCAAGTGACAACCACCTCCGTCCCCGACGTTCTTGGCGGTGTGAGCTACCAGTTCCCGTTGAGTGCAACCGGAGGGACCGGTTCAGGCTACAAGTGGAGCCTCGCCGGTGGGTATCTACCCTACGGCCTCTCTCTCGATCCGCAGACTGGCGTGATCAGTGGAAACCCGGCATCAATCAGCAGTACGCAGAGCATTCCATTCTCGGTTCAGGTCGAGGACTCGTCCGGAGCCGACGCAACCGCAAATCTGACGGTCACGTACCGTCCCGGATTGTTTGTGCTCGACTATTCGCCCAGCAACTTCCAGTTCACGGTGGGCACGCAGTATACCGCAGGCAATTCGATCACAATCCCAACGTCCGGCGGAGTTGCTCCGATCACCCTAGCCGCGGTTGGAATGCCGCCCGGTCTGAGTCTCAACAGCAGTTCCGGGCTGATCACGGGTACACCGACTAAGCCAGGCAACTACTCCGTCATATTCAACGCTACGGACACGAAGGGTGATAGCGGAACGGCGACTTTCGTGCTCCCGGTGGTCTTGTCTCCGCTCACGATCACGACGGCCACCCTTCCTTCCGGACAAGTCGGTGTGGCCTACCAGCAGTACATCTCTGGCAGCGGAGGCAGCCAAACCGGTTTCACGTGGACAATAGCGGGCACACTCCCCGCGGGACTGCAAGCGACGCCGAACACGGGTTGCACAGAGTGCGCGCTAAGCATAGCTGGAACCCCCACGACGGCGGGCACGTACAACCTAACCGTCACCCTCGCAGATTCGCTTGGAGACAAGACTTCAGAACCGTTGACGCTCACCATTGCTTCCGCGGCTCCGCCGCAGATTCCCGCGGCGGTTCTACCACTGGCGACGATCGGAACGAGTTTTTCGTACCAGTTTTCTGTGACCGGCGGGACTGGTCCTTATACATGGGCTTTCAACGGCAATAGCCCCGACCCCGGCCTCGTACTCTCAACGGCCGGAGTCTTGAGTGGTGTCCCCACCGTTGCGAGCGCATGCCAGAGCGGTCCGAGCAGCTCCTGGTACGGATCCATATCGGCGGACAATTTCCAGGTAAAAGTGACGGATGCGAACAACCAGAGCGCCATCCAGCAGTTCTGTATGGGGACCTTCTACCCGACACCAACGGTGACGAGCATTACCCCGAGTCCGGTTACCGCCGACGGAGCATCCCACGTGCTTACGATAACCGGAACGAACTTCCGTAAAGACTCCTATGTCATCGCTACCGGGTCGGGGTCGCTTCTGACAGCGTACGTCGACCAAAATCACGTGACCGTCACCCTGACTCCTTCGCCGAATGCGCTCTTTGCCATCAGCGGGCAATCGACGACACTGTACTATTTCGACGCGGGAAGCTTCCCTGCATGGGTGGTGCAGCCGGCTGCCAATCTGGGCAATCAGAACGTAAGCTTCACGATTGCCGACCCGGCGCCAACCATCACTTCCGTGTCGGCTGTCCTGAACAACTCAACGAGTCAATGTACAGCGAACTTGCTCTGCCAGATAGTCATCAACGGCACCGGGCTGGTTTTTGATTCGCAGTACCAGATATTGGAAACAGGAACGAGCCTGCAGCGAGCCACGTGGCCGAACACGTCGCTGCCGTGGACCACGGTTACGACCACATCGTTCTCGCTGCCGGCCGGCACTCACACGGTTGTCGTCACGAACCCCAATCAGGCAGCAGGAGGACCAGCAGCGGTTCAGGCGCAGTTCACCGTTACACCTTGAGAGCAGACCGACCAGATCCATCTATCTGCCGCGATTTTCAGCCTGCATGACGTTCGTCTGATCCTGCCGTCTGATCCTGCTGGGTTTATCCACGTCGCCATTCGGCGACAGGTGAAATACCCGGTGCGATTCTACACTCAATCATCAACCCCAAAAGAAATTGGCTGGTCAAAGTGGCGCTTCCGTTTCTCTTCTGCAAGGAGCGTCTCGACTTCCGTCATTTCCCGGTCAGACAACCTCTGCCGTGCCTGATCACAAGCCTTGCTGAACTTAGCGAGTTCCTCCTGGTCGGCAGCGTCGTGCACCGGAAATCTTGCCAAGCTCGCGTAACCGAGACTGAACCAGCGGTAGGCTTCTTGTGCGCTCTTACGGACTCCTTGACCGTTCAAATGGAAACTACCTAGCCTCAGGTAGGCATCGAAACACCCGCTTTCTTCAACCGCCTTGCGATACCAGTGGGCCGCTTCGAAGTAATCCCGCGGAAGAGATTCGCTTTCGGAGAGCAGCCAGGCCAAGTCCATCATGGCCTGCCCTTCGACAGCCTCAGCTGCGCGCAGTAGCCAACGATGGGCCGCTTGATGATTCGGAGTGCCGACTCCGCTCCCCTCAAGATATAGCCTACCTAGCTCCGCCATCGCTTCGCTATGGTTCTGGTCCGCAGCTTTGCGAAACTATTCAGCAGCCCGCAGGGGATCCTCCTCGAATCCGACCCAGCCATTGCTGTAGGCGTAGCCCATTTGAAACTGCGATTCGGCGTCACCTTGCTCCGCGGCCATAGGGAACCATTTCATAGATTCCACTTCGTTTTCCTCGCCGCCACCTTTGCCCATAAAGAAAAAGCCAAGTTCGCGCTGAGCTTCTCGGTGCCTTTGCTCGGCCGCCTTTCGGTACCAGAGTTCAGCTAAACGACTACCGGCTGGAAGCCGGTAGGTTTGGTTGCGGCTGGAAGTCGCCGGTTTGCGGCTGAAGCCGCCTTAAGAGGTCCCGGCTGAGAGCCGGCTCAAGGCTCGCTCGGCGCTGTGATCGTGAAGTTCTCACCTGGGTCCTCCCACTTCTGGTTTTCGATGTACCGCTTGATCGTGTCCTCATCCACCGCCCCTACGCTCGCGCAAAATACCCGCGCGCCCACAGATGCT
>Ga0335073_10013137_pt1 | contig 11607 bp, 8 predicted proteins | sample Lox_Sample_22_FD_207093 | JGI IMG/M metagenome (GOLD analysis project Ga0335073, IMG submission 207093) | Soil microbial communities from Loxahatchee National Wildlife Refuge, Florida, United States - Lox_Sample_2.2 | ecosystem: Environmental > Terrestrial > Soil > Wetlands | place: USA: Florida... | reverse complement strand
CGCTGCCGCGCCCGACTGGCTCGTCGCAGCGGGCGCAGAAACGCCGGCTCTCGGGCACCATCGCGGCCGGTCCGAGGACGGCGTCGGCCGGGTCGCGGAACGGCACCGCCGGGATCTCGACTAGTCCAGCACCGAGATGCGCACGCCCGGCGGTCCGAGTCCGGCCAGTCGTGGCGCGGCGTGAGGAGCCGAGTGTCGAGATCGTCAGCGAGCTGGGAGGCGGGGTTGCGGTAGCCGCCGGCCGGGCCGGCGCCATCCCGCACACGTCGCAGTACCCGTCGACGATCGTCCCACTGCAACCTGAGCGTGCACAGTTCATCGCACCGTCTCCTGCTCCGGTCGCGCGGAGCCAAGTCGTTCCTGATAGCGGCGGACCAGCTGCGACACCAGCGCGAGGTCGGTCGGGGCCGTGTACAGCTCCTCGTGCGCGCGCGCGAAGATCTGCCCGAGCTCCGGGTCTTCGACCACCCCGAGGCGTCCCGCCTTGACCTGATAGGCCTCGAGCAACGCCCTCAGCTGGTCGCGCGCCTCGATCGGGGCCTGGTTGGCGCGTAGCGCCTGCTGGGCGTCGTCGAGCAGCGCGCGTGTGTGCGGAGTCCACCCATCGAGCCGGTGGCGAGCGTCTCGCCAAGATCCCGAGCGGGCGAGCCCGGCGATCGCGTCGAGCTCCGCGGCGAGGTCGTTCGGTGGCACGGGCGGCCCGGGCGGCGTCGGTACCGAGACCTTCAGTTGTACCTGCTCGTGCATGGCCAGACCCTGTTCGACCGTCGTCTCGAGGTCGGACAGCAGGCTGCGGGCGTCGGCGAGCATCGCGTCGAAGTCCCGCCGGAGATCGGCGGTCGCGTCGAGGTCGCCTCGGACGTCGCCGATTGCGGCGAGTACGCGGTCCAGGTCCTCGGGCCGGGTCGAGAGCGGGTCGGCGGTCGCGGAGGCCGCCAGGCTGGCGACGGACTGTGCGGCCTCGTCGAGGTCCGGACGGTGGTGTTCGCCAAGCCCGTCGGCGAGCGCTTGCGCCTGACCGAGAGAGGTCTGGGTGGCGGTGACGCGTGGCGTGAGCGCATCCCACGCGTCGCCGAACTCCGCGACGACGGTCTTCACTTCGTCGAACGCGCGGGACATGTGCTCGAGCAGCTGGTCCGGAGTGCAGCGGACCGTTCGCTCCGAGCTTCCCAGGAGGTCACGTTCGGCGAGTGGGACCTCAGACCTGGTGAGCTCGATCGACTCTCCCTGCAGAAGGGCCCTGAGATCGTTCGCGCGCCATGGGCCCCGCAGCTTCTCGGACTGTTCTAGGACCTGCTTGAGCAGGCCCTGCCACCGCCAGAGATCAGTCAGCGTGGCGCTGGCCTGCGACCACCGCTCGGCTGACCGTCCGGTCAGTGCGCTCACCTCGAGCAACTGGCGACTCGAGTCGATCTCGAGCTCGAGGAGATTGGCGGCGGCGCGCTCGCTCGCCTCCTCCAGGCGCCTCAGCGTGTTCGAGGGATCTTCGGATGACATCTCAACCGCCGTACTGGGGTTGCGGAGGGCTCGGGGTCGCACCGAACTGGTGGAGCCAGTGGGAGTAGAGGCGGCTCCAGGTGCCGTTCGCGCGGAGCTCGGCCAGTACGCCGTTGACGAACCGCACGAACTCGGGGTGTGCCTTGTCGATCTCCGCCCCGTAGGGCACATCGGCGAGGCTGGAGCCCACGATCTTCGTGTTGGGGTCCTGGGCCTGGAAGCCGAGCAGGATCGAGGAATCGGTCGAGATCGCGTCGACGCGGCCCTGCTGGAGGGCCACGAGACAGTCGATCGCCTGCGTCGCGGGGACGGCGTCCGTGTGATACGGCAGGTGCTGCATGACGTAGATCGGAGTCGACCCGGCGCTCGCGCAAACCTTCCGCCCGGCGAGATCGGCGATGCCCTTCGCGGAGGAGTTCGACGGCACGAGCACGCGCTGCTTCGCGTCGTAATACTCGGTCGAGAAGTCGACCTTCTGGCTGCGCGCACAGGTCATCGTGACGGCGTCGACCACGATGTCGACCTTGCCTTGCTCGACGAACGGCTCCCGCTGCGGCACCGTAAGCGCCACGAACCGGACCGCGTTGGGATTGCCGAAGATCGACTGCGCGATCTCCCGGACGAGATCGATCTCGAAGCCCTCGATCTTCCCGGTGCCGGGGTTCAGGTAGCCGAAGTCGAGGAGGCCCGCGTTGACGCCGGCGATCAAGTAGCCGCGCTCGTGGATCTTGGCCATGAAGCTGCCGGTGGGCATCTCGCCCGGTGCGGGCATGGTCGCCGGCGGACGGAGGCTCGCGGTGCACAGCGTCGCCGCGCCGGGTGCCGAGGCCTTGGCCTGGGGCGCAGGCGTCGCCAGTGCGGCGAGCGTCAGCTTCTCGGCGTGGTCCGCGGTCGCTCCGCAGCCCGCCAGGGACGCGGCGAGGAGGGCAAGCGCGATGAGGTGGCGCGGCGATCTCATCGGTACTCGTTGATCCTCTGGCGAAGCCCGAGAAGTGCGGCGACGGCTGCGAGCACGGTGACGACCGGGATCGCGACCGACAGTCCGTTGAGCGCGGAGGTCGCGTTCGCTCCCGCCCGCGCGAAGCGCCCCTGGGCGGCTCCGATCTGCTGTCTCAGATCGTTGCTCAACTGGTCGGAGATCGCCGCGGTGGTCGACTCGTGCGCGAGCGCCTCGGGAAGCTGGCCTTCTGCTTCGAGGTGTTTGATCACGTTGGCTTGCGCGAGGTAGGACGCGTAATCGACGTCGAACCGGCCGGCGGCGGCGCGCGCGTCCGTTCGCCGGGCGAGGACCGAGATCTCGCTGATGAGATTGCCGAGCACCGGCTGGACCGAGTTGAAATCCGTCGAATCCGTCTGGTCCGTGCCGCGATTGCCGAGCGTCAGCGCCAGATCGCTCTGTGCGCGGGATTGCAGGACCGTCGCTGCGGACAGCACCTCGACCGAATCGGAGCCTTCTTGCCGCGCCGTCGACAGCGAGTTCTGCTCGCTGACGAGTCCGACGACGCCCCAGACCGACACGGCCGCCACCGTCAGTGTCGCCACGAGCATCCCGATGTTGAGGATGCGCCGGCTGATGTGCGCCACGTAGCGTTGTGCGAGGAGAAGCAGGAGCACGGCGACGGCGCTCGCGACGATGAACGTGACGAGGGTCGCCGTTGAACTTCCAGTGCGGTAGTCCTCGGCCAGCCGCTGCGCCTCGGTCCTGTAGATGCGATCGGCGGCGGGAAGCATCGTGCCCGTGGATAGCGTGACTGCCTGGCGCAGGTAGGCGGCACCGATCGGGAACCCCTGTCGGTTGTTGGCGCGCGCCGACTCGACCAGCCCGCTGTAGATCGGGAGTTGATCGGCGACCGTGTTGAGCGCGCCCGGCACGGTGGCGGACGTTCCGGCCTCCCTGGTCAGCGCCGTCAGCGAGTCGCTGGCCGCGCCGAGGTCGGACTGGTACCGAATCCGCTCGGCCGGCGATTCAACTCCGCCGGAGAGGAGTGCCGTGCCTTCGGTCGCGTTGGCGTCCGACAGCGCCGTGGAAAGTCGTGCGGCTTGAACGAGGAGCGGCTCGGTCTGGGTCCCGGCGGCTCGGGCGGCGCGCTCGCGAGACTGCTCGGCGCCTGTGGCGACCGCGCCGAACACGACGGCGCCGACGATGATCGCGATCGAGATCAGGACCAGGCGTCCGGGCGTGGTCGCCAGGCGTTCGCGAACCCAGGTGAGCGCTCCGGCCGCACGGACGCCCCGGCGCCGCCGCGCACCCGCCGGTGCAACCCCAGTCCCGAGACCTTCGAGGGTCATGTCGTCATCGGCCACCCACATGGCGCGATTCTCATGCTCGACCCGCCACATGGCGCGATTGTCGTGCTCGACCCGCCACATGGCGCGATTCTCACCTTCGCGCCATGCGCATTGGGAGCACCCTGGTGTCGTCCTCGACACCCCGGCGCGGTGCCGTCCCGGTCTCCGATCCACGTTCGCCGCGCCCGCCCTGGCACGTCGCCCGACCCCCAATTCTCGTCGTGGCTGCTGGCGCTATTTAACTACTACGGGTGGACCACGACCAAGCCTGCGGCGAGGAGCACGAGCGCGATCCATAACGCCTTCAGCGCGTTCTCGTATGGGGCGGACAGGCTCGCGCGGGTGAGTTCGACGACTCGCCCGTCGTTCAGGCGCTGGTGGCCGATCACGTCGGTCGTGTTCCGCCGCAACTGCCGGACCGGCGTGCTCAGTTGCCGCTGGGCGGCGCTCAGCAGACAGCACGCCGCAGCGACCAGCACGCCCGCAGGACGGATCGTCAGCGCGTTGACGAAATAGCCGGTGAACGCCGGGAACCCGCCCCAGGCGAGCGCGAACCAGGTGTTGTTGTGGAAGCGGCCGCCGGCGAGCTCGAGGTTGTAGGCGGGCACGAGCAGCCCGCCCGCGAGGATGAGCGGCACGAGCAGCGGGGAGACGGTGATCGCTCCGGCGATGCCGATCGCGATCGCGCCGATGAACGAGGTTGTGGCGAGCGCAATCAGCGTGGTCCGCTTGAGGCTGGTCTGTAGCGGCCGGCCGTGGAGCTCGTCGAGCGCGTGGGCGCTGACGCCCACCGCCAGGAAGAAAGCCGCGAGCGCCGCCGCGAGGCGGTTCGCGTAGATGTGAGGCGCAGCCGCCGCCCCGAGGGCGACGTAGCTCAGATGCCAGGCGGTGTACGGCGGGTGGAGCAGCGTGACCAGGTCGCGCCAGCCGCCCGCCCGTAGCGCATAGAACGCCGGGCGGTCGAGCTCACGCGGCGCGCTCGCCACGACCGTTCCTGACTCCCCACATCACGAGCCCGGCTCCGAAGCTCAGGTTTCGTTGTTGGATGTCGCCGATTCCAGACTGTCGCCACAAGTGCTGCAGGTCTGGCTCGTCGGAGTGGAACTGCTCGATGTTTGGACCGAGGAAGCGACCCACTTCGAACCACGCCGGGGACACGGCGCGGCCGATGACCGGCAGCCCGGCTCGCGTGTGGACGCGCCAGGCGGCGCGTAGCGGCGCCGACTGCGGGACGCCGAACTCGACCATCCCGATTCGTCCGTTGGGTTTCACCACACGAGCGAGCTCGCGCATCGTCGCGGCGCGGTCGTCGACGTACCGGAGTAGGTACGTGAACGTGAGCGCATCGAACTCGCCGTCCTCGAAGGGCAGATGTTCGGCTTCGCCCTGAGTGAAGGTGACGCGCTCGCGCACGCTCTGCGGTTGGTGGTCCAGGCGGTGCTGGGCTCCCGCGAGCATGTGCTCGCTCTGGTCGAGCGCGACGACCTCGGCGCCCCGCCGCGCGAGCGCGAAGGCGACGAGACCGGTGCCGGTGGCCACGTCGAGCACGCGCTGGCCCGGGAGCGGATTGATCTGATCGACCATCGAGGCGCGCCACCGTGGATCCTGTCCGAAGCTGAGAACGGCGCCCAGCCAGTCATACGCGCCGGGCAGGCCTTCGAACAGCTCGAGCGCGTGGCGCTTGCGCGGGGACGGCGAGGTTGGCGCGGACGCTCCCAACTCCGCTTAGGTTAGGCGTTCGCCACGGTCTGGCGGAGCAGACGCTCCGCCAGCCGGCTGTGGCGCCGCCCGGTGTCGGGCGTGCGCGCCGCACGGGCAACGACATCGCGGGTCCCGACGATCACGGTCGCGAGCTTGGCGCGGGTGACGGCGGTGTAAAGCATCTCGCGACGCAGGAAGAACGCGCCGGCAGCCGCGTGGGCGACGATCACGGCCACCGGGAGCTCGATGCCCTGGCCGCGGTGGACCGAACAGGCGTAGGCGAGCTGGAGGCGGTCGGCCTGCTCGGGCGGGAGCCGGAAGATCGTGCCCTCGTCGGCGGCGAGGATGAGGGCGGCATCGTCTGTGGGGGCGCCTGCCTCGTCGTCGTCATCATCGGGTTCGCCGTCCGAGCCGCCGGTCTCGTCGAGGAGGCGGAGCAGCGTCCCGTTCATGAGCCCGAGGTCATGCAGGTTGCGCCCGGTCATCATCAGCTTGTCGCCGATCCGGAGGCGCCCGCCACGGACCGGACGGCTGCCGGGGTTGAGCTTGTCTCGCAGCGCGCCGTTGAGGGCATCGATTCCGAGCTCGCCGCGATACACGGGGGCGAACACCTGGATGTCGCGAACCGGGTCGACGCCGTAGTGGGGCCCGAGGCGGTCGCCGACGAGCGTGACGATCTCCTCGAGCGCGGCTTGCGCGCTCGGCCGTTCGATCAGGAACAGGTCCCGGCGCATGCCGTCCGCGGGCGCGAACACCGGCGCGTGCCCGCGGCGGATCGCGTGCGCCCCCTGCACGATCATGCTTCCCGCGGCCTGGCGGAAGATGTGGGTCAGGCGCGCCGTCGGCACAGAGGTCGAGGACACCAGCTCGGCGAACGGCTTACCGGCGCCGACTGGAGCGAGCTGATCGGCGTCGCCGACAAGGACGACGTGGGCCTTCGGGCCGACGGCACGCAGAAGCGTGACGAGCAGCTCGAGGTTCGCCATCGAGGTCTCGTCGACGATCAACAGATCGCAGTTCAGCGGATCGTGCTCGTCGTGGGTCGGGCCCTCGCCGGGAATCCAGCCGAGCGCCGAGTGGACCGTCGTCGCGCGCATCCCGCTGGCCTCGTGCATGCGGATCGCCGCGCGCCCGGTCGGGGCGACAAGCAGCACGCGCGCACCCTGGCCGTTAGCCACGGCCGCGATCGTCTTGATCGACGCGGTCTTGCCGGTCCCGGGGCCTCCGGTGATCAACGATAGGCGGTGGGTGAACGCGTTGCGGACACCGGTCAGCTGCTCGGCGGTCAGGGTGGTCTCGGTGGTTTCGTCGTCGCCGTCGTCGTCGTCCCCGGCCGGGTCGCTCAGCCGGTTGCCGGCCGGGCCGGCAAGCAACTCGTCGACCCGGGCAGCCAACTCGGCCTCGAGCTCGGCCGTCTCGGTCCGGTAGATCCACCGGTCTTCCCGGACGAGGTCGCCGGCCTCGACGAGCTCATCGATCGGTGAGGCGCCGGTGTCGGGCTCAGCTGGGCCGAGCAACTCCCCAGTGGCGGCGACAAGGAGGTCGATCGGCATGCATGTGCTGCCGGCGCGCTCGGCCTCGGACAGTGTGTGCAGGACGGCCGCGCGCCTGCGGTCGGGGCTGTCGAGGCTCACGCCGAGCCGGCGCGCGATCTGGTCGGCCATCCGGAAGCCGACGCCGAAGACGCTCGTGAGCTCGTACGGCCGCTCGGACACGATGCGATGGGCCTGGTCCCCGTAGGTCTCCCGGATCCGGCTCGCCAGGTACGTGAGCCCGTGCGGCGCGAGAAGCAGGTGCAGCCGGCGCGTAACCCGCAACTGCTCCCAGGACCGGGTCGCCTCGACGACCGCTCCGCGCCGGATCCCGGCCGCGGAGAAGGCCGCGTGAGGGTCGTCGTCGATCGCGTCGAACACGGTGGCGTTGCCGTACCGCTCGATCAGCCACTTGGCGCGCTTGGCTCCGACGTGCTTGACCCGGCACAGGTACGCGGTCAGGGCGGGCACGTCGGTGGGGGGAAGGGGTCTGGCCTCCGTTACCTTCACCTGCGGTCCGTACCGGCTGTCGGTCACCCAGGTGCCGATCACGTGCGCGCGCTCGCGAGGCTCGAGATGGATCAGCGGGCCGACGAGCACGATCGGCCTCCCGTCGTGGTCAGCAGCCTCAACCACGGCCCAGCCGGACTCGGCGCTCGCGAAACGGGTGCGCCTGACGGTCACCTCGGAATCGAACGTCGTCACCGGCCTGACATTAGAGCGGGGGCTGGCGGAAAGCGCGCGTTTGTTGCACAGACGTCACAAGACCGATGCCTGATCGCAAGCAGGGCGGGTAGGAGGCCGCCCAGGGCCGGTGACCACCGACTAAGGTCCTGACTTCTGGTGCCCCCGAGCGTCGCTCATAACGAATGGACATCGCAGACGAGCACACTCGGGCCGCTGCGGTTGCCCCGACTCGGCGACGAGCGACTGGCCCGGCTCGCCACCCGTGGGAGCGCGCGCGCCTTCGCGGCAGTGTACGAGCGATATCACCAGACGCTGTACCGCTACTGCCGTTCGATTGTGCGCGACGACGCCGATGCGCAGGATGCACTCCAATCGACGTTCACGCGCGCGCTGTCGGCGCTCCAGCGGGGTCAACGGAGCGCGCCGCTGCGCCCCTGGCTGTTCCGGATCGCGCACAACGAGGCGATCTCGGTGCTCCGCCGCCGCCGACGCGGCGAGGAGTCGCTGGCCGCCGCGTCGCTCCCGGTCGCGGCCTCGGCCGAGGAGCAGGCCGGCGAGCGCGCTCGGATCGCGGTCTTGCTCAGCGACCTCGCTGCCCTGCCCGACCGCGCGCGGAGCGCGCTCGTGATGAGGGAGCTCAGCGGGTTGTCTCACGAGGACATCGCGATCGCGTTAGACACGACCCCGGGCGCTGCGAAGCAAGCGATTTTCGAGGCCCGTCGCGGATTGCAGGAGTTCGCCGAGGGACGCGCGATGCCGTGCGCTGAGGTGTGCCGAGCGATCTCCGACGGCGACCGGCGCGTGATCCGCGGCCGCCGAGTACGGGCGCACCTTCGGGACTGCGCATCATGCGCCACGTTCGCGGCATCGATAGGGGCTCGCGAGTCGGATCTGCGAGCGCTCGTTCCGGTGCTTCCCGCTGCCGTCTCGGCCGCGGTACTAACGCACGCGACACACACCGCCGCGCGCCACGGCGTCGCCGGGAGCGCGATGGGGACGGGCGCCGCCGGCGCCGCGGGTAAGACGGTGGGGCTTGCCTTCACGTCGAAGGGGTTCGCGTCGGCGTCTCTGCTGGCGACCGCGGCCGTCAGCGTCGGCGGAGTGGCGGCGGTGGTGCGGCTCGCTCCCGAGTCGGGACCGCTGGGAAAGCCACGGTCCGGGCAGCCGGCGCGCGTCAGCACGGCCCACCATCACCTCGGCGCCGGGAGCCACTCCGGCTCTGGCGCGGTCACATCGTCACGCGGGAGCGGATCGAGCGCCGGCGCGGTTCGGAGCGGCACCCACACCGGTGCTGCGAGCCGGCACGTCCGCTTTGCCGGGCGGCATGGCCACGGGCGCGCAGCCGGCTGGCATCGGGCCACGTTCGGGGGGCATGGCAAGTCCTCCTACTCCGTGGTCACGCACCGTGAGCATGGTCAAGGCGATCGCGGTCTACACCGAGGCGAGTCGGCGGCGGGTCGCGGCACCGTCAAGGGCGTGAGTCACGGCACGCTCGAGGGATACGCGGGTGGTGGACACGGCCAGCACGGTGCGGTCGAGAGGTCCTCGCACGGGCACGGTCAGCACGGTGCGGTTGAGGGCTCCGTGCCCGGGCACGGCCACAGCAAGTAGGTCCTGACGTTCGGCCCTCCCGCGCGTGGTCCGGGGGAAAAGCCGAACAAGCCAGGAGGCACGATGAGGCTCAAAGCCAAAGTAGGAATTGTCACCGCGATCGGTGCGCTCGCCGTCACCGGTCCAGCGGTTGCGGAAGCTTGTACGCAAGGCCATCAGGGCAAGCAGAGTCAGGGGAACGCCCAGGGGGCCCAGCTCCGTGGAGACAAGGGCCAGGTCCGTGGCGATCACAGTCAGTTCACGAGGTTCGGCCGTCGTGGACGTGGCTTCGGACGCTCCGTGTTCGGGACGCTGGTCAGCTGGACGGCGACCTCCACCGGGACGAACACGTACAGCGGGTCGATCACCGTGACGAAGCCGGACTTCAAGGCCCATTGGGCCCGCAATGGTTCGAGCACTCAGTCGACCCAGAGCACGCAGCCGACCCAGGTGACGTACACGTTCACCAACGCCAAGGTGTTCTTCGGCAACGGTGTGACCACGCCCGCCGCCGGCGATCTGGTCAAGATCATCGGTGCGCGGTTGAATCACTGCCACTCGACGAGCAGCTCGACAAGCGCCGGGACGACCAGCACGTCCACCGGGAACGTCCGGGCGATCTTCATCGCGGCGCCGCGGACCTCGTCGACGACCTCGTCGAATTCCTAGGAAGGTAGTGGTCGCACCCTGAAGGTCCCGATCTCGTTGGGGAGGAGATCGGTTCTTTGCCCTTCTGCAGTCTCGCCTTCGATCACTGTCTCGTCGAGGCGGACGCGGGAGAAGGTGAAGGCGCCGGCGAGCTCGACGCTCGCCGGCGCGGCCTTCGGGTTGAAGCACCGCAGGATCAGCCCGTCGCCGTCCTCGGCGCCCTTCAGGCACGAGAACACGGCGTCACCTTCGATGGCGATCGGCGGATCGATGTTCGCGGCTTGCGACGTGACAAGGAAGCCGTAGCGATAGTCGTGGGCGGCGCGCACGAGTTCAGCGTCGTCGAGTTCGTCCGCGCCCGGGAGGAGGGCGTACTCGAGGCGGTGGCGCCCGAGGCACTGCCCGTCGGGGGTTGGCGTCGGCGGGCCGGCGCCCAGGGGCCGAGTGGTCAGCGCACCCGTTGGCTGCGAGATCACCCCAACGCATCGGAGCAGTGTCAGGCAGAGCTCGCCCGGTCGCGCTTCGTACTCCGGGAGCCCCTTGGTCAGGAGCGCCATCGGTCCCATCGCCACCGCACCGAGGGTGTGCTGCGTCGGGTCGGGCGGCTCGACCCACTCCGTCTTAGGACGTGGCGGCGCGAGCGGGCGGTGGACGACCGCGAACTGTCCCTCGGCACGGACCGTTGCCGGCGTCTCAGCCGCGGGTCCAACCGGGAACACGGCTCGGAGCCGGTGGTCCTTCGTCTGGTTGTCGATCGTCGTCCGGAACTCGACCCTCCGGACGCCGGCGATAAGCCGCACGACCGTCGTGACCGTGAGCATGCGGATCTCGAGCTCCCAGACGGTCGGTCCGTCCCTCAGAACGCGAACCGAGGCCGATCCCACGAACCCGGGCGCCGCGCCTTCGGCAGGGCAGAAGTTGTACAGGTCGCCGATGTCCGGCTCGTCCTCGAGGCGGTGCAGTCCGTCGTAGTTATGGCCGGTGCGCTTGTCGAGCACGGTCAGCGCCCCGTCCGGCGTGGCCTCGACGCGGATGCAGTCACTTTCGATGGCGGACCCCTCGTGCTCTTGGACGGCGTCCAGGGACTCCAGATCTACCGGCCGGGCGCTGAAGCCGTCGAGCTCGATGACCGCCGGCTCGTGCCCGGCGACGTCGACGAGTCCACGCCGCCAATACGGGAGGAGGTTGACGACGCCGACCGCGCTGTGCGCGTGGACCGCGAACGGCTCGAGGGCGCGGCGCTGCAGCTGTGACACCGTCCGCTCGAGCTGCTCGTAGCGCACGAGCATGTCGCGATGGACCTCGTCGCACGAGCAGCCGCAGATCGAGTCGTGGGGGTGGCACTTCAAGAGCTGCCGCCACGCGAGCCTGAAGTCCGCGGCCGGGAAGCCCTGGCCCGTATGCAGCGTGCGCAGCGCGCCGAGGGTCTCGACCTCGAGTAGTCGCCGCTCGGCCTGCTCGTTGGCGCGCTTGAGGTACAGCCGCGCCGAGTTCACCCCGCGCAGCACGTTCTGAAGCCGGCTTCCGAGCAGCTCACCCGTGTGGGTCGGCAGGTCGTCCGGGTCAACAGCGGCCACGTAGTCCGAGTACCTCGAGATCGTGAAGCTCGTGCCGGGCAGCCGGCGCTCGAGCTCGTCGCACAGGGCCGGCAGGTCCGTGCGGA
>Ga0335073_10013136_pt1 | contig 11608 bp, 8 predicted proteins | sample Lox_Sample_22_FD_207093 | JGI IMG/M metagenome (GOLD analysis project Ga0335073, IMG submission 207093) | Soil microbial communities from Loxahatchee National Wildlife Refuge, Florida, United States - Lox_Sample_2.2 | ecosystem: Environmental > Terrestrial > Soil > Wetlands | place: USA: Florida... | reverse complement strand
CAGTTGCGGTCCGTACTTGAACCGTGCAAGAATATGTCGCTACAAATGCCCAAACCCGAAGACATCTTTGACATCGTCAACGAACGCGACGAAGTGATCGGACGCGCGCCGCGGAGCGAGGTCCATGCGCGGGGATTGTTGCACCGCGCGGTTCATGTTCTGGTTTTTAATTCGCGCGGCGAAATCTTTTTGCAAAAGCGGTCCATGAAAAAGGATCGTCAGCCGGGCGTGTGGGATTCGTCGTGTTCCGGCCATGTGGATTCGGGCGAAGTTTACGATCAGACCGCTGTGCGCGAATTGGGCGAAGAAATCGGTCTTAAGTTGAGCGCCTCTCCCGAACGGTTGTTTAAAATAGACGCGTGCGCTGAAACCGATGCGGAATTTGTGTGGGTCTACAAGTGCCAAAGCGATGGCCCATTCCAACTGGACCCCGATGAGATTGATGCCGGCGATTGGTTTGCGCCGAAACGCGTCACTGAGTGGATTAAGGAAAAGCCGGGGGAATTTGCGACGGCGTTTATGCTGATATGGCGCGCCTTGAAGCGTTGATACGGCATGGTCGCGGCCCGAGCCGGGTGAAGCGGAGGGCTTGAGTATCCGAAGGATGGTTGTCGCATCGTCCCTGCCGGGACGAAAGCCTTTGATTTGCGTGATCCAGACACCCTGTGTCTGGCTGCTATCCTTTGTCGCTCCGCGACTGGCATCCCCGTTTCAACCTTTCAACGTTTCAACGTCCCTCAAAATTCCATTGCGATTCTTAAGAGATGAAGTAGCTTTACACACATGCAAAATTTTCTCGTTCCAATTGTAGTCGAGCAGACGGGCCGCGGGGAGAGGACGTGGGACATTTATTCCCGGTTGCTCGTTGACCGCATTATTTTCCTGGGTACACCCGTGGACGATAATGTTTCCAACATCATCATCGCGCAGCTTTTGTTCCTTCAGATGGCCGATTCCAAGAAGGACATTCATCTTTACATCAATTCGCCCGGCGGCAGCGTGACCGCGGGCCTGGCGATTTACGACACCATGCAATATCTCACCTGCGACGTGAACACCTATTGCGTCGGCCAGGCGGCGAGCATGGGCGCGGTACTGCTCGCGGCCGGCACGAAAAACAAGCGCTACGCCCTGCCCAACGCGCGCATCATGATTCACCAGCCCTGGGGCGGTGTGCAGGGCCAGGCCACGGACATCAGCATCCAGGCCAAGGAAATCCTGCGGCTCAAAGACCGGCTCAATCAAATCCTGGCGAAACATTCAGGGCGCACGCTCGAAGAAATCGAAAAGGACACTGATCGCGACCGTTTCATGTCCTCCGACGAGGCCAAAAGCTACGGCCTGGTGGACCACGTGGTCGTTTCCCGAAAGGAAATCCCGGGCGCGGTCGAGAAAAGTGCTCTCCTCGCAGAAAAATAATCATGACCGAAGTCGAGGCCATTAAGTTTCTGCAAAAACGCGGCCGATATATGCTCTCAAGCAGACATGTTTTTGTCCCTGAATTAATTGCGAGAATCAGGTCCGGAAGCTTCGGTCGGATGTACAGCAGTGCGGGGATGATCTTTTTGGCCGGCGTGAATCTCGAACATTTAACCGGCTTTTCCCTTTATATACGATCCGCCGTGTTGATTATCGGGCTTGCCAGTATCGGATTGGGCATTTTCAACCTAATCCGCATACGCTCGGCTTGTCAGGCGCTTAGACCAGCTCACGCCGCTGAAGGCTCGAGCCGATTATCCGGCTCCAGGTAATTCTGCACGTAATCCGCCACGGCATCTTCCAGGGACGTAATTTTGTCGCGATAACCCGACGCGCGCAGCCTCGAGATGTCCGCCTGTGTGAAATATTGATACTTTTCCCGGATGGTTTCGGGCATTTCAATAAAATCAATTATCGGCTTTTTTCCCAGCGCGGCAAAGACAGCGTTGGCCAGGTCAATCCACGTCCGAGCCACGCCGCTGCCGATATTGAACAGGCCATCGGCCTTTTTCGTGGCCGCAAGGTGCAGCGTCATTGCCACGGCGTCCTTCACATAAAGAAAATCGCGTTTCTGTTCGCCGTCCTTGTAATCATCGCGATAGCTCTTGAACAGTTTGATCAGACCCTCTTTTTTTACGTGCGCGAAGCTTTTGTGAACCAGCGACCGCATATCCCCCTTATGGTCTTCGTTCGGGCCATAGACGTTGAAATATTTCAGCCCGACGATTTTTTTCAAAAGTCCGCTGCGCCTGGCGTACAGATCGAAAAGCTGCTTTGAATATCCGTACATGTTGAGCGGACGCAGCGGTCCGATAGCGGCGTTGCCGTCTTTCATTCCCGCCGAGCCATCGCCGTACGTTGCGGCGGAGGACGCATAGACAAACCGCGCCTTTGACGCGATCGCCCACGTGGCCAGGTCCTTCGTAAACTCGTAATTGTTGCGGATCAGGTAGGTCGCGTCGCGTTCCGTGGTGGCCGAGCATGCGCCCATATGCAGGACCAGATCGAACTTTCCAAGCGCGCCGCTTTGCAATCGCGGCAGTAAGACATCCCCCTCCACGTAATCGGCAAAGCACAACGGCGTCAGGTTGCGCCATTTTTCGCTCGTGCCCAGAATGTCGCAAACGACGATATCTTCGCAGCCGCGCTCGTTGAGCGCCCAGACCAGCGCGCTGCCGATAAAGCCCGCACCACCGGTGACAAGGACGCGGGAGCCGGAAAAATCATCTGATTTCATCTGGAATGACGATAGGGATACAAAGGCGATTGCCAATACAATTTTCGAACGTTGAAGTGGATCGATAATTCAATGTTACCTGTCTTCAATTCACTCCGTGTGGATCGAAACACCTTTTGCGCCGGCGCTGATGGTGAATCTTTCACCACGACACGAAACGTGGAGCAACTTGCCGGAAAAGGGCCTGGGGGTCTGCGGATCAGCCAGGACGTTTTTTCCGTCCAGCGACGGCATGAAACCGAAGAACGTGTTGACGACGACATCTGCAAAGGCGGCGCCGCTGATGCATTCCTTCATGCAGCCTTCGCGCTCGGCAATTCGAACCGGCGCATCATATTGGTCGCGGTGCGGTCCATAAAATTCCCGCGCCTGCGCGAACGGCCCTTCTTTGGTGACCGCAGCCGTGCGGCAATAAAAATCAAATGCGTCGCTAGGAAAACCCAGCCGCCACATCGTGCCGACCGTAAGTGCCGGCCAGCCATCATAAGCGCCCATCGGTCCATGATCAGGCCGGTCGGAAACCGCGGCAGCGGCGTCCTGAAGGCTCATCGCACGCATCCAGTGGCGCATGAGAAGCTCGCGTTTGACGAAATCGGTCATTTGACGGCGCATATCAGGAGTCAGATCGCTGGCGAGCGCGTTGCCGACATAGATATAGTCGACGCAATGCCGCAGTTCGACCCGCATGCCGTCGTTGTGCAGACCATACCAAACGCCGTCGCCGGACTTGTAAAGCGACAGCACGGCGGGCAAAAGCTTTTCGGCATCCTCGTGCAGGTCCCTGGCACGAATGGCATTTCCTTTCAACTCCTGGAGTGCGGCGTCCTGGCGCATCATCCAGATATTTTGCGCGTTGCAGGAAGGAACGCGGCCGATATAAGCCGGCGCACATTCAAGCAGGTCCCGGTTTTCTCCGTAATCCGCCAGCGGGCTGCCGGGGCGGACCAGTGTTTGCCAGTCCGTAGCCATCTCGTCCATGCGCTGAAGCACGGTTTTGCCATCCTCCAATTTTTCATCCAGAAAAGCTGTATCGCCTGTGACGCGTAGATAATCCAGCGCCGCTTTGAAAATGGTGCAGGCGTTGAAAGCGTAGCCGGTGATGCGATCATAGTTATTTGTATCAAAACCGTTCGTTTCGGTGATGGAAATGGACGATCCGCTGCGCACATTCTGGACCAGCCAGCGACGCAAGGTGGCTTTCATGCCGGCGGGTTCGAGAAGCGCCCAAACAGTGGATTGCATCGAAGCGTCCCAATAAAACTGGGTCCCCGGCGCGCGCTCGCCACTGGTGATGAACGAGCGCGGGGACACAGGAAACTGCGTGCGCTCCAACTCCAGCATGGTGAGTATGCCCATATAGTAATTCCGCTTCAGCGCGGCGTTGTCCGTGACAAGCACCGGCAAGCTGCCGGAGAAATGGTGATTGCCCGGCGTGAATGCGTCAGCCCAGCGTTGCTCCCAGCATTGCTTGAAACCATCGAATTCTTCCGAAAAATCAGCCGCCCAGTGCATCACGTCTGCCTGGACTGTTGGCGCATCTGCCGCGTGCCCGTCGCCCGCGACAAATTCAATTTCCTTTTTGCTTCCGGGCCGCAGCGATACGTTCCAGGACCAGTCAATAGTGCCGTTGCTATTGTCAACTTCATCGGGTTTTGTTGCGGGACAGATGACCGTTACGAAACCCGGTCGCTGGCTCGTATTAAATACGGATACTCCATCGGCCCGCAAAATCCCCGAAACTGACAGCGTAAGCTCAATGTTTGTTTTGGTTGTGCCCGGGTTGGCGATTTGAATGCGAACAAGGACGGCTCGCTGTTCGTTGATCATTCGCGTGTCCGTTTGCACTGCAAAACCCGCGCAATTCGGGTTGCGGCGCAAGGCGCGGTAGGGGCACCAGCGACATTCCGTCGCCGGATATTCCTTGCCCGCAATGGCCAGAGTGACTGGCGGATAGCCAAAGTGGAACTTTTCGTCTCCCCATGCCCATAACCAATCTTCAGGATTGCAGAAGAACGAGGTCAGGTCCCGGTTAATTAACAGCATATCATGAAAATTGTTCACATCCGGCGGATTGGCCACGTCCTTCATGGGCAGCCAGTTGCCAGCCATCTCGTCGAGCCGTGGCACCCCAGCCGGCAATGCGCTCCCGCCGTAACAAAGCGCGGCCGGTAACCACACTAAAGCGCAACAAACGGACATAATTTTCCGAAGGGGAAAATTCATTTGTTCATTGTGTCACAAGCAATCAATTTTGGATAGGGATGAGGAGGGCGGGCGTATTTCATTTTTATGCGTGTGTTTTGGCCAATTTTGGGCCAACGGCGCGAACGATGGGTGGTCAATTGAATGATGCCCGGCTCGGTCATGAATTAATGGGGCAGGCTTTCAGCCCTCGGAGGTTTCTTGCTGTTCAGTTCCTGGGGCGATGCCCCAGGCTGGAATGAAAGGCGCCGTTGGCGCTCAGCAAAAATTTTTGCTTCAAGAGATTTATGATTTCTGGCTCAATCGATTGCTTTTATGATCAGGACAAGCGCACAACCCGATTGGCGAGATCATTATTATTTCCGGTCGGACATCCTTCAAACCGTTCTATGGGCGCTGTTCGCTTTCATCGCATCTGGCGCCATGGCGGCCGACGACGCGCACTTCGAGCCGCTGGCATTGCAAGGCGATACTTTTATTCACGATCCTTCCACGGTCATCAAAGACGGCGATCACTATTACGTTTTCGGAACCGGCCAGGGCATAAGGTTCAAGTCGTCGCCGGATTTGATTCATTGGAAAGCTCTCACGCCGATTTTTTCCGAACCGCCGCCCTGGACAGAAACGGCCGTGCCGGAATTTCGCGGCCATTTTTGGGCGCCGGACATCATCCGCGTGGACGGGAAATTCCTGCTTTATTACGCCGTTTCAACCTGGGGCAAACAGGTATCGGCCATTGGAGTAGCGACGAGTCCGACGCTGGACCCGTCCTCGCCGAATTATCAATGGACGGACCGGGGCATGGTGATCGCGTCCACCAACGGCGGCGACTATAACACGATAGACCCCAGCGTGATGCTGGATGACGACGGCAAGCTGTGGCTGGCGTTTGGGTCGTATTGGGACGGCATTTATTTGACGGAATTGGATCCGCAAACCGGTTTGCGGGCGCGGGACCATGCTGTATATCCGCTGGCCTGGAACAATTCCATCGAGGCTTCATGCCTGACGCGGCACGATAATTATTACTATCTTTTTGTGAATTGGGGCACGTGCTGCCAGGGCACCAACAGCACTTATGAAGTCCGTATCGGCCGCGCCACGCGCGTGACCGGGCCGTACCTGGACAAAAACGGAAGGGACCTCGAGGATGGCGGCGGTTCAAAATTTCTCGTTTCCACCGGTCGATTCATCGGGCCGGGCCACATTGGGATTCTAAAGGACGGTGACCGGGTGTGGTTCAGCTACCATTACTACGACGCCGCGACGAACGGCCGCGCGCGCCTGGCAGTGGGGAAATTGGGATGGACGAAGGATGGATGGCCGGTGCCGGTGCCAGCGCCATGAGTGTTATCAATTTACGGCGGCGTGTTGCGTATTGGTGGTGCGTCAAGAATTCTCAATGGTCGCCCTGTCATACTTGACGCACCACGCAATACGCAACACGTGATCCCCTGGTTCTAACGGTTGACTCCAACTGCCTTTGCCCTGGCAATGAAGGCGGTGATTTCAGGATTCATGGCGTCTTTGAACGGTTCCATATTCCGCTGAATTTCTGCCGGTAGATTGTCAACATTGGCCCACATCTTTCCGACGCCTTCGTGAATTCCAGCATGGCCGCCAGTGAACCCTTCCAACAGCTTGTTCCAGCGGCCGGCCAGAATCTGCCCTTCCGGGCTTTCCGGTTTCAAGCCATTGGCTATAGCCTCCTTCATGTCGGCTAACAGCTTCGTCCATTCCCTCGACACCTTCTTCTGTAATTCCGGCGACCACAGCCTGCCCCGCTCGGCCAGCGCCTTTTGTGCCTCTTCGTTGTAATATTGCTTTGCCAATTCATTGTTCGTTTGCATATGTATCCTTTGGATGATGTTTGCGAAAGCCTGCCAGTCGGACCCACGACGGGAACCCGGCAACTGCTGCGCCTCACTAATGGCCTGAATGGCCTGATCCATTTGCCGCCGTTTTTGTTCCAGGACAGCCCGTTGTAAACGCAACGCGATGGATAAGTCTGCGCCCGCCATTAATCTCTTGATCTCCCGCAGCGTGAAGCCGATGAATTTCAGCGTCACAATCTGTTGGAGGGCGGCGAAATCCTCCGCGGCGTAAAGGCGGTAGCCGGCGCCCGATCGCCCGGCGGGCTTGAGCAGGCCGAGCCGGTCATAGTGATGCAATGCCCGCACAGTCACTCCCGCCAGCCGCGCGAACTCATGCGCGTGGTATCGTTTCTGGTCTGAAGCTTTCATAGTTTCACAATCTGCGCCCTGACGCAGCGTCAGGCTCAAGAATTATTTTCAACTTTTTTTCAAGCGGCTTTAATTCGTCCGGCCATCTTTTCCGGACTTTGAAAAGCATCCGGCTGAATTTAGTATGTAGAGAATGGAGATTCCGCCACGATCCAATGGTAATCCTCGTAAATCAGGCGATACGCGGGCAAGCGGAGGGCAGCCAACTGCAGGCAGTTTCACAGACCCCGGTACGAGCCAGGGCACAATTACAAAATTGGGAAAAAGCAGAAATTATATCCGCATATTGGTGAGTTACCTGGTTGCGGGTCTTTGTCTCTTTTGGGTTTTCCACGACATTGAGCCGCGCCGTCTTGCTGCCGGGATGGCCAATGTCCGCTGGTGGCTTTGGATATTGTGTGTGGGACTGCAGTTTCTTGCTTACTTTTGCGTCGCCTGCGAATGGCAATTATTGCTGCGTCCAACCGGACGGATTCGGCTGAGACGGGCTGCGCAGGCGGTTTTTGCCGGACGCTTTGCCAATGATGTGCTGCCTTTCCAACTGGGGTATTTGGTTCGATGCCTTCTCGCCGCGCGTTGGATGAACGTCGGCATCGTTTCCATTTTTCCGTCTTTGATCGTTGAGCGGCTTTGGGACGGAGTGTGGCTGGCGTCTGGAATCGGATTGGCAGCGTGCCTGTTGCCGCTGCCGCCGGACGTGCTTCGGGCGGCAAAGCTCTTTGGAGGCATGGTTCTTGCGGGGACTGTGGCAACGGTCCTGGTTGTCTTGTGCCGCCGTGGGCCGGGCGCAGGCCGGGCGATTCCAATAGACTCCCGAACGAATCTCCTTCAACGAATCCGGGTCGCCTTCGGGCGTCTGACTGACGGCGTGCGTGAGATCGTCCGTTCGGGCTTGCTGGCAGCGGTCCTTGGTTTATCGCTGCTCAAGCTGGTGATCCAGGGAGCGGCTTTTCTTGGTTTTCTGTGGGCTTATCATCTTTACCTGCCGGTTCCGGCCGGCGTGGTTGTATTTCTGGCCGGTTACCTGGGGATTTGCGTTCCCAGCACACCGGCCGGCACCGGGATGTTCCAATTGTTCGTCGTGGCCGCCCTGGCTGCTTTTGGAGTCAACAAATCCGTTGCGGCAGGTTTTGCTGTCATTGCCTTTGTCAGCATCACAGTGCCGCTGGCGGTTGCCGGTTTTTTTGCGCTGGCGCAAAGCGGCCTGTCGCTCAGTGAGATTAAAAAAGAAAAAAATATTTGAGCCGGCCGGCGTACACCGGGCTAAAGCCGCGGTGTTATGTTACCGCTTGACCCTCAAGGAGTTTGCGACAGAATTTCCGGATGGTAACGCCCAAAAAGACAATTGCCATTCTTGCTGCATTGGCTTTAACGCCGGCCGTCATTGCCGAAGATGCAAAGAACATTCCGGTGAAACATTTCATCTACATCATCCAGGAGAACATCACGTTCGACCATTATTTCGGCACTTATCCGGGCGCCGATGGCATTCCGGCCGGCGTAAAGCTTTCATACATGCCTGGCGGCGACACGATTTACACGCCATTTCACCTGCACCGAACGTCCATACCTCACGACCTGAATCATAGCTGGCAGGCCGCGCATGTGGATTATAATGACGGCAAAATGGACGGTTTCATTCGCGGCGAATGGCCCATGGCGGTGGCTTACTATTGGAAGGGCCCGCTGCCGACGGTTGATCCGGAAGATATTTTTCCAGAGGATGACGATCCGGAGTTGGTGCAAGAGGATTTGACCCTGGCCAATTACGGCGGCAGGCGCGGTGGCCGGCAAAATAACCGTGCGGCGGAGGCGGAGGCGATTGCCGCCGGAAACCTGCCGACGAGACATCGCGCGACACCGCCGGCGGGACCGCCGCCAAATTGGGTGACTAACACGCTCTCCTACTACGACTGGCATGAGATTCCCAATTATTGGGAATACGCGCGGCGTTATACTTTGTGCGACGCGTTTTTTTCATCGCTCGAAGGGCCAAGCGAACCGAACCATCTCTATACCGTGGCCGCGCAGTCCGGCGGCCTGGTGAACAATCCCGGACGCGGAATCGTGGGCGAAGACGGCGTGTATAACTTCACCACGCTGGCCGAGTTGCTCCAAAATTCGAAACATAGCTGGAAGTATTACGATGAGAAAAAGAATCCCAAAGCGCATTCGCTCTGGAATCCCATGCCCGGATTCAAGCGCATTTCCAGCAGTCCCGAAATGATGTCGCACCTCGTGTCATTGGATGAATTTTATGCGGATGCCAAGGCAGACCAATTGCCCGAAGTTTGCTGGATAGTTCCCACCGCGGCAGACAGCGAGCATCCGCCCGCCGATAGCGCCCGCGGCATGTGGCACGTGACAGGTTTGGTCAACGCGATTATGCAAAGCAAGGCGTGGAAGGATTCAGTGATTATCGTGACCTGGGACGATTACGGCGGCTTTTACGATCATGTCCCGCCGCCGCAGGTGGATAAGTACGGGTACGGATTTCGCGTGCCCGCGCTCATCATTTCGCCATGGTCCAAGCCCGGATACATCTGCCACGTCCACTACGATTTCACGTCGCCGCTAAAATTAATCGAAGATCATTACAGACTGCCGTCGCTCGCGACGCGTGACGCCGCAGCCAACAACATGCTCGACTGTTTTGATTTCAAACAGAAGCCAAATGAGCCGGATGTGATCACGCGGGAGACGCAGCTAAAGTTTTGAGAGAACTCGCCGCAGTGTCAGGTATTCTCTAGTCTCCTCTGTCTTCGATAATTCCGATAAAGGCCCCATAGCAGCAGCAACCCAAACGGCAATACGAACGCCGGATGTTGGAGCACTCGCTCAATGGCTGACGCTATTGAAGTTGGAATCAACCAATGGCAGGCGATCACCAAAAACACCAACGCGATCGCCGCACTACCAAAAACCAATATTTCCCAGCCAGGAACCCGCCGATTCCTCTCGTTAGGTGACATCGTAACCATTGGGAGGAAACCGAAGAAGAGCGCGGAGTCATGCCACCCTTCAATGAGGGTATAACATCCCAACCCAATTGACAAGGCGGCGACCGCATGCCGAAATGTGACAGAGTTTTTCATGCGCTGGCCTGACGGTCCAGGTCATATAGCTACGGGCGATTCGTCCCGCACGCTCACTACGCTTTCTTTAACCCAAACGGTCCATAAACTCAAGGCGCAACTACCGTTGGGCTTATGTGCCTGCCTCCAATTTTCAATTTGGATCCGAAACCCACGCGACGTTGCGATAACGATAATGTAACTTTTCATGTTGCCGACATGTTGCCGGCTAAACCATTGGCATTCAACGATGTAACTTTTGTTGCCGATTTTCGAGCAATCATCAGACCGTAACCATATAATCCGCAGAATACGTACATGGCAAGTGACCTCGCGCCTATTTGCTGATCAAAGCCTGCCGGGTACGTTGGTAAACGCGCACCCAATCGATTTCAAACCGGATCGGAAACGCAGTGTGCGACGGATCGCCGCCGCAAGTGCCGCCGATGGCCTGATTCAGTTTCAAATACAGCGGCTTATTGAACGGGTTGCCGCCGGCCGCGTTATCGGCATTTTCAACGTCGAGATGATTCATCAGCTTGCCGTCCAGTAACAGGTCTATTTTGTTTTTGTCCCATTCCATCGTCCAGATGTGAAATTTCCCGGACCAGGCGTCCGCGCCGAATTTCTTGATTGGTTTTTTAATCGTAGACCAGGTTGCATCGCGATTATCGGGTAATTTGTATGCGATGTTGGCGAGGACATCGCCGGCGTAGTATTCCATGATGTCGATTTCGCCGCAGTCGGGCCAGGGGGCGGTGCTGGCATATGGGTTTACGTCGTTAAAACCGGTTCCGAGGGTCCAAAACGCAGGCCAGCTCCCCTGGCGCGTGTCGATGCGCGCGCGCATTTGGAATTTGCCATATTTAAATTCATGCAGGCCTCTCGTGGTGAGGCTGGCCGAGGTATAATCAATCCACTGGCGCGCTTTCGTCCAATCGCGGCTTCCTGGCACGTATTGTGGGTTCGGCCGGTGTTCCCGGCGGGCTTCAATGATCAACAGCCCATTCGTACAATACGCGTTTTCGGGCTGATACCATTGCGATTCGTTGTTGCGCACAAAGCCATTTTCGTACGTCCAATTTGCCGGGTTCGGCGGGCCGTTTTTGTCAAATTCATCGTGCCAGACGAGGGTCCAGTCATCCGCGCTTTGCGCGGTGAGGGCCGATAGAATGAGAATAAAAGATAGAAAAAGGACAATTCTTATGTCGGGCTCCATGGCATTACGATGAACCGGAATGAGAAGTGGTCAACAAGAAAGTTATGAGTGCCATGAGTGAGCATGAGCGCTGTGAGTGCGATGAGCAAATTGAAAAACAAACGAACGCCGACTCGCCTTCGCTCGGAAGCTACGGCGCGGCAAGACATCGAAC
>Ga0335073_10013135_pt1 | contig 11608 bp, 10 predicted proteins | sample Lox_Sample_22_FD_207093 | JGI IMG/M metagenome (GOLD analysis project Ga0335073, IMG submission 207093) | Soil microbial communities from Loxahatchee National Wildlife Refuge, Florida, United States - Lox_Sample_2.2 | ecosystem: Environmental > Terrestrial > Soil > Wetlands | place: USA... | reverse complement strand
ATGATCATTGGCTTCGCCGGCCTCACGGCGCTTCTGGAGCCGTCATTGCGTTCCGGCTTCGAGGGCAACCGCTCGGTGCTCCTTGCCATTCTTGCTTTGCTTGCCGGAGCGCTCGTGTGGACCATCGGCAGCATTCTGTCGCGTCGCGCCAAGCTCCCGGTCAACAGCTTCGTGGCTGCATCCTGGCAGATGATCTTCGCCGGAGTCTTCAACACTGCCCTCGGATCGTTGCTCGGGCAATGGCCGCAATTTCACCTCAACCGGCCTGCCCTTGGTTCGCTGGCATGGCTCATCACCGGTGGCTCACTTCTCGGCTATACGGGATTCATCTATTTGCTTGAGCACGTACCGGTGGCCAAGGTCGCGTCGTACTCCTACGTCAACCCCATGGTCGCCGTGTTGCTGGGAATTCTCATCCTGCACGAGCGCCCTGAAACCGCAGAATTCGTGGGAATGGCCGCAGTCATCATCGCGGTGTTCTTACTCACAACTGCCCAGGTGAAGGCAAAATCTGCGGGCCACTGACGGCCATTTACGGGGCCGGCTTCTTGTCGAACGCTGTCGATGGCACTAGTTGTGCAGAGAAATCTCCGTCCAGGGTCACGGCATTTCCTTCGAACTCCTTAAGTGCCTGATCATCGCCGGCCACCGTCATCCAGCACACTGCCGCTTTCTGTAAGAGACTGCAGGCAATCTCCAGCGTGTACGGCATCTCCGGATGTCCTTTGGGATTGCCCTTCGCGCGCTCGATCCACATGTGGTGTTTGCCGAGGGTGTATTCCCCATACTCCGGATCGCTGAAATCAAAAACCGCTCGCGGCCCCTCGGATGCTCCTTCGGCGAGTCCCGGCAGATCCTTCTCGGTCATGATCTGGCCAAAACAGTCGAACGGCAGCGCCATCGCTGCTAGAAACGATGGTGGTGGCTCCTTGCGTGCGCTCACCGGAATCTGAACGCAGGCAATCTCCTTCTTTTCCTCGTCGGTCCTTGCGTTCGCGGTCTGACGCTGCTTCACTTCCGGCAGCGTTGACTGCGCATCAATCGCATCCCACCCCGTCGGCAGGCGATAACTGAATCCAAATCTCTCAGGAGTCACAGCAGGCACAGATTGTTGGCTAAACAGCGGCACGCACCACAACGTAATTATGATCAAGGTAACAATGCGCGGGCTCATTTCGCGCCAAGTCTACCACGCAACGCGACGTGAAGTCCGTGCCTTCATTCCTACTTCAAAAACACCGATAGTGCCGAGGCAATTCCGGCCACTGAAAAAACGATGCCGAGATACCAGTAGATCTTGCTTCGTGTCAGCAGCGTCACAGACGTGATGACCAATCCGATCTCCAGTAGCGCTTCGGAGAGATCAAAACGGTCCGCACGTGCCTCCGCCTTTTCCACCTTCTCTTCCAGCGCCTTTGCTTTCTCCTGGTCTTCCTTCAGATCGTCGTTCCACTTCGATTCGTGATCGGTATATTTCTTCAAGGTCTCTTGCGCTTTGCCTTTGTCGGCAACAGCCAGACTGGTAAGCAGGTCAGCGCTGAGGCTCGTGTTATAAGCGCGGATCTTCTGGCTTTGATACTGATTCCACTGATCTGTGGCCTTGTTCTGCTCCAGAACGGCCTCAGTGTGCGTACGATGCCCCAGCACCGTCGTGACGGCAACCAGCACCGCCAGCAGGCTCATCGTAAAAGCTACCGGCCGCAGCTCCGATTCTTGCCCATGCTCCGCGTGCTCTTTCAGTTCCTGAACTTCATTCGCTTCCATAGCGACCTCTAATCCCTGCTCCCTGATCTTTTTACTTTCTCTTCCAGCGCACGCCGTCCTTGGAATCCTCGATAAGGATGCCTCTTTGCGTCAGCTCTTTCCTGATCTGATCGGCGCGGGCAAAGTCCCGCCGCTTCTTCGCCTGGTCGCGCTCAGCCAGCAGGGCCTTAATCGCCTCGTCCGTCAGCCCGACCGCCAGCAACTCCGGCGCAACATCCTCCTCGCGGCCCTCCGCCTTCGCCCACTCAACCGCGCGCTGTGTCGGTCCGGTATCGCGGTCCTCGATGACGGCAAACACCGCATCAAAATCTGCCAGCACCGCTTTCACTGCCTCACGATCTTCCTGTTGGAACTTCCCCTGGTCCATCGCCGTATTCGACAGCCGCACCAGCTCGAAAATAGGTGCACGCGCTTCTGCCGTATTCAGGTCGTTGGCCAGTGCCGCGAAGTACGCGTCGCGGGCCTTCTTCGCCGCTTCCTGCACTTCAGAGTTCTCGCCTGCCGGAAAGGCGCCCTTCATCAACCGGTCGTAAAAGGTCCGCAGCCGGTCAATCGCCGCCGTCGCATCGGCAAGTCCATCAAACGTGAAGTTCAGCTGATGGCGATACGGAACTGAAATCAGTGCCAGCCGGATTGCCGACGCCTTGTAGCCCTTCAGCAGTAGATCGCGCAGGGTGAAGAAATTTCCCTCGCTCTTCGACATCTTCTTACCGTCAACGAGCAGGAACCGCACATGCATCCAGTGCTTCGCCAGCGGCTTGTGTGTCACGCTTTCGCTCTGGGCAATCTCGTTCTCGTGGTGCGGAAACATCAGGTCTTCGCCGCCTGCATGCAAATCGAAGCTGTCGCCCAGAAACTTCATCGACATAGCCGAGCACTCGATATGCCACCCCGGCCGCCCCCGCCCGATCGGCGTCTCCCACGACGTCTCGCCCGGCTTGGCCGCCTTCCATAGCGCAAAGTCACGCGCCGAGTCCTTCTCGTACTCATCCACGTCAACGCGAGCGCCGTCTTCCATCCCGCTCAGGTCTTTCTTGCTCAGCTTTCCATACTCCGGAAACGACTTGATCCGGAAATACCACGAGCCGTCCTCGGTCCGGTAAGCAGCACCCGCTTCCGCCAGCTTCTGGATCAACTCAACCATCCGGTCGATCGTCTCCGTAGCGCGCGCAATCACCTCGGGCCGTTCCACGCGCAGCGCATCCAGATCCTCGAAAAAGGCATTCACGTATTTGGCCGTGTATTCGCCAATCGGAACTCCCGCCGCCGCCGAGTTGCGAATGATCTTGTCATCCACGTCCGTAATGTTCATCACGTGACGCAGAGGCGTTCCCGTCAGCTTCAAAAATCTGCGCAGGACATCGATTTCAAGAAATGTTCTGAAATTGCCAATGTGCCCGTAGTCGTAGACGGTCGGACCGCAGGCATACATGCGCAGTTCTTTTCCATCCACCGGAACCAGCTCGTCCGTTTCTCCTGAGAGGGTGTTGAACAGGCGCATAGTCGTGGTTGCGGACGGGAAACTCATCTTTTCGGTCAAAACAGAAGCCATTTTGTCTTTCCGATTGTAGCAGCGGGTATTACGAGCAGGATTCCTGTTACCTTTGTGGCCGAAAAGGTGACCTGATCTTCAGCGTATTCTTGCTTCCAAGGCGGCGTGTGCCGTCTCGAATCGATGGAAGATTCCGTCTTATCTTTACTTTGCGACCCTGATACGCGCTATGACCTCGAAATGGCCGGCAATAACCTGCGCAATATTGCGACCGGCAGAATCTATCCCATTCGCGACGGAATTCCCTTGTTCGTCAGCTCTGTCAGCGGCCTCAACCTCAAATATCAAACCCTGTATGACCGGATCGCCCTCGGCTACGACCTCGCCGAGCGCCTCTATTACTGGTTTGCCCGCAAGCCGAATTACCGTCTCGAGTTCATCAACGAGCTGGAGTTGAAGCCCGATGCCCTCGTACTCGAAGTCTCAGTCGGCACCGGGGCCAATCTGCGCTTCCTGCCCATGGATGTCGACTTCTATGGAATCGATATCTCCTGGGGGATGCTTCGCAAATGCGAGCGCAACCTGCTCCAGTGGCGCCGCAAAGCCCATCTCTTCCAGGCCGAAGCCGAACGGCTTCCCTTCAAAGCCGAGGCGTTCGACTGCGTTTACCACGTCGGCGGCATCAATTTCTTCACCGACAAGGCTCGGGCCATTAAGGAGATGATCTGGGTCGCCAAACCGGGAACGAAAATTGTCATCGTCGACGAAACGGAACGCACAATCCGCGAAAGCTATCAGCGCACGCCAATCGTCAAAAGGAGCTACGGACCCGGCACGGAGAAGGTCCATTGTCCGGTCGAACTGATTCCGTCCGAGATGAAGGAAATCAGCGCCCACGAAATCTGCGGCGGCAAACTCTATTGCCTCACCTTCCGCAAACCTTAGCCATTCCCAGCGCCAATGCCGGATCTGCCGTCAGTTCCGGTGGCGCAAATTCCCCGGCCGCAAACCGCGGCCATGCGGCCGCAGCAATCATCGCTGCGTTGTCGGTCGAGAGCGCAAGCGTGGGAAATGCTATCTGAATCGTGTGCCGCATAGCCTCTGCCGTGAAGCGCTCGCGCAACTCGCGATTGGCAGCCACACCTCCGGTCACCAGGATGCGCTCCGCATCTAGAGACTCTGCCGCAGCGAAGGTTTTCTTCATAAGATCGCCAACCACCGCATGCTGAAAGCTCGCAATCAGGTCCAGCGTTTCCTGCGGACAGAGTGCCAGTGCATCCTCTTTCGTCTTTGGAGGCCGCCCGGCAGCTAGCATTCGTGGCACACGTTCCTCGGCCTCGGCGCGTATTCCATGCAATTCGACATATCGCAACACTGCCGTCTTGATCCCCGAGAACGAAAACAGAAAATGCGGATCGAGTTCGGCGATCGGCGCTGTCTTTGCTGCCTTGGTCCGCGGAGCTTTGCCTCCCAGGTGTGCCTTGGTCTTGATCTGTGCAAATGAAAATGGCACGGCATGCGGATCGCCAAACCGCGCCAGCGCATCGATCCACGGACCGCCAGGATAGCCCAGCCCAAGCAGCTTCGCCACCTTGTCGTAGGCTTCGCCCGCGGCATCGTCGAGCGTCCGCCCGATCAGCGAATAACGCCAGGTGCCGCCGGTCGGCTGAGCAAGATACAGGTGCGTGTGTCCCCCCGAAACCACCAGCGCAAGCGCCGCAGACTCGGTTGGCAAGTCGCTGCCTGCCTCAGATCCGGGGTCCCCGCCAACAGGTGAATGTCGCGCTTCTGAGACCCGGGATTCCTTCTCTTGCAGCAGCACCGCATGAATATGCCCTTCCAGATGATTCACCGCGATCAACGGCACCCCCCGAGCAAATGCCAAAGCCTTGGCGTACGTGATGCCCACCAGCAGCGCGCCGGCAAGTCCCGGCCCCGAAGTCACGGCAATCGCATCCAGGTCGCCCAGCCCGATGCCGGCCTCGGCCAGTGCGGTTCGAACCACTGGAACGATTGCCCGCAAATGCTCGCGGCTGGCCAACTCGGGAACCACTCCTCCGTATCGCAGATGGGTCGCAATCTGCGACGCCACCACCGACGAAAGCGTCCGTGCCCCGCGCTCGACCACGGCCGCAGCCGTCTCGTCGCACGAAGATTCAATACCGAGAATGAGTCCGCGGGTCATACCTCAAGTTTACCGGGCCAAATCTCGCCTGAGACCACCTGCGACCGAAGCACTATCCTCTATCTGAGCCATGCCTGCGCTGACACCTCAATTCGGAGCGGCCCTCGCGATCATCAAGGCCCTGCGGTCTGCCGGCTACGATGCCTATCTTGCAGGTGGTTGCGTACGCGACTTGCTCCTTGGCCGCAATCCGCAGGACTACGACGTGGCCACCTCCGCGACCCCCGATGTCGTCCTCAACTTGTTTCCGCGTACCTTCGCCGTCGGCGCACACTTCGGGGTTGTCCTTGTTGCGTCTCCGATCGACAGCGAATGTATCGAAGGGTCGGTGGCCGAACGTTGCGTAACGGAAGTTGCGACGTTCCGCTCCGACGGCGTCTACTCTGACGGCCGCCATCCCGATGAGGTTCGCTATACCAAAACCGCGGCCGAAGACGTCCAGCGGCGCGACTTCACCGTCAATGGCCTGCTCCTGGATCCGTTGAGCAGCGACTGGTTCTCGCACGAACTCCTTACCGATCCCGCAGCTCTTCGCCCGGCCGTTCTCGACTTCGTTGGGGGTCTCAACGATCTGGATGCACGCCTCATTCGTGCCATCGGGCGCCCCGAAAAGCGCTTCGAAGAGGACCTGCTTCGTCTGCTCCGCGCCGCGCGTTTCGCAGCTCGTTTCGGCTTCGAGATCGAGCCCGTCACCTTCACCGCGATGCGTAAACAGGCCGCCCGCATTCACGCCGTCAGCTGCGAACGAATTCGGGAAGAACTGACCAAGATGCTTACCGAGGGTCACGCGCGCCGTGCCTTCGAGCTGCTCGATCAATCCGATCTACTTGTGCAGGTTCTGCCCGAAGTCTCAAAGATGAAAGGCGTCGCTCAGCCGCCGCAATATCACCCCGAAGGCGATGTCTGGATCCACACCCTCATGCTGCTCGAGCAACTGGAACCCGGCTGTTCCGCGACGCTGGCATGGGGTGCCCTTCTGCATGATGTCGGCAAGCCGTCCACGTTCCGTGTGGCGCCCGATCGCATCCGTTTCGACGGTCACGTCGAAGTGGGCGTGGCCATCGGCGCCGAAATCTGCCGGCGCTTCCGTTTCTCCAACGACGAGACGCATCAGATTCTGGCCCTCATCGAGAATCACATGCGCTTTGCCGATGCTCCACGGATGAAGGCCTCAACATTAAAGCGCTTCTTCCGCCTCGTCGACTTCCCGGAGCACCTTTCGCTGCATCGAATGGATTGCCTTGCCGCGCATCGCAATCTCGAAATCTTTGACTTCGTCCGGGAGAGCTACGAATCGCTGCCGCAGGAGGAAGTCCGGCCTGCGCCTTTGATCACCGGTCGCGAACTGATCCATGCCGGCTACACGCCCGGCCCGTCATTCAAGGAGATTCTACAGGCTGTCGAGGACGCGCAATTAGAGGGTGCGATTACAACACCGGGTGAAGCAATGTCCCTGGTTCGCGAGAAATTCGGGCCGGCCTGAGTGCGTCAATGCACACGTTTCAAGGTGCGGTTCCATCGCGTGTCGGTAAAGAAATGTATCGCGACATGCGCATACCACGCCAGCTTGTTGCCGATCCCCTTCTGTTCCAACTGGCCTTCGGAAGCCTGGAATGACCAGTAGTCGAGGAGTGGCCGCCCCATGATGTTTTCCCGCGGCACGAAGCCCCAGAATCGTGAATCGAGGCTCGCGTGACGGTGATCGCCCATCATGAAGTATTTGCCCGGAGGCACGACAAGGTCTCCGTCTACGATGTGATTCGGCATGTCTACGACCCACGTGGTCACCGCACCATGTGAGTCTGCGAGAGTCGGCAGGACAGATGGGAATTCGTCTACATACTCCTGGTCATACGCCGGCAGCGAAGGTGTCTCGAGGCCGTCCTTCGGCATGGCCTGCGCCACACCGTTGATGAACACTGTTCCGTTGTGCAGATGTATATGATCGCCCGGCATACCTATGAGGCGCTTTACCAAGATCAGATATACGGGATTCCCATTCTCATCAGGCTCCGGCTCAGGCGCGGGCCGGATGAACACCACAATATCGTTGCGATGCGGATCGCGATGATGAACAAGCGGCATCCACCACGTCCGCGGACAAAACGTGATGCGATCCACCAGCAAGTGATCGCCAACCAGCAGTGTGTTTTCCATCGAGCCGGAAGGGATCACGAAATTCTGGCCAAGAAACGTCAATGCGAACAAGCCTACGACCAGCACCGCACAAGTGCCAGCCAGCGATTCGAGGAGCGTCTCGCTTTCTTTGACTGGCCTTGCAGGCGCCGGCGCCTGAACATTTGATTCGCGATTCTGCTTCTTAGCCATCGATGACGGTAGTGTCCCCTGTACTAAAGATAAGCTGCCAGCCGGAGAGTCTGTCGAATTATCAAAGAGGTAGATGGGAGGCGCGACTGCCTCACGAAATGGAGGCAGCCAAGAGCCCGCTCGTCGGCTCGCGGTCGGTTTTCAGCGCGTACTGAAGCCACTCCTCGGGACAGGGCAGCTCCGGCAAGTCCACCTCCGACTCAAGAAACGCGTCAAAGAGCACTTTGTAGAGGCCGCGTCTGCCGGAAAGGTATTTGTGCCGTTTGCGCTGAAATGCAAACCGGAATGGTGACATTGGCTCGAGTTCATCCAGAAACGCTGCCGAGAAGAATCGATACGATCGCGCAACCGCCATCAGGATCAGCGATCGCCAGCTTCCACGCAGCAGCCGTTTCAGTACGGGATCGCCATCTGGCAGCCGCTCCGCCTCATCGGCAACCTGCTCGCTGAATACCATCAGCTGGCGTACCAGCGAATCGAGCACAATTCCTTTGCCGGCTGCGCGTGAAAAAAGCGTAGTCGATCCGTTTTTTAGATCTTCCTGCACATCCTGCAAATCATCGCCAAGCTGAAGCAAAACACCCCAGTCAAATGCGAATCGCGCCTGCGCCTCGTTCAGATAACCGTGGCAAAGGCAGGCGTCGGCAAGAACCGAGGTCCCGCCCTTGGCGAAGCTCAGCCGCAGTAAATCAGGCGAAGCACACAATCTGTTCTGCTTCATCTGTGCAAGGCTGTTTTCCTGTGCCTGGTGAATGGCAAGCAGGCACTCATAAACGCGCGGATACAAACGCCGCGGGAACTGCTCCTCGATCAGCCGCACCATCGCCCAGACCACGGCTTCATGGCGGTTTTCTGGTTTAATGTGCAATCCGCACAGCCTGTCGCGAAACCGTCGGCTGAATGCCAGCTTCTGCGCCGAGGAAATGCGGCCGTCGTCTAGATAGTTGTCGCTGTAGGGATAAAGAAGGCTGTAGCCGACGATAGCTGGGGTCAACTGCATTCGGTCGCCGACCAGGGGCTGAATCCCGCACACCGTCCAGGCGTTCCGGCAGGCCTGGATCGTATCCGTCATCGTCAGCTCCGGATCGAATCGCTTGGCCCAGTGCGCAAACTTCGTGCCCAGGGGTAAAAAGCCATCGGTCAGCATGTGTACGGCGTCGTCTTCCAGCCCGAGCGCGACCGTTGCGAAGCGAGGGAACACCGCCATGATGCGCTGCTGGGCCGCGCTGCGCTCATGTGGTCTTCGACGCAGCGCCTTCGCCTCATCTTCGACAAGATGGAGCGCCCGGTCATATTCGTCTTCACGCAGTTGCTGCTCCACTTCGTCAAAGCGCGGGAAATCGCCGGCGTGTTTCGTCGCACACGAATTCCACTTCGCGATCGCTGCGGCTGCCTGCATCTCAACCCATAGCCAGCTGAACCGATGCTCCATGCAATCAGGAGTACGAGGGAATGCTCAAGTCGGTTCCAGAGACGCGTTCCGATGCAAAGAGACAGCCACGCTTGCGCAGCCACCCCTCCAGACTCACAGCCAACCCGTCGCACCCTGGGCGACAATGAATGGAGTGTCCGCCGAAATTCGCGAGTTCGACGTTATAGTTCTCGGCGCCGGTGCAGCTGGCCTTATGTGCGCTGCTGTCGCCGGGCAGCGTAATCGCCGGGTACTTCTGCTGGAGCATAATCCGCATCCGGGACGGAAGATCCTCATCTCGGGCGGGGGACGATGCAATTTCACTAACATCCACTGCGCCCCCGCCAACTTCCTCTCTGAAAATCCTCATTTCTGCAAATCCGGATTGGCTCGGTACCAGCCGCAGCATTTCCTTGAGCTGGTCGAGCGCTACGGGATCCACTGGCACGAAAAGACGCTGGGCCAGCTCTTCTGCGATCACTCTTCCCGGCAAATTCTTGATATGTTACTAGCCGAGTGCGAGCGTGGCCGCGTTGAACTGCGCACCAATGCGCGCAATATCTCCGTGGAGCGAACGACCGGCGAATTTCACGTCGCAACCTCGGCAGGTGATTTCAAAACCAGCACGCTCGTCGTCGCGACCGGAGGTCTTTCCATCCCCAAGATGGGTGCGACCGCGCTGGCGTACGAGGTCGCCCGGCAATGCGGATTGCGCGTAATTGAGCCGCGTCCGGCGCTGGTACCTCTTGTTTTGGGCGGAACAGAGAAGAGCTGGACCGAGCTGACCGGCATCTCGACGGAGGTCACTGCGAAAGCTGCGCGCGGTCCGGTATTCCGCGAAAAGATGCTGGCAACGCATCGCGGACTCAGCGGCCCAGCCATTCTGCAGGCTTCGTCATACTGGCGGCCGGGCGAATCGCTAACCATCGACTTCGTTCCGGATCAGCCACCAGATGGGAAGCTCCTTCAGCCGCTTTTCCAGGTTCATGCACGCCGCGATCTCCCTGCCTTCAGGAACGCGCTTCGGACAGACCTTCCGCAGCGGCTGGCGACGCACCTTAGCGAAGTTGCGGCTCCGGAGGGCTGGTCCAATCCTGACCTCGAGGCGGTCGAGCGCAGGCTGCGCCATTGGGAGTTTCACCCCGTGGGTACCGAAGGCTTCGACAAAGCAGAAGTCACCGCAGGCGGCGTGGATACCCGCGACCTGAACTCACAGACAATGGAAGCGCGTTCCGTTCCGGGGCTGTTCTTCATCGGCGAAGGGGTCGATGTCACCGGTCATCTCGGCGGGTTCAACTTCCAATGGGCATGGGCCTCGGCACAAGCCTCGGCCAACTCCGTCTAAAAACCGGCTATTGCGTTTGACCGTTCGGCTCTGGCGGCGGTGCAATCGGTTTTGCCGGCGGGGTCAGCACAAACCCATCGCGCACCAGCGCAAATCCGGGTTGCTGCAACTCGGCCTGCAAAAGTTGATTGCTGGGCCCAGAGAAAAGGTCCGTCTCTGCGCCGGCAATGGTCGCAACCAGGTGGTGGACGGTTAGCGGCTTCCCGTTCAGAGTTCCGTGTTCGTCCGGATAGGTGGCAAGCCTAACGGGCACGATCGACCCGGCCTGCTTGGGAATGATCGCCCACAGGTCCCGGTTATTGCTTTTGGCCGCGATAGCGAGCAGGGTTTCCAGTGCGCCGGGATCGAAATCAGGAAGGAAGACGGTGTGATCGTGTCCCGCAAGCTGGGCCGTGTTGCTGCGGCCGTTCGCCGAAGTATTGATCAGGAACTGCGCGCCGTCGCGCTTCGACACCACGTTTACGGCAGAGTTGTTGACGATTCCACTCAACTGGACGTGATCGAGCTGCTCTGCCGGCGAAAGCCTCTCTGTTTTCGAGAGAGCGTAGTCCAGGCCCTGCATGTTTACGTGCACCAGGCTCGTGGAGTTGTACCCGGCGGGATTTGGGGTAATCGTGAAGCTTGCGGTGCCGACATTGGTTCCGTGCTGGCTCACGGTAAAGGCTGCCGATTGCGCGGATGCTGCAGTCGGACCGGCTAGAAGAATCGAGGCAAAAAGTCCCACGAAGGGGATCAAGGTACGAGAGTTGATCTTCATCGAACTAGTGATTTAGACACGAACGGTGGAACGAGGTTGTGAGCGAGGCGGGAACAGGGAGAAGGTCAATGGATTTCACAAGTCGGGGGGCGAGTTTAAAATGGAGGAAAATTTGGCAGTAAACCATTCTTTTTCTTGTGCTTGCTCGATTTTTGCGTGGCTGTTTTTTGCGCGTTTTGGTACGCTTTGTGCCCGAGATTTCGAGTGCAGTGCTTTCCCCAACACTCAATGAGGCTCCTGTCTCGCGGGAGCTTTCGGCTTCACCCGGTTGCGAGCAGGGCAGAGGGAACCACGATCCGCAGCGATCGTAGGCTCTTCGTTAGTGG
>Ga0335073_10013134_pt1 | contig 11608 bp, 11 predicted proteins | sample Lox_Sample_22_FD_207093 | JGI IMG/M metagenome (GOLD analysis project Ga0335073, IMG submission 207093) | Soil microbial communities from Loxahatchee National Wildlife Refuge, Florida, United States - Lox_Sample_2.2 | ecosystem: Environmental > Terrestrial > Soil > Wetlands | place: USA... | reverse complement strand
GCGCCCGACCCCTGTCGCCCATGCAAGAGACGATCCAGGCCGGCCTTGACTGTCATCCCCGCGAACGCGGGGATCCGGTGTTCAACCGCTTTTGCCCGGTCGCCCTGGATGCCCGCGTGCGCGGGCATGACACGCGGAACGCCTGCTCGATCGCCGGAACAGCCCAGCCCGGCCACAAACACCGTCCCGGGCGTGACCCAGCGAACCTCGTTTGGTAAGCTGTGCGCCCCATGCGAATGGTCATTCGCGGCGCGGTCGCGCTTCTCATCCTGGTTGCAGCTTATTGGGCTTGGGCGCTGGCCGGCGCGGCGCAGCTTGCATCAGCCGCCCAGCGTGGCGACGCGGAAGCGGTGATGGAGCGGGTCGACCTCCAGGCGCTCATCCGCTCCTTGAGCAGCCAGATTGCACGCGCCTTTCTCGCCCAGAATCCGCAACTTCAAAGGATGCCGTTAATTGGGCAGGGCGTCGTTCTCAATGGCGCCGCAGCCGAGATGCTGCTGCGCGCCATTGTGACGCCCGACAATATCGCGGCGTTTTTGACCCGCGGACGTGTGCGCGTCCTTGACGCCAAGGGCAAAGACGCCGCGACGCTCTCGGGCATGCCGTCGCTCGGCGAGGCGCTCCATGCTCGCCCCCTTGAGATCTTGATGCAGTCCTATTTCGACGGCCCGCGGAGCTTCGTCGTCGGGCTGAACGGTTCCGATGGGCTTTATCGCGTGCATGTGAACCTTACCGGTTTGACTTGGCGCATGTCGGGCGTCGACATTCCCGATCCGGTCGCAGCCCGGCTGACGCGCCTCATCGCGCAGAGGATCGGGGGAGCGGTCGGCCTCCCCGGCGGTTGAGCGGCTCAGCCCCTGCGGCGGCGGCTGGCCCGGTCGGCCGAAAACAATCGCTTTACATAAAAGCAGGATCTATGTCATCCTTGATTCTGACAGACGGAATCGGACGCGCGCTTGGCGGAACAGCGACAGAGGGGAGCAAGGCGGCTTCATGTGCAACCGAGCAGGCGAGTGAGCGGCAAGGGAGAATTTCTTAGGCGATTATAACCTTGACAAAAGCCACCCAACCTGTAGATAGGCCGGGACAGGCCGGCGCTGCTATTCCTCTTTTGAGGGCTTTAAAGAGACGATATCGCCAGCGCGGAATTTCTGTCCCTGAGGGGGCAATTCGCGCTGGCGTTTCTGTTTTTTTTGGAACTAGAGGATCAGGTATCAACAGCTTCTTTGGTAGAGGAAGTTTTTTTAAGTATGCTGAGTCGATTGGAGGAAGACCACTAGCTTCTTGCTTCGTATAGTGCCTAGACCATGGCGCTCTAACATTTGCGTAAAGAAATATTTGTGAACCATAGATGTCTACCGCTTGCAAGTCTCTTGCAACATTACGAACCGTTTCCACGTCGAGGGTCAAACCGTTATTTATCGCCGGGTTCGCCTTGGACGCCTTATAGAATGACATGCGGTCTGGCGGATGGTCCGCTGTCATGATCTTTGAATGCATCAGGAAATTCTTGTTCTCGGTTGCGATGTTAAAGCACTTTATGAAGTTTAAAACATGATCATGCATAGGTGTAAAATTACGCTGTTCCGCCAATCTAGTAAGGAAATCGCTTCTATGTCTGTTAGACATGCCCTCAAATAAGAACCGACATATTTCGTATTCTTGCGATGAATATGTGAATATTAAAAGGAAGAACGTATATTCGGCATTATTGTAGATGGCCGAACAGACACCTAACGCCTCCATATGCGCCGTCGAATGGATGCGGTATCTTGCAGGTGGCCACTCTGGCGTATGAGGCTCGGATGTCATCTCACGACTCGGCTAAGCCGAAGGACGATATCGCCACGCGGATCATGACCGCAATGGTTAGGATGCCGCCTAGGCCCCACAAGGATGAGCCGTCGCCGCCGACTTCAAAGGGTGAGGCACAGCGGCGACGGCGCGAACGCGAGCGCAGAGAGGCGCGAAAAGCCTAGATCTTTTTCTTACGATCTGCCCTGTCCGCTTCGATCGCCCTTCGGATGAAGGTGGCGCTCTTCTCGGCCGCTGAGGAACACCTGACTACGCCTCGCACGTCCTCATCCTCTATGCGCTCTTTCGCCAAAAGCTCGGCCGCCGTGAGGAAACCAAGTTCTTTCGTCTCCATTGAATCACGCAAATTATCCTTCGGGCCTAGACCCTTTGATTCCCTAAGCTGAGAGGCGTTCTTGCCTAGAAGGGCCGTGTAAGTCGAGTTCGTGACTCGCGCATATTCAACCGACTTTGCTACTCCGTGATCTTTCAGCACTCCGGTTAGTTGATTTCGAGCCGCGCGCCCAAGAGCACGGACACCAGCCCATTCGTTATCGGCAGCCGGTGCTCGTTGAAGGATGTCATCCGCCAACGTTGCGTCTGCAGCCTTGTAACGAAGAAACACCTCGCGGACCTCAACCGCAAGCTTCGGATTCAGATATTCAGCATAGGCGAGAGCCAACCGCGCGTCGGCGAAAGTTCCTCCGCTGTAGCCCGGTTTTGAGTAAAGCGCTGTTCTAAATTCGTTTTTAGCCCAATTGCGGGATTTTCCCGTATTCCTTTTCAGGACTTCCTCTACAAGCCTTGATGTCGCCGGCAAGCGCGTCCAGTCGGAAGGCTTCTGATTTTTTGTAAAACCGGCCGCTCTGTGGATGTCATTCAGAGACACGCGTCCGGTTTCATCTACCGCAATTGTACGCCCACGGATTACAAGAAATTTTTGCGCAGCATCGAACATATAACGGGTTCCTTATATGGCACCCGCAAAGCCCTTGACACGCCGGTTCGGTCCCCTAAATAGAGGGTGCAAACTTTTAGATCGATCCGGGGAGCCTCTATGGGGCTTAACGGGTCATGATTGCGCCGGGGCGGAGACCCCGGCGTTCTTTTGTCGATGTATGACCCTATCTTGAAATTGCAAGGCTCTTTTGCGGCGGCCCCGAGTCTAGTCTAGCCATCGACGGCGATTAGGGGATCGCGACTTCGTCAGGCCGTCGATACATGAGGCGCTTGCCTTTGGCGCCCTCAACGATCTTCGCGACGCGCTCTTGATCCTCAACGCCAAGCGCTGAGCGGTTTGAATAGCGGAAATCGAACTCGGCGAGGTAGCGGTGCAAATGTTTCTCGCCACAGTGCTGGTAAACGCCTTTCATGCCGCGCTTGAAAATCGAATAGTAGCCTTCAATCGTGTTCGTGTTGATCTTTTCGCCGGTCTTGCGGTCGGTGTAGCCATATTCATCGCGCGAGTGGTCGACGGTGCTGTGCTTTGCGAATTCATCGCCGAGTTTTGAGTAGCGGTTTGCCTCATCGGTCATGAGATGGCTTTCGCGATCAATGTTGGCGCGAATGATAGGAACGATAGTTTCCTTGGTCGCGTCTTCGACATGAAACGAACGAGCCGATCCGCCGCGCTCAACGAGGGTTAAGATCGCGTTCTTATGGCCGAAGCCACGCTTGACTTCGAAGCCGTCCTTTCGACCGATGTAGGTTTCATCGACCTCAACGATTTCGCCCTCGCCGCCCATAGGTGTGAGGCCGCCAACGCGCATCGCCTCGCGAATACGGTGCATCATGAACCACGTGGACTTGTAAGAGACGCCGAGCATGCGGTGCAGCTGGTGGCTCGAAATGCCCTTCTTGGACGAGCCAATGAGGTGCATCGCCAGCCACCATTTGGTCAGCGGTATCTTCGAGCGCTCGAAAATCGTTCCGACCGTCGCGGTGAACTGGCCTTCGCATTCGTCGCAATAGCGGAGGCCAGGGCGCGCGCTCTTGGTCGTCAGCGCTGCGATCCGCGATTGATCCGCGTTCCCGCAATGAGGACAGATAGGACCGTTCGGCCAAACGATATTTTCGAGGGCTTCGCGGGCGGCGGTTTCGTCAGTGAAGCGGGGGTCTTGCAATTCGGCTGACATGGAAAGCTCCTATGAGAGCCATACTACATGATGCGCCGCTTTTGTCAAGGTTATAATCGCCAAATAAAAGGAAATAAAAGGAAGCACATTTACTAGCGTTTAGGCGCGTCTATGGGCATTTTGCTTGCATGGAGCTCGCGCGCGAGTTGTCCTCGCCGCCCAACGAATCCCTTCGGGCCGGCAATTGAACAGGATGGGTCCGATGTTACTGTGACGCCTCCGCCACGTCGACAACCGCGAGTTGCGCCCGCTCGCGGCCGCCATAGCGGTTCACCATGAGCGTCCCGGCGAGATGCACTGGCGCGCCCTTGAGGCGGATGAGCGCCTCGCCGAGCTTCTTCCCGGCGGCGCGGAAGGCGATCCCCTCGACCGCCCGCCCGTCGCCCGCGACGGCGCGCAGGCGCAGATGGCGCCCATCGGCGCCGACCGGCGTTGCCTCGGCCAGGCGATGGCGTGGCAGGGCGAACAGAGGCTCCGGGGCGCCAGCGCCAAAGGGGCCGGCGGCCTCCAGGCGATGGACGAGCTCCGCCGTCGCCGCGGTCGCCGTCAGCGCCGCGTCGATCTGGAGACCCGCCTCGGCGCGCGCCTTCGTCACCGCTTCGCCGAGCCGTTCTTCGAGGAAGGCGCGCCACTCGCCGAGCCGGTCGCTGGCGAGCGTTATGCCCGCCGCCATCGCATGGCCGCCGCCCTTGATTGCGACCCCCGCCTCGATTGCGGCGCGCACGGCCCGGCCCAGATCGACGCCCGCGATCGAACGGCCGGATCCGGTCGCCTGCCCTTGCGCGAGCGTCAGGGCGAAGGCCGGGCGCTCAAACCGCTCCTTGAGGCGCGCCGCGAGCAGGCCAACAACGCCGGGCGGCCACGTCTCGCCCGCCACGACGACCGCGGCGCCCCGTTCCTCGAGGCCGAGCGACAGCAGGGCTTCGGCCTCGGCCTCCGCCAGCGCTTCCATCTCGATCTCCCGACGGACGCGGTTCAGCCGGTCGAGCTCGGCCGCAATTGCACGCGCCTCGAGGTCATCGGCCGCGGTCAGGAGCCGGACGCCGAGGGCCGCGTCGCCGATGCGCCCGCCGGCGTTGATGCGCGGGCCGATGATGAAGCCCAAGTGATAGGGCCGCGGCGGTCCGTCCGCGCCAGCGACGTCGAACAGCGCCGCAAGCCCGGGGCGGCGGCGCTCGCGGATGACCGCAAGGCCTTTGATGACAAAGGCGCGGTTGAGCCCGATCAGCGGCGTCACGTCGGCGACGGTCGCGAGCGCAACGAGGTCCAACGCGGCGATAAGGTCGGGGCCTCTCCCGCTGTTCCAGAAGCCCGCCTCCCGGAGCGCGCGATTGAGCGCCACGAGCGCCATGAAGACCACCCCGGCCGCGCAGAGATAGCCGAGCCCGGAAAGATCATCCTCCCGGTTGGGATCGACGAGCGCGACCGTCGTCGGCAGCATCTCCGGCGCCTGATGGTGATCGAACACGATGACGTCGAGGCCAAGTCGCCTTGCGGCCTCGAACGGCTCGCGGCTGATTGCTCCGCAATCGACGGTCACCACGAGCGTCGCGCCTCGCGCCGCGAAGTCGCGAATCGCCTCGACGTTGGGGCCGTATCCCTCGGTCACGCGGTCGGGGATATGGACGATCGTCTCCACTCCACAGGCGTTCAGGTATTCGCTGAGGAGAGCCGCGCTGCAGGCGCCGTCGACGTCGTAGTCGCCGAAGATCGCCACCCGCTCGCGGGCCATGACTGCGCGCTTGAGTCGTTCGGTCGCCGCCTCCATGTCGCTGAGGCAGAAGGGGTCCGGCATCAGATCGCGGAAGCTCGGCGCGAGATGGCGCTCGACCGCCTCCGGCGAGACGCCGCGCCCGGCGAGCACGCGGGCGATCAGTTCGTCATGTCCGCCAATTTGCGCAATGGCGAGCGCGCGCAACTCCCCCGCCGCGTCAAGCCGCGGCCGCCACGGTCGGCCGAGGGCCGAGGTCTCAACATCGAGGAAGTAGTCGGAGGAGGTCACGACCCCGCCTTCGGCCCCGCAGTGCGGCGATCCGCGAATCGATTCGCCGCCGCGATGAGGATGCCAGAAGGCGCAGCGATCCAGAAGGAGATTGTCGCTTCACCACCAGAGGCCGGGAGTCGCCAATTCCACCAGCGCGCCGTCGGGATCACGCATATAGAGGCTCGTCCCGCCTCGCGGCCAGCGATACTCGCCAACGATGTCCACACCCTGTTCCGAGAGCCGCTTGCGCCAGACGCCGAGATCGCCGGCTCTAATCGAGAGCGCAAGGTGCAGGCGCCCGCTTCCGTCATGCCCCGGAATCGTGCCGCGCGCCTCGACGACGTCGTGCTCGGTCGCGCCGGCCTGGAACACCAGCAGGACGCTGCGCTGCGCGATCTCGAAGGCGACGAGACGCGGCGAATCGACCAGCGCCCTGAAGCCAAACAGATCGCGGTAGAACGCCGCCGTGCGTTGAAGGTCGCGCGCGTAGAGCGACGTCTCGAGCAGGCCCTCGATCTCTGGCGCGCCGCCCTGCTCCGCCATCGTCTTCTCCGGACGCTTTCCTGTGGCGCGGCACTGTGGCGGAGCGTGGGAGAAAAGTCCAAGCGTCGGCTTTTGAGAAGCGCTTGTCCCGGCGGTTCAGAACGCGAGGCGTCCGCCGACGACGGCGAGCGTGCCGGCCAGAATCGGGCGCAGCACCCGATCGGGAACGCGAGAGGCGAAATGGCTGGAAATCATGATACCCGGGATCGAGCCCACAAGCAGGGAAACGAGCATGTGGAAGTCGACCGATCCGAGCCACCAGTGCCCGGCGCCGGCGATGAGCGTCAGCGGCACAGCGTGGGCAATATCGGAGCCGACGATGCGCACAATTGGAGACCGCGGATAGAGCGTCAGCAGAATTGTGGCGCCGATCGCGCCAGCCCCGACAGAGGAGATCGTCACCAGCACGCCGAGAACCGCGCCGAGCGCCACAGTGACGATCCTGATCCTTCTGTCGCTCGCGCCGTCCATGAGACGCGCCAGACGGGCAAGCAGCGCCTTACGAAAGATAAGCGTAACCGCGGTCATAATCAGCGCGATTCCGAGCGTCGTGGTGATGATTCCCCCGCTCGTCTTGGAGGACGAACCGAGATGCGCGAGCAGCACAAGCGACAAGAGCGCCGCCGGCACGCTCCCGTAGGCGAGGCGCCGCGTGATGCGCCAATCGACCGAGCCGTGGTAGGCGTGCACCGCGCCGCCGCTGATCTTGGTCAAGCCCGCATAGAGCAGATCGGTCCCGACGGCGGTCGCCGGATGGACCCCGAAGGCCAGCACCAGGAGCGGCGTCATGAGCGAGCCGCCGCCTACCCCGGTCAGGCCGACCAGCAACCCGACGGCCAGCCCGGAAACCGCAAAGACGGGATCTATGCCATGCAACATGCCAGACCCTGCTCGATGGCCCCAAAACCTAATGTTTATTGACTTACTAGACTTTTCGATCCGCGTCAATCGCCAGGGCTCGAGCAGGCTGCCCTCCCCGCTGTTCTCGAAGCGCGAGATAGGCGCCGCAGGCGACCACCAGCGCCGCCCCAAGCAGGGTGGCGGTCGCCGGCCAATCGCCGAAGACGAGCACGCCAGAAACGATCATCCAGATGAGCTGGGTGTAGGTGAACGGGGTCAAGATCGGCGCCGGGGCAAACCGATGGGCGACGATCAGCATTCCATGACTGGTGGCCGCGAAAACGCCCATCGCGGCCATGACAAACCAATCGATCGCCGAGTGGGGATGCCGCCAGATCCAGGGCAGTATTGGGGTCAGGAGCACAAGGCCGGCGATTTGGGTCCAGGCGAGCGTCGTCTGGGCGGAGTCCGCTCCAGCCAGCTTTCGCGTCGCCAGCACGTATCCCGAATTGCAAACAACCCCAACGACAGCGAGAAGAACGATCGGCTGAAACGCGGCGGTGCCCGGACGCGTCGCAATCAACACGCCGAGAAATCCGAGCGCGATTGCTATCATGCGTTCCGTGCCCACTCTCTCACCCAGCACCGGTCCCGCAAGAAGAGCCACGAAGACCGGCGTGAGAAACGAGATTGTCGCCGTCTCCGACAGCTGGAGCTCGCGGACGGCGAAGATGTTCGCGGTCGTCGAACAAAACAGCAAGACCGAACGCACGAGCTGGAGTCGAGGCCGCCTCGAAAGGAGCATCGCTGGCCGCGACAGAGATCGCGACGCGACGAGCGCGATCAGCGCCGCCCCAATGTAGCGCGCCCATACGATCTGCGCGACCGGCAAAGACGCGCTCAGCCATTTGGCGCAGGTGTCCTGGCCGGTGAAGCAGATCATGGTCGCGCACATGAGCGCGATCGCGAGAAACCGCATGCGGCGGTCTTCTGCTTCGGCGTTAGTCCTTGCCGTGTCCATCGAGGTCAGCGAACTCACACCGCTTCGCGTTCGATACGGATGAGCTGGGGCCGCTCGCGCACCACGCCGTCCTCGACCGCATGCGCAAGCGCCTCGCGGATCGACAATTCGGTCGTGCCGTAGGTCATCAACACGACCGGCACGACGCCCGCCGCGGCGGCCTCTTTGGTGACCCGCTTTTGCATGATCGCCTCGAGCGAAATGAGCCGCTCACCCATCCGCGCCGCGATCGCGCCCATGGCGCCCGGACGGTCAACGACGGCGAGGCGCACGTAATAACCGCCCTCGTGTCGCTGCATCGGCACGCGATCCGCGTCGACAAGCGATGCAACAGGCCGGCCAAACGGCGGCACGCGAACGCCCCGCGCGATGTCGACAATGTCGCCTGCAACGGCCGACGCGGTCGCGTCGCCGCCTGCCCCCGGTCCGACCAATGTCAGTTCCCCGATCGCATCGCCGTCGATCGAAACGGCATTGAGCACGCCCATGGTCTGGGCGAGGGGCGCGCTTTTGGCCACCATCGTCGGATGAACCCGCTGTTCGACGCCGTGCGCGGTTCGCTCGGCGACGCCGAGCAGTTTTATCCGAAACCCAAGTTCGTCCGCGGCGCCCAAGTCAGCGAGCGTGATCGACTCGATGCCTTCCACCGAAACCGCCCCGATGTCGATTTTCGCGCCGAAGGCGAGCGAGGCGACGATCGCAAGTTTGTGCGCGGTGTCAAAACCGCCGATGTCAAACGTCGGATCGGCCTCCGCATAGCCAAGCGTCTGAGCCTCGCTGAGGCAGATGTCGAACGGGAGGTTCTCGGTCTCCATGCGCGACAGGATGTAGTTGCAGGTGCCGTTGAGGATGCCGGAGACCCGTTGAATTGCATTGCCGGCCAGGCTCTCGCGGAGCGTCTTGATGACGGGAATGCCGCCGCCGACCGACGCCTCAAAGAACAATTGGGCGCCGGATCGCTCGGCCAAGGCCGCGAGTTCGAACCCATGCGCGGCCAGCATCGCCTTGTTCGCCGTGACGACGGAAGTCCCTCGGGAAAGCGCCGCCTTGACCGCCTCGAGCGCCGGTCCATCGGACCCGCCGATCAGTTCGACGAAAATGTCGATGTCGGCGGAAGCGGCGAGCGCGGCTGGATCGGCGAAGTAGACGGCATCGCCAAGATCGAGGCCCCGGTCGCCCTTGTGGCGCACGCCGTACGCAACCACCGCCAGGTCCCGCCCCGCCCGCTTGATCAATTCTTCGTGACGCCGCTCAAGAAGCCGAATCAGGCTTGTCCCGACCACCCCGAGACCGGCGACGCCCAACCGAAGCGGGTTTGTCATTGTCTCCTCGCCCCGCGGAGAATCTGTTTCCGATCGACTTATCCCGGGTCGCGTCGGCGGATCAAGGAAGCGCGGGCGGCTCAGCCGTATCGTTCGGCGGCCGATTTCCTCTTCTTCTTTCGCTCCTTGCGCGCGGCGTAGCGCGCGTCGCGCTCGAGCTTGCGCTCGTATTCCACCCGCTCGGCCTCTTCTCGCTGACGTTGCAGCTCGGCCTCGCGTGCGAGCGCTTCGAGCCTCAGTTGCTCTTGGCGGGCCGCCTCCTCGGCGGCGAGCCGGGCGGCTTCGGCGGCCTCTACTTCCGCCCTGCGCCGCGCGCGCTCGGCGTCGCGCACCTTTCGGGCCTCGAGAATCTCTTTCCTCTTGGCCTCGCGCTCGATGACCGCCGGGTCCGCCGGATCATATTTCGAATTGGCGAGGAATTTCTCCGCCATCGCCTTGCGCGCCTTGGCGGCGGCCGCCTGGCGGTCAGCAAAGCTGTTGCCGTTCATGAAAGACATTGCGTTCCTATCGAGAGAGACATCGCATTCCTAGGGCGACTGGTTGTCGGGGACGCGCGCTCATCGCACAGCGTGGGCCGAACGGCAATTGTTTTCGCGAGCCAAGCGCGGCATGCGCCGCCATCGGTGGTGCGACCATTGGCCCCGCCGATGAAGCAATCGAAGCTGTTGATTGCTCGTGTCGGACATGGTCCTATTGCGCGCCGCCCAGCAAGAGGCCGCGACCAAGGGAGCGAGGGGATGGCCGTTGTGATCGATACGGCGCCACGCACGAGCGAACCGGCCGCGAGCGCCGGAAGGGCGCCGTTCGAAATCCGCAAGATCGAGATCGCCGACGTCATGGACTGCATCGCAAAGGGCGTGCAGGACTTCGGACGCGCGCCGCTATATGGCATGTTTTTCGGCGCCATCTACGCAATCGGCGGCCTGATCATCGTCTGGGTCGCTTTCGCCATGGATTATCCTTATCTCGCCTATCCGTTCATCATGGGCTTCGCGCTGTTCGCGCCGTTTGGCGCCGCGGGCGCTTACGAGATTTCCCGCCGGCTGGAGAGCGGCGAACCGTTGTCCTGGTCAGCGGTCCTGGGCGCGGTCTGGAGCCGGGTCGGGAAAGAGCTCGCGTGGCTTGGGCTGGTCAGTCTCTTCACCCTCATCATCTGGCTCGACTTGGCGGTCTTCGTGTTCCTGATGTTCTACGGGACGAACATCCCGTCGTTGCCAGACTTGTTCACCAATATATTCACGACTCCTTATGGAATGATGTTCCTTCTGGTCGGCAATGGGCTGGGCGCGATCATCGCGCTCTTCGTCTTTTCGATCACTGCCTTCTCTCCTCCCCTGGTCGTCGATCGCGATGTCGATTTCGTCACGGCGATGACAACCAGCGTGCGCGCCGTCATGGACAATCCTTGGCCGATGCTGGCGTGGGCGATCGTGATTGGCGCCGACCTGGCGATTTCGTTCGCGACACTTTTCGTGGCCCTCCTGGCGATTTTCCCGATTCTCGGCCACACCACCTGGCATCTCTACCGCCGCGTGATCGTCTAGCTTTGGCCTCAAGGGCCGGCGCCGCGCCGGTCCGCCGAACCCTTGCGGGGGCGGCGGATGCAACCAGCGCGCGAGTCCTTGCCAAGCAAATGGAAATAAGACTCCCACAAACGCTAGTAAGCGCTCGTAAATTTGTTGCCTTTTATTTCCTTTTATTTCCCCGAATCGGGACTTTTCAATGGGTTACGGGCGAAGGAAATAAGAAAATTCTCCTCCTTGTCTCGACTCGCGCGCCGGGTTGTGGTCACGAACGTTTCAAATGGCCGTAACTCCTCTTTTCCTCGCTGGGCCGCCCAAGCGAGGATCGATTCGGCCAATGAGAGTCTTTATAGGGCACATTTCTGGATTTTGCAAGAGAAATTTCTCGCAACAGGAATTTCGCCATCGACAACCGCCTTGCTGCGGCCGAACTCGCCATCGAGACG
>Ga0335073_10013132_pt1 | contig 11609 bp, 14 predicted proteins | sample Lox_Sample_22_FD_207093 | JGI IMG/M metagenome (GOLD analysis project Ga0335073, IMG submission 207093) | Soil microbial communities from Loxahatchee National Wildlife Refuge, Florida, United States - Lox_Sample_2.2 | ecosystem: Environmental > Terrestrial > Soil > Wetlands | place: USA... | reverse complement strand
CGAAAGTTTGAGCACTTTCCACTGGAGATCGCGCCTTGAATCACCCAGGGGATTCGATCATTTTACTTCTCAGGTCCATAAATTCTTCACGAATCCATCTTTCGGGGAGACGAAATACTTCAACTCACTTTCAAGATCTGCATCTGATTAAATATGGTGCCCGGTTCAACACAGGATCTGCTAGATTTCTCCGAAGATGACTTGGCTGAAATTGAATTGACGACGAGAGCCCGCATCGACTTTGCCTTGGAAAACGAGTGATTCTTTATTCGATTTTCATGTTTATGGCACAGATGACTGCGCTACCTTTTGCCGGGACGACGAAAATGTGTGCGGAGCACAAGCGTCGTCACACCCTATTAACGAAACATCCAACCAAGTTGTCAGACAAATTGATGTAAATGTGACTAGCACAGTCGAACCATCAATGCCATCTGCAATATCACCAGAGGAACCAACGCCTCCGTACAGGCTGAAAAGGTCTATGACATCACGGTCAATACTAGCTGTATCTCCTCTCAAACGAAAACACAAACGGGATGACTCAACCTCCAAGTATCCGTCAGATTCAGGGACAGACGAAGATGGCTCTTCTGAGGAGGACAGCGACTGCTCCAAAACCGTCAACAAACGTCGTCATCGAAAAGGACACAACGCATCCACCGGAGAACTTACCCTTGTGGGTCGATTTCCTCCGCGCATAAGAGGCGGAAAATTCGTTTGTCCTGCGCCAAATTGCAGACGCAGAGGAAGAGAATACATATACAACAGTCAAAATGGATATAAATATCACTTGAAGAACGGCTGTATTCAGACCGTGGCACTGAGACTTGCAGAAGCGGGACGCTCGCTGAAATTTACGGGGAGAAGATGCGACTTATGCGGAGCGTGTTTCGAGTCAGAGGAGGCGTACATAAAGCATCGACAAGTCGATAGCACCACCAGTTGGGGGAAATGTATACAGAGTGGGAAGAAGATGCGGAAGCTGGAGAGTGAGCAGCGAGCGGAGGAGTTGGATCAGAACGCTCAGGGCGTGGCGCCATCGCAACTACTGACAAACTTGGTTGATCCCCAGTTGATGTCAGAGTACCTGGTGATCTACGATGAGGATAATGTTCAAGAGTAGTAAAGCGTTAGGATTGATTGATATGCTTTTGTGGTGTTGTCGGATGGGTTGCTTTTTAAAGGTTGTTGGTCAAGAATACATAATTTAATATTTCATTCCCAAGACACTGTTTTCTGATGAGTCCTAAATACCACGAATAAATCCCAATACTCCACCAACATATCCTACAACGTTCCCTATTCTCTCCCGTTCCACACGATGGACTTCTTCCCATTCTTTGATTACATTTCTAATCTCTTCCTCGTCCCGTACTTGAACAAGCCAATCCTGCTGTATCCTTAAAAATGCCAACATCCAAGCCTGCACCAACTCGAAATCCTGTCTCGTTTTCAAATGTGCCGTCATTGCACTCACAAAGTTCACAGGCTCCGTGAATGGGGAAAGGAGATTCATTGTTCGCAGCGAGTAATCGAGTTGTGATGGGGTTAGAGTCGTGAGATGCTGGATGAGTGCATCCGATTGGTTTGAATAGAGAAGTCGAGTAAATTCTGATTCCACTCGTTGATCTTGAAATCGTAGGATATGAGATTTCGGCACGTCGTTGGAGGTTACAGCAACGGGGATGTCAATGACACCTTCGCGAACTTTGGTCGAGTCCTTTAGACTCGGGAGAAAGAATGGTGCTTTTTCAGGAGCCTTTATTGGTTCCCGCGCTCGGTTCCGTCGTCGAATAGCTTCCAGGTTCAATAGTGACCACATCTTTGTCCGAGGCTGCAGCGACATCGTCAATAGATCCTCGCTGAGTTGATCGACTGAGCTAAACCCGTTGACTTGCTCGTCTTCAGAAGTCTCATCCTCATCGAATGCACCTTCAAGGACACCCTCTCCCTCACGACCAGAGATCGAAGGCAGTGCCTCGTGGAGAGTCGGAATATCCTCTTCACTAATGCGACGGACGGGGATCGTTCGGAATTGAGAGCGATTAGACCATAAGTGGATCGCTAGACTTCCGACGTGAGTAGTTGCAAGAAACTCGCCTGACGGGGAGAAGGCAATAGCCGTGGCAATAGATGGTAGATGGACTGCTGAAATCAGGAATCCAGTCGGCATATCCCAAACTCTAAGCGTCGAGTCAAGCGACACGGATATTATCCATGTCGATGTTGGAGAAAAAACCTGTTGTCAGTAGAGTTTGAAGCCAGGTCTTACGAAATCTGTTATTCGATTTGAATGACCCCATAGTTCTCGGACGACTCGGCCTCCGGGCGTTTCAAAGTCGATTACGCGGATACTCAGATCGTCGCACGAAACGGCGACAAGTCCACCTTGCATTTTTCCGATGGTGACCGCGCTGCCGACATCTAATCGTCCTTTTATCGTTGCTGTCTTGAAATCCCATAACTGCGATAAGCGCTGACTTCAGATAGTCATACCAGAATGAGTCCGTCGGATCCAGCTGAGACTAAAGTCTTGTTCAATTTATCCATCCCAACAAAGGTCACACTCCCTGCATGTCCTTTCACAAACCTGTCATCAGATTTATCCCATTCAGTCTTTACCGTTTCCGCTTAATCCCGCTCTGCATATTAAACACTTCAACATTCCCCATCTCACTGCCTACAATGCCAAAATTCCCACAATTCGAGACACAGGCGGCTGTAGCAGCACTTTTATCCCCGAGATACAACAAATGACTCCCCACAGCCTTTCGTTTCCAACTCCACGTCCTCGCACCGCGTTCCCCGCGACTCGCCGTGATCACCGAATCCCACTCATCTTCCCTCGTAACACTACCCCCCACAGCAACAACATCTCCAATTTGTCCATGCGAGTATCCTTGTCCGGCAGACTGCTTTTGAAACCCCTCCATCAGAGCGGTCTGACTGAACTCAAAGGACTGGGAATCGTTAAACAGGCTTTGCGCACGGAGTGATCCGTCCCCGGTAGAAAGCAGCCATTTCGCAGAGTGGGAGTGAAGGCGGGTAGGAGGGGAAGAGTGACCCTGTCGGGATTTCAGGAGACGGGGGCCAGCGTCTTCAAAGATGAATAGTTTGAGGGAATTGTCTTTGGATGAGGTTAGGAGGATGGGTTGACCAGGGAGAAAAGCGAGATTGACGGGATGGGATGAGGGACTTGTTTCGACGGTATCGATGACTCGACGTTTGTTTAGGTCAAAGATACTTATTCGGCCAGTGGGACTGGAGGAAGCGAGGAGAGGGGGGCCGTCTGTGCGAAATGAGAGGGTTTGGATGGGTTGAGGTTGTGAAAAGGTCAGGAGTTCGATGTCGGTGCGGAGATTGCGGATGCGAATTGTTCCGGAATGGAGACCTATTGCGATGATGTCAAGGGCAGGGGATTGGGCCAGACAAGACACTGCACTTCCAAGGGATTCAGTCTCGTAAATCAGTTTTCTATTGTTAGATTGCTCTGATTGGAGGGAACACACCCTGTTCGAATGTTCCAAATCTGCACGATGCCATTTTCTCTTCCGAGAACAATTTTGTTGAGCCATGTGGCCGGATGAAGGATAGCTGTGACGTCTCCGCCTTCATCCAAGTCCAGGGATCCAATGAGTTCCTGGTGTGGGATGTGAAATGTGTGTAGTCGAGGCGGCGAGTTGGTGATTGCCAGCAGCATGGTCGATAAATGCAACAATTTCGTGATCCGTCCGTCTACCTCTGGCATACGTAGTGCCTACATCAGCAATGATATGCGGCAAAGCCTACCTGTTTCCCTCGAAGAAACCCAAATACTTGATTTCCAGCGGCAACGAAAACATAGTCCCCAGCCGGTTCAATCGCCGAAATATTTTCCTTCGTCTCGCCGCCCACAAACAACAAATTCAATTTCGCACACTATTGTCAATAATAGAAGAGTGCAGCATAACATACATCATAAGTTTGAAATGACTTTCCTACACAGGTGGTGACATGATATGCTTTCCCCCGGACCTGAATTGCAGGAGGGACATGATTTGCAACGATTCCAATTGCCCGGAAGGGAGAGAAGATTTGAGGGACTTTAACATGAGCGGACGGGCCAATATTATCATTTGTATCGACTCTTCTCCGCTTAGACGACGTCGAAATCTGCGCCGTGTCTTGCATCGGACTCGCGATATCCTTTGTCTTCCTCCTCTCGCTCCTCGACTTTTCACGCAAAATCGAGGATCGGCGAAAAAATTTCAGCGCGTCACGTGGAATATTTTGCGATCTCAACTCTCAACGCTTGAACGTCATCATACAACAATCCCTCGATAAATACAGACGCCAAGAATAAAGAGGTTCTAACCAACCTAAAACACTATTTGCATCTCTCTCAATCCTAACTCGGTCCAAACTCCGCATACGCCATCCGAACAATCTGATCCATCCAAGCGAACTCATTCCCTCCCTGTCCTTGTCCCACTCCACCTGCACCACCTGCACCTACACCCCCTCCACCAGCACCAACCGCTTCCCCAGTTCCACCGCCATGAAACCCTCCCACGCCAAACCCTCCCATGCCATTGACGCTAATCTCCGGACTATTAAGCCCCGGGCCCGTGCCCGGTGTCGTAGCTGTACTGCTAAACAGCTCATACAACTGTAAATCCCCCGGATTCCCCCCGTGATGGGTATCGTGCGGGGAGGAGGGGGAAGGTAACTCGTCTAGACCTAGAACGGTGGCCAAATCGGACAATGATTCCAGGACGACACGACCTGTGCCTCGGGGTTGAAGCTCGCGGAGAATAGCGATACATTCATTGACTCGACGGGCTTCCGAGGCGGAAGGCGAGGCCCGTAGGAAGGCTAGTAGGAGCACCATTGCCGTAGAAAGGATGTAAAACGCATCGAGCCAGAGGACATTGTTCAACAGATTATTCTGGTGCATGAATTTGAGCGTCGTGAGTGACGAGCGAGCGGATTGCGCACAAGCATCAGAATAAGTTGTGATAAAAGCTCGACTTTCCTGCGAAAGAGTCTCAAAAGATCCATCTCTAACGGCGGAAACGAGCCGGAAAAGAAGAGGTCGTGTCACGGAGATAATAGCGTATTGAAACCGCAAGTCCAGGAATGCGAGTGCGCGGAGAACAGACGGGTTCATACTTGCGTCGAGAGAATTAGAGTTTATGCGTAGGTGAGGGGGGACATCGTGTCTCCAGCGGACGAGTTCGCCGTAAAGATCTGCGACGGTGCGTCTTGAGAGCCGGTTTCCTTGGACGTGCGAGATACGTTGTGGGGGGACACTGTACATTCCTTGGAAGATGTGTCCGCTGATTTGGGCTAGGGCGACCGAGGAGCCGAGGTAGCCGATGGGGGTGTAATCTCCGGGGGAGAGGAGACTTTCACTGGGAAGAGCGGTATCGGAGTCGGCGTCGTGGATTGCGGCGGGACAGCCATTTGCCATGCTTGAGAATCTGGAATTAATCGTAAAGAATAGAACGGAGGGATGAGGACGTACCGTTCGAATTCGTATAATGTCCACCATAGTCGTCGACGAGTTTCTCGTTCGACGATATCGGAGTATTGAAGCGAAGCGTCGTTTCGATGCAGTCCCAGCAATTGTGCCAATCGAATTGCATCTCCGAGATATATCCATCCAAGGCTGCGTAGATCGGTATTGGCTGTATACAAACTCTGCTTATAAGTCTACTTTCAAGAGTTGAGGGGGGGGTACCATGAGAAGCAGAGCCTGGATGCTTTGAATCGACTCGTCCTCCATAACTACTCTGGAAAGACACTTTGCAGCAGAAAAAAAGTCACTCGGCTTCAAGATATCATGGCTATTATCATCGGTGGAACATCCCAACGCCAACACCGTAAAGAGACAGCACATCCAACTCGGAACTTCAACTTCTCTCCGATCATTTTCCGTCCATGATCGTTCCGTCTCACCATACATATCGAGATCGTAGAATGAGTATGTCTTTTCCAGACGACGAAGGAACTGATCAGGTGGGAAGACCCAGAATATGGAATGCACCTGTTTGAAGAACCGGTCGATGAGCGCGTCTGCGAGATGACGTGGCGGGAGACGATTGCGGAGGGTGGCGGGTGTATTGGCTGGAGAGAACACGCTTCGCGGGGAGGGCACGAGGACGTTGGGGGTTTCGACTATGGATGTCGAGTCGAGGGGTTCGTCGGCATTGACTAGGTCTACTGGTTCACTTGGATCGTGTGGTTCTGGGAACCGTTCTGGAATGGGTCGGACGCCCATTGTTGCGCCGGGGCCTTGAGATCGGACATAGTCCCTCACTTTACGATGAAACGACACGGAAGCTGACTCGCCGATATATTCTACCCCATTAGTCTCCATCCTTCGACAGAAGGGGGGAGTATACTTTCTCGTCCTAAGGGGTCCAACATGAGTGTCCCAATCCCATCGACAACACCCTCCATATCCTCCTCCTGCTCAATATTGATGGGCGTACTCTCACTCCGTCCAGGCCTATCGTCGTCCTCTGGAGATTCCACACCAGGTTCCCGCTTAATAACCTCCATCCCCTCCAACCCGGCCGCAATCTCCTTCAACTGCGCAATGTCATTCAAATCCGCCGACGGATTAATCCTCGCCGCAATAATCTGTAGCCACCGAAACTGTTCCTCTGAAGCATAGTAAAAGGGTCTCTGTTTCCGCGCCATCGTAATCTTACATTCATGGCCCGAGGTTGCGCAGTACATGCACGGACCGGGACTAGGGTCCACGCACTAATCGGTCAGGTGTTATATACTTGTTGAGAGCGATACCTTGATTTTACGAGACTTGCATCTGTCGCAGGACATGGCTGTGCGTTTACGTTCTTCGTTGGGGACACGACGACGTTTGGACTGTAGGTGGGAGGGCTGTCCTAGTTGGAACGAGTTTGTCGGACTGGAGCCCGTGGGGGAGGCGCTCTGGGGACTTTGGTGGGGGGATGTGGCGGGTTGTTGATGGGAGGTTCGTTCGATAGCCGGGGAGGGAGCCTGATGCTGTTGTTGCTGGATATGCTGCGGGACATATGAATGAGGGTGTTGTTGCTGTTGTTGCAGCGGGGGTTGCTGATGAGGCTGCTGGCCGTAGGGCCGTTCGTGAATGTAGCGGTCCATGGGATTCGATGGAATCATTGGGGGGGGAGGGTGATTGTGCGTATCCCAACAGGGCAACCTTGCCTCAATTGCACACGCACACACAGCACACAGAGGCTCAGAGATTTGACTTTGGCTTTTTGTCCCCTCTCAACCTTGAAGCGCACTCATCGTATTCCCGATAACCTCCAAATTTCCAGGATCCACAAAACTTTAATCCGACTCAGAAATCACACTCCGCAACTCGACACCGCCGAGCTTTTAGTTTACGGCAGGGGCGTGGTTCCAGGCAGGCGACCAGCCTTGTTGGGATTCCGCGTCGAGGGGAAATGACGGGAGAGATATACTCCTGCGTAAGAGTTTACTTGGTGTCTCTCGGTCCCCACCCCCCGTGGGGTTGAAAGTCTCCTTTTTATGGTTTTTTCGGTTTGTGGGTGTCGTGCCGCCCGTCCTGATTGGTGCTCTCGGAGCCAGGTTCGGGTGTTAATAAAGTTGGTGGTACCTTTTACTACTCCCCACCACCCCCCCGCACACTGTCTTACCCGGAAACCGTTTCTCTCTCCATATATGTGACATTATACGTTGTACAAAAAAAGAGGGCATCACGCGCCCGTTGACGTGATGCCGGTTTGGAAACACAAACTATTTGCTATACTATATTTGAATAGCTAAATTGAACATTTGCGCTTCCTGCAGCTGTTACTGTTTATTTAAATATGCATTGGGAGATTAAATATTGTCAGATTCTGCCGGTGATCCGTAGCCGAGATGGGTTTGAAAATAGAAACGAGGGGGGGTTGAAACGTATCGAGTTTGATGGACGCAATATCGCTGAAATGATTGAATTACAGAGTTGGTTTTGTCGTCACGAGGCTGTGCAATTCCCCCCAGATCCGTGAAACAATCTTCCGTATCTCCGGGTTTTGTGGGGTAAACACGGTCCGTCGCAACTCGGCAAGCCCTGTGCGATTCTACAGAAAAGACCAGACAGATCGCCATTTCTATTTTCAGAATTGAGATTAATACAATTTCATCGGCTTCGTGGGGTACAACTAGAATAGCAATAATTTTGTTTGTAAGATACAAAGTATCCGATCTCACGGAGGACTACGACTGCCAGTCAAACTCCTATCTCTCCCCCTTCTTGGCAACGGACTTCGACTCCTGGTGCGACTTCTCCCTCTCGGAGCAGGAGACGGACTCCTACTTGAAAAGCTGCTGTAACTGGGACTTCGTCTCCTCCCTCTGCCTCTATCTCTCCCTGAATCCCTGTACGGACTTCGTGATCTCGACCTTGGACGATAACTATCACTCCTTCCATTTCCAGGTCCCCCACCATATCCGCCTCGATATCCCCCACCACCGCCACCACCACCTCTATACCCTCCCGGCCCACCTCTCCGCGGAGGCGAATATCGTCCTCTTCCACCATACCCGCCCCCTCTCCTTGGCGGAGAATACCCCCGTGGTCCCCGCCGAGGCGGCAACGGACTCCTATCCCTCCTAACAGGCGGTCTCGACACCACAATACTGACATTGACCACCGTCCCATCAATCTGTCCCTCATGCATATGCTCAATCGCCGCATCCGCCTCCTCAGCCTTCTCATAAACCACATACGCAACTCCCCTATTCACCGGGAAAAACTTCTGCAACGGCATATCGATACTCTCGATTTTCCCATATGTCGAGAAAATCTCCTGGACATGCGCTTGTGTGATGTTCTTTGTCAAACGCTCGACGATGACTTTGGTGGATGCCGGGGGCGGGCCTCGAGGAGGCGACGGGGAACGGGTGTACGGGGAGCGGGAACGAGAAGAGTAGGAGCGAGAGCGGGAGTAGGATCGGCCGCGACTTCTGCCTCGGGGACGAGAGGCTGCGGGAGGAGGGGAAGGAGAGCGGGAGGGAGGGGAACGGCTTCGGGGGCTGGGGGAGCGGCCGCGTGGGGAGGGAGAGCGGGAGGGAGAGCGGGAACGGGCCCTGAGATCGTTAGTTATGGGAGTGGCAGAGGGTGCGGACATCTTGGCAGGTCAAGAGGAGGATGTGCACGCGATGGGTTGTTGTGTGTCTTTGCGGAGTTTTGAAAAATGCACGAAAAAAAACTAACTTTGGAAATGCGAAATGTTATGTAAGAAAACCATATACCCGGGATTTGTTCTAAAGTAGTGGCTCACATGCATGTCGATCCGGGAATTGAAATTTTCGACGGAAGAAAAGTCGACTCAAATTTCAATATTTTCATTTGTTTTTGTAGAGAGTAAAGCTGAAGGTCTCTTCATTCCACTCGGCGATCGGACGGAGGCTGTTGCTATCCTTCCATCGACAACTTCCCACTACATTCATCCGTCGTAATAACAGCATGACCGACAAGCCGGCTGCCGCAGAGTTGAGCGACTTCACAACCGTCACCGAGGGCAAAGCCACAATCCTCTTCCCAAAAGACCAGGTCTTCTACAACCCCGCCCAACAATTCAATCGTGATCTCAGCGTCGCCGTAATACGCACATGGAGTGAATCCCTCATCACAAAAGCCCAACTCCGCAAAATAGCATGGGAACAACGACAAGCAACCTCCCAACCCTCAGACCCCGAAACGCCACAAATCCCGTCCTCCAACGGGGACTTTAAACCTCAACGTAAAATCACCATCTTGGAGGCTCTGTCGGCAACGGGTCTCCGCTCACTCCGTTATGCCCTCGAAATTCCTGCCATCCGCACCGTCCTCGCCAACGACGTCGCCCCCTCGGCGATACAAGCCATTCACCGCAACATCGCGCATAACAATCTCCCCGCCAATCTCGTCCAGGCGACGTGTTCAGACGCTAATGCACTCATGTACTCTCACCATACGGACCGTGTCGACGTGGTGGACTTGGATCCCTATGGGACAGCCACGCCGTTTATCGATGCCGCGATTCAGGCCATTGCGTCGGATGGATTATTGTGTGTTACGTGTACGGATATGAGTGTGTTGGCAGGGATAGGATACCCGGAAAAATGTTTTGCGAATTACGGAGGGTCACCGGTTAAACAGGAGTATACTCATGAAGTGGTTTGTTCCCCAGCAAAGAGGGAAGGAGAAGTTAACGGCTTAGGCATTGAGATTAGTGTTGAATATGATTGCGATGACGGCTGCAAAGTATGGAAGAACGATTGAGCCGCTCTTATGTCTATCCGTGGACTTTTATGTCCGTCTGTTTGTTCGGGTAGTTGGCTCGCCTGCTCAAGTCAAATATCTGGCAAGGTAATTGCACTATTGCCAATGGGCGGGGGTTGACAGACAGTAAAACGATGATCACGTATAATTGTCAGGACTGTGGATCCTGGTCGAATCAGTACATGGGACGAACGACCGTCAAGGGAGACAATACTAAGTTCCAGTTAGTCCCCGGTCCATCTACCGATATAAACTGTCCGCATTGTGGAGGAAAACAACACGTACTCAATCCATTGCATCCTTGTCCTGACATTATAGCTTGCGGGACCAATGTGGGCTGGTCCTCTTCATAACCGCCAATTTGTAGAGAAGGTGCAAGAAACAGTGGAATCACTCGACGAATCAGTTTACAAAACCAAGGCACGAATAAAAGGATTTCTCACTCTCACAGCAGAGGTTCGTCCCTGAGATCCCTTCCGACCTTATTAACGCACAGGAATTGGACGTGCCGCTGTATCGCACGCCACAAGAAATGTCCAGCAGATTAAGAACTCAAACACCACCCCTCGATCTCGTATGGTCTGCCCTCAAGAATGCAGGATACAACGTCTCCTCCACCCATTGCTGTGCAGGGGCATTTAAGACGGATGCCCCCTTGACAGTGGTTTGGGACATGATGAAGGCGTGGGTAAAAGACCATCCCGTCAAACAAGAGAGATTGGAGGCTGTAAATACCCCTGCCGCACGAATACTCGCCATTCCTGCCACGTATCTTGCCCTTCCACTATCCCGAACTCACGGCAGTGTTGATGTTGATTTGACGTTGCGGGCTGATGTCAATCCAAATCGAACAAAGATTACGCGTTTCGTGCAGGTACCGCCAAATTGGGGACCAGGGACAAAGGCAGGCAAGAAGGAAGGCCGGTCGTGGCGAGGGAAGCGGAAAAGAGATGCGAGTGACGAGGGATCAGAGATGAATCTCGAGGGGCAGGGGGTTGGGGGGGAAGACGGGAGAGAGACTCCGTCTACTGTCACTACTGTTTGATACCAATATCTGTTTAGCATAGCGCAATCATCGGCCCGTAAGGGATTGCGTGAAAATTGACGACTCTTGGAGATACCAGTGCATTCTGCTAAACCCATAGTATGTACCCAACATCAAATATAGAAATAAGTTCCCCCCACACCCCATTGCAACCACACGTTTCCCCACTACTCCCCCCTCTCGCTTCCTCTCCCTCCAACGACCCAATCCTCCCTCCTTCAACAACAACAACAAATTAAATGTCTTCATTAAACAAACTTCTCCGACTCCCCGTCGGAGCCCCCTTTCCCAAAG
>Ga0335073_10013131_pt1 | contig 11609 bp, 12 predicted proteins | sample Lox_Sample_22_FD_207093 | JGI IMG/M metagenome (GOLD analysis project Ga0335073, IMG submission 207093) | Soil microbial communities from Loxahatchee National Wildlife Refuge, Florida, United States - Lox_Sample_2.2 | ecosystem: Environmental > Terrestrial > Soil > Wetlands | place: USA... | reverse complement strand
CCTGTTCGATTCGGGAGAAGGCGGCGCAGAAGGTTTTTTCGCGGCTGGGGGAATGGCGGGACAAGAGCAGTGGCGAGTGGCGAGTCGCCCCTCAAGCGAGTGGCGAGAAAAACCAAGCCCAGAAGCCAGGTTCAGACGCCAAACCTGGGGCACCCCAGCAGAACGTGCAAACCCAATACCCACGCTCATACACCGAAGGTGGGGCACCCGCACGAGACGACGATCGAAGAGGGATTTCTCGCTCCACAGACTCCGTTCGGAATGACATGGTTGGATTAACAAAAAATGGAACGGGGGGCGGGGAAAAGATTATTGGGGTGTTGGGGTGTGTGGCGCAGCAGGAGGGGCAGAAGATTTTCTCGCGGGCGCCGTGGGTGAGTTTGGTGTGCGGAAGTGCGAGTTACCGGAAATTGCCGGAGTTGCTGGCGAAGTTGGAGGCGGGGAACCGGCGTGTGACCGGATTGGATACGGATACAGACGAAACGTTCGAGACGGAACTGACGCGGCGGGACAATCCGTGGCGGGCGTACCTGACGATTATTGAGGGCTGCGATAAGGCTTGTTCGTATTGCGTGGTGCCGTTCACGCGGGGGCCGGAACGGAGCCGAACGAGCGGGTCGATCCTGGAAGAAGTGCGGCAACTGGCGGACGTGGGGTATACGGAAGTGCAGTTGCTGGGGCAGACGGTGAATTCGTACGCGGATCCGTCGGCGAGGAAGATGCGTTTTTCGGAGTTGCTGGTGGCCGTGGCGGAAGTGCCGGGAATTCGGCGTGTACGCTTTACGACGTCGCACCCGCGGGATTTTGGGAAGGATATTGTGGAAGCGATCGAGGCGGTACCGGCGATTTGCGAGCACGTGCATTTGCCGGTGCAGAGCGGGTCGACGAAAGTGTTGCGGGGGATGGCGCGGACGTACACACGGGAAGAATATCTGGAAAAGATCGCGATGCTGCGTGCATCTAAACGAGAGATCAGCTTGACAACGGATTTGATTGTGGGATTTCCGGGCGAGACGGAGAAGGATTTCGAGGAGACGCTGTCGTTGCTGGATGTGGCGCAGTATGACGGGGCATTTTGTTTCAAGTATTCGCCACGGCCGAATACGCCGTCGTTGAAGATGGAGGACGCGATTGCGGAAGAGGAGAAGTCGCGGCGGCTGGCGATTTTGTTGGAGAAGCAGAGAGAGATTCAGCGGGGGCGGAATGAGAAGTTGGTGGGACGGGAATTGGAAGTGATGGTGGAAGGGAAGTCGAAGAAAGAGTTTCAGTGGAGCGGGCATACATCGGCGAATAAGGTGATGAATTTCACTTCCCGCGCGCAGGAAAGTCTGGGAGACTACGTGCAGGTGAAGGTGGTTGCGGCGACGCCGAATAGTTTGGTGGGAGAACGAGGGGCAGTGGCTAGTGATTAGCGGCTAGTGGCGAGCAAAAAGGGAAAAGCGCTAAGAGAAAGGCTTTCTTGCGGAGGAGAGTTGACAGATTACAGTTGTCAGTTTTGAGTTTCGGAGAAGAGAAACCCAAGAGCACAGGCAAGAGTGCCTGTGCCACTGGGAGGCGAGAGCCGATGGTTGAGATGCTTCGGCGCGCTAAGGATTGCAAGGCTTTGCAGCGCGAGGCTGAAAAGGCCTGACCCCTGGAAGGGGTGAGCTACAGAGTGGGGAATTTGGGATGGATAAAGGGTGCTGGGATTTGAGTTTGGAAATTGCGATGGCGGTCGGCATTGGGGATGGGTAAGGAGGACGCGATGGAAGTAGAAATGAAGATACGCGGCCTGATGATGGATCCTGTAACGCAGATGCCGATTGTGGTGTTGAAGGACGTGCAAGGGCAGGCGATCCTGCCGATCTGGGTGGGGGCGTACGAGGCAAATGCGATCGCGCTGGAGATCGAGAAAGTGCAGACACCGCGGCCGATGACACATGATTTGCTGAAGAATGTGCTGCACGGGTTGGAAGTGTCGGTGCAGAAGATCGTGGTGAATGACCTGCGGGACGATACGTTTTACGCGTTGATCTGGGTGGAGCGCGACGGGGAATTGATGAGCATTGATTCGCGGCCAAGCGACGCGCTGGCGTTGGCGCTGCGGATGGATTGCCCGATTTTTGTGGATGAGACGGTGCTGAAGAATTCGAAGGTGAGTTCGGCGCTGGCGGAACGGTCGACGAACGAGCAGTTGAGGAATTATCTGGAAGGGTTGAGCGACGAGGATTTGGGAAGATACAAGATGTGAGGGAGGCAGTGGCGAGTGGTTAGTGGCTAGAGGCGAGCAAAAAGCCTGGGAATTGGACGGCGCGAAGATGGTCGCGCCGTTTTTTTTTGGGGGGGGGAGAGAAAGATTGACGCAGAGGACGCCGAGGTCGCGGAGAGTTGGTACGGAGAGACGCTGCTCGCTGGAGGGGAGAGCTCGGAGCGAAGGACGGCAAGCCCAAGAGCACAGGCAGGAGTGCCTGCGCCACTCGAAGAGGGGAGCCGTGGGATGGGATAGAAGGCGCAAAGATCGAAGAGAGGTTCCTGGCGCAAAAGACGTGCCAGGAATGACGATCCTTCATTATCAAGGCGTGATCAGGCGGCGGGAGCGGCGGCGCCAGAAGGCTAGGAGGAGGATGCCGATCAGGATGAGGGAGAGGCTCAGGCCGACCCAGAGGCCGAGGGCGCCCCAGTGTCTGCGGAAGCAGAGGTAAGCGCCGAGCGGGAGACCCATAAGCCAGTAGGCAGAGAAGTGGCAGACCATGGGAGTGCGGGTATCGCCGGTGCCGCGAAGAGAGCCGGTGGCGACCGTTTGGATGCCGTCGAAAAGTTGGAAAGCGGCGCCAGCGGCGAGAAGGGTGATGGCGGCGTGAATGACGCTGGGGTCGGCGGTGTAGAGGCGGGCGATGTAACGTGGAAAGACAAGCAGCACGGCGCTCATAGTGGACATGAAGGCGGCGCCGAGAAGGATGGCGGTGTTGCCGGCATTGCGCGCACCAACAGGATCGCCCCGGCCCAGGGCTTGGCCGACCCGCACGGCGGCGGCAGAGGAAATGCCGAGAGGAACCATGTAGGTGAAGGCGACGGTGTTGAGAGCGATTTGATGGCCGGCTTGAGCGACGGCACCGAGACGGGCGATGAGCGTGGCGACGAGGGCGAAGACGGCAACTTCGGCGGTTAGTTGGATGGCGGCTGGAAGGCCGAGGGAAATGAGTTGCCGAATGCGATTGAGATTGGGCTGGAGGGGCGTGTTGAGGAGTTCGGTTTTGTGGCGATGGTCGTACCAGAGAAGATAGACGACGAGGACGAAAGCGAGATAGCCACGGGAAATGCAAGTAGCGATGCCGGAACCGGTGACGCCGAGAGCGGGGGCGCCGAATTTGCCGAAGATGAGGATGTAGTTGCCGAGGAAGTTGACGACGTTGGCGGTGACGAGAGCGAAGGCGATGGGGCGGACCATGTTCATGCCCTGGAGGGTGCGGCGAACGGCAAAGTACAGGAGGAGCGGAACGAGTCCAGCGGAAAGCGTGCGCATGTACGGGGCGGCGAGGACGGCGACGGGGTGGGTGACGCCGAAGCGTTCGAAATAGTTGGGGATGATCCAGACGGGAATGGCCAGGAAAGGAGCTAGGGCGAAGCTGAGATAGAGGCCGTTGACGAGGGAGGTGTGGCAGTCTTCGCGGTGACCCGCGCCGAAGGATTGTGAGACCAGGGTGTCCAGGCCGATCAGAATGCCTTCACCGAAAAAGGCGAAGACGATGAAGAGACTGGAGGAGACGCTCACGGCGCCGATGGCTTCGGCGGAGTAGGGGAGGCGGCCGACCATCATGGTGTCCACGATGATCATGGACATCCAGCCGATTTCGGCGAGGATGAGCGGGAGGGCCAGGCGCAGAGTGGGACGAAGTTCGCGGCGGAAGATGGGGAAGAAGGACATGGGGCGTGTGGTTTAAAAAGATAGCATGGCAAGGCAGTGGCGAGTGGCGGAGTAAAAAGGCTATGTTTTTATTGATTGGCGTTCCGCTTCGGAGACGGAACCCAGGAGCACCGGCAAGAGCGCCTGTGCCACTCAGATCCCATGGGGATGACTGATAGGGATGGATGGGGCGTTAGTTCCATTGACGGAAGGAGCAGGGCACTTTAGCGTGAGATGAGTGAAGCAGGTGAGTGTGTGTCCAGGTGGGGTGAGAGTGTGACGACCGAGACGAATTATGGATTGAACGCGATGCAGCATGTGCGGGCTGGGGCGCGAGTGAATTCGCGGGTGAAAGTGACCGTGGAATGGCATGAGGCGGGAGCGCAGCACGTGGTGGACGGGTATACGATGGATATCAGTCCGAAGGGGTGCCTGGCGATCGTGCCGCAGGGATTCGCGGTGGGACAGAAATTGCGGTTGCGGAACCGGAGTAATGGAAATGAGGCGGAGGCGGTGTTGATCTGGCGGGGCCACGAAGGGCGGACGGGGTGGGAGTTGGGATTGGAGTTGGTGCAGCCGCCGGCGGATTTTTGGGGAGTGGAGTTTTAGAAGAAGCCATTAGCTGTTAGTCAACAGCCATTAGCCAGAAGCATTCGTGAACGGCGCGAAGAAGGTTGCGCCGTTCTTGTTTTAGAGAGAGCGATCCGCGATCGGTGACCAGCGATGAGGAATCGGGAGCTTGGCGGCGTGGAGTGGAGTCAGAAGACGAAGATTAACGCAGAGGTCGCGGAGAGGTGGTCGGGCCAAGCGGGACGTTTACGGGACTTTGGTGGGCCGCGCTGGGCTTGTGGCCGGTGCAGGCTGGGGTGCTTGTGCCATTCGCAAACCCGAGAGCAGCAACCCCAAAAGCAGAGGCAGGAGTGCCTGTGGCAGTGGCGGAGATTTCCACTGGTGGCTTGGGAAAATGGGAATTTTTGCTTGCGTGGGTTAGGCCGGGGAACATAGAGTAGGCGTATGCCATGGGGCTCGGCGGCCGGCATAAATCGCGACAGAATGATGTGGTATAGGTGCCCTTGTCGGGTGATGGTGTGCGTAGGGAAGGGCAAGTTCGCAGCAGTGAGTTTTACGTTGGCGGTGTAGGGGAAGAGAACTGCAAGAGCACAGGCAAGAGTGCCTGTGCCACCAAAGAGTTGGGAATGAGCGGCGGGTTGTAGCGGGTTGAGAGGCACAGACTAAAGTCTGTGCAGGAGTGGAAGGTGAGTGGAGGCGGTAGGAAACGATGACGGCAATCATAACGGTTGCGAACCAGAAGGGCGGGGTGGGGAAGACCACGACAGCGATCAATTTGGCTGCGGGGATTGCCGCGCGCGGAAGGCGCACGCTGCTGATAGACCTGGACCCGCAGGCGAACTCGACGATTGCGTTTTTCGACATGGGGGAAATCAAGGAGTCGATGTTCGACGTGCTGTCGGACGCGCACGCGCCGATGGCGAATGTGATTAAGGTCAGCAAGGACCCGATGTTGAGTGTGGGTCCGGGAAGATTGGCGCTGGCGAAATTGGAGACGGTGCTGAGCGGACAGTTCGACGCGCCGTACCGGTTGAAGGACGCATTGGCGCCGGTGCTAAAGGATTTCGATTACGTGGTGATTGACACGCCGCCATCGCTGGGAATCTTGACGGTAAATGCGCTGGTGTCTGCGACGCATTTGCTGGTGCCGATTCAGGCGGCGTACTTTGCGATTGAGGGCACCGACGATTTGCTGGAGACCTACGAGCGGATCAGAGCACGTCCCAATCCGCAGTTGCGGATGCTGGGCGTAGTGATCACGCTGTACGACAAGCGCACGAATATTTCGCGGGACACGCACGGGCAGATCCGGTCGGTATTTGGGGAAGTGCTGTTCAAGACGAAGATCAGCAAAAACGTGAGGCTGGAAGAGAGTCCCGCGTACAAAGAGACGATCTTTTCGTTTGCGCCCAAATCGCCGGGAGCAATCGAGTACAAAAAACTTGCAGCGGAGGTCGTACAACGTGTTGAAGAAAGCCGGGTTGCCAGTCACGCTGAAGATGCGGCATGACGCGCACTATGTAGAATCGTTGACAAGTTACAGTGGCGCGGCCGTGGGCCGGATGATTCCCGTGGAGCAGATCCGGCCGAATCCGGAACAGCCGCGAAAAGCGCTGGGAGATTTGCGGGAGCTGACGGAATCGATTCGCGAAAAAGGCGTGTTGGAGCCGCTGCTGGTGCGGTTTATGCCGCGCGAGGATTGCTACTACATCATCTCGGGCGAGCGACGGTATCACGCGGCGCGGGCGGCGGGATTGCGGGAAGTGCCGGCGATCGAGAAGATGGCGGACGACGCGGAGACGCTGGAAATCGCGCTGATCGAGAATATCCAGCGGAAGGATTTGACGCCATTCGAAGAGGCGGACGGGCTGCAGCGGTTGGCGGAGCAGTTTGATTACACGCATGAAGATGTGGCAAAGAAGCTAGGGAAATCGCGGAGTTCGGTGAGCGAGACGCTGATGCTGCGGAATATTCCGGAAGCGATCCGGAAAAAGTGCATCGAGCACGGGATCACGGCGAAGTCGCTGTTGCTGCAGATCGCGAAGCAGCAGACGGACAAGAAGATGCTGGAGATGTTCGCGCGGATCTTGCAGGGCGGGTTGACGCGGGATGAGGCGCGGAAAGAACGGGCGGAGGAGAAGGGTGGTCCGCAGCGGCCGCAGCCATTTATCTTTCATTATGAGCCGGAAAATGAGACGTTCAAGTTTCGGCTACAGTTCAAGAAGAGCCATGTGTCTCGCGATGAGTTGATCCGGACGCTGCGGGAGATTCTGTCGCAGTTGGAGGGCGGAGAGAGCAGCGAGACGGCGGATTCGACGGCGGCATAGCCGGAAGAAGAAAAGTTTATTGGTCAGGATGGAACGGCGCAACTCGAGGACGGGTTGCGCCGTTCTGATTTTGGGGAAGTTTAAGAGTGAAAGAGTGAAAGAGGAAAACGCTGCGAGCGAAGAGTTGGCTTTGTGCAATAGCTTGAGATCGAAGAGGGATTCCTCGCTGAGCAGACTCCGCTCGGGATGACAGCATTTTTGTGTTGGGGGGCAACGGAGGGCGCAGGGCGCAGAAGGAAAGGCTCGCCTGGCGGATGAGGTACGGGGGCGGGGCTGAGCGGCGTGTATAATTTTTGGTATGGAATTCACAGAGCGGCAGGCGGAGTTGTTGAAACGATTGTTTGCGGCGGGGTTTCGGCCGATTGCGATACCACCGTATGAAAGTGTGTTGTGCGTGCACCGGGGAGAGTGTGCGGCGTTGTTGGCGCCGGTGGAGAATGGTGGATTACGGTTGATGGCGCCGGTGACGCTGCTGGTGGATGGAAATTTGAGTGTGCGGTTGAAGAAGCCGGGTGGGGATGTGTTTGTGTGGAAAAAGAGCGAAGTGGCGGCCACCGAGGAAAAATTGCGGGAGTTGGAGGAGTTTCGGGGAGAGTTGGAAGGGATGTTGATGGGAAGCAGCAATCAGTGATCCGTATGCGCTTATAAATCGAAGAGAACTTGAGAAGAAGCGGAACGCAGAGGCGCAGAGGTGACGGAGGTGGTTCAGGGATGGCTCGTTTTTGCTGGGCGGCTGATCGCGGTAAAAAAGGGCTCACGCCTGAAGGCGTGAGCTACAGGGCGGAGGCGGGCTCAGGGTGGTGGCATGTCGAAAGCCATGTTCTGACGAGATTGGTGCAATGGAAATAGTGGTAACCGGAGAGGGGAAGAAGAAATCGAACCGTTATGACTACTTATGACGTTGTGTGCGTGGGAGCGGGACCGACGGGCTTGGCGTGCGCGATGGAAGCGAAGCGGGCGGGGATGCGGCCGCTGGTGATCGACAAGGGCTGCTTGTGCAATTCGATTTTTCATTACCCGATCCACATGGTGTTTTTCACTACGCCGGAATTGCTGGAAATTGGGGGCTTGCCCATGGTGTGCGGCGGAGACAAGCCAACGCGCGTGGAGGCGCTGAAGTACTACCGGAAGGGCGCGGAGCACTACGGGTTAGAGTTGCGCCTGTACGAAAAAGTGCTGCGGGTGGATGGACACGCGGGCGCGTTCACGTTGGTGACGCAGGCGGAGAACGGCTGCGAGCAGCGCTACTTTGCGAAAAACGTGGTGGTGGCAACGGGATATTACGATTTGCCGAACGAGATGGGCGTGCCGGGCGAGCATCAGCCCCATGTGGACCACTACTACACGGAGCCACATGCGTTCTGGAGCCAGGATGTGGTGGTGATTGGCGGGAAGAATTCGTCGGTGGAAGCGGCGCTGGATTTGTGGAGAAATGGCGCGAAAGTGACCATGCTGGTGCGCGCGAAAGAGCTGGGCGCTTCGCTGAAGTATTGGGTGAGGCCGGATATCGAGAATCGCATCAAATCGGGGCAGATCGCGGCGGTATTCAATGCAAAGATCAAAGAGATTGTGCGGGATGGAGTGACGCTGGAGAGCGGCAATGGGCCGCAATTTGTGCCAGCGAGGCAGGTGTTTGCGTTGACCGGGTACCACCCGGATTACGAGTTTATTGAGGCGCTAGGGGTGAAACTGGATCCAGAGAGCCGGCGGCCACAGCTGAACATGAAGACGCTGGAGAGCAATGTGAAGGGGATCTACCTGGCAGGTGTGGTGGTGGCGGGAAAGCATACCGGGGAGATTTTTATTGAGAATGGGCGATTCCATGGGAAGCAGATTGTGGAGGCGCTGAAGTAGAGCAGTGGCGAGTGACCCCTCCTGTGTCGGGGCAAGCTAGTGGCGAGTGGCGAGCAATACGAAGTTCGCAGTTTTCAGTTGTTCGATTTCAGTTTTCGGAAAAGAAACCCCAAGAGCACAGGCAGGAGTGCCTGTGCCACGTCGCTGGAATATAGGGAAAGGGCGGAATTGGAATGTGGGCGGGGGGTTTGTTAGACTGAAAACCTTATGGGATCACTGATATCGGAAATCGGGGCAACGGCGGTAGCGCTGGTGAAGGGCTTCAGCGTCACGTTCAAGACCATGTTTGAGAAGACCGTGACGGAGAATTATCCGGCGGCGCCGGTGACGTTTCAGCCGCGGTATCGCGGGATTCATGTGTTGCACCGCGACGAGATGGGGCTGGAGAAGTGCGTAGGCTGTTTTTTGTGCGCGGCGGCGTGTCCTTCGAACTGCATTTATATCGAGGCGGCGGAGAATACGGAGGAGAAGCGCATCTCGGCGGGAGAGCGGTACGCGAAGGTTTATAACATTGACTATTCGCGATGCATCTTTTGCGGGTATTGCGTGGAGGCTTGCCCGACGGACGCGATCACGCACGGACATGGATTTGAGTTGGCGACCTACGACATCAATTCGCTGGTGTACCGGAAGGAGCAGATGCTGGAAAGCCTGAAGGGGATCCCGCCGGTGGGGTCGATGGCGGAAAGCCGGGCGGAGATTCGCTCGCGATAGGGCGTTGTAGAAAATAGAAATTGGAAAATGGAAAGTGGTGGCGGCTCCGAGGAATCGGAGCCGTTTTTGTTTTTGGGGGAAGTAATCAGGAATCGGTAATCGGGCCAGGACGAAGAGAGATTGAAGTGCGCTGCTCAGAAGGCGGCCTGTACAAAGGCAACAACGGGAGAGTCTGTCAGGTTAACGGAATACGGTGAAAACGAGTTTGGTAGGAAGAGCATAGGCAGGAGTGCCTATGCCAGTGGGAAAGCGGACTCGCGTGGGGCGATCCCTTCCCCTGTCAGGGCAGGCCCTTCCAGGGTCTGGGCGAGCTAAAGCTCGGCCACAACACAACCGGGGGCGTAAAGCAGGCGCGCTAGTGGGCGCCAGCGCGATGAGGTGCGCGCAAAGACCGGGTTGTTGAAAGCCGCGTGGAGACGCGGCTTTTTCTTTGAGTCGCGTAATTCATATACCGATACCGAGACGTAATGTGGCGAGGTGAGCGGTGAGGGAGCGAGATTGCGGCGGGGAACCAGGACGCGGCGAGACGCAGTGGAGCGTACTTGCGGGAGCAACGCAACGTTTGAGGCACATGCCACGAGAAAACGGGCGGAGCCAAGGTATACCTCAGGGAACGCTGGCGGTGAACAACGTTCGAGCGAAAAAGCGAACAACTTACGAAAAAGCAGTACGCGGCGCAGGCAAAAAGTCAGCAGCGCCGGCGTGGAGTACGGGGCAGAGGGATGCGATCTGCCAAAACATTATCGGACGCGCCGTTGCCGTTGTGCGAGGCGACGGAGGCAGAGGCGTCAGCGTCGGGCGTCGCGAGAGTGGCTGGAGCCAGGACGGAACGCTCGCGCTGCTCAATAAGCCAGCGAGCCAGCATCGCGGATGTGCTTTCTTCCATGTACTGATCGAGCAGTTCGCCAATCTCCTTGCGCAGATTGGCAGCGTGTGCCAGCCGGGAGAGCTCGTAGGACTGCAGCGTGGTGCGAGAGGCGGAGAGAAGAAACTCCCACGGCGCTTGGGGACGGAACTGAGACACAGAAACCTCTAGAGCGATCTATATGGTGGATACCCGTACATTAGCCATGTAGTAATATATGAAGCGAGTGCCTATAGAGTTAACCAGCTGTGGAAATGTGTGGAAAAGCAGGAAAACCTGCTGCGAGCGTGCAGCGGTTGCGCGGGGGACCACGAAGATCCGGATTTCAGCGCGTGGGACGTGGATGTGGAGGAAGACACGGAGATTAGCGGAGGGAAGATGTGGGCGCCGGGCGGAGAGGCGGAGGAAGAGGAGTGAGCGGATCGCGGCGGGGCTGTGGAAATTGAGGGCAGGGTGAGGGCCGCGGAGCAGTTAGCAAAGCAGTAATCAGGAGGAGGAGATGCGTGAGGAGCGGAGGAGCAGCACGGCGGAGCGGATGCCGACGCAGTTGGATGTGGTGCGGCAGGTGATGTTGTTGGCGGCGCAATACGAGTCATGGATGACGCTGGAGGAGTTGGCCAGGAAGACCCATTTTCCGGAGTCGAGCATTTCGGCGCAGTTGCGGCATTTGCGGAAGGAAGAGCATGGAGCGTTCGAGGTGGTGAAACGGAGAAGGATGGGAGATGAGGCGCTGCGGATGAATACGCGGGAGCGTGTGTGGGAGTACCAGGTGAAGGGATGAGGTGGGCGGACAGCCGACACAGGAGTGCCTGTGCCACTGAGGCTGGAAAAGACGGGTCTGAAGACCCGCCGCTACATGCTTAAAGGACGACAGATCTGTTTTTGTGAGCGGAGGATGGGATGAGCGGAAAAGCGGAGATGGCGTTTGATGTTTGTTGGGAAGTGTATCGTGGGGCGCGGGAGGTGCTGGAGACCAAGCGCGGCGTGGCGGCGCTGGATTGGCACCAGGACTCCAAATATTTGTGGCGACCGGATCTGCGGCCAAAGCTGAAAGATTGGGTGGCGGATTTCGCGTTGGCGGGAGAGGCGGCGTTGAAGGAGCCGGAATGCGCGTCGCGCATGGTGATGTTTCGTTTGTATTATTTGGGATTGGCGGAGTATGAGCAGGCGCGGCACTTTTTAGGATTGAGTGAGCGGGGATGGGGAAATTGGTCGGAGGAAATTCGTCGGAGGTGTGGCGAGGAATTGATGCGGCGGGGAATGTTTCCGCCGCGAAAGTATTTTAAAGGCAGTGGCGATGAAGCGTAATCGGAGAGTAGAGATCAGGGAGCAGTGGCCGGGAATAAGGAGAGGTGAGCGCTCGGTTCGAGGATTTGAGACTGTTTGTTGTCGATTG
>Ga0335073_10013130_pt1 | contig 11609 bp, 14 predicted proteins | sample Lox_Sample_22_FD_207093 | JGI IMG/M metagenome (GOLD analysis project Ga0335073, IMG submission 207093) | Soil microbial communities from Loxahatchee National Wildlife Refuge, Florida, United States - Lox_Sample_2.2 | ecosystem: Environmental > Terrestrial > Soil > Wetlands | place: USA... | reverse complement strand
GAGCCCGGCCGCGAGCAGATGCGACACGCTGTGAACTACGGCTCCGGACCCGAGCAGCGAACCGGTCAGCAGGTTCGTCATGCTCACCGCCGTGTCGAACAGCCACGGCCACAGCGCGAGGAACAGGGCCGCCCCGACCGTCCGCGTCAGTCCCTCCAGCGCCGCGAATCCCGATTCGCCACCGCCGGCGAACCCGGCCGCCCAGTAGCGAATCGTGGAGATCGTCGCCACCGCCCCCAGCAGCCCGCCGCCCATCGCCTCCACCGTCTGCTCCAGCTGGGCCACGTTGCCCTGAGTCAGGTTTGGGACCGCGATCAGCCACCCGATCAGCTGGGCGGTTATGAACTTGGCGACCGGCGCGAACAGCGACTTGATGATCGCGTGGAACGCGTCGACCGCGACGTTCGCGATCCCGCCCGTGAGACCCCCGAGACTGCCTCCCGTCGGGTTGAGCGGATTCAGATCGATCGGGCCGATCGTCACCGCCCGGGCCAGCGGCGGGAACCCGGCAAACATCAGCAGTGTCACGATCGTGACGAGCAGACCGCCTGCCAGTAGCCATCGCCGACAGCGCGCCGCAGCAATGCGTGCCGTCTGTCCTGCGGCTGCGCTCTCCGGTGGGCGACGCTCTCGCCTCGAGTCGGCCGGCCGCATCCGCGTCGCCTCGTCAGTCGATCAACGCCGTGACGCTGCCCAGCAGCAGGAGCACTCCGAGACTGGTGCCGATGATCTGCATGCCGCGGCGGCCGCCGAACAGCAACACCAGTCCCCCCGCGATAAGCGCCAGCGGGGCCACCGCCGCGACCATCACCAATGCCGGGTTGACCAGCGCCCGGGCGCCGTTGACGAAGCCGCCGATGCCCTGAGCGTTTGTCGGGATCCCGGCCGCCTTGGCGACGATATCCACGCCAAAGCGCGTGCCGGCGAGCACGATCGGTGCCACGAGCGCCGCGCCGGCGAGAGTCTGCACACGACGACGGCTGATCCGATGTTTGGGCTGCACGCGATACCTCCTGGGCCGATCGAGTTGGGGTAGCCCGCCGCTCCGTAGGTACCGAGCCCGACAGCCAGGGCCCCTCACCAAGGAGCCATTCGCTTGCGTCCCAACCGGCCCACGATCTCGCGAAACCGGCCGGAGCCCGGTGGGGTCAATGAGCGACCTTCATGGGGACATAACTGTTAGCGCGAATCCGACTTAGCGCTAGAATATGTTAGTCTTATCGCATCCGATTGCCGCCCGGATCGCGCCCCGCGCGAACCCCGTACGAACAGGAATCCACGTCGAGCGAAACCGCAGATGACTGTGACGTCCGGCCAACACCCGCCTGCACGGTCCCGCCCGCGGCCGGTCGCGACCGGGCAGGGTGGTTTGAGCGGAAGGACCTGCATCCGATGCGACGGGCGCGACACGTGCCCGTCGTGCGCACAGCATCGAAAGCGGGCCTGGCGGCTAGTCGAGCAGCGCGGGATGACCTACGCTGAGGCCGCGCGCCGCATGGGTGTAACGCCGCGGCGGGTGCGGCTGTTGGTTGCGCGCGAGCGCGACTACCAGGACCTCAAGCGATACAAGCTCGACCTGATTCCGACCGAGCGAGTTCGCGTGTTCCTCGAGCAGGAACTGGCGCGCACCCCAGGACTCACCCGGGCCGAGGTCGCGCACTACCTCAACATGCAGCAGATCGACCTTGACCGCCAGCTCGGCTACGAGCCGGGCAAGAACGGCCGCAGGCAGCGGCGCATCGGCATCCCCGCCGCGTCCAGACTCGTGATCGCGCTGGGACGCGCGCCGATCGATCTCGACGGCTGCTGAGCACCGTGCCCCGGCGAACGCTGACCACCTAACTGGGCCTCACACGATCGACCGACTAGCTGCTCCTCCAGGACCGTGAGTCGGTCGACGCGGGGTGCAGTTGAGCGGGAGCTCCGCGTGCGCCGCCGGCAGCCGTGACCTTCCCAGGCGAACATATGTTCGGCCTCTGCGTCAGAATGGGCTCGTGCGACCGCTCGGGCCGGCAGCCAACCGATGACTTCTCAGGGGCACGCGGTCTCGAGGTTCGCTCGTGCCCTGAAGACCGGCAACCCGAACATCGTCGTGGCTGCCGCCGCCGAGCTGCCCAGGCTCTCGCTTGTCGACGCTCTGCTCGTGCTGCTCGTGTTCGCTCGGGCTCGCGCGCCTCAGACCGAGGCCACCGCTGTGAGGTGGGCGGCGCGGTACGTGGCCGAGGTCCGGCCGGCGCCGGACGCGCGTGAGGCGCATCTTGTCCTGAGCGCTGCCTGCGCGCTCGGCGGGCCCGACGCTGCCGCGGGAAGGGAGGCGCTTCACGCGCTCGCCACCCGCCGCCGTCTCGTCGCGCTGTATCGGGCGCTGGAGGAGTGGGAGCCGCCGGAGGTCTGACGCACCGGGCATCTCGGCCAACACCGATCGTGATGTTCTGCTGATCCGAGCGCTCACCTGTGTCGCGCTCGGCTTCGACGTACCAGAGCGTGCTTCTCGCGCCGCGCGTGGCCTTTCACGACCGCGGGTCGGTGCCGGTGGCGAGCTTGACTTTGACGCTTGTGGGTGTGGTTGGCTGTTGTAGTACTAGATGATGCGGGCACCCCGACGGTCACGATCCATCGTCTGGAGTGCGCTGGCGCGAACGGGAAATCCGCCTCGGCGAGGCTGGAGACTTGGAGCCAGAAGCGAACCACCCCCTGGTAATGCGCGAACGTGTATGTCGTGGTGAACGTTCCGTCTGGGGAGATGTTTGGGATCCCTTGGATCTTGCTGAGGCCTGGAATGCCGACGATCCCGAGGTCCAAGCGCAGCAGCTTGCTGCTTGACGGGATGTACCCGCCGAGGACGCGCCCGGTGATCCTGACGGTGCTACCCCACGGGGTGCGGTCCGGCGTCACACGCGTGATCTTGATCTTTGCCGGGGTGATCACAGTCGCATACCCGTTCGCGGGCAGGATCGTGGGTGAACCCGCGTAGGCGGCCTCGATGATCCGCGAGGGACCCGGCGGCAGCGTCGCCGCCCACGTGCCATCCCAGCCTGTCGTCACCGTTGCCGCTTCCGTGAACGCGTTCGAGCCGTTGTCCGGAGCGGTCAGGATCGCGACGGGCTGGCCAGCGATGGGCAGGCCAGCGCCGCTCATCAGCAGCCCGTGCAGTCCCACCGGCCGGCCAAAGGGGACGCTTGCCGACGTCGCGAGCCTCCCCGCGGACGAGCCGCACTTCTTCTGCGGCTTCTCTTGCGGTCGCGTGGTTGTCTTTGCGATCGATGCTCGCTGCTCGGGGTGAGATAGCGACAGCGCGCCGCTCCCAGAGGAGCCGTCGGTGAGGGCACTTCCCGCAGCGGGTGGCGCGGGGACAAGCGAGGCGCGAAGTCGGAGAAGCCCGCCGTCCGATGCGAGTCGGAGACCAGATGCCCCGGCCAGTCGAGCCCCGCTCACCCGCGGGGGCGGGCCTGGCCCCGGTTGTGCAGCAGCATTCTGCTTGAGGCCTGGACCGGCGCATCGCGTGGCGGGGAGTTGCTCGAGGCTCACGTCCGAGACGGCCTGAGTCCGGACCGGCAGCATGACCGTCCGAGCGGTCGAGGCGCAGTTGCCGACGTTGTCGCAGGATCGAACGCTGAAGGTGTATGCGCCGCGCAGCCCGGCGTCGTCGAAATGCGCTACGAGCTGGTTCCCGGTGAAGGTCGTGGGCAGAGCGATCCAGTTTCCCGTTCCCGCTGGGGCCATCTCAATCGATCCTCCCGCGACGCCGGACTCGCTGTCACTCGTATCGACGACGACCCCGGTCGGGTCGTTCGGGTTCACGGGCTCCATGCTCATAGCCGGTGGGGCCTCGTCGATGTGAACCGTCACCGAACTGGTCCCGGAGTTATGGTCGCCCTGCGGGTCGACCGCGTTGTTCCAGGCGGTGCAGGAGACAGTTCTCACCCCGTCGCCGTTGACTACCAACCCGCCCGCGGGATAGCTCTGCGGCGCGCCAGTGTCAACGCTGCAGTTCATCCCGCCGAGACCGGACGGGCCGGTGCTAGGCGTGGCGTCGATCGTTACCGCGTGGTTGACCCACACGGTCGGGTCGGGATCACCAGGTGTATTGAGCGACACGCTCACCGGGTCGTTGTCCACATTCAACGTCTCGGAGAGCGTCGCGCTCGGCAGAGCCGCCGCGTTCGTCGCCTCCAGGCTCACGGGTAGCTGCCCCGACCCGCTGACGTACTCGCGCGTGTCCACTGCCCCTGTCCAACTCGCTGGCTGCGGGCACTCCTGCCAGCTCGAGTCGTTCGGTCCGGTGAGTGACGGGTCGGCAATCGGCTCGCCCGCGCCAGCCTGGACGCTCAAGCTACAAACGCCCGATGAATCAGTCCCGGACACAGGAAGCGGCCACGGGTCGCCCGGGGCGTTCCAGACCCACTCGCCTTCTCCGGCGTGGCCCCACAGGCTGGCGGCGTCGGCAACGGGGGAGATGCTCGGGCCCTGCGCCTCGGCCGCGTACACGGTGAGACTGCTGAGCTCGAGTTCTCCTGGCCATACGCACTCCGCTTCGACGCAGCGCAGCTCGATCCCCCAGTAGGCAGAGTTCAGCGGACCAGAGGCAGCCGCGTCGACCGCGGTCCCATCCGGAAGCACCTGCGCCGTCCCGCCATTCCAGTAGGTCAGGCCAATCCACCCACGGCCGTTGGCGATGTTCTGTAGATGCTGAGCAGTGACCGACACGTTGTTGATCGTGATGCCAGGCGGGGCCGTAAGCAGGTAACCGACCCTCGCCCCATCGGGCACGCTGCGGGCGGACCAAGCCGACAGCAGAGCGCTGCCGGCAGTACCGACGCCACCGTAACGCGAGAGCGCTGCGGGCGGAGGTGTGTTCCCTTGGTTGAAGGCCAACGTGAGCGCTCCGGCCCCGCAAGAGGCTGCTGGGCTTGACCAAGCCGATAGACCAGTTCCAGTCGTATAGGCCGTGAGCAGGCCACACCCGCTCGAGGGCGTGATCACGATTCGTTGTTGTAGTGGCGCCGCGGCCTCGGCGGCCTGGGGTCCGTACATCGCCCCGACCGACGCGGCGAGCATCGAAAGCGTCAACCCGATCGCGGAGCGTCTCATGTTCCCGGTGCGAATTCGCATGAGTCCGCGAGGTTGAACGCCTCGTCGCGTGGCTGGAACGCGCCGGCCACAACGACCCCCGTAAAGACCGTGAAGGTGTTTCCGCGGAACCCCGTGGGCATCGTCCAGGCCACCGGGAAGACGCCTGTGCCCCAGCCACCCGGCGGCTGGCTTTCGTTGACGCTCACGACTGGCGCGTTGTTGAGGGCGCCGCGGCACTTTGCTGCGGTGATCGTGACGTCATACACCCCAGCGCCAGCGTGCCCGATCGAAAGTCCCAAACCACTCGTCACGCCGCCATTGGGCGCTACCAACGCGCCCACGGTCGGCCGATCGAGCGCCGAGCTGAGTCCGATACGGCTTTGACCATGCCCGCAGCGCGGGTGTTTGGCGACGTGCATGACGCCGCTACCGTTGTCGACGCAGACGGCGATCGTGCCGTTGCTGGTGGTTGCTGCGAGGGCGTAGCTGCCGCCTGAGCCGACCGCCACCGCGAGCGCGACGTAGGCCACGATGTTCGACCGCAGGTGGACGAGCAGCGAAGGCAGGTGACGGCGCGTCGTGGCCCCGCCGGTTGCTTTCGAGTCGGGGGGTTCCACGTGTCTCCTACCTTCCTGTCGATGTTCGATGCGTGCGGGCTATTGGCAGCTGCAGCTGCCGGCTCCAGTGACCAGCGAACGGAGGGCCGCTTTGGATTGGGTAGCGGAGCTCGAGTTCGAGTGGGGTGCGGTTTGCGACTGGTTCGTCGGGGGTGGTTGACTTGATCCGGAGGGCGTCGAGCTCGAGGGCGGGGTCGAGCTCGTTTGGCTGATTTGCTCGGTCGTGCCGGTCGAGTCCGATGCGCCGGTCGTCGATCCTGTGCTCGTGCCTTGGGAGTACGATGGTGCGGGCGATGTTGAGTTGGGGACACGTGCCAGCTGGTGATGGGGCCGCCTCGACCGGGACGTGCGAGCGGTCCTGGCTCGTGGTGGGTTGAGCCTGTGATCCACGGCGTGTTCCGCGCCGAGGAAGCTGTTCATCGCCGCCTCGATTAGTCCGCTGGCCGGAGCTGTTGCACCGGAGGCGAGCGCGCGAGTTGGATGCCCTCCTGGGTTCGGACCCGTTCCGGACGCGAGCTGGACCGCGAGCACCCCGAGGCCGGCGGCGAGGAGGGAGCAGGCGATCGTCCACCGCCGAGGAGGGAGCAGCCGACGATGGTGGGGCCGCCGCGTACTGGGTCGGTGCGGCGAGCGCGCGGACCGCGGGCCGTGCGCGGTGGGGAGCAAGCTGCTGTCGCTGGCTGCTTTTGCGGCGCGCTGGTCTGCCTCGAGCGCCCGCATGATCTCCTCCGCGGTGGGAGCGTCGTCAGCGGGCCGCTCGGGTGTACTGGCGTCGAGGTCCTGATGGATGTCCAGTTGAGAGAGCGGCGTGCCGTCGAATGTGAGGCTGTCGGCGAGGCCCAGCGCGAGCGCGGAGAGGTCCTCATCCGCCTCGCCGGATCTGAGGTGCGCGGACGCGGTCGGTCCTGCCTGGCGCTGTTCGCGGCGTCGGCGAGCGTCCTCGAAGGACCATGCGCCGTCGGGGCGCTGGGCGACTCGGTCGTTACTTCCTCCGCGGTTGTCTCCCACCACGGCCATCCCTTCACGGAACTCTACCACCATGATTTAGCGCTAGACTGTTCTCGCGATGGCTGATCCGGAGGAGCAGCTGACATTGCCGCAGGTCGCGGAACTGCTTGGTTTGAACCCCTCGACGATCAGGCTCTGGGTCAACGAACAGCGGCTCTCCGCCGAGCGGGTCGGCCGCCGGTGGATGGTGCGCCGGGGGGACCTGGAGCAGATGCTCGCCGAACAGCCAAGGATCGGACATCCGAAGCGTCGGGGTGCAGCGCCGAGGCCTGCGCGGGAGGAGATGCCGGCGGACTGGAGCGAGGCGCCTGAGGAGGCGGGGCTGTATCTGGCGCGGTCGACCGAACCCATCAAGGGGGCCCGGTGAGCGAGCCGCTGATTTCCACGCAGACCGCCAACGAGCAGCTCCGTCGGGCGGATGAGCGGTGGGCCGCGGCGGTCCGCGGCCTGAGGCCCTATGCCGAGCGGCTGCGTGAGTTGGCGGACGCGGCCGAGCATGAGAGCCGTGCCCTGCTTCTGTCCGATCTGGCCAACGTGAAGTGGAACCCGCGGCCGGGGGCGAGGAACATCCGTCTGGCCTACGAGGTCGAGGAGGGGAGCGGCCGCCAAGGTCCGCGCGAGCTTTGGGCGAAGTTCGACCGCGGCGTCAAGCAGCTCGGGATCGCGCTGGAGGGCGAGAGCATCCGCGCGATCGCGGACGCGTTCTCGCGGTTGTCGGCCGATACCCGCGAGATTGCCAACGCGATCGCCGTCCCTGCGGACGAGCAGGATCCGGCCGCGAAGAAACGCGCGGGCTGATCTCCCCCTGGCTCGCGCCTCCAAGTGCCTGCCAGGCGGGCGCTGCCCGCGCTGTTCAGTGTCATCACCGGAGTGCCCTAGACGCGGCATTTCGTTCGGATGGGTACCGGTGGTGGGGTTCAGCGGAGGTCCGGGACGACATCGGGCGCTCCCGCGACCGGGCCCGGCTTGGGCCGTGAGAGCTCTCGCAACCGTTGGAGATCCTTTGCGCCCAGGGCGTGGTTGGGCCCGAAATGCTCGATCCAGCGGATCAGCCAGTCGAGTCCCATAACCCATGCGCCGGGCTCTCCGGGCCGACACCACCAGCGGGGCTCGACACCGGCGGGGGCGAGCGCGCGGCAGATACCCACACGTACTGGTCCCGAGTACCCCGGCAGCGCCCGCTCGACGTGCGTGGCCACCCGCGCGGGGATCGGCAGCTCGTCCCACGTCGGTGGTCCGCCCAGAGCCCAGACCGTGAACACGCCCGTCTCGCCGAGCGCAAGGAACGGGATGCGATGGCCGGCGATCAGCGCGTAGCGCTCGACCAGCCACCGGCCGGACGGCAGCGCGGCGAGAGTCTGCGCCACGCGCGCTTCGGCTTGTGCGAGCGCGTGGCTCGCGTCGAGATGCTCGCTGAGCGGCTCGAGCGTCTCGGGCGAGCACCGTGGCCCCTCGACTACCGGTGCCTCGAAGCCGCCGGTAGCCGCGTTCGGGTCGGCCGCTCCGGCCGAATTCCCGACGTTGCATGCTTCCGCGTGCAGTTCGTTCCAGCGCGGCGCGAACACCGCTGGGGTACCGCCGCCCTGATCGGCGGCAGCAGTAATCGACTTGCCGCCTGCCGGTACGAATCGCGGCACAGGTCTCACTGGTCTGCCGCGCGAGGCGACGGTTCCTCGTCGTCTGCTCCGCCGGTGTGCCAGCTTGGCGATCCACGCGAACATGGCGGTCGCGCTTCCGAGCGCCCAGATGAGGATTCCGGCACCGAGGATCACGTCGAGTGTGGAGTGCGCGCTGGTGGCGTTCGCCGGGATCGGCATCTCAGAACTCGGTTCGGCGCTGCGCCCGCTTGCCGGCGCGTAGCGACGCCTTGCGAGCTGACTTGGCGCTCCGCCGTGTCGGGGTCAGCGTGCGCTGGGTGACGCAGGTGGTCGCGATCCACCCATCTGCGTGTGGCGCGAGCGGCAGCACGATCGCGTCGCCAAGCCGTAGGTAGTAGGGGGCGGGTTTTGCCGCGTTCAGCCAGTGGGGAGCGTCGGCGGAGATCTGGCCCAGCGACCGCAGCCGATTGAGCTCGGCGCGGGCGGCGCCGGGCTCGAGCCCGGGCTTGACCCTCTGCTGGTATTGCAACATCGCGTGCCCGCTGAGCACAACAGAGTCCGGGGTTGGGGCGGAGGTGGGCATCGCGGACACCGTAGCCCGCACAACAGCGGACATCGACATAGCGCCGGTTGACGCGAACGGTATTTCCGTCCTCCGGCGGTATGCGAGCAGCCTGCGGGCCCACACGACCGCCCGTGCGGACGGCGAGCGGGCGCTGTGCGGCCCTACGGTTGACGATGCTTTTTGCGTGGTGGTGTCCATGCCCTGGTGTCGGTCAGTGTGCGATGTGGAGTGCTCGCCACTCCGTGGTCAGCAGCGCGGCGAGTTCTCGCACGGGCGTTTCCCACCCGGCCGGCGCTCGGGTCCACGAGAACCGGCTGTCGTGCAGTTGGTGCGCCGCGCGCTCATCGCGTGGGATGAAGGCCACTCCGCGCGCGAAGCCGGTGGCCCGCTCCAGCGCGGGCAGGTCCAGGCGCGAGCAGCGGCGGAGGTTGTTGACCACCAGCACCAGCGGTCGGGACGTCTGGTCAAGCCAGTCTGCCGCCTCGGACACGATGCTGGCGGTGTCGGGCTCGTCGTCGCAGACGAGCACCAGCTGGTCGGCGCAGGCCAGCGCCGCCCGGGCTGGCGGATCGTCCAGGCCGGTGCCGCAGTCGAGCACGAGCGTTCCGACGAGCCTGCGAAGCCGGTCGAACAGCCCGCGGTAGGCGGCTTCGTCGAGCTTCGCGGCGCGCTCGGGGTCGGTCGGGGCGGGCGCCACCATCAACCCGTCGGGGCCCCGTCCCAGCCGAGCATCGAGCTCGGTGATCGGGAGTCGGCCATCGGCCAGGGGTCCGTCCAGCAGGTCGTCGATGAACGTCGCGTGCTCGGGCACCAGCCGGCGACCGAGTGACCCCCAGTCCGGGTTGGTCTCCACCGCTACGACACGATCGCGGCGCAGGAACGCGAGCAGCGACCCCAGCAGCGCGCTGGTCGTGGTCTTGCCAACCCCGCCCTTGGGCGAGACGACCGCAATCGTCACGCAACGCCCCAGGCGCGGTGCCACGATCGCCTCGTCGAGCCGGTACCGGTACCCGGCCTGACTCCATGCTGACCGAGCCCGCGACATTGCCGAGGTCCGTGCGGGCCGCGTGAACGTGGCCGGGCCGGCACGCCCCGGGTCGCGAGGAGCGGCCGGTTCGTGTCTCGAGGTGGTGTCCGCCAGCGCGCGGATCGCCATCGCGCAACGTGCCGCTCCCGAGAGCTTGACCGGTAGCTTTCGGGCGGTCCGCTCGCTCAGAGGGCGCGGACACACGCGCGGCGGCGCGCGAACTGCGAGCGCGCGTGGCGTAGGCGATACCGCCGCTCCATCGCCGGCGGACGCAGCATCGATGGCCTTATGCAGGGTCAGCATCGTGCCGTCGTCGACGCCGAGCTCCGCGAGACTGCTCTGATTCGCGTAGGGGCCACCGCCATCGGGGCTCAGCACCCAGCCCTCGACGTCCGGCTGTCCGATGACCTCAAGGAAGTCGGGCATCAGCTCGCCGAGCGGCAGGTCCGCGGGAGCCCTGACTGTGACCGTGCCGTCGGGATGACGCACGGTCACCGTGATTGTGCTCAGCGCTGTAAGGGAGTTCATGCCGACGGTCTCTCCGGATCCTGGTGTCGCGAGGTCATTGAGGTCTCCGTGGCTGCGGCAGCGGGTTTGCCGTCTCGTGCGTCGCCTCGACGCGAATCCGGGGCGCCGCGGTGATCGCCGGCGGCTGACCAGCGAGTGCTGCCTGACGCAGCTCGATGACGAGCGTGCCGATTCGCGCTTGGTCAGCCCTCAGGCCGACGGTGCCGCGAACGAGATGTTGCTCCCCGGCCACCGGTGCGGTGAAAGCCGCGCACGAGGCGAGCCCGAGCCATATCAGCGCGATCAGGAGCCCGCCGAGGACGGTGGCCACGGCCAACGCACCGCACCGTCTCGATGCCAGGCGACGGAGCACTCCGCCGACTTCCCGATCGCGGTACCGAAGCTTGTGCTCTACGAATGCACGCGGCCGGCCAAACGCGGTGTGCCCGCGAGTGAACCGCGCGGCGTCAGCGCGTGCTGCGCTCGTCTTGGAGGATGCGTCGACCGGCACGACCAGGCTGCGTCCGCGCCGGAACCCGCTAGCCCGGCGGCTGTCCATCGCGGGCGACGATCCCGGTGGCGATGAGAGCTCGTCGTACTCGGGGTCGGCCTCAACGAAGAGGTTCTGACGGGCGCCGTCGTCGGCAAATGAGCTCGGATCGGTTGTTCGCGGCACCTCGGTTTCTCCTCGCGGTCGGTGGTCACGGGGGAGGTACCGGGAACAGCGGCACACGCCTCCGTCGCGTATCGCGACGTGGTCCCGATTCGCGTCGCACAGGCCTCGCCGGCTCTGGAGACCTTTCGAAAAACCCCTATTGCCGTGCGGATCGTGCCAACCCATGTCCGCTTCCACGCATCGAGGCACCACCGCCTCACATCACGAACACGCGCTGCTCCGAGCGGCGCAGAACCACGAACGTCGAGCCATGGAGGAGCTCTTGCGCCGCTACGAGCCACTGATCGGCGCAATCGTGGCCCGGCTTCGCCTGCCATGCGGCTGCGACCGCTGCGATATCGCTCAGGAGGCACGGATCGGCCTCCTGCGCGCGATTTGCGCCTGGGAACCCGGGCGCGGTCCGTTCCCCGCCTTCGCCGCGCGATGCGCCAGCGGTCAGGCACTGAAGGCGCTCGATACCGCCGGCGCCCACAAGCACCAGCTCCTAAGTCGCGCGCGCTCGCTTGATTCCAGCCAACGGCGCCGCCAGCCGGGGGCT
>Ga0335073_10013129_pt1 | contig 11610 bp, 11 predicted proteins | sample Lox_Sample_22_FD_207093 | JGI IMG/M metagenome (GOLD analysis project Ga0335073, IMG submission 207093) | Soil microbial communities from Loxahatchee National Wildlife Refuge, Florida, United States - Lox_Sample_2.2 | ecosystem: Environmental > Terrestrial > Soil > Wetlands | place: USA... | reverse complement strand
GTGATCGCCACGACCGTCCAATGCCCAAAATTTGGCCGAGGATGTGCCAACATTCCAAAAAGAACCCAGAAGCAGGTTACGGTCGCTCCGATAAGTGCCCACAAAGCGATTCTCTTCATCGTCCTCCGCATCACCCGCCTCCTCTGCTCCTTTGTGAGGCGAGTCTAGACCCAAGAAAGCTCAACGTGCTCGAAAATCGCTATTTGGCCAGAAATTTAAGGTTGGAGTATACTGATCGAAGCGCCTGATGAACAGGGAGATCCCTGTTTGACGGGCGACACCTATCGTCCAAAAACGAGAAGAAAATGCCCAAGTTGAAGACCCATAAGGGCGCGGCCAAGCGCTTCAGCAAGACCGGCACCGGCAAGATCAAGCGGGGCCAGACGAAGACGCGGCACATCCTTACGTCGAAGGCGCCCAAGACCAAGCGCAAGCTCGGAAAGACTGTGCTGGTTTCGGATGGCGACTACGCGAAGGTCGCGCGCATGATTCCCTACGCCTAGACGGACTTTGTCCGAGGGGCTGCCGTGCGCAGCCCCCCGCTGGATGCGAAAATGCGTTGGCATCGAGCGCGAATCAGGCTTGCAAGAGCGAGTGAAGAGGTTCTGAGCGGATCGATTCCGCCTCCTGCCTCCAGCCGCGAAAACGAGAACGCAAAAAGGAGAAACGAACATGCCCCGCGTCAAACGGAGCACAAAGCGGAGTGACCGCCGCAAGAAGATTCTGGACCGCGCAAGCGGTTATTTCCTGACGAAATCGAAACTGTACCAGGCAGCGCAGGAGGCCGTGGAACGCGGCCTGAAGTTTGCCTACAAGGGCCGGCGCGAGAAGAAGCGCCAGTTCCGCTCGCTGTGGATTGTGCGCATTTCTGCCGCGGCCAAGCTGAACGGGACCAGCTACTCGCAGTTCGTTAACGGGCTGAAGAAGGCCGGTATCGAGCTGGACCGCAAGATTCTGGCGGAGATTGCCGTGAAGGATGCCGCGGGCTTTACCAAGCTGGTGGAACAGGCCAAGGCGGCGCTGGCAGCTAAGGCTGCGTAAGAGAAATTAAGGTTCGTGGTTTCCCATCCAAAAGCTTGTAGTACGACTGGCGGAAAGAAAACGGCCCGGAGTTCTGAATGGACTTCGGGCCGTTTTGCGTTATTGGCTCAGAAATCCGTTGACGGCGTTCTGCCACAGATCGGGCTGGTCGATGAAGTTCATGTGTCCGGCGTTGGGGAAGATGACCAGCCTGGAGCCGGCGATTTTTTCGTGCATTCCACGGCTCAGGCTGGGGTCGCATTCGTCGTGGTCGCCGACGAGGATGAGCGTCGGGATATGCAGGGTGGGCAGGCGATCGCCCCATTCGACGGACTTGAGATTGCCGTCGATGACGAACTCGCCGTGAGAGCCCCACATTTCGCGGTAGAGTTCCCAGTTGGTGGGGGCGTTGCCGGTTGCGGGATCGTAGCTGGCGTCAGGCCGCGCGCCGAAGAGGAACGGGAAGTAGCCGTTGCCCCAGGCCAGGGTTTCGTACTCGGCGGGGTAGCGGCCGTGCTCCCAGATCTCACCTTTGCCAAACAGGCCGGCCTGCTCCAGTTCATTCAGGCGCTTGAGCTTGTCGGGCGGCATCTGCGCCTTTTCGCGGGCGAGGACTTCGTTCATCTCGCGGGTCGACGCGAAGGTGCTGTTGAGGATGAGATGGTTGAGATGTTGCTGGTACTTGAGGGCGTAGGCCTCGGCGAGCACTCCGCCGCAGCTGTGGCCGAGCAGGTCGATCTTGCCGAGATTGAGCGCGACGCGGACGGCTTCGACGTCATCGGCCATGTTCTCGATAGTGTACTGGCTTACGTCCTGCAGGCGTTCGGAGCGGCCTGAGCCGCGCTCGTCGATGAAGATGAGCCGGTGGGTGCGGGCGAGCGGAAGGAGCCAGGGCAGGAAGTAGGTGTGGTCCGCGCCCGGACCGCCGTGGAGGATGACGAGCGGCTGGCCTTTGCCGAATTCGACGTAATAGATGAGAACGCCGTTGGCATCGACAAAGCCGTCCTGCTGCGGGTAGACGTTGGAGGGGGTCTGGGCAACGGACGGAATTGCCAGCGCTGCGAATACAGCGGCAGCAGCGAGGGCGAGGGCCAGGCGCAGGGGCTTCATGGCCACTATCGTACGCTATGGTTTCTGTTCGTGAAGATATAATCTATGGGACGATTGGGCCAGCCGCATGAAGGTTCGCGATGTGTTGAAGCTGATTGAGGATGACGGATGGTACAAGGTAGCGCAGAAGGGAAGCCATCGCCAGTTTAAACATCCATCCAAGCCAGGCCGCGTCACGATTGCGGGACATTCTTCGCAGGAGATGGACAAAGGCACGCTCAACAGCATTCTCAAACAGGCGGAATTGAAATGACCCAGTACGCAGTGGTGTTTGAGAAGACCTCGAATGGCTGGAGCGCTTACGCGCCGGATTTGCCGGGGCTAGGTGTCGCCGCGTCAACTATCGAAGAGACCGAAGAACTGATGCGCGAAGGAATTGAATTTCACATCGCCGGCCTCCGCGAAGACGGCCTGCCTGTTCCGGCACCCACCGCACAGGTGAAGCAGATCGCTATTCCCGCCTGAAGACGTCGCTGAGTCGATTTTCTCTGCTCTGAAGCGGAAGTGGTTGTGGCTGCCGCCCCTATGCAGTGATTTATCCTGACTCTTATCGCATGACGAACGATTCCATTCCCAATTTGACGGCATACGACGACGATTCCCTGGACAAAGCCTTTGCCACACTGGAGCAGAAGGCGCGCGAGGCTGCGGCTGAATTGCAAGGCGAGGAAGCCGTGGAGGCCTTCCGGCTGGAGTGGCTGGGGCGCAAGCAGGGGCGGCTCAATGAAGTTTCGGCGCGCTGGCTAAAGGCGGCGCCTACCGAAGCCAAAAAGGCGATGGGCGTGCGGTTCAACGCGCTGAAGGCGGTGGTCGAAACGCTGCTGGAAGAGGCAGCTGGAGCTGGGCCGAGCGATGCGGCGCTGCAGGCGGAAGCCATCGATATTACGCTGCCCGGTACGCGACGGCTGCTGGGCGGAGAGCATCCGATTACGCGGACGCTGCATGAGATCGTAAACGTGTTTGCGGCGCTGGGCTACTCGGTGGGTGTGGGGCCCGAGGTTGAGACGGACTTCTATAACTTCGAGAGCATGAATTTCCCGCCCGGGCATCCAGCGCGCGATACGCAGGACACGCTGGTGGTTGCAAACCAGGAGCGCAAGCCGCTGCGCGACCGGCTGTTGCTGCGCACGCACACGTCGCCCGTCCAGATGCGCACGATGGAGACGCAGCCGCCGCCGGTGCGGATTGTGATCCCCGGCAAGGTACACCGCAACGACGCGGCGGATGCGACGCACTCGCCGATCTTCCACCAAATCGAGGGTCTGTGCGTGGACACCAACATCACGTTCAGCGATTTGAAGGGCACGCTCGATCACGCGATGAAAGCGCTGTTTGGCTCGGCGGTGAAGACGCGGTTCTTCCCTTCGTTCTTCCCGTTCACGGAGCCGAGCGCGGATGTGCAGATCAGCTGCATTTTCTGCGGGGGCAAGGGCTGCCGGAAGTGCAAGCAGTCGGGATGGATTGAGCTGCTGGGCTGCGGCATGGTGGATCCGGCGGTGTTTGCGTTTGCGGCGGAGAAACAGCCCGCCTATGACCCGAAGAAGATTTCCGGCTTCGCCTTCGGCATGGGGGTGGAGCGCATTGCGATGATGAAGTACGGGATCAGCGAGATTGGGCAGCTGTATGCGGGGGATATGCGGTTCTTGGGGCAGTTTGTGTAAGGTAGCGAGTTAGCGTCCGCCTGCGGCGGACAGTCGCGAGTTAGCAAGTTAGCGGGGTTACGGGGGAACGAGCGGGCTTGCCGAGAACACGGCATTTTCGGGATTTGCTTGCCTGGCAAAAGGCCATGGAGCTGGCGCGTCAGGTTTATCTATTGACTGAAGACATTCCGAAATCGGAAACCTTTGGCTTGCGCATGCAACTGAGGCGATCGGCGGTTTCGGTCCCTAGCAATATTGCCGAAGAGCACGGACGGCTGACTGATGCGCAATTACGGAACTCGCTGGGAATGGCGCGTGGCTCGCTTTATGAACTGCAGACGCAAATCGAGCTTGCGTGCGACATGAGCTTTATAGATCCGGATTCGAAGGCAACATTTGTTGCAATTCGCCATCGATGCGGCGAAGCTTATCAACGGATTGCTGGGAGTGCTCGAACCCTGATCGAAAGCCACGGAACCCGCAAACTTGCTAACTCGCTGACGTCCGCGCAGCGGACGCTAACTTGCTGATTGAGACACTATGAAGATACTTACCAAATGGCTCCGCGCTTATCTGCCGGGGCTCGCGGTTTCTGACGCGCAGCTTGCTGAAGACCTGACCCTGCGCGGCATCGCGGTCGAAGGCATCTATAACCTCGGCGACGGCAATGGTTCGCTCTACGAGATGGACATCACAACCAATCGCGTAGATGCGATGAACCACTACGGCGTGGCGCGTGAGGCGGCGGCAATCTACGGGCTGGCGCTGCCGGAACTGCATTATGCGCTGCCAGCCGCGAAGCCTGCGTCTTCCCCATTTTCTGTGCGTATCGAAGCCGAAGATGCGTGCGGGCGGTTCACGGCGCGGGTGCTGCGCGATGTGACGGTTGGCGAGTCGAAGGACTGGTTTGCGGGCGCGGAAGTGTCCACTTATTTCGGGCTACTGGAGCAGAAGAAAATCTCCAACGCGGTGGATGCGACAAACTTTGCGTGGCTGGCGATGGGCCAGCCGACGCATGCCTTCGATCTGGATAAGATCGAAGGCGGCATCGTGGTGCGGCGCGCGAAGAAGGGCGAGCGGCTGAAGACGCTCGACGGCATGGAACGCGTGCTCGATCCGGAAGACCTGGTTGTGGCGGATCATGCCAAGCCGCTGGCGTTGGCCGGCGTGATGGGCGGCTGGGACACGATGATTACGGCAGGGACGAAGAATGTGCTTGTCGAGGCAGCATGGTTCGATCCGATGGCGGTGCGGCGTACGGCGCGGCGTCATGGGCTGCATACCGATGCGAGCCACCGGTTCGAGCGTGGAGCGGACTTCAATGCGGCGCCGGTTGCTTCGGCGCTGGTGAGTGCGATTCTGCTGGCGAATGGTGGGTGGCTCGAAGGAGAGCTCGTAGATGCGCGGGTTGCCTCTGTCGAAGCGCGCACGGCGCAGCGTAAGCCGATAGAACTGCAGCTTAGCGAGGTGCAGCGGATTCTGGGCAAGACGTTGAACGCGGAAGGCATCATTGCGGCGACGGTGGAGAATGTGCTTGGGCGGCTGGGGTGCGGATTAGCGGAGATTGCGGAGTCAGCGGCGTTAGCGGAGTTAACAAAGAACAGCGCCGCCTGGCAGGTTGCGCTGCCGAGCTGGCGACTTGATCTCGAGCGCGAGATCGACCTGATCGAGGAAGTTGCGCGCGTCTATAGCTACAACCGCTTTGCGAATACGCTGCCGGCGTTTGGCGAGGGCGTGAAGGCGCTGGAGTGGGCAGAGAGCGAGACCGCGGTGCGGGGAACGATGCTTGCACTAGGGTTGCACGAAGCGATTGGGAGTACTTTCTGCTCGGCAGCAGATGCGGCGTTGACTGCTCCGCAGCCTGGACAGGTGGTGCCGCTCGGGAACCCGCTCAGCGAAGAAGCGGGTGTGCTGCGGCCCTCGCTGGTGCCGGGCATGCTGGCGATGATCGGGGGCAACCTGCATCGTGACGTCAGCGATGTGCGGCTGTTCGAGATGGGCACTGTCTTCAGCGGCACGACGGAGAAAGTGGAAGAGAGGCCGGCTTTGGCATTCGGAGCGGCAGGTACCTGGCCGGAAGTGAGTTCGCTGCATGCGCCGCGTGCGATTGATTTTCATGACATGAAGGGGATTGTCGAGCAGGTGCTTGAGCGGTTCCAGATGCGCGCGATTTACTTTGACCGCTTCCCGGCCGAGTCGGGGCTCACGCCGGCCTGGCTTCACCCTTATCGCGCGGCGCGTGTGGTGGCGGAAGGCGTTACGGTGGGGTGGTTCGGCCAGCTTCATCCACGCGAGGCCGGCGCACGCAAATTCAAAGAGGTGGTTTTTGTGGGCGAGTTATATCTTGACCGGCTCTACAAGCTGCCGCTGCGCAAACCTGCGGCACGGGAGATTTCGCGCTTTCAGCCGGTGCGGCGGGACTTTTCCCTGGTCCTGGACGAGAGTATCGGTTGGAGGACCATTGACGGGGTTCTGGCCGCACTGGCCATTCCGGAACTCGTCGAGTGGCGTGCGCGAGAGGTGTTTCGCGACGCGCGTCTCGGCCAAGGCGAGTACGCTTTGCTGCTCGGCACAACCTTTCAGGCGGTCGATCGTACGCTGCGCGAGGAGGAACTGCAGGAGTTCCAGGCGCGCGTGGTGGAGGCGGTTGGTAAAGCAGGCGCGCGGCTGCGGACATGAGAGGCAAACGGAGCTATACTCAAACGGAAACGGAGCGGTTTTGGGGGCTTGCTCATCGCTACGCAGTGCATGGAGGTTGATTAGATGTCGGAAACTTTCTGGGAATCGGGAGCAGCGGTTGAAGCTCAGCCCCAAGCTGAGAACCACGAAGAGAATGCGGAGACAGGATCGCTGGCCCTGAGTGCCGATGATTTTTCGGGGCTGGAGCAGCGTGTTTTAAAGGCGATCGAACTGGTGAAGCGCGAGCGGCAAGAGCGCGCAACGACGGAAGCTCGTGCCGTGCAGGCTGAGGAACGGCTAACCCAGACCGAGGAACGCCTGGCGCAGACCGAAGCCCGCGCGACGCAGGCGGAGGCGCAACTGCGCGAGCAGGGCTCCGTGGTGGAGCAGATGCAGTCGGAGTTGAATGCACTGAAGGCTGAGCGCGATCATGTGCGCGGGCGGGTGGAACGGCTTCTGCAGCAGCTGGATGGACTGGAGCTGTGAGGCCGCCGATGACTGAAGGATCCCCCGACGGCGCGACCGAGTACATCACGGTTGAGATTTACGACCAGGTTTACCACTTGTCCGGCCAGAATGCGGAGTATATCCGCGCGCTGGCCGCACGGGTAGATGCAAAGATGCGCGCCGTGGCGGCACGGGGACGAACGGCCGATTCCCTGCGCGTAGCCGTGCTGGCCGCGCTGAATCTTGCCGATGAGCTATCCCAGGCCACGGCCGATCCGACGATGGGCCGGCTGCGCGCGGCCAGCCTGCGCGGGCTGCTGGACGAGGTGCTGGAAGATGAGCGCAAGACGGGCTGATGGGCGTACAAGGACCGCCTTTGAGGTGCTATTTCCCTGCACTTCCGCCGAACTTGACCAGCCCCGACGGTGGTGTTAGGTTTTGATTGCACACGTTTGCAATCTGGGGAGTCCGCATGGCCCAGTCTCAATCTGTCCTCCAATATAAGAGCCCGCTGTTCCAAATGACGCAGACGACGCCGACGTGTCTGTGGAACGATTCTTCTTCGATCGAAGAGCTCACCTATTCGATCGAGCATGGCGCCGTGGGCGCTACCTGCAATCCTTCCATCGCGGTTGCCGTGCTCAAGAAAGAGATGGCCGCATGGAAGCCGCGTATCCACGAACTGGTGCACGAGCTGCCGCATGCGACCGAAGATGAGATCGCGTGGAAGATCGTCGAGGAGATTTCGGCCAATGCGGCACGGCTGCTGAGGCCGATCTTCGAGCGCACAAAGGGACGCAACGGCAGGCTCTCGATCCAGACCGATCCGCGCAACTACCGCAATACGGATGCGATGCTGGCGCAGGCGCTGCACTTCAACCAGCTTGCGCCCAACATGCTGGTGAAGATTGCGGCCACCCGCGCCGGTATTCCCGCCATCGAGGAAGCGATCTATCGAGGCGTGAGCATCAACGCTACGGTGAGCTTTACCGTACCGCAAGCGATCGCGATTGCCGAGGCGATGGAACGCGGGTTCAAACGGCGCGAGGCTGAGGGACTGGACATTTCAACGATGGGCCCGGTTGTCACGCTGATGGTCGGCCGCCTGGACGACTGGCTCAAGGTGCTGCACGATAAAGAAAACCTGTCCGTCGATCCTGGTTATCTGGAATGGGCTGGCGTAGCGGTGTTCAAGAGGGCGTACGAGACTTTTCGCGAACGGGGATACCGCCCGCGGCTGCTGGCTGCGGCCTTTCGCAATCACATGCACTGGAGCGAGCTGATCGGCGGCGATATCGTGATCTCGCCCCCATGCGCATGGCAGAAGCGCTACAACGAGAGCGATATCGAAGTGATTTCGCGCATCGACACACCGGTCGATCCGAAGATCGTGAACACGCTGCTGAAGCATTTTCCCGACTTTGGCCGCGCGTATGCGGAAAACGGACTGTCGCTCAAAGAGTTCGACACCTTCGGCCCAACGCGGCGCACGCTGCGGCAGTTCATTGCCGCATGCGCGGAGATGAACAGCACGATCCGCGACATTATGCTGCCGAATCCGGATACGGAATAAATCTAAAGCGAAGTTATTATTCGCGTGCCTGCGCGGTCGACTCGCGCACAATCAATTCCGCCTCGACTCTGATCTGCGCGACCGATTCTTCGCCGGACATCAGCTTGATCAGACTTTCCATTGCCAGCTGGCCCATGCGCCGCATGGGCTGCCGCACCGTGGTGAGCGGCGGCTGCAGATATGGCGCGAAGAAGAGATCGTCAAAACCGGCCACCGAGATGTCTTCGGGAACGCGCAGGCCGCGCAGGTGAATCTGGCGCATGGCGCCGAGGGCGGTCATGTCGTTGTAGCAGCAAACGGCGGTTGGTGGATCGGCGAGAGCGAGTAGTTTCTCCATCGCCTGCATTGCGGGCTCTGTCTTGCCTTCGCCATGCACCACCAGCTCGGGCATGTCGGGAATGCCGGCGGCGTGCAGGGCCTGGCGATAGCCTTCAAAGCGCTCGACGTCGGACTGGTAGCCGAAACGGTCGCCGAGATAGGCGATTCGGCGATGGCCGAGTTGGGTCAAATGCGCGGCGGCCGCTCGCATGCCGCTCTGATTTTCGATCATCACGGAATGCACAAAGGCGCCGGGATGCTGATCGTTCACGAGGACGATCGGCACCATCATCTCGGTAAGCAGCGGCAGATAGAGCGCGCCGACACGCGACGAGGTAACGATGATGCCATCGACGCGCCGCTCGGCGAAGGCCTGCACGACTTTCCGTTCGCGCGCGGGATCGGCGTTGGAGTCGGCGAGAAAGACGGAGTAGCCGTGGTCGTTGGCCGTCTGTTCGATGCCGCAGACGACCTCGCTGGCAAAGGGATCGGCGACGGTGGTGACCACCAGGCCGATGGTGCGCGTACGACGCGTGACCAGGCCGCGGGCCACAGCGCTGGCGCGGTATCCGGCTTCATCTGCGATCTTGCGGATCTTCGCGGCGGTCTGCGCGTTGACCAGCGGGCTGTTCTGTAGCGCGCGCGAAACCGTGGGGTGGGAGACGCGGGCGAGGCGAGCAATGTCTTTGATGGAGGGCTGGCGGTGCGGCCGTTTTTCTACGCCCGCAGATTTGCCCGCATCCTTCTCCGACATGGTTCGTCCCTTCCAGTGCACACGTGTACGGTCGAAAACCCAGTCTGAAGCAGCAGGCAGTTTCCCGTCAATGCCGCGAGCCGCAAGTGCCCTACAAGAAGTGAGCACCGCGCGGACGCGGTGCTCGTCGAGATGATGATTTGGTTGCGACCTGTTAGAAGTTGATGTGTCCGGCGAATTGCCAGTCACGGGGACTGTTGGAGATGCCGGTGATTGTGCCAAATGAGGTTGAGCCTGAGGTCCAGCTGCCGCCGGGTCCCGAGAAGACAACGTTGTTCAAGGTATTGATACAGTCCGCTTCGAATACGAACTCCGTCTTTTCAAAGTGCAACGGGAATGCGCGACGCAGACCGGTGTCCAGGTCCCAATTCGGGGGATTCCGGATGCCATAGGGTGCGGTGCGTGGCGCGTTGCCGATGAGGTATTGCGGCGTACTTACGGTGGACAGGTTTTGGGGACTTGCAAAGGCTGTTGCATCAATGTATTGGACTGGTTTGCAGCCAGAGACGGCGCCAAGGTTGCAGGCGTTCACGCCGTTCGGACCGCTGCCGTATTTGCCGTTGATACGCGGCTTGCCGGTATAGCCCTGGGCAAGATCGGGCATATTCTGGCCCTGGGCCGGGCAGTTGGTGCCGTTGCATCCGCCCCAGGTGAGCTGGAGCGGCGTTCCCGAGGAGTACTGATAAATCCCGGAGAACTGCCAGCCACCAGCGACCCAGCGGACCAGTATCGAGTTACTGCCGATATGGCCCTTGCCGAAGGGCAGTTGATACACGCCGTAGATATGGAGCGTGTTGGGAATGGAGAGGGTGGTCCAGGAGCGGTCGATACGATCCTGCTTGTAGGCCCTGGTGCCGTGAGAGATCGCGGCGGCGGGAATGTCGTAGCCGTCGCGATAGGGACCGTCGTCGCCGACATTTTTCGCAAAGGTGTAGTTCACGTTGAATGTCAGCCCATGCGCCATGCGCTGCTGCAGTGTGATTTGGAGCGAATGATAGTTAAAGTTGCCGACATTGCCCCACGTATCGCTAACGCCGCTGTACTGCGGAAAGGGCGTAAGCATCTGGGCGATGGTGGCGGAACCGCTCACGGCTCCGGCTGCCGTAAAGAATGCCGGCGCGGGCGCGTTGGGAACCGCTTTTTGCAGGATGGCGACATTGGCTGGTGTGGCCTGCGAGACCAGCAACGGCTTGGTTCCGGTGCTGTCAGTGACTCCCGCCAAAGCCGCAAGGTAAATGGGGTTGACCTGGTTGGTCCAGTAGCCGCGAGCGTTGCCTGTGCCGGTGTTGGTGGAGTTGATGAGGAAGTGGCTCTCGTTGCCGACGTAATTGACGGCGAGAGTCATATCCGGCGTGATGCCGCGCTCGACGCCGAAGTTGAAGAGTTCAAGCTCAGGAGCACGGCTTGAGAAATAAGGATCGGCGTACGAGACGCTGCTGGCCGACACCAACTTGTTCGAGCTATTCAGGTAGAAGCCGGTGTTCAGTTCCTGGGCGGCAACGCCTGGAGTGGGCGGGGCCGGATAGGGGATTCCAGCGAAGAGAGCCGTGTTGGCCGCGCCACCCAAATAGGTGCCGTTGCTGTTGAGCCAGTAGGATGGCCCCGCGGCAACACCGGTCCCGTTTTCCGTTGGGCCGATGATGGAATTGTTGAACCCTGTCTGGCCAGTTCCGTTGAACGCGCCACCGCGGCCGCCTACGCCACCGCCTTGCGAAAATACCTGCGCATATCCAGCGCGGATAACAGTTTTATTGTTGATCGAGTAGGCCAGGCCCACGCGCGGTCCCCAATTCTTCCAATAGGTCTGCACCGGCGTATTGCATCCGCAGCTGACTCCCGAACCTCCGTAGCTCCCGGCAAACTGCAGCAATCCGGGAGTATTGGTGAGCGGGTTCGTCAGACCCGGATTCAAGAAGGTCCAGTGGTTTTTGACTTCGTGATAAGGGGGCAGATAGTCCCAGCGCAGTCCCAGATCGAGAGTGAGCTTGCTGCTGAGCTTATAGCTGTCCTGCACGTAGGGCGAGATCGCTTTGTAGCGTCCGCCTTCTTCGCTGACAGGCTGCAGTCCG
>Ga0335073_10013128_pt1 | contig 11610 bp, 8 predicted proteins | sample Lox_Sample_22_FD_207093 | JGI IMG/M metagenome (GOLD analysis project Ga0335073, IMG submission 207093) | Soil microbial communities from Loxahatchee National Wildlife Refuge, Florida, United States - Lox_Sample_2.2 | ecosystem: Environmental > Terrestrial > Soil > Wetlands | place: USA: Florida... | reverse complement strand
GGACGGGGCGATCTTGAAAACCGAACCACTGATGTAATCCGCCACGTACACATTCCCGCTTGCATCGGCGGTCACTCCGGTCGCGCTGTTGAGCCGCAAACTCTTAGCCGGCCCCTGGTTGAAAACAGCGCTGCCTCCGCCCGCGAATGTCGTGATGATACCAGACGCATCCACCTTCCGAACGCACTTATCGGCATCGTCGGCGATGAACAAATTGCCCGACCTGTCGACGGTCACAGCTGCAGGCTGCAGGGCCGCTTGCGCCGCAGGGCCGCCATCTCCATAGGACGCAGGATCCCCGTTGCCGGCGACGGTGTTGATGATGCCGGTAGCTGCATCCACTTTTCGAACCCGGTTATTGCCACAGTCTGCGATATAGATGTTCCCTCCGCCATCGACGGCCACATCGCAGGCGGAGACTTGGGAACTGCCGACAGGGCCGCCATCGCCGCTAAAGGACCCCGGGCCGTTTCCGGCATACGTGGTGATAATGCCGGTGACGGCGTCGACCCGCCGGACGCGATCGGACCTGGTGTCAGCGATGAAGATGTTCCCGGCAACATCCACGGCCACTCCCGGCAACAGTCTCCCAACTCCGCGCTGGTTGCCGGACCTCCGTCCCCGCCATAGCCGTCCACTCCGGTCCCCGCCACCGTGCTGATCATGCCGCTGGACGCGTTGACTTCGCGAATTCGGTAATGGCTCGACTCCGCAATGTAGATGTTGCCGCCCAGGTCGACGGCAACACCGCTGGGATCGAGCCAGGTGGAGGTTGCTGGCACACCATCGGCGGGTGCTGAACCGCCACCCGCAATCGTTCTGATGGTGCCGGTTGCCGCATCGATCTTGCGGATGCGCTGCGAGTCAGCAAGATAGAGATTACCCAACGCATCCGCGGCCATTTCTACAGAGGATGACCCGCCGATCAGGGCGGCGGTTGCCGGGCCGCCATCGCCGGCGAATCCACATGCGCCGGTTCCGGCGAAGGTGCTGCTGACACCGCTCTTTCCATCTACTTTAATGACTCGGCATTGGTCGGAAATGTAGAGATTGCCGGCGGGATCGACCGTGAGATTCCCGGCGTTGCCGGCCACCGTTGTAATGGTACCGGTCGCCGCGTCCACCTTGCGAATCCGGGAATTGAGCGAATCGTAAATATAGAGGTTGCCGAAGTGATCCACGGCCAGTGCTGTTGGCCCGGCAAGTTCGGCATCTCGCGCCGGACCGCCATCGCCCGCAAAGCCCTGAGTTCCGTTCCCTGCGACTCGCACCACCATACCACCGGCCACGCGAACCACGATGGAGGCAGCCTCGAGCGAGACATACAGACCTCCCTGCGCGTCGACGACGGGATAAGCCGGCATTGAAAGGTGAGCCGTAAGCGCGTTTTCGTCGTCGGGAATTCCGCCGCCAGCGAAAGTTTGGCTGATATAAGACTGCGCCAAACCCTGGCTAAAGAACAGGGCGAGCAGGGCTGACCCCTTCACCACGGATCGAGACCGTCGTTTCCACTGCATGGGCGTCGTTTCCGGACCGCCATGGTATCGAGGCGGTGGGCGGGGGTTGGTAAACGGCGTTCGTGGAAACTAAACATCTTCTCCACAGTTTCGCGGCTATCCGTGTGTTCACCCGTGGCCCCAAAGCGCTACATCACTGTTCCTTGGTGTGGAAGCGGTAGCCGAGGATGGCTTTGATGAGGAGATGGTCGGTGGCTTGGGTGACGCCGACGCCGACGCCGAAATTGAATTCCCAGCGCTTGCCGAAGTCGATGTCGACGGCAGGGAGGATCTGCTGCTGCTGGTCGCGGACGGGGTCGAAGCCGGTGACCGGGCCGTAGGCTCCGTAGTATTCGACGCCGGCGGCGATGCGCTTGGTCAGGTCGTAGCTCCATTTGACGTTGGGCGAAAATTCGAAGCCGCGCTTTTCTTCGGGGCCGTGGAGAGAGCGGTCGATGGTGGGGTTGAAGGCGAAGTACCAACGGTCGATTTTCTTATCGACGATGGGACGGAGCTCCCAGGTCCAGGTATCGAGTGAGAAATTGGGGCGTTGCCAGCCGATCTCGTTCGAGATGCTGACGCCGACCGGCAGATGGTACTTTTCCGGAATGGCGAAACGCGGGCGGATGTGCGAGCCGACGTACATCCAGCCGTTATTTGGCTGAATGCTGGTGAAGATGTAGAAGCCGCACTCGAACCAATCGTTGAAGCCGTGCGTGATTTCGACGGTTTCGTGCTCGGCATGGTTGGTGGGGAGGACGCCGTCGATGGTCTGCTTCTCGCCTTCGGCGGTGAAGTTGCTGTGGAGTTCGACCATGGTGACACCCGGGGTCACCAGGTCGGAACCATAGACCTGCACTTCGTAATTACCCTGCGCGCCGAGACGAGCGGCGCACAATACGAGAAAAACCGCCGGACCGAAAACGTGGCGCAAGATAATAACCCCTCTGCCCTAGCCTCACTGCTCCATATACTTTACCAATCCGGGGTCACTTTTTCAGGCGGAAGTGAACGGCGGGAGTGACGAGGAGCGAGAGGACCATGGAGGCGAGGATGCCTCCGATGACGGCAATGGCGAGCGGTTGCAGCATCTGCGAGCCGGGGCCGATGGCGAGCGAGAGGGGCAGCATGCCGGCCACAGTGGCCAGGGCGGTCATCATGATGGGGCGCAGGCGGCGCTCGCCGGCGGCGATCATGCTGCGTTCCGCATCCATGCCGGCGGCGCGGAATTTCTGGTCGGCGTCCAGGAGCAGGATTCCGTTCTTGGCGACGATACCGATCACCATGATGAGGCCCATGAAAGAAGACAGGTTGAAGGTCACGCCCGTGAGGAGCAGCGCGAGGAAAACGCCAGAGGTAGAAAGCAAGGCGGAGGCCAGAATGGCCGTGGGCGCTGCGAAGTCGACAAACTCGAACAGCAGAACCAGGAAGATGAGCGCCACGGCCAGTGCCAGTACGGCCATGAGGTCACGGAAGGATTTGCGCTGTTCCTGGTACTGGCCGCCGTATTCCACGCGGACGTCGGGGGGTAGCTGCAGGTCATCGACGGCCTGCTGCACCTTGGCCATGCCGGCACCCAGGCTCATCTTTTCGAAGCGGGCGGTCACCTGCACGTCGCGCTCGAGGTTTTCACGGCGGATCTCGAGCTGGCCGGGTATTTCGTCGAAGGAGGCGAGTGTCCCCAGGGTTGCGGTTTTGCCGGTGTTGCTTAGCAGCAAGGTGTTGTTAATGGAGTCCATGGTGGCGCGGACGGTTTCGGGGAAGCGCACGCGAATGGTGTAGGCACGGTCTTTGTCGACCACGGGTGTGGCGGCGGGTTCACCCTGGAGCATGGCGCTGGCATCGACTTCGATTTCCTGCGGGGTGAAGCCGGCGCGGGCGGCCACGACGGGATCCACCTGGAAATTGATGGCGGGACCGCTGATGGTGTTCTCGATGCCGTTGAGCACGTCGACCACGCCGGGAATTTTCTGGATGGCGTCGGCCACCTTGGGGGCCCACTCGCGCAGGACGTCAGGGTTGTTGTTAAAAAGCTTGATGACACAGGGCTCGGGCTCGCTGGTGAGGTCGCCAATCATGTCGGAGAGAAGCTGGGGGAACTCGACATCCAGGAGTGGCTCGGCGCGGTGGATTTTGCCGCGGAGCTCGTCGATGACCTCATCGGTGGATTTGTCCCGGTCCCGCTTCAACTTGACGGAGAAATCACCGGTGTTGGCTTCGGTGACGGCGGCGAGGCCGAGCTGGAGGCCGGTGCGCCGGGAGAAGCTCTGGACCTGCGGCGTTTGTTTGAGGATCTGCTCGACGTGCATGAGCATGCGGTTGGTGTCCTCGAGCGAGGTACCGGCGGGCGCGATGTAGTCGATGATGAAGCCGCCTTCGTCCATAGCGGGCAGGAGGTCGGAGCCGGTGTGGCGGTAGCAGAAGTAGGACACGCCGATGAGCATGAGGGCACCGAGAGCCAGCAGGATGGGGTGATCCAGGATCGCGCAGAGGACGCGCTCGTATTGGCGCATCAGCCAGGCGGGGATAGTTTCCGGGTGCTCGGCGGCGCTGGGGCGGCGGGAGCGGACGAGGAAATGGCTAAGGGTGGGTGTCCAGAGGAGGGCTAGGCCGAGCGAGGTGAGCAGGGCCGCCGAGACCGTCACCGCCAGGGCACGGAAGAAAACGCCCGTAACGCCGGTGATGGAGACGAGAGGAGCGAAGACCACGATGGGAGTAATGGTGGAACCGACGAGCGGCCTGCGGACTTCGCTCAGGGCGCTGGTGATCGCGTCGCGTCGAGACTCGCCGGCGTCGCGGTGCATGACGATGTTTTCCACTACCACGATGGCGTCGTCGATCACGAGGCCGACCGCAGCCGCCAATCCGCCGAGCGTCATCAGGTTGAAGCTCTCGCCCAGCATGCGGAGGATGATGAAGGTGATGGCGATGGTAGCGGGAATCACCAGGCCGGCGACGAGCGAGGTTCCCCAGTCGCGCAGGAACAGGACCATGATGAGCGAGGCCAGCACGACCCCGATCAGGATGGCATCCCGGACGCTCGCGATGGCACTGCTCACCATTTCGGACTGGTCGTAGAACGGCTCCATGCGTACGCCCGGCGGCAGGATTTTGCGAATCTGCCCGACTTCCTGGTGGACCGCAGCGGCGGTGCGAAGTGTATTTTGCCGCATCTGGCGATAGACGTTGAGCAGCACGGCGGGGCGGCCGTTCGCGGTGACGATGGTGTACACGGGCATCACCCCGGGATGGACGTCGGCGACATCGCCGATACGCACAGGAATGGCGGCGGGGGTGGTTTTGACGACGATATCGGCGATCTGCGGGAGGGTACGGGCCTGGCCGCTGACCAGGCTGAGAACGAGCTGGTGGCGCCATTCGATCAGCCCGGGCGAATCGACCATGTTGGTGCGGGCGACGGCGTCCAGAATGTTGGGCACGGTGGCGCCTGTCTGAATGAGCTTGGAGGGATCGGGCTCGATGTGAAATTCCGGCACCTGAGCGCCCTGCACGACCACATTGGCGACGCCGTTGGAGCGGTTGAGACGCGGCTTGAGCTCGTAATCGGCCAGCTCCCAGATACGAGTCATGGGCACGGTGTCCGAGGTGAGGCTGTAGCCCATTATGGGGAAGGCGGCGAAGGTAAGGCGGTTGGCGGAGATTTTGACGGTGGGAGGGAGAGTGGGTTGGACTTGGGCGAGCGCGGCGTTCACCAGTTCGAGGGACCGGAACATGTCGACGTCCCAGGTGAAGAAGAGGTCGATTTCGGCGCTGCCTCGGCTGGTAATGGACCAAAGGCGGTCGAGGCCTTGCACCGTATTGAGCTTCTCTTCGAGCGGGCGGGTGATGGTGACCATCATCTGGTCGATGGGCATGACTCCGTTGTCGACGCCGACGATCACGCGCGGGAAATTGGTTTCCGGGAAGACGCCGACGGGAATCGAGAGGGCGAGATAGATACCGATGGCGATCAGGGCGATGACGAGGAAGATGATCGGCCGTCCGTGGCTTTCGGTCCAGTGGCTGGCAGCGGCGGGCTCTTCTCCGATTCCGGGCGGAGCGGGCGGAGGGGCGACGCTCATTTCTCGTCCTCGCCGCGGTCGGCTTCGGCCGCATTGTTCTCCTGCCGGCCGGGAGGGACAACGCGGACGGGAGCGTTGTTCGCGAGGCCGATGGCCCCCACCGTGACGACGCGCGCACCGGGCACGACGCCCTTGACGATCTGCACCATGCCGTTTTCGCGGGCGCCCAACTCTACGGGCTTCAGATGCGCGGTGTTGTCGCGGACGGTCACGACCGCGTTGCCGCCGTCTTCGCCGGGGACGATGGCTGTGGCGGGTACGACGCTAGCGTTCGGAATGGTAGCCGCGACGATGGCGACGCGGACGCTGGTTCCCGGTTTGAGCCGCTCGCGGGCGTTAACGGCCTGCACCCAGACCTGCACTGTAGTGGCGGAGGGATCGGTAGCGGGGCTGACGACGGTCACGGTGCCTTGCAGTTCGATATCCCCTGTGGCGGTGCGGATGGTGGCGGGGTCCCCCACATGGAGCTGGTACGACTGGTTCACCGGTACATTGGCGCGCGCCACAATCTGCGCGATGTTCATGATGACGAACAGAGGCTGGCCGGTGCTGGCCATATCGCCGGCATAGAGCGGGCGCTCGGCAACGACGCCGGCGATGGGACTGCGGATTTCCGAGTAGTTCACCTGCGCCTGGGCGGACTCGAGGTTGCCGCGTGCGGTGGCGACCTGCGCCTGCGCGGTCTGGACCATTTCCTGCTTGCCGACGGACTGGAGGGCGCGAAGGTGCTCGCGGGCGGTTTCGAGCTGAGCGGCGGCGTTGACATAGGCGACCTGTGATTCATCCACCAGGCGGCGGGCGAGCGCTCCCTGCTCGTAGAGGCTGCGGCGGCTGTTGAGGACCTTGAGCGCGGCGTCGGCCTGCTGTTGGGCAGCCTGGACGTCCGCCCGGGCCTTAGTAACTTCTTCGGGCACCGTGGCCCCGGTGGTGGTGCGGAGGTTGGCTTCGGCCTGCGCCAGCTGTCCCTTGCCGGCAGCGGCGGCGGCCTTGAGATCACGGTTTTCCAGCGCGGCCAGAAGCTGGCCTTCGCGGACATGGTCGCCGCGGTTGACGTAGAACTGCCGGACGGGAGCGGAGATTTTCGGGACGATGTCACGCTGGTGGAGCGGGTACAGAACCGCGTTCGCCTCTACGACGCGGCGAATGGTCTGCTGCTTCACAGCCGTCACCTGGACGGGGGCGGGCTGTTCGGCTTCTTCGGCTTCCTTCGGCCTGGAGCAGGATGCCAGCAGACCGATCGTGGCAAACAATACGGTGACGGCCTTCACGGTCTAGAACGTCCCCGTGAGTGTCTGCAAGTTTGCTACCGCGACCCGATAACGCACCAAGCCATCATCCAGGGCGTTTTGCGCCTGCAACAGGGTATTCTGTGCATCCACGAGCTCCAAGATGGTGGCCTCTCCTGCCTGGTACCGAAGCGTATTCAGGCGCAGGCTTTCCGTGGCCAGGTCCACCTGCTGGCGCAGAAGGTCGAGCTGGGCGCGCGCGGTCTGCGCCTCTTCGTAGTAGGCGGAGAGGTTTCTCAGGATGGTGCGCTGGGTCACGCTCAGTTCCACGGCGGCCTGGGTCTGGTGAACCCGGGCCTGGCGCACCTTACTCCTCCGGACGCCCCAATCCCAGATCGGCACGTTCAGCACAACGGTGAGGAAATATCCGGGAGTGGCCTGGGCGCCCCGTTCGGGAAAGGCGACATCTACGGTGCGCCAACCGATCTGGTTGGCCTCCAGCCCCCAGATCAGGTCAACCGCGAGGGTCGGCAGGTATCCCTGGCGCGCGATGCCGACATCGGCACGGGCGCTCCGCAAGGTATCCATCGCGGCACGCAGGTCGGGATTGTCCCGCGCGGCCAGAGTCCGTGCCTCATCCAGCGGCGGGAGAAGAGGCGCGAGGTGAAGATCATCCACCACCTGGAAATTCTGCTCGAGATTCGGAAACAGCAGCACAGACAAGTCCAGGCGTGCCGTGTCCATGGCCAAACGCGCTTCGCGCAGGGTCTGCTCCTGCGCGTTGTACTGGAGTTGTGCCTTGACCACATCGCTATGGGCCGCTTCGCCGCCGCGCTCCAAATCTTGGGAGATGGTCAGGAAGCGCCCCGCCTGGTCCAGGGAGAGTTGCGCGGTAGCGTATTTGCGCTGCGCGCCCACCAGTGCGTAATACGCCTTGGTAACCGTAACCGCGAGACCGCGCCGCGCAATTTCAGCCCTGGCCCGCGCGGCCGCTTCGAGCGCACTGGCGCGCTCCACCGCCGTCCCCATGAGCGTGCCGGGAGAAAGATCCTGGTGCATGATAGCCCACTCGCGGTAGACATGGACGCCATCGTTGGTGACGAACCGGCCGGAGGGCCACGTGCCGTTTCCCTGCGTGTTCAGATACTGCGAGCTGATGCCGAAGCCGGGGCGCATGGCGGCGCGCGCCTGAACTGCATCCTCATGGGCGATTTCGGCATTTCCCATCGCCGCGAGGAATTGCGGCTCGTACACCTGGGCACGCGTCAGGGCATCCCGCAACGTGAGGGTGATGGGCGGACCACCGGCGGCCTGCGGTGCGGGGGTGGCCGGAGCGCCGGAAGGCGGTTGCATCTGATTGCCCCGTGTCTGCGCCAGTACAAAAGAACAGAGCGTCGGCAGAAGGAGAACGAGAATCTGCTTCATGGCTGATTCAGTATGTTTTCGGCGGCGGCAGGAAATCTGTGAAGAAGGGAACGGGCTCTTAGGGGAACCGTGCACAGGGGTATGTGCCCGGCCCCTTACGGCGGCAGCACTGATTATGGTTTAGAGTTTGCCGGGGCCGTAGACGACCACGCCGGGGCGGGCGCCGGTGTGCTGGCCGTGATCGATGACCAGCTTGCCGTTGACCAGTAGGTATTCGACGCCGGTGGAATATTGCTGCGGCTTCTCGTAGGTGGCGTGGTCGATGATGGTGTCGGCGTTGAAGACCGTCACGTCCGCCCACTGGCCGGGACGCAGGAGGCCGCGGTCAAAGATGTGGACCTTAGCAGTGTTGGCGGAGGTCATCTTGCGGATGGCCTCTTCGAGCGAGATCAGCTTTTCCTGGCGCACGTAGACGCCGAGCACGCGGGCGAAGGTGCCGAAGGAGCGCGGGTGCGGATTGCCGCGGGCTAGCGGACCTTCGGTGGCGAGTGCAGAGCCGTCCGAACCGATGGAAACGAACGGCTGCTTGAGGGCGTAGCGCATGTCGTCCTCGGAGTGGTGGAAATAAATGGTCGGGACGGAGCCGTTGTTCTGCTCGAGGAGTTCGAACAGGACGTCGAGCGGCGGCTTGTGGAGGGTCGTAATTACTTCGCTCAGGCGCTTGCCTTCGAACTGCTTGTATTGGGGATTGGAGAGAGAAACCAGCAGCATGCCTTCGGGGCTGCCGGTGGCGGTCCAGTGGTCGTACCAGTTGCTGCCGGGGATGCCGTGCAGGATCTCGTCTTCGATGCGCGGGCGGAGAGACGGATCCTTGAGGCGGGCGATGAGAGCCTGGGCGCCGCCTTCATGCGCCCATGGCGGAATGATGGTGGCGAGGTTGTTCTGGCCGGCGCGATAGGGGTAGACGTTGGCCTGCACCTGCTGGCCGCGGGCGCGGGCGGCGGAGATGGTGGAAATGAGCTCGGGCATCTGACCCCACATGGAGTGTTCCGCGATCTTGATGTGGATGATGTCCACGGGGAGGTTGGCGCGGCGGCCGATCTCGAGGGCTTCTGCCACCGATTCGAAGACGCCGCGGCCTTCGGTGCGCTGATGCGTGGAATAGGCGCCGCCGAAGCGCGAGGCTACCCGGCACATGGCGACCAGAGTGTCGGTATCGATCCACGACCCGGGCGGGCCGCTAAGGGAACTTGCCACGCCGAGCGCGCCCTGCTCCATGGCGATGCGGACCTGCTCCTGCATCTGGCGCGTCTCGTCGGGCGTGATAGGGCCGGCCTTCTCGCCGTGGATGTAGGTCCAGATCTGGCTGGAACCGACATAGGTGGCGATGTTGGTGGAGATGCCCTGCTTCATGAGGGCGGCGAAGTAACCCTTGAAATCGGTCCAGGAAGGTCGCGCGGGAGCGCCGGCGCTTTCGTGGTAGCCGCTGTTGGGCCGGACGGGTGCGGCCGATCCACCTTCACCGAGAATCATCGTCGTGACGCCCATCCGCACCATGCTCTGCGCGTTGCCGTCGGTGAGCAGGGTGAAATCGGAATGGTTATGCATGTCGACGAAACCGGGCGAGACGGTGAGGCCGGAGGCATCGATGGTGCGGGCGGCGGTTTTGCCGTCGAGCTTGCCGATGGCGGCGATGCGGCCGCCGCGGATGCCGACGTCGCCGAGATAAGACGGATTGCCGGTGCCATCGACGATGCGGCCGTGGAGAATGAGCGTGTCGAAGTCCTGCGCGGGGGCGAAGGCGGGGGAAAGAAGAAGGAGTAAAACGAGCGGAAAGCGGGAAGGTCCCATAGCTGGTAATGCTACAACAGCGGCTGCGCGGATTCATGAGGAGCCGGTGCCTGGGCCGTGGACCCACGTTTCGGGATGGCGCCCCCAGGACCGGGGTATGCCGGCATGGCAAGCTGAAAGCTTGCGCTACGGAACGGGTTCTATCCGCCGCCGACGAATTGGACGATTTCGATTTGGGCGCCGGGAGGCACTTCGGTACTCGGCCACAGCGGCTGTTTGACGATGCTGCGATTCAGTTCGACGGCGACGCGGGCGGGATCGAGATGCAATTCGGCGAGGAGTCCGAGGACGGTTTGTCCGGGGGACGTGTTGCGGAGCTCGCCGTTGACGAGGATTTGGATCTGCATGGCTTTCGGTCCACACGGTATAACCGTGCTGCTGTCTGGCTCAACAGGGCTAATCCGCCGGAGGCGGCCTGCGGCCCTGCGGGGGGCCTCGGTTGACACCCCTCTTTTCCAACAATTATAGTCAAATTTAGATCAATTCCCGAGTCCATGCCCCAAACGTACACCGAACTGTATTTCCCTGTGCTGGTGCAGGCGCTAATTGCCATGCTGCTGGCCGGAGGACTGCTCAGCGTTTCCTACCTGCTGGGCAAGAAGGTGCGGAACCGGGTGAAAGATATGCCGTACGAGTCGGGCATCGTCCCGACCGGCGATGCCCGCCAGCGTTTCAGCGTGAAGTTCTACCTGGTCGCGATGCTGTTTATCCTGTTCGACATCGAGGCCATCTTCCTCTATCCCTGGGTTGTGGTGTATCGAGAGCTGAAGATGTTCGCGTTTGTCGAGATGCTCGTTTTCGTGGTGCTGATTCTCTCCGGCTTTTTCTATATCTGGAAAAAGGGAGCGCTGGACTGGTCTTCGTCCGACCTCGGCGGCCGGAATAAAGATTGAAAAACAGGCGGGCGGAAGCGCCTGCTTCACATTGAGATGTTACCTGACAACCTGCGAGATCGACTTGTGGCCGTTGCCGTGGAGAAGTTCGACGGCGACGCCGTTGTTACCGGCAAACTCGAACGGGACGAACTGACGCTGGAGATTGCGCCCGCCAAAATCGCGAGCGTGTGCGGATTTCTGAAATACGATCAGCAGTTCATCCGGCTCAGTTCCGTGACTGCGGTGGACCGGTACCCGGCGGCGCCGCGCTTCGAGGTGGTCTACCACCTGCACTCGATCGAGCGGAACGAGAGGCTGCGGCTGAAGTGCCGGCTGGAGGGGGACGAGCCGGAAATCGAATCGGTCACTTCGGTGTGGCGCTCGGCCAATTGGTATGAGCGGGAGGTGTTCGATCTGTTCGGCATCCGCTTTCGCAATCACCCGGACTTGCGGCGCATCATGATGCCGGACGGTTGGGAAGGCCACCCGCTGCGCAAGGATTATCCGGTGACCGGGCATCGGGTGTAAGAGCGAGGAGCTGAAAGGCTGCGCTACGGTGGCCTGCGTTAGGGGTTTTGTTTTATGAGCGAATCGGGAGTTCCGAGCGAAGTCATCGCGGTGGTGGAGGACGAGCAGCAGCCGGAAACCGGGCCGCGGCGGATGGTCCTCAACATGGGCCCGCAGCACCCATCCACACACGGCGTGCTGCGCCTGC
>Ga0335073_10013127_pt1 | contig 11610 bp, 15 predicted proteins | sample Lox_Sample_22_FD_207093 | JGI IMG/M metagenome (GOLD analysis project Ga0335073, IMG submission 207093) | Soil microbial communities from Loxahatchee National Wildlife Refuge, Florida, United States - Lox_Sample_2.2 | ecosystem: Environmental > Terrestrial > Soil > Wetlands | place: USA... | reverse complement strand
AAGAGCGCCAGCCAGCCGATGAGCGTCAGAAACATCAGCATCTTCGCGGGGAACGCCACAATCGTCAGGTGCAATTGCGCGTTCACGCGCCCCAGCAGCGCGAGCGAGATGTCGATCATCACCATGACGGCGATTACCGGCAAAGCCAGCCGCAGTCCCGTGGTGAACATCGTCGATCCCACCGCCAGCAGTTGCGCCGCGGCGCCGCGCGTCAGCACAAACGATCCCGCCGGGTAGGTCTCCATGCTGTAGGCGAAGATGCGAATCACTTCGCGGTCGAGCCCGGTGGTGAAAAAGAGAAGGCCGGTAACGATTTGCATCAACACCACGACCACGGCCGAATCGGCCTGCGTATTGGGGTCGAACGTGGAGGCGAAAGCGTAGCCGGCCTGCAAGCTCATGGCCTGCGCGCCCACGGAAAAGGCCTCCGTAATAAAGGCCACGGCCAGGCCGATGCCGATTCCCAGGCCCGCTTCCACCAGCAGCCACATCACCAGCGTCCCCGCTTCGGGGTAAGTCGTAATGTGCGGCCACATCGGGTAGAGCGCGATGGTGATGCCAAAGGCCAGCATCACGCGCGCCGGATTGATCATGCCCGAAACCCCCGGCATGGGCACAAATACGAAAACGCCGGCCACGCGGGCCAGCGTCAGCAGGAAACCGAAGAGTGTTGCCGTCGAAACCAGCAGGTTACCGCCCATAGCGGCTCAAGTTCCCGAGTATCCCCGCGGTATATGCGCTCATCCGGTGCAGCATCCAGGGCAGGGCGATCATGAACGCACCCAAAAATACCACCAGCCTCGGAATCGCATTGAAGGCCGTGTCCTGAATCGAAGTGACAATCTGGATGAGGCTGACCAGAATACCCATGACGAAACCGACGGCGAGCAGCGGCAGCGCAAGCCAGAAGGCCGTCATCAGCGCTTCGCGGACAATCTGGATGGCGAATTCGGGGGTCATGCGTAGAAGCCTTTCATGAGCGAGCCGATTACCAAATTCCAACCGTCGGCCAGCACAAAGAGGAGTATTTTAAAGGGCGCTGAAAGCATCACCGGAGGCAGTTGCACCATCCCGATGGAGAGCGTTACCGAAGCCACCACCATATCGATAATGAGAAACGGAAGAAACAAAACGGCGCCGATCTGAAATCCTGCCTTCAGTTCGGACAGGATGTAGGCCGGAACCAGGATTTGCAATCCCAGATCGTCGGGAGTGTGCGGCGCCGGGGACTTGGTGATGTCGAGGAAGAGCTTGACGTCTTTCTCCCGCGCGAAGCGGATCAGAAAAGCTTTCAGCGGCTTGGCGCCGGCGTCGAGCGCCTGGTCCACCGTCAGCTGGTTGTTTTGAAGCGGCTCCCAGCCCTGATGGTACATGTCCGAGGCCACCGGCGAGATCACCAGGATCGTCAGAAATAGCGCAATCCCCACCAGCACCTGGTTGGACGGCACGGTCTGCGTTCCCAGGGCTTGCCGGAGGAAATGCAGCACGATAGCGATCCGCAGGAACGGTGTGATCGTCATGATCAAGGCCGGCAGCAGCGTCAGCAGCGTCAGCAGGATGACGATCTGCATCGGTACGCTGAGCGATTCGCCGCCTTTGGAAAGCTGGATCCCCATGACAGTGGGGGACGCCGGCGCCGGCGCTTTAGCCGCATGGGCCGAGGCTACAAGAACCGCGGAGAAGAACAAGCCTTTCACCAACCGGCTCATCGTCCCACCTGCCTGTCATCCGTCGGGATTTCTCCGTCCAGCACGGCGCACCCTCCCGGGGAGACGGCGATCAGCAGCACCCGTCCACTCACATTTACCAGGTGAAGTGAATGCTGCGGACCGAGCGCCAGCCGCTCGAGGGTCTGCATGCGGCGGCCACTCCCGCGGCCCACACTCTTGCCGCTGAATCGGGCGATCCCCTGCGCCCGCAGCCAATACAGTGTCGCGCCCAGAAGACCGAGGACGAACACCACTACCAGCGCTTGCCCGATCGCATCCATGTCAGCTCTTGCCTTTGAAATTCACCATGCGGACTACGCGGCGCCCGTTGGCGCGGGCCAGTTCGCCGGAGCCCAGCAAGGACTGGCCCGCCAAAACATCGACGTTTTCGCCCGCTGCCCGCCCGCTGAGCACCAGGCTTCCGACCGCCAATTCGAGCAGCGCGCTCACAAGCAAGGGGTTGCCTTCGACTACCGCCTCCACTTCCAGCGGAATGTCCAGCAGATGACCGGCTTGTGTCGTATTCGCCATTTTCAGCCGCTTAGTGGATCAGGTTCACCGTCTCCTGCGCCAGCGTATCGGCCGTGGTGATCACGCGAGATGCCGCCTGGTAGCTGCGTTCGTAGGAGAGCAGGTTGGTGAACTCGGCCGCCATATCGGTGGTGGACGCTTCCAGCGATTCCCCTTGGATGGTGCCGTTACCGCCGGCTCCCGACGCGCCGATAGCCGCCTGCGCGGTGGCGGCGGTAGCTTGCAGGTTGTTGTCGCCTACATCCGCCAGGCTGGTAGGATTGGCGATCGACGCCACCGCCAGTTGCCCGACGGTTACCTGTTGTCCGTTGGTATAACTGGCCACTACCAGACCGCCGTTTTGAATGGAGACTTGCGAGATCTGGCCGGCGGCGAATCCATCTTGCGTCGGATTGGATTCGGCGGATGCCTGCGCGTACTGCGTGATCAGAGAATTTCCATTGCTGTCAAACACGTTCCAGTTGATGTTCAAGTCGTCGGCTCCGTCGGCCAGGCCTGGGACCGCGAAGTTGATCGGTACTTGAGGTCCGGGAGGGGCAACCGCGGCGGGGTTCGTGAGCTGCCCGTTAGAGCCGAATGTCAGAGTGCCATTTGCCACCTGGTTGTTGGCGCCGGCGGCAAGGTCAGTGCTGGGAATCGTTATGGCGTAATTCCAGTTTTCCGGCGCCGTCTCGGTAAACGTCACCGTGAGGGTGTGCGCCTGGCCCAGCGAGTCGTACACCTGGATGGGCGCGCTGAAAGTGCCGTTCACCGCCGTGGCGCTGTTCAGGTTTATGCCCATGCTCATGTTGGCGGTTGCCTGGGGCTGGATGCTCGATCCCACCGGCACGCTGATGTTCGTGGTGGGGCCGTTGGCGTTGACCACGCCATTGGTGGCCATCCATCCCTGCACATCCTGGCCGGTGACGGTCTGAAGCACGCCGTCCGAGTTCAACTGGAACGAGCCGTCGCGGGTGTAGAGCTGGTTGTTGTTGGAGTCCGTGACCACGAAAAAGCCGTTGCCTTGAATGGCCGCGTCCAGTGCCGCGCCCGTGTTGGTAATAGAGCCCTGCGAAAAATTCTGCACGGCGGCGACCTGGCCCACGCCCAAACCGACCTGGCTTTCACCGGAGGCCGTGCCGAGCTGTTCAGCCATCAAGTCCGAAAATTCCACCGTGCTGGCTTTAAAACCGGTGGTATTGAGATTAGCGAGGTTGTTGCCGACCACGTCGATCGCCGTGGAATCGGCGTTGAGCGCGGAGAGCGCGGTACTGAATGCGGTTCCCATGACGTTTAGCTGTGCCTCCTAGGATTGCTTTTTTAATTGCTTGCCGGCGTTCCGGTGTTGTTGGTGGTGCCTGTATCGTTGGTGCCGTTGGTGGCGCTCGTCGTGGAATCCGCCGCGGTCGATGCGTCGGTCACCAACGTATCGGTGTCGGTGCGAATCGCCATCACCTGCTCGAGTTCGCTGAACTGCGCCAACTGCGAAACGAACTGCGTGCTGTCGGTGGGGTTGAGCGGATCCTGGTTTTGAAGCTGCGCCACCAGAAGCTGCAGAAACATCTGCTCGCTGGGCGCGGTACCGCCTAAAGCCGAGGCCGCGGCCGACGAGTCGCTCGTATTGGAACTGCTGCCCAGGCCATTAACTGCTGAAGCCATAAAAGTCTCCTGTCGATTTCTCTCCCGCGGCGAAAGTCGATTCCAGTTCTTCGACCCAGCGGGGCTGGTTGGATGAATTCGGATTGCGGCGGCCGCCGTCTTGCTGCGACCCGCCTTGCTGTTGCGGCTGACCGTCGCCGCCGCGCGAGTGATTGCTGGATGATTGAGGAGATACAGCGGAAGCCACCGGCGCCGTGCCGGTTCCCGGCCGCCACATCTCGCTGCGATATCCGGTTTCTTCGAGCCGGCTCTGCAGTTCCGACAACCCTTGCCGCAGGCCGGTGTTCAAACTGGCGTCGCCGGTGTGCACCGAGACGCGGACTTCGCTGCCCTGCTGCACTACCCTCACGTCTACGCGCTCTTTGCCCGGCTGATTCACTTGCAGCGAAATATCCTTGAGCGGAGCGGAAGACTTTGAGGAGCTTTCCGGCGCGGAAGTGGTTGCTTCCGCGCGGGGAGCGGCGGTTGCGGCGTGACTGGACTGCGCGGGCGCCGGATCCTGTGCCGGTTCCGCGGTGCGCTCCATGGCGGCAGTTGCGGCGGGCATTGCCGCGCGCAACTCCGGCGCCGCCGCGGCCTCGTCCTGCCCCGCAGTCTCGATCTTCTTGCTGGCCGATGCCACCGCCGAAGCCGATGCCATCTCGGCCGGCAGGGTGGAATGCGCGGAGCCGTCCGCGGGCTGAACCCGCGCGGCGAAGGCCATGTCAGGCGCCGCTTGTGCCGGTTCGGCGGAGTTGGTGACTGCCGGAGCAGCCGGTTCCGGAGCTTCTTCCGGCGCGCCGTGCGCAGCGGGCGGCTTCAGCGCGATGGCCGAATCGTCGCTATCAATAGGGTCGCCATCACTGTCGTCCGTCGCCGCGGTGAGAGGTGTTGGAACTGGCACGGCCGGAGTGGGAATCACCGGTACGGTTGCCGTCTGATTGCCCTCCGCGGATTGTTTCGGGGCCGCGCTCCCACTCGAAGCCGGGCGCTTCGCCGTGGATGCGGGCCGGATGATGCCGGCGGCCGGAGCCGCGGTCCGCGGCAAGCTGAGAACCAGCGCGGCGGCGGTCTGCTGACCGGCGGCGGCCGCGGGCGTCGCAGCCTGAGCTGCCTCAACCGAGGTTTGCGGAAGCGCGAGCGCCTGCTGGATGGTTGCCTTTGCCAGGTTTTTCCCGGCAGCAGTAGAATCCCCGGTCTGTCCGGTTACTCCGCTGAGTTCGTTCGCGAACAGCGCTCCGCTTCCCGCGGCTTCATCAAGCGGGCGGAATGCCGCGGCGAGAGGAAGAGAGGGCGCGGCTGCGTGCGCAGCGGAGGTGACGGTCACGCAGCCGGAAAATGCAGATCGAACGCCATCGGGCGCCGCTATTCTTTTCAATCCGATAGGCGCACGGCAGGGGTGTTAGGCTTTTGACTGTCAATCCCTTAAGTCAAACTTTTGACAAGCCGCAGCCTCGCTCGTCCTTACATATCGCTCGTTCTAACAGATTTTCTAGAATTTTTTCGCGGACCAACTTAGGCCACTCAGTTGCATTTCGCTCAACAGCCGCTCATGGATAACCTGACCATCGCCGCCGCCAGCGGCTTGCGATCGCGCATGGAGTCGCTTGACCTGCTCGCCAACAACCTGGCCAATTCCGCGACCGCCGGCTTCAAACGCGACCTCGAATTCTACGGCACTTACGCTTCGCAGGATTCCGACGACCCTATCAATGGCGGACCAAGTTCCACCCTGCCCACCGTCGAAAAACAGTGGACCGATTTCTCACAGGGCATGGTTACCGAGACGGGCAATCCGCTCGACATAGCCCTCATCGGCAGTGGCTTCCTCGCTGTAAATGGACCTAAGGGCACGTTGTATACCCGCGCCGGCAATCTCAAAGTACTTGCCTCGGGCGAGTTAGCCACCAACGATGGCTATCCGCTCCAAAACACGACCGGCGGCACCATCCAGGTAACTCCCAACCAGCGGATTACCATCCTTCCCGATGGCACGGTGCAGCAATCCGGCCAGTCCATTGGCCAGATCAACATCGTGACGTTCAAATCCACCAATTCCCTGCGCAAAATGGGCAGCACCTGTTTTGAGAATACGGACCCGAAGAATATCCCCACGGCGGCCACCGATGTAACCGTCAAACAGGGCCAGATCGAAGGCTCCAACGTTCCCGTCGCCGATGCCGCCATGCGGCTGGTGGGAGTCATGCGCCAGTTCGAAATGCTGCAAAAAGCAGTCGGTGTCAGCAATGACATGGATATGAAAACCATTCAAGAGGTTGCGCGCGTCGGCGCCTGACGCGGCAGAAAAGGAGTACTTACATGATGAATCGGATTGCCCACAACAACATCGCTGAGGCCATCGCGCTCGAGAAGGCTGCCGCGCTGCGCCATGCCCAGGCGGCAGCGCAGACCACCCAGCAGAGCGGCGCCCAGTACGACTTCGCCGCCCTCTTCGGCGGCGGGATCGCAGCCGCCACGGCCGCGAATCCGTCCACGACCTCCGCTACTCACACCAAGAGTAGCTTCGACACCGCCATCGCGGCCGCTACGGCCAACGTGATAAAAGAAGATACCGGGGAAAGACTGCCGGCAACCATTGCGGCCACTACCGGGACGACGGCTAAGAGCACCACCGCTGCCAGCACAAACACTGCTACCGGGGAGGAAACCACCGACACGGTCGTCACTTCAACGGCGGCCACTCAAGCCGCGGCCACTGCAACCGCGACTACCGCCAGCACCACCACAACCACTACCACGACTCCCGGCGTGGAAGCCCTGGTCGATGCCATCATGAATGGCTCGTTTCAGGCCACCTACGTCACCGATCCGTCCCAATTGCAGGAGACGACGCCCATGGGCTCGGACACCATGCCCAGTTCCCAATACGCTTCCGATCAAACCGCGGCGCAACTCGCGCAACTGCTGGGCGGAACGGTAGTGCAACGGCCGGCTTTCGGTCAGGTCGAAGGATGGAACGAGCCGCTCGCCAATTTCATCCAACTCCCCAACGGCCAGACGTTCAATGCCGCCGACCTGGCGTATTATGCCAACTGCGGCGACGAAGGCGCCCCGCAACTTACTGCCGACATAACGTCGACTATCAATGAGGGATCCGCCTGGACTAACTATTACCAGTATGGTGGTTCCATGCCAGTCTTTCCGGAGGGTTATGTCGGACCGCCCATTTCCGGCATGACTTATTCCGCCAGCATGATCGGCGCCGACGGCAACGTAATCAATCCGGCGGTATAACCCCGCGGAATCGGAGGATTTTATATATGATTCGAGCACTCTATAGCGCCGCGAGCGGAATGACCGCCCAGCAGCTCAATGTCGATAACATCGCCAATAATCTGGCGAATGCCAATACCACCGGTTTTAAGATGCGCACGCCGCAGTTTCAGGACCTGCTGTATCAGAGCATCGTGCAGCCCGGTACCAACGCCGGGCAATCCACCACGGTTCCCGCCGGTCTGCAGTTGGGACTCGGTACACGCGCCGCGTCCAACGAGCTCATCCTGACCCAGGGAAGCCTCAATCAAACCGGCAATCCGCTCGACTTAGCCATTCAGGGCAACGGATTCTTCCAGGTGCGCCTGCCGAGTGGAACCCTGGCCTATACTCGCGATGGAAGCTTCCAAACCGACATGAACGGCAACGTGGTGGATGCCAGCGGTAACCCGCTCGATCCGCAGATCACCATTCCCCTCAACGCTCAGAACGTAACCATTGCCACCGATGGCACGGTGAGCTACATGACTCCCGGACAAACCGCCGCGCAGCAGGGCGGACAGGTCCAGTTGGCTATGTTCCAGAATCCCGCCGGCCTCACCAGCGTCGGCCAGAATTTGTACGAACCCACCACCGCGTCGGGGCAGGCCACGGTTGCCGCTCCCGGCTCGACCGAAGGGCTCGGCACCGTGATGCAGGGCTACACCGAGCAATCGAATGTCAGCGTGGTGGATCAATTCATTAACCTGATCGTGGCGCAGCGCGCCTACGAGGCCAACTCCAAGGTGGTGAAAGCCGCCGACGAGATGTACCAGCAGGTCAACAATCTCAAGCAATGAAGTTCCGGGTCCTAGTTGCGCTCGGTTGGACGGCGTGGTTCGCTCCCGCGCAGGTACCGTCCTGCCGCCCGGTGGGGGACGACCGCATATTAGCCAGGGACCTCGCGGCCGTCCTCCCAGAATTCGCCGCCGCGCCCGCCGACGCACTGGTAGGACAAGCTCCCGTGCCCGGCGCGCAACGCGTGTTCCACGCTTCCGAACTCCGCATGCTGGCGCACCGCTTCGGCGTAGTCCTTTCGGCCGCCGATGACATCTGCTTTGCGTGGCCCCTCGCCCCACTCGACCGCGCGCAGGCCGTCGCCGCCATGCAGAACTCTTTGCAGGTTCCTGGTATCAAAATCGAAATCGCGCAGACCATCTCCGACCGCGTGCCGAAAGGGCGCATCGAGTTTCCGCTCAGTGGCTTGGGAACGCCCCAGCCGGCCGATCCCACGGGGCCTGTCTTCTGGCGTGGAGATGTGATTTATGGCAACGATCACCGCTTCGCGGTTTGGGTCCGCGCAGCGCTCTCGGTGCCGTGCCGGAAGTTGATCGCGACCGAAAATCTCCGGGCAGGCCAACCCCTCGCCGCGCGCCAGGTTCGCGCCATCGATTCCACCTGTTTTCCGGTGGGAGCAAAGGAAGTCTCGCTCGATCAGGTGGCCGGCCTGCTGCCGATTCATGCCATCGCCGCCAGAACCGAGTTGCGCCTCGATCTGCTCACCCCGCCCAATGACATCAACCGGGGCGACGACGTGCAGGTGGAAGTGCGCAGCGGCAACGCCCGCGTCGGCTTGACCGCGCGCGCCGTTACCGGCGGACGCAGCGGCGACACGATTTCCGTACGCAATCCGCAAAGCAACAGGATTTTCCAGGTCCGCATCACCGGCAAAGACACGGCCGTCGTGGAAGCGGGCGGAGGCATCTGAGATGCGTTTCCCGACACCATTTTCCATTTCCCTCATCGCCGTCCTCATACTGGCCGTGCCGGCGCAGCCGGCCAACAGCAAGAAGAAGAAACAGACTGAACCGAGCGCTCTCGATAAATACCTTCAGGAGGCCCTCAAACAACCGGTGGCGCCGGTGCAGCCATCGGCCGGCTCGCTGTTTTCCTCGGCCTCGCGGTTTACCGACCTCGGCAGCGACGTCCGCGCCGCGCAGGTGGACGATCTGGTAACTATCGTTGTGGACGAATCGGCATCCGCCGTCGCCACGGGCACCACGCAGACTTCGCGGGCTTCTACCGCGACCAGCAAAATCACCGCCCTGCTGGCGCCGAAGAGCGCCGGCGGTGCGCTCCAAAACCTTCTGAACACCGCCAGTTCACAGACGCTGAATGGCAGCGGAACCACCACCCGCGGTTCCACCATTACGGCCACATTGAGCGCCCGTGTGACTCATGTATTGCCCAATGGCTACCTCGTGGTCGAGGGCACAAAGGACGTGCTGGTCAATTCCGAACACCAGCTCGTGACCGTGCGCGGCGTAATCCGGCCCGCGGACCTGACTTCCGGAAACGTCATCACCTCCAACCAGATCGCGCAGATGGAAATCCACATCGACGGCAAGGGTGTGATCAACGACGCCATTCGCCGGCCGTTCTTCCTGTGGCGTTTGTTGCTCGGCATCCTGCCTTTCTGAGACCGTCCCATGAAGAGGATATCGGCAAGCTTGCTCGTTCTCGCGGTCGGACCGCTGTTCGGAGCCAATTCTCCAGTCCGCCTGAAGGAGTTGGTGACGGTCGAAGGCGTCCGCGACAACCAGTTGATGGGCTACGGCCTGGTAGTCGGGTTGGCCGGTACCGGCGACCGGCAGCAGACTCTGTTTCCCGCCCAAAGCCTTGCCAATCTTCTGGAACGTATGGGCCTCACCGTCAACCCCACCCTCATCCTGGTCAAGAACACGGCCGCCGTCATGGTAACCGCGACGCTTCCGCCCTATGCCCAGCCGGGCTCTCGCATCGACGTCACGATTGCCGCTATGGGAGACGCTCCCAGTCTCTACGGCGGGATCCTGCTGATGACCGGGTTGAAAGGTCCGGATGGCCAGGTCTACGCAATGGCGCAGGGACCTACGGTAATGGGGGGCTTTGTCGCGGGCCAGTCCGCCAATTCGGCCTCCGTCAACCATCCGACGGTTTCACGGATTCCCGGCGGAGGCATTGTCGAACGCGTCGCTCCGTCGCCGAATCTCGGCAGCCAGATCCACCTGCAACTGGGCCATGCCGACTTTTCCGTGGCCTCGCGCGTGGCCGAAGCCTTGAACCAGCATTTCGGTCAAGTGGCCCACGCCGACAACGCCGCGCTGATTTCCGTCGCGCTGCCCACGGAATATTCCAAACGCAGCACCGAATTCGTGGCGGAACTGGAGGCTCTTACCATTGAACCGGATACCGAAGCCGTGATCGTGGTCAATGAGCGCACCGGCACCATTGTGATGGGCAAGAACGTGAAAATTGCCCCGGTCGCCATCATGCAGGGTAACTTGAGTGTGGAGATCCAGACCACCTACGATGTCTCTCAACCCGCTCCCTTCTCCGGCGGCCAAACCACGGTGACACCTCAGACCAATGTGGCTGTCAAACAGGAACCCGCTCGCAATCTGATGCTGAAAGAAGGCGCGACCGTGGAAGAGTTGGTGCGTGCGTTGAGCGCGATCGGGTCCACGCCGCGCGAGATTATTTCGATTCTCCAGAATTTGAAGAGCGCGGGAGCGCTCGATGCCGAGCTCAAGGTAATTTAATGGCCGCGGATGCGCTCGGATCCCGGTCGATTCGCGGCTCAAAGAGGTTTTCATGACGATCGATTCCACCGCAACCGCTGCCGGTATCACCAGCCCGGCGCCCAAATCCAAAGACACTCCGGACAAGATTTTGAATGCCGCCAAGCAGTTCGAGTCGCTGCTAGTGGCTCAAATGATGAAATCCATGCAGGATAGCGAAGGTGGATGGCTCGGCACCGGCGACGACCAATCCTCCTCGGCCGCCATGGAATACGGCCAGGAAGCGTTCGCTCAAGCGGTTTCCGCGAACGGGGGCCTGGGACTGGCTAAAATGGTGGCCGACGGACTGACACGCGCCCAAAAAGACTGATGTCTTTACGCGTTCCAGCCTTGTCCGGCGAACTCCGGCTCTCCGGCGGCGAAAGCCAGCGCGCGCTGCGGCTCGGAGGAATCCCGCGACTCGGCCTGCGCGGCGGGGCGGATCGCGTTCCACGCTTCACCCAGTGTGCGCAGCAACGATTCCACTTCCGCGAGAGGCGCGTCTTCCTGACGGATATTCGCCGTGAGCAGCCGGGAACGCATGTACTGGTAAAGCGCCCCGAGATTGCTCGCGATGGAACCGCCGGCGTCGCGATCGAGCGAGCAATTCAGTTCGTCAATGGCCGCTATGGCTCGCGATATGGAGTGCCCGCGGGCGGCGATGTTGCCCTCAGCCAGAAATCGCCGCGCATCGCCGACCATCGTCAGCGTGTGTTCGTACAGGATATGCACCAGTTCGAGCGGATCGGCGGACAGAACCCTCGTATCGACGTAAACGTTTCTCCACATGTCGTTTGCGTTTCTCCCCTGAGAAGCTGCTATTTCATTTGTGACAATTGCAGTACGGTCTCGGGCGGAATCTGGTCTAGAACCTCACCCGTATTCTGGTCCACAATCTGGATCACTGGCTTGCGGGTACTGGGGTCGCGCGTAAAGGTCAG
>Ga0335073_10013124_pt1 | contig 11611 bp, 12 predicted proteins | sample Lox_Sample_22_FD_207093 | JGI IMG/M metagenome (GOLD analysis project Ga0335073, IMG submission 207093) | Soil microbial communities from Loxahatchee National Wildlife Refuge, Florida, United States - Lox_Sample_2.2 | ecosystem: Environmental > Terrestrial > Soil > Wetlands | place: USA... | reverse complement strand
AAAGCGGGCGATGGGCTGCACGATAAATAATTTGAGTCAAGTCACACAAAACAAAATACCCACAGACTCATTTTGACTTTTTTGGAAGGAGGCAGTGCAGATGCGCTGCCAAACAGGTTGTTGCCGCTGCGCCCTTTTTCGCATTTCCGAGTTTTGCCTTTGCTTTGAAATTGGTCGCGTGACTAAAGTCAGCACTTGCATTGGTTGGGAAATGGTGGGAGTTGATACTAAACAGCGTGCAATTGGCGGTTTCGAATAAGGTTTTATTAACTCCGCCGTTCCTCCTGAATAAGACGACTTTGCTGTGCCTTGCTGTCGCCACTGGACTTGCGATTCTTCTTGTCGGCGATGAATATCGCTCCTGGCTAGGCGGTTTGGAGGAATATTGCATTCGGTCTCGAGGGTTCAAGTTCGCATGGTCGCTTCGAATTCATATTTGAAAATCCGATCGCGCTCCTGCCGTTCATTAGCATACTCTGCAAACTCCGAAATCTGAGCTTTGTGGCCCCACATATAGTGCAAATTCGGGGTGACCGACATTAGGCAGGTTTTCTTGAGATGTATGATGTAACCTATACGTAGATACGACTAGCGTGAGGTAGCGCTTTCTTTGTACAAGTCATGCACGGACAGCAGAGGTGTCCCTGGAGGTGTGATTCCACTTTTAGGTTGGAGCTTTTCTCTATCAGCCTTATTAGCCGGTTTCGCAATCATTTAACGCGGTGAGATGTATATAAACCCAATTCTGTCTTGCAAGTTGCGTGAACTTCGCTTCAGTGGCACTTAGAAACGTTCGCAATGCAAGCACCACAGCCCAACGGCGTCACGGGGACTCAATTCACCAAGGTCGGTAAGTATCCCTTCAAGTTGATGTTACTAACTGCCGACAAGATAACGAGCAGTGGTTGAAAGATATACGCGCTTCTCCGTATGCCAAGTTTTTTATTCGTGACACGGAACCGGATCATGAGACTCAGTACAGCTTGTACGACCTTCAACTTGGTTTATCCAGTCGTTTAATTGCTCTGATTCCATAGGGGAGAATAGTGAACATGACAGGGCAGGCCATGACAGGGCAGGCCAATTCAAAGCGACCGAGATCACAAAGCCGCGTCGTAATCGCAAGGGCGAAGAGTGTGGAGAGAGTATGATACAGGAATTGCGAAACCCGGTAAGACTCCCGTACTGTCTCTCAAGATTGATTCCAAAAGGTTCCCGGGCCAAATTATCATCGTTTCATGTACTTCTTCCCTTGCTTCCTTTTACGTCGCAAGCTAATGCGGTCCCTCTAGTTTTTTGAAAAACCCGACAAAACAAGCTCTTTGGGATATCTCTCAGGAAATAGAGCTTTGGCCTCAGGATTGGCTTAAAGCCGTCAAATGGAGAGTGCTCCCAAAAACCCGGTTAACAGGCGACAAGGGAGTGTGTATGTACCCCCGTAAAAGAGTTGCACTGACTTGGTAGGGATGTTCCTAGAATTGATGACCATGTGGGAACGGACCAGAAAACCCGTTGACAAGGCTCCCGCCCGGCCTGAACGGAAACAATTACTGCAAAAGATCAAGGAGGCTATAGGTTGGGGAACGGATCCGGTTGACGATGACCTACACGAAGATACAGACCAAGGTTCGGTCCACGATGCCGAGCAGCCTCAGGTTGCAAATTCAGCGACAGAGCATGGGACAGGGAAAAGGACAGGGCAAGGGATAGGGCCGGAGGCAGGGCACAACGTACAAGACCCAGAGAATGACCCGAATCAGATCCCAGAGTCCAAACTCCAGGATTGGATGACTAGATCTGTGGGGATTCTCTTTGCCAAACAACGCGATCATTGGGTTTTTCTCATCTTCTTTGAGCCTATCAAGGAAGACCCGAATTACGAGATGACTTTTAATTTTCGAAAGATTTATCGGGGCAATCTGCCACCCGAGCACCCAAAAAACGTTCATACCGTGACGGATATGTATTATGAGCCCCAGAAACATAATCTCGCAAGCGCCATCTCTTTCATTGCTGCCGGTTTGAAGGAAAAATTGTTTCTGGACGATCTCATGCACGATATCTTTTGGCAATGGGAAGACTATTTCCAATATGTTCGTAAAGCTGTCCAAGATGTATCTGCTCTTTACAATCTGACAATTTCTGACACTTAGATCAAAGATAAAGTGGGCAATGCGGCTTTCCACCACACTCACTGTTGGGCGCTTTTCGAACAAGAACTTGCACTTATGGGAATTCAATACTTAGTACGCGCTCAAGAATCGTTCGTCAAACTCAAAAGGATTCACGTCAATTCCAATCATAACTTTATCACGCTACCTTTGGACATGAAGGACCTCAAAGAGAACTTGAGGGCTGTCACGGAACACTCCGGACAGATTCGAGCCCTGAACAAACATACAATTGAGATGGTACACCTTAGCATGAAGTACGTTGAATTGACATGGCAGATTTACCACCATATGACGATGAAGAAAGCCGATTTTGCAGAACGATCTAACAAAAATATGGAGTTTTTGGCCATGTGTGCTACAATCTTTCTTCCCTTGACGTTGGTCACGGTAAACATCTGTCAAAGGATCATGCTGATGATAAGGGCATATTCGGAATGCATATTCATCAATTGGTCCCCGACGAGTCACATGTGACATGGTGGGTTCCTACGAGTATTGGATTACCGATAACCATTGTGCTGGTGGTTTTTGTATATCTCACGAGGTTTGCGCCTTCGGTTCATGCCGAGAAAGATGTCGGCCCCGCTATTCTTCCATTTAATCTTCCAACACCAGTTTAGTGGGAGGGATATCTATATTGTAACTGCCCAGGAATGGCGGAAAGTTGGAACAGTGATGGTGGAACAAGGAACATATTATGTTGGGGTATATGGTATGAAAGACCTCGAATTAAATGGATCTGTATACCTATCCGGGACGCTCTTTCTAACAGTCTTAAGAACAATTAGTCTTCCCATACAGGATACATCCTTCGTAGCAATAAATGTGCAATTGCCCTCAAACGTTATCTTATCTTCCAGGTATCTCTGGTCCCGCGAACTGGGGCCCGTCAATAAATTGAGGCATAAGAACCCTCGTGGAGGATATCCAATCGTAATCCGATAGCAGTAAATTAGGAGAATGGAGTCCTTCCTCTTTGGACTTCATGTATTTAACAGCCGAAAGAGTCCATCGGCAGAGGCCAACGCTACTTTTCGGCCAGGAAAGTAGATGAATGGTAATTTGAAGTACCTCAGTACAATGCTAGTGAAAGTCGGGCTTCCTTATGTATGTCGAATTTCTCCAGATGGTCCTTGATCCTAGAGCAAATCCACTTTTGAACATCATCATTCGATTCGATATTCATTAAGCGATAGGGATGGTGAAATTTATGAAATACTTTCTCGAGCCATGGGATTTCAGATTGGTTAAATGAACGAACTTTGAAGTTGGCAAGAGCAGATAAACCAAAATGGTATAAGATAAACCAATAGCTGTAATATCAGACTGCTGGTTCCTGTCTGGAGTTGAACTGGGCTTGACAGAGGTCGTAGAGTTCGTTGTCCGCAATTGGAATGCGCAGTTGACTAATGTGAGCGGTGTTACGACGGCGAGATACTTTTGGATCCCCGCACTGCAATACTTCATCTCAACAGTTTCAGTCAGCTTGCGAGAACTACTGTGAGGACATTAACGACAAGAAGTTCACATTTCAATCTCAGGAGCACTCGGGTGTTGGCATCTGGCCAATTTGAGCAATGAATCAAGGAATGAAAAGGGATGAAGGATGAAGGATAAATAAGTTATAACCTTACCCATTTTCCGAACTGTGATCTAAACTCCGATTTCAGGGGCTCCAAAGTCCTCACCCCGATCGCGATATGTACGGATACACGCCCGAACAAATTTCAGTGATACTTGTCCCGAACAAATACCGCGCACTGGCTTTACTGTTGTCTTGATGGGAAGAACCTCATCCACACCCAATTGTGGGATGCTGTTGCGAAATCACATGCGTGCGTGGGTTTCATCGCTTGAGAGGAAGTCGGCCTCGAAACAAAACGTCATTCAAGGCTCCCTTGGGGCGGACAACCCATGACCTTCTCTAACGTCCTTCGCCACCATGTCCCCTTTTCCCATCAACTACATAGATGGACAAGTTCCAGGGTCGCTTCGAAAAACTCCGCGAAGGCTTCCGCTATTCTTACCAAAAAGTCAAAGGATCGAGTCATACATGGGTAAGCCAAGTGAAAGACCGTTGGCTGGTGTTCTGGCGAATATTCAGTCATTTGGAATTACGAAATATCATTGTGTATGTTTCTGGATTGATGTTATTCCGGTTTGGCCTTGATGTGTTCAATTGGTCGATTATTACACTTGCTCTTGATCGGTTTGGGTCTGCTCAGTTTGAGAAGTTGGGGGCTTTGACTGCGTTGAATTTGGTTATGCAATGTGTTGGAGCAGTGTTGATTGTATTTTCCTACTTTTATTTGTCTGGCATAGTGCTGATGAGGAAGAGTCCAATGGCTCATAGTAACTGTACACATGTTGTGTTAGCGATCGTGGTGTTCAGTTTTGCATTCATGACAACGCCCCTTTTGGTCATTGATCGGGCTTCAGGTGGAAGTATTCAATCTGCAAGTGCATCATTTCCAGATTACGGGGATTATAGTCCCAATGTTCTATTTCCTATATTCATGACTACGGGTATTTACTCTTCCAAGTAATTTGACTGAATACCAGGGATTCTCTTCGGTATGGTTGAGTTGCTTGGTCGTGTTATTAGACGAGAAATAGTAAATGGAAATCCCGTCAAATTACAACGCTTGGATTCTCTGGTAGTGCTTTCAGTGTTGTGAGATTGACTTCCAGATTGCGGTTTCTTGTGAGATACCAGGTATCTTTGCAGCATTTTCGGCAAGAGCGTTGATATTCCGATTGGGAAACAATTACAGTTTCATTATAACTCCTCCCTTGTTCGTTCTTGCAGGGATATGTTGGATGTTTGTTTCTCTCGACGTCGATCCTCGCGATGTCCCACATGAAAAACCAAATTATCTACAAGTGCTCATCCCTTCTGAAGGTGTTGACGAGTAGGCATGTGCTGGTGGTGCAATGTTACTTGGAAAGTCGGTATATTTCGGAGCAAAATTTGTCTTGTCGAGAAGAAACCTCATTTGGTTATGGGGTACTTATGTTCCCTTCCTCTATGCCCATCGGTACGTTGTTTTGCCTTTTTGCATGCTGACAGGAGGTATCTCCAATGGGCACTCATCCCAGCTTTCTCTTTCTTCATCCTTGGAAATCCCGAATACGCACTGATTCTAGTCGGTATGTCATCTGTCGGAATCCTGTTCGGGTCATTATCCGCCTTCAGCCTCAAATTCATCAAATCTCCACTTCTGTGGCTTCGAATAGGAGCCCTCCTACTCTTACTAGTATGGGTGATTCCCTTTTCGAATTCTTCTCCTGGAGTGTTGGGGGATGCCTTGCGCTTATCGCTTGTGATGATACCGATCTCCTTCGGCTGGGCCGCGGGAGACGTTTCGCTTGCACGATACGTCCCTTCAATCCTAGAACATGAGCAAAATTTTCAAGATAATATTTCTGTACTCGGATCCGTCATGAGTTTCTTGTACATTAGTCACATATTTCTGTATCTTATCTTGTCGATTTCGCTTGGAGTGTTTATTGACAAAGAATTCCCTGTCGATCCTCAAAAGGGCTTGGTGTTTCTGGGTGGGGCGCAATTCAGTGTTATTGCGGCGGTGGTGTTGGCAAGTACTTTTGTACCGAAGGGATCGTTCAATGTGAATCCAGATATCGGAGTTGCAAGTGAAGAGCAGCAGCAGCAAGGAGGAATCTTCAAACAGAGATCTAGGTATACTGCTATTTTCACAAATTCGGCAGTTACTGGGCCATCGCAACCGATGAGATCGGGGGAAATGAAAAAGTCAAAGATAACCGTTACATCAAAGCTGATTGGACCTACAACCGAATAGGAGGAGAAGGACGGACTATTTCTGGGAAGGAAGATAAAGAAGGAGAGCTCGCTCGAGAGAATAATTATCCGTTCGAGTAATCTCAGTACGATTTTTCATAATTTCATCATCGTCCCACAAGGGAGATATTGCCTTTTCATTTTAGCTTGATTAAAGCGAATTGAGCCAATTGACCGTCAAAGGACTAATCTCTGTGCAGGTTGTTACGAGAAGTTTACGCGAAATGAAGAGGTTGTAATCTAGACTTTGTACTTCCCCTTATCGGCGTGTAATCCAATGGTGGAGTGGCACTGACCTGAATATGGAAATTTTCACAAGTGAACGCCTATGATAAGAAGTCGTGGGACTCAGGCTTATCGAATTGGAGTAAAGGATTCCCCGATGTCTTACGAAGATGGCGTTGAGAAAAACACGCCGCAACCGAACACAGAATCCCACATACGAGAGAAGCCATCGGCTCACCCGACGCAAGATACCCCAAGTAAGGTTTGCCGAGCATCCTCGTATATCTACCCCTGCCTCGGAGCCCTGCTCCTTTATACCGTCCCGCATTTGGCACTGGCATTCTTGAGCAATGGAGTACGAGAAGAAACTTGAAACTTTGCCTGAAGTGCTTGTTCCTCCTACCGAAGTAGGAAACGTGGAGGATTATCAGGGAAGTGGCAAATGGAGTCTCAATCCTTTCAAGAATTTCCATCTTCAAGTCGAACATCAACCCAGTTCCTTTGCTCCAAATAGCAAATGGAGTAATAAAGGTACCGATTCGCAATTTCTCTACTTTGGTTTCTTGTGGTTCTTGATGCTGACGTTGAGGCAGATCTTGATCCTATTTTGCCAAGTCACAGAACTTGGAGGACATACAATTATGTCGCATACTGGGCATCCGATGCCTTTGTCGTCTCCATCTGGCAAATGGCTTCTGCATTCCTTGCAAGTGGTTTAGACTGGCAACAATCACTCGGTGCCGTCACTCTCGGTTTCGTCCTAATTGCCATTCCCATCACTCTCAACGGTACCGTTGGGGCTCGTCTCAACATCCCATTCCCAATTACCTGTCGAGGAAGTTTTGGATTCTATTTATCCTACTTTTGTGTCGTCTCGCGAAGTATTCTGGCCATGTTCTGGTTTGGAATATCTACTGCTACTGGAGGAACTTTGACCGTGCAATGTATTCGAGCTATTTGGCCACAGTTTTCAACAATTCAGAATCAACTTCCTGCCAGTGCAAATATTACCACTCAAGGGATGATTGGATATTTCGTCTTGTATGCGTCCTGCAGTGGTCTGAACTGACTTATTTTAGTTTTGTTTTTCAATTTCCTTTCCTTCTTATCCCTGGGGAGAAGGTGCGATGGTTCTTCGTGTTCAAAGCGATTGTCGTGCCAATTGCCTTCATCGCTGTAATGTCATGGTCCATGCATGCAGTTGGAGGGTTTGCCACCTCACCTATTGCCGAACAACAAGCCACGGTCTCTGGGTCTGCATTAGGCTGGGCATTCATGAACGCTCTCAACGCATCTCTAGGAACTTACTCGTATATCTCTACACTGCAATCTGACTAATTCTATAGCACTCTCGGAGTCAACGTCGGTGACTTCACTCGTTATGCAAGAACTCCCAAAGCACAATACATCCAAATGATTATAATCCCCGTGTGCTTCATTCCAGTCTGCTTCTTTGGTATCGCAACAACATCAGCCTCAAAAGTCCTCTACGGGGAATTCTACTGGAATCCTGCAGACATTTTCGCACAATGGACGAATCGCGCTGCAGTTTTCTTCGCCTCAGCTGCGTTCGCAGTGAGTATTATCGGAACCAACATTTCTGCCAATTCGATCAGTGCAGCAGTCGATTTAATGACGCTGTGTCCTAAATACATTAATCTGAGGAGAGGACAGATATTAGCTGCAATGATTGGAGGCTGGGCTTTTGTTCCTTGGAATATCCTTGCGAGTGCAATTGCCTTTTTAAACTTCATGACTGGATATACGGTACTTCCCTTTCCCCAAAGACTTGGACAACGACTAATACTTTTGCTAGATCTGGTTGGGACCATTCACCTCAATTATGATTGCAGAATACTGGATTGTGAAGAAACGTAAATTCAATGTTCCCGAACTCTATCGTCCACACGGGATGTACCGCTATTGGAACGGCATCAACTGGCGAGCTCTGCTCGCTTTATGTATCGGTTTTGTACCAGTTCTTCCTGGTCTCATCAATTCTATTACACCCTCTATTTCCATTGCTGTGGGGGCACAACATTTATATGCAATCAGCTATTTGTATTCGTTTTTCAGTTCTTTTGTGGTGTATATTGTGTGTAGCCATTTTTGGCCTGCGAGGGAAAGTTATCCGGAAAAGAATGTTCATAGTGATGATGTTGGATATGGAAGTGAAGGGTTTAGAGGACATCAGGAGGAGGAGGATGTAGAACAGCTTGGTATCTAGAACTGAGATGTTCTTTTGTTGTTATAATCTTGGTTATATCTTCGATTAGATTATGGGTTTAGGTAGAGGTACCGATAGAACGCCATATTACGGATATACATACTTCACAGAGTTCAATCTGCAGTGCACATCTTCCTGCTCCATTGTAAGCTCGATTTGTTATCATACTTCCCCTCTTACTCCAGTAAATACTTCGCTACACCCATTCTCTCAAGAAGCCACCACCCATCCTTCGGCGGTATCCGAAACAAACTCCTCCTAAAATAATAACTCCACTTCTTCTTCTCCGTAATAAAATCCAATTTCGCAATCACTTTCTCATTATTAACATTCACAGATTTCACATCAGGCTGATATTTCACACGTCGTCTAAAAGGTTTCCATTCTGGGCTAATGTGTTCTTGGTACGGTTTGGCATCCATTACTGTCCCAACAGCCAGAAATTTTGCAACGCGCGGTGCTTGGCGAGCTCGCATTTCGCGCGGACAGTAGAAGAGCAGAATGTCGCTGTTTTCGAGGTCTCCTACTCCGCTGCGATGTCCGTGGTTGGCTTGGGTATAGCCTCCCTCGATTGCTAGTTTGAGGTGGTCGAGGGAGATTGTGCTGACCCAGAATCGACGGGACATTGTCCCGACAATCGAGGAGATTGTCAACGGTGATGGAGATGATGGAAACGTTGAAATTTCAGGGATCAGCGGCTACCAAAGCCGCGTGAATCAATCCTCGAACAGCTTGCATCGCGGCTTATAACATCTCACGATAAGGTTCATGACTCAGTCAATCACAAGTACAGAAATAAGTTATACTTCCTCAAAAGCGCCAATTTTTGACTTTCTCACCGCCGAGTTTATTCCGAGTGAGGGTGTGTATCACAGCCTCAAATTCACAAAACTTTATCCCTGCCCGCGGACATGGCCCAGATTGGAAATCACAGAATTGCGAGTCGCGACTAGGATGCGAATATATAACGAGGTTGCGCCCCGTGTGAAATCGCATCCCACCAGCACTAAAAGACAAGGTTGTTGTGATGACACTTTCGGTATATAAACAGTCCGTTACACCCTCTGTCGACACAGACAAATTGCACAAAATCGAAAGCACGATAGCATCTGAGAAGTCAGAAATGCACGATATGAGATCTGCTGGATCCAAGAAATCGAAGTCCAAGAAAGTCGGGTTCGGGTTTATTATTGCGGCGTATATGGATGTTCAGAAGTATATTTTTCGGGAACATGTTGATGCGTTTAAAGCGAGACATTCGAGGGCGTTGAGCAGGTTACGGATTGTATGATGCGGGAGGCAGCTGAGGAGATGGTAAGCTTGGCGTTATTTCCAACTGCTGACGTGTAGTACATACATTATTGAGGATTTGGGTATGGAAAAGCATCAGCATGGAAGGGACTGGGATTCGGTTGGACTATGGGAAATACTGGAATAAGGAAGCATCAGAATAAGAAATAATGAGGTGGATGAGCAAGGCTCTTGTAGAATCAATTTATTGCAGTGGCACTGAACTGCGAATTGCGATGTGCTTGTATTAAGAGCGCATCTCCGCCGCACAATCAACTGCCGCATTGCCCCACACAAATGCGACCTCCGTCAAACTTGACCCCCGCACTTGTTTCCCCCACATCACCAACATCCATCAATTCTCTTCAACAACTGCAATGACCGATACATCCGGTGCCAAAGCAGATTACGTAGAGGATCCAAATGCGCCTAAGCCCACATTCAGCGAAACAAGACCAGAATACATATACCGAAAAGCGGTCACTCATCCCGCTATTCGATTTGGACGGCCCCGGAAATATGAGAAAGAAAGCAAAGATGGAATGATCATTGAACGAGATGTCAAAGTCCCTGTCAGAGGTGGAGTCCATGTATGGTGTGATATCTTCAAACCAGAGAAAGATATGGGTAAATTGGCACCCCTAATTGCATGGACGGTACCTTCCTCGTCAGATGAAATATGCTAATCCTAATAGCCGTACGGAAAACATACACCTGCCCCCATTGGAAAATTGTTTCCTCATTCAGGAGTTAAACCAGAACATACTTCAGATTATACTGCTTTCGAAGCTCCTGATCCAATGTATTGGACTAAACATGGTTACGCTGTGATTGTTGCAGATGTCCCTGGATTATGGTACGGAGATGGTAAAGCAACTTATGTATCTCCTGAAGAAGCCGAATTGTTTTACGATTTGATTGAATGGGCAGGCGTCCAAGATTGGAGTTCAGGATTAGTTGGATTAAGTGGAGTTTCCTATCTCGCTTTAATGCAATGTACTCCCATCCTCTACTAAAATGTTGATTTCAGGGAGAGTTGCAGAACTCCATCCACCACATTTAGGTGCGATTAATCCCGACGAAGGATACACTGATTTCTACCGAGAAGTATGTTTCCACGGCGGTATCCCCGATACTTCCTTCTTCCCACGTATGATCCAACGCTGGGGATCTTCAACCCAAGAAATCGAGGATCTCGAAACAGAAGTTCGAATTCATCCGTTCTTCGATGCATTTTGGGAAAGTAAACGCGCCCAATTGGAAAAAGTTACGTGTCCCGCTTATGTGGTTGCTAGTTGGCAGGATCAAGGATTACATACTAGAGGTACTTTGGAAGGATGGAAGAAGATTCAAAGTAAAGAGAAATGGCTTGAATGTCATGGACGAAAGGTTCCATATTCCCAAGAAAGTGACTGATTGTAGAAATGGGCGTTTTATTATTTGCCGGAACAGTTGGAGAAACAAAGAGCTTTTTTTGATAGGTTTTTGAAGGGGAAGAAGGATACGGGTGTTGAAAAGTGGCCTAAAGTTATTCTTGAAATTAGAGATGGATTTTATAAAGGTTTTTTCCTTGATTAAAAGGAATTTCCTCTTTCAAGAGCACAGTATAAACGACTTTATCTCGATGCCGAGAATAACGCGCTTATCCCGGATGTACCATCTCACGAATCTGTGGCCAAGTATGATGGGTTGGGAAGTGGTCCTGGAATTCATCGCGCTGAATTCGATATCCAGTTTAAAGAGGAGACTGAGATTACTGGATATATGTCTGCGAAATTATTTATGGAGACGACTGATAGCGATGATATGCATGTTTTCGTGACTCTATGGAAACTTGACAAAGACAAACAACCTGTTGGAATGACTTATTATGCT
>Ga0335073_10013123_pt1 | contig 11612 bp, 3 predicted proteins | sample Lox_Sample_22_FD_207093 | JGI IMG/M metagenome (GOLD analysis project Ga0335073, IMG submission 207093) | Soil microbial communities from Loxahatchee National Wildlife Refuge, Florida, United States - Lox_Sample_2.2 | ecosystem: Environmental > Terrestrial > Soil > Wetlands | place: USA: Florida... | reverse complement strand
GCCGCGCAGGAAGTAGCGATCCTCTTGCTTCCATACCATCCCGGCGACGCCGGCCAGCGTCGCGACCGCCCCGCCGGTCACATCCTGAATTGCCGCCGACTGCGCGGTGCTGGTTTCCGTGATCTGGTCAGACCAGGTGTATCCGCCGGCGTGAGGGTTGTAGGTCGTTGTGGCAGCTCGCTTGAACACCGTTTTGGCGGTGATCGTGGCCGGAAGTTGCGTGATCGTGATAGAGACGTTGGAGGCGGGGTGGTCGGGGTCGTTGTTCGGGTACTGGGGTGAGACGCCGGTGCCGACCTGCCTGCCGTCCTCGTCCAGGAAGACGACGCTCCACTGGATCGTTTTGCCGCCGAACGGCGCCGTCACCTGCGTCACCAACGGCTCGGACCGCAACGGGCCTGCCTCGTTGAGCTTCCCGGTGATCGGCACAAGCAGCACGGCGCCATCAACCAAAGCCTCCAACCGCCATGACCGCGCCGTCGCGGGAAAGGTCGAACTGCGAGCGTCGCGCGAGATCGTCACGGTCGTGCGATAGGTCAAATTGACCTCGTTCTCGATCACCCACGGTGACACCACCGCCTCCGCCATCGTCTCGGCCAACGTCAAGGCGTCATTCACGAGCGCGGCGATCCCAAACGCCTGACCGAGAAACGGGATCGCATTGATCACCCGCGAAGCGCCCTCCTGCTCGGCCAGGATCTCGGCGACGTCCTTCCAGAAGAGAACGGGCTTGGGGCTGAACAGCAGTTTCGGGATGACCGTGGCGAACCCGACGACCAGGTTCCACAGGTTGTTGAGCGTCTCGCCGCGGTGGGCGATGTCGACGTACGTCGCCTCGCCGTAGATCATCAGGCGGGCAAACGTCTCGGCAGCGGTGAGCTTGACCGTTCCGTCCGACAGGACTCGTAGGGAGCTCCTGAGCGTGTTTCCGATGTCGACCGTGTCATGCCCGGGGGCGGGCTTCAGGAGCGCGCGGACGCGCTTCCAGCTGAGGGCGATATCGATGTCGCTGACGAGCGCGAGCGCGTTCAGACCGACGCACAGGGTGGCCGTCATCATGGACGCGAGCAGCACCTCGTCGGTGGGAGCGATCTTGTCCTTGTAGGCGTCCGCAGGAAAGTAGGCGCGCCAGCCGCCGTCGAGAGCGGTGGATCCCATCCCGCAGTAGAGCAGGCGAGCGGTATGGGCACCCTCGGGAAACTCGAGGGTGAAGTCCACCGTGTTCTGATCCCAGATCGGCACGCCGAACACGGTGAACACCGGTGGGACGACCGCGACCGATCGCGAGTATTTGGTATCGGGAAAGGCCGCGTCGGGGTTGGCGGAGAGGTTGGTGCCATCGGCGCCGAAGTACTGGACGTAGACCCAGACCCACCGGACGAAATTGTTGTAGAGCCTGACCGGAACCCTGCCGTCGTTGAGTCCACCGCGCAGCACAGTCCGGGTGCCGAACTGGAAGCCGGGCTTCTTGACCTTGGGCTCGATCCCAGACTGGGCCTGAAAATCCTCGCCGTACGGGTGAGGCTGGGCAACGACCCCCTCGGTCTGGATCCAGGTCTTGGTCGAGGCGGCCGGGGCTTCCTCCAGGGGCTTGTCGATCACCGCGCCGAGGTCGGGGTCGTCGCGGACTGCGGTGACTCCGGCCGACACCGCCGCGCGCGTGTTGCGATGAAACTTCGCATCGCCCCGGTTCAGGCGGATGGTGGAGAACGTCGTGCGCACATTCCCGACCAGGATCTCCGATGGCTTGCCGTCCGGATCTACCGCCTCGTCCGAGGTGGCGAAATCCCGACCCGCGCGTTGCATCTGGTTGAGGTAGGTGCCGAGGGTGGTGACCTCGCCGGTCTGACCCAGCAGTGCCTTGGTCGTGGCGGTGGCGTCGGGATCGATCGTCGCGATGTTCGGATGGGTCATCGTCAACGCAGTTGCCGTCTGGTAGCTGTCGCCCACCGTTTCCAGCTGGGCGACCGCGTTCGCGCTGCGCAGGTCGGAGGCGGCGAGGCCGAGTGCTTGCAGCCGGCGACTGGACCCGGTGACGTGCTTGAGCGTCCCGGTGAGCTGGTGCGAGGCGTTGGCCAGCTTCAGAGTGGCGTGCTCGGGGGCGTGCCAGATCTCCGAGACCACCACCCGACGCTTCCCACGCCGGCCCTCCACCCGCAAAACGCTCGCGCGGTGGGCTGGCAACCGCACGCTTTCCACGTAGTGCGACAGCACGCCGAGATCGATCGATTGCCAAAGTCCGCCCTGGGCTCGTAGCCCAGACCGTGAGCTGGTGGTGTGAGCGCGCAGATCGATGCGTTCGCCGTCGGCGATCAGCACCAACCCGGAGACTCCGGCGAGCTCGTCCAGCGCGAACTGGAACGCCACCGACACGGTCCGCTTGGACTTCAGTTTGCTCGCCCTAGACGCGATGGCGGCTGCTGCGGATGCGGGCGACGGTCGCCAGGTCAGGCCGGCAACCAGCGACCCCAGGCCGGCTTTCAGCACCCAGCGGCGGCCCACCGGCGTGGACCAGAGTTCCTCGAGGGTGGCGCGGACGTCTGTGTCGTCGTGATGGGTCATTTGTGTTGGGTGGGGTTGAAGCGGGATAGGGATGGTTCGGGGACGCCTAGGTGGGGGTCGATGTGGGGGTTGGTGGTTCCTTGTTTGGTGAGGGGGGTGTAGTTGGGGGCGTAGATGCTGCGCCAGTAGTCGATGGCGAGGTGGGGGATGTTGGTTCCCGGGCTGTGGGTGGCGATTGGTTCACCGGTGTCGTTGTAGACGTCGATGTGGTAGTCGTTGGGGGAGGTGCCGTTGCCGGTGAAGTAGAGGGCGTAGATTTGCGAGGCGCCGTCGACGGCGAGGTCGAGGTAGGTGCCGGCTGAGACGAGCTCGCGGGTGAAGTCGTTCTGGTCGGGGCCGAAGTATTTGACGGGGTTGAGGTTCAGATCGAACGCTGAGATTTGAGTCCTGCCTGCCTCTAACACCAGCACGATGCCGGGGTTGGTGATCGCCAACGCAATTGGGGAGTCGAGGAGTCCGATCTCGCTGCCCGGGCCGGCCGCGTAGCTCGCCACGGTTGGACGAGGGGTGCGGGCCGGCTGTAGGACGGCGAGGCGGGCTGCATCGGTGTTGATCGCCACCACGATCCCCGAGGAGTGGAGCGCGGCGGCGGATACGGGGAGGGTGAAGGTGCCCAGGGAGGTGGACGGGTCCCAGCTGATCGCGCCGTCCTTCGGGTCGAGCGTGACTGGCCGGATGTGGTAGGCGGGGGAGGCGTGGTCGGGTTCGAGCAGGACATGGTTGCTCTCGTCGCGGGCGTCGACGAACGCGTCGAGGAGCAGGAACGGGCGGCGCTCCCAGCCCTCGTGCGTACCGCCCCCGAGCTTGATCGTCGACCCGCTTTGGGCTAGGGGAACGCCGCGCAGGTAGTAGCGGTCGCCCTCCTTCCACACCATCCCGGCGACCCCGGCCAGGGTGGCGACGGCCGCGCCGGTCACATCGGCGATCCCGGCTGAGTGAGCCGTGCCGGTGACGTTCACCTGGTCAGACCACGTGTATCCACCTGCCTGGGGGCTGTAGGTGGTGGTCGCGGCCCGCTTGAACACCGTCTTATCGGTAATCGTGGCCGGCAGCTGAGTGATGGCAAAGGCCACGTCGGAGGCGGGGTGGTTGGGGTCGTTGTTCGGGTATTGGGGTGAGACGCCGGTGCCGACCTGCATCCCGTCCTCGTCGCGGAACACCACGCTCCACTGGATCCTCTTGCCCCCAAATGGCGCTGTCACGGACAGCGCCAGCTGATCCGACTGCAGCCGGCCGCCCTGGTTGATCTCACCGGTAATCGGCGCGAGGCCCACCGCCTCGTCCACCAAGGCCTCAAGCCGCCACGAACGAGCCGAAGCGGGGAACGTCGAGGAGCGAGGATCCCGCGCGATCGTCACCGTCGCCGGATACGTCAACGACACCTCGTTCTCAATCACCCAAGGCGAGATCACCGCCTCGGCCGCCACCTCCGCTAGTGTCAGCGCGTCATTCGCGAACGCCGCGATCCCAAAGACCTGACCGATGAAGGGAATCGAGCTGATGGTCTTTGTGGCGCCCTCCTGCTCGATAATGAGCTTACCAATGTCCTTCCACAACAAGACGGTATTGGGGTTAAACAGGAGCTTCGGAATCACCGTGGCAAATCCCACGACCAGACTCCACAGGTTGTCCAGGGTCTCCCCCCGGTGCGCGATGTCCGCGTACGTCGCTTGGCCGTAGATCGCCAGGCGGGCAAGCGTCTCGAGCGCCGTGACCCTAATCGTGCCGTTGGCAAGCGGCTGCACAGCGTCACGCAGCTGCATTGCCAGCCGCCAGGCCGTGGCGACTTGGCTGGTCGGAGTGGTGTTCGTGACCTTGAGAATGCTCTTGATCCGCCCCCACGTAAACGCGATGTCGATGTCGACGAGCAGGGCGATCGCGTTTAGGCCGATGCAGAGGACGCCGGTCATCACCGACGCGAGCCACACCTCGTCCTCGGGCCCGATGTGGTCCTTGTACGCGCCGGCCGGGAAGTACTTTCGCCAGCCTCCGTCAAGCGCGTTTGATCCCAGCCCGCAATAGAGCAGGCGGGCGGTGTGCGCCTCGGGCGGGAACTCAAGGGTGAACTCGACCGTGTTCTGGTCCCACACGGGGATGCCGAATAAGGTGAACACCGGTGGGACAACGCACTGCGACTTTGAGTATTTGGTGTCAGGGAAGGCGGGATCGGGATTCGCAGACAGGTTGGTCCCGTCGGCCCCAAGGTATTGCACGTACACCCAGATCCAGCGGACGAAGTTGTTGTAGAGCCGGACTGGAACCTTGCCGTTGTTGAATCCGTCTCTGAGGACGGTTCGAGTTCCGTAGTTGAACCCGTTGTTCTTGAGGTTCGCCTCGACTACCGTTTGGGTCTGCAGATGCTCACCGTAGGGTTGGGGGTGGGCGACGATGCCCTGGGGTTGGATCCAGGTCTTCCTCGATGCGGCGGGGTCCTCGTCCAACGGCTTGTCGATCACGGCTCCGAGGTCGGGGTCGTCGCGCACGCCGGTGATCCCGGCCGAGATCGCCGCTCGCGTATTGCGATGAAACCTCGCGTCGGTGCTGTTCAGGCGGATGGTGGAGAAGGTCGTGCGCACATCCCCAACCAAGATCTCCGAGGGGGTTCCGTCCGGGTCGATCGCCTCCTCGAGGGTGGCGAAGTCTCGGCCGGCGCGTTGCATCTGCGCGATGTACGACCCTAGGCCCGTGACCTCGGCAGTTTGCCCCAGCAGCGCCTTGGTGGTGGCGGCTGCGTCGGGGTCGATGGTGGTGATGTTGGGGTGGGTCATCGTCAACGCCGTGGCCGTCTGATACGTGTCGCCAACGGTTTCCAGCTGCGCGACCGCCTGCGCGCTACGTAGATCAGCCCGATCGAGGCCGAGGACGTTCAGGCGTTGGCTGGATGCACTGACGTGCTCGAGAGTGCCGGTCAGCTGGTGCGACGCCTTGGCAAGCTTGAGGGTTGCCTGCGCGGGGGTGTGCCAGATTTCCGACACCACGACGGGACGACTTCCGCGTCGGCCCTCGACGCGCAGCACGCTGGTGCGATGTGCCGGCAACCTGACACCTTGGACGAAGTGCGACAGCGCACCCAGGTCGATCGACCGCCACAAGCCGCCCTGCGCCCGCAGCTCGGACCGCGAAGCGCCAGTGTGGGCGTGCAGGTCCATCCGTTCGCCGTCGGCGATGAGGATCAGCCCGGACACCCCGTCGAGCTCGTCGAGTGCGAACTGGAGCGCGACTGACACCATTCGCTTGGATCCCGCCTTGGTCGCGTTCGCCACGGCTGCCGCGACCGCGGCACCGGGGCGCCAGGTCAGCCCGGCGGCCAGCGAACCCAGGCCCGCCTTGAGCACCCACCGGCGCCCGACCGGCGTGGACCACAGGTCCTCCAATACGGACTGGGTATCTTGGTCAAACTGTGCCATCTCGACCGCTCGCGATGCTCATTCGTCGCCACGGATCACGATCGGGGTGCGTGTCACCTTGAACCGCTTGCCGTGCCGTCGGCGGAGGGTTAGCGTGTACTTTCCAGGCGACACGTGCCTGATCTCCATCAGAATTAGGTTCGGCGTGCCGTCGTCCGCGGTGACGCCGTACCCGGTCGCGTAGAAGGTCCGGCGTCGTGTGATGGTGGCGAGGATCAGGCCTTGCGCACCTCGCCGCGCCTGGTGGGAGTGAGGTCGGTTCGCGCAGTCGCTGGGATCGCCCGAGCTCGCCCGTGCCGCAGTGTCGATCGTGCACGTGATCGACTGCGGGCTTACCTGGGTGTCATCCTCGTCGAGCGGGCTCAGCCCGAACCGCCGCAGCCGGTGGTTGGCCGTGTCGGCGACGACGTACAGATTCCCAGCGGTCATCGTCACGGCGGCGGGCTGGTTGAGCTTGGTCTGATCGGCCCACAGGCCGTCGCCGTTGAAGCCCGGTTGAGGCGCCCCGCCTGACACGAGTCCGCCCAGTGCGTCGATCACTCGTCCCGTGCTGGGCACGTACGCCCGGATCAGGTTGTTGCCGGTGTCGGCGAATATCACGTCGCCGTCTGGTCCGAGCGACAGCCCGCCCGGGCGGTTGATCTGCACCTGGGTGCCGGGTACCAGCTGGCCCAACCGGTTGGCGTTGCCGTTGTAGCCGCTCGTTCCGGTGCCGACGACCTTTGTCATCTCTCCGGCCGGGGAGAGCTTGATCAGATAGTCCGGAGCGTCGGTGCTCGCGTACAGGTCTCCGTTCGGGTCGCCGATGACGCTGCGTACGTCCAGGCCGTGCGTGTCGATCGATCTGATCGTGCCCGTCCGTCGGCTGACCACGCGGATCCCCTGCGGCCCGTCGGCGATGTACAGGTTTCCGTACGGGTCGACCCACACCCCGTACGGGCCGGCGAGCTGCGCATCCTCGGGCGCTCCACCGTCGCCACAGTCCCCGGACCCCGTGCACGCGGTCCCGTCGCCGGCGACCGTGGAGATCTGTCCGGCGGGATCGATCCGCCGGACCCGGTGAAGCGCTGGGTCGGCGATATACAGCGACCCGTCGAGCCCGACCGCCATTCCCGCGGGCGTGCCCAGCAGCGCGCGCGTGGCCGGCCCGCCATCCCCGCACGTCGAGCTGGAGCTCGTGCACTTCTTTCCGGCTTGCCCGGCGACGATCTTGGTCGGACCGCTGCCGATCAGACGGATCGTGCCGTCGCTGAAGGCCGCGTAATAGCCCTGGCTACTCGATCCGGTTGCCCACCCGGGTGGGCTGGCGGCTACCACCGTGAGCGCCGCTGCCGGGCCGGCGTCGTACAGGGTCGAGGTGGGCGTTGGGCAGGTGTCAGGCCCGGCGGCCGCGCAGGGGGCGGGGAGTACCGGGGCGTGGGCGAAGTTCGGCAGCAGATGCCCGTCGCAGCCGCTCGAGCGGCCGGGGGGCCTGCCGTCCGGGCAGGCGGTGATCTCGTCGAACGAGGTGCCGGCGAGGTTGGTGTTGGCGAACGCGACTGGGCCGTAGCTCTCCCCGGACCCCAGCGCGAGCGGCCAGTACCAGCGTCCCTGCTTTCCCGCCACCGGCGGACACGAGCTGTTGGTGAGAGTGCCGCAGTAGAGCCACGCGTCGGTGAAGTTCGCGCCCTTGAGCGTGATCACACCGGAGAACACCGCGCCGGGCAGGTACGCGGCGTCGAAGTGAGCTTGGCCGAGCTTGGAGCCGGTGAAGTTGCAGCTCACGCAGTCGGCGCCGTCGAACTTCGCGCCGGTCAGGTCGGTCTTGGTCAGGTCAAACCCACCTCCGTTGTTGGCGCTGCCGGCGAGCACCGCGTCGGTGAAGTCGGCGCCTTGCAGGTTGGTGGCGTTGGTGAACGCCTGGGCATTGCCGTAGATGTGCGCCCGGTTGAAATCGACGTTGGACGCCCGGACGCCATCGAAGTAGGTGTCAACCGCGAGCGCCCGCGTGAACGCCGCATCGGTCAGGCTCGCGCCGGTGAAGATCGCTTCGCTCACATCCGCGCCCACGAAGCTCGCGCCCTGCAGGTTCGCTCCGGCGAGATTCGCTCCGCGCAGGCCACCCGACGCCTCCAGATGAGCGCCGCGGAAAGAAGCGCGAGCAGCGTTCGCCTTCACGAAGCTGGCGCCGGCGAGATCGGCCAGCTCGAGGCTCGCGTGCTCCAGCGACGCCCCGTCAAGCTTCGCCCCGGCCAGCACGACCGGAAAGCCCGTGAACCTGACCCCATCGAGGTTCACGCCGCTGAGGTCGATGCCCCTGAGCGCCGACCGATTCTCAGAGCCGGACACGACCGTGGTGCCAGACAAGTTCACCGCGCCCCGGAAGTCCTTCAGGAGGGCCGCAAACACGCTCGTCGACACCGAGCTACCGAGGAACAGCGGGCTCTGCCGGCAGTCGCCGACGACCTTCGCGAAGCTGAGGATCGCGCTCGCCAGATCGCTGTCCCTGAACCGCGTGCAGACGTGCTCGATGCTCTGCCAGCCAACCGTGACGCCGGCGAAGCTCGGCGCTCGCCTGTATTTCAGCGAAGTGAGATCAGCGCCCAGCAGATCGGCACCGTCGAAGTTGGTCCCGGTGACGGTCGCGTGATCGAAGTCGGCCAGCTCGAACGCTCCCTTCGACAGGTCCGCTCCGCTCAGGTTCGCGCCCGCGAGGTTCCACCGGTTCGTATCCATGGCGTTGCAGCACGTGGCCGGTCTGGTCACTCCGGACAGGTTCGCGCCCCTGAGGTCAGCGCCGCTCAGGTCGCCCAGGTAAGCGTCGAGGCCGAGGAACTGCGGCTGTTTCAGGTTGAGGCGAACGCGCTCGAGCGAGCAGTCCCGACAGGAGCCGTACTTGTCGAGCAGGAACTCGGGGTTGACCACCTGGGCCTGCGTGGGCCGGAAGTCCGGATTGCCCGGGAACAGGTCCGGAGGCGGATCCGCCGCGTCAACGTCCACCGCGCCCCAGGCCGAGTAGGCGGGACGCGCAGGTTGCGAGACCAGGACCGCGCCACCGTCTCCCACCTGAATCGTTCTGGGGTGGGTTATGACCTCCGCGGCCGCCTGATCGCCCCCCGGGCAGGAGCTCGCGTTCCAGGTCGCGTCGGCGTCGATCGCCACGACGTTCGGGCCCGATGCGCTGTCCCTGATCGGCCGGGCGAACACGGCTCCGCCGGGGGGAGGATCGGGCATGGTCGCCTCCCGACGGCAAGCGACACCCACCATCACTGTCACGGCGTTGGAGACGTTAGGCGCCCACTTATCACCCTCGCCGGCGTAGGACGCGTGGACCGCGTTGGATCCATCGCGCAGGGTCCTCGCCGGCGGCGTGAACGTCGCCACGCCGTCATGCAGGTCGGCGGTGCCGATCTCCTTGTCCGGCCCCGGGAGCTGGTCGTCGAAGAACCCGACATACCCGGCGTTGACATCCCGGGGCATCTTCACCGTAAAGGCCGGGCTGCTCTCCCGCAACGCGCTCGTGGCGCTGACCGTCAGCTCCATCGCTGGGATCGGACGACCCGACGCCACGCGCGTGGGCGCCTGGTCCGCAGCCGCAACGGCTGCCTGCCACGTCCCCACGGTCGCGACCACCGCAAGCGCCCCAGCCAGCGCGAACTGCCCGCGCCAGGGCGGCGCGGAGGCGGGTGAGCGCAGCCTCAGCGGCGCCGAAGGCCATGAAGCACTAACTCTCACGATCCCTCACTAAACCCACAACGCAGCGCGCCCGACGCGCGTGGATCGCGTGTCCAAGCAGCCGCAGGCCATGCTTGGTCGGTCGTGGGCATAATTCGTCGGCGGTTGAACCGGCACCGTGCGCGCGCGCACCTCGTCCGGCTGGCAAGTACGAATCGCATGACATCTTCCGTCCATCCGGCCCGGTCGATGGTGCTCCGGACCGTCGTTGGTGTTGTGTCAGTAGCCTGCCGTAGGCCGACGCGACTGTCTTCAGTACCGGTTACTTAACCGGCCGGTGTGCCGGTACTCAGAGAAGGGATTCCGGCAGTGACACATGCCGTCGTGCCGTCGTGACCTGGCTGCTCGCGGCGCATGCGCAGTGCGAGTAGCGGGAACATGAGCGTCGAGAGCAGCGCCGCCCCGACGAGGTCGGCGGCCGTCGACGGGCTCATGCGGTCGGCGGACGTCGCGAGGGCGGTAATGGCGAGCACCAGCGGAAGCTGGGTGGAGCTCAGCAGCGCCAGCGCGCGCCGGCTTCGGACGTCGAGGACGCGGCGGTACAGGGACAGCGCGGGAACGCCCCGTACCAGCAGCATCAGCCCGCAGAACAGCAAGGTCCGCAGGATGCCGCCGGCGGTGGCGAAGGCGGTGATGTCGAGCGTCATGCCGCTGACCGTGAAGAAGAACGGAACGAACAGGCCGAAGGCGATCGCGGACAGCTTCGAGTCGACGGCTGAGATCTCACGCCCGCGCAGCAGCTCCCGCACGATCAGACCCGCCGCGAACCCGCCGAGCAGCAGCTCAAGGCCGAGGCGGTAAGCGAGCAGCGCGAGTCCGAACAGGAGCACGAGCATCCAGCGCACCGCTAGCTGAGAACTTGCTTCCATCGTGCGCTCGAACCAGCGCAGCGTCGGGCGCCGTGCCTTGACCGTCAGGGCGCCAACCAGGACGGCAACGATCACGAACGCGAGCAGAATCAGGGCGTTGTGGACCGAGCCCTGCGTCGAAAGAACGATCGTCAGCAGCAGAATCGGCCCGAACTCACCGACAGCTCCCGCGGCCAACAGGTAAGTTCCGAACGGGGTGGCGAGCTCACCGCTGTCGGACAGCACCGGGATCAGCGTGCCGATCGCGGTGGTCGCGATCGCCGAGCCGGGGTACAGGATCGTCATGGTGATCCCGGCCAGGTGGAGCAGCCCCGTAGCCGAGTACGCAAGGACCAGTGACATCCCCCATCCGAGCAGTCCGAGCCGCAGCGGCCGGCCGGCGATCCGTCTGACGTCGAGCTCGTAACCGGCGAAGAAGAACAGCAACCCGAGCCCGAGGTCCTTGAAGAACAGCACCGTCGAGGTCACTTGCAGGCCGAGCACGTGCGGGCCCAGCACGATGCCCGCCAGCAGCTCGAGCACCACGACAGGAAGGGTCACTCCCGCGCGGGTTGCGACCGAGGCCACCGTGCCGGCGATTGCCACCGCGGCCATGATGGCCAAGAATTCCTCGGGCGAGATCGGATTGCCGGCGTGCATGATCAGCACCTGGAAACGTTCGCACCGGAGGCGGGTCGTCCCCCAATCCCAAGCCGGTCGGGAGTGCCCGCGAATTCACGTTCCATGTCGGAGGAGTAGACGGACACCAGATGCTCCTGGAGCAGCGTCCGGTGACGGCCGATCGCGCCGCGACGGCTCGGTGAGACGCTCGACTCGAGCCCGTCGAGCAGGGCCGCGAGGCGGCGGGTGACCTGAGGGGTTCCCGCTCCGTACCAGCGAATCTCGGTCAGAGCAAGATCGACCAGCTCGTCCCAGTCTGGCGTCGGCACGACGAGTCGGACGGCGCCGTCATCGTCCAGGATCGCGGCGGAGTGGAGGGGGCGCCGGCCGAGGGGGCGCAGAACGCCCTCGAGTGCGTCCAACCCTTCGACCGCGCTGGTCGGGTCATTGATCGCCGCTG
>Ga0335073_10013122_pt1 | contig 11612 bp, 12 predicted proteins | sample Lox_Sample_22_FD_207093 | JGI IMG/M metagenome (GOLD analysis project Ga0335073, IMG submission 207093) | Soil microbial communities from Loxahatchee National Wildlife Refuge, Florida, United States - Lox_Sample_2.2 | ecosystem: Environmental > Terrestrial > Soil > Wetlands | place: USA... | reverse complement strand
ACCGACGAGCAGAAGCGGCGCGTGATCGCGCGCGCGGGCCCGCGCGTAACCGCGGTCGCCCAGGACGCGCGCAGCCAGGCCCGCAACCGCGAACTCGCGCTCGAGCGGCTGCGCCGGCGCCTGACCCAGGCGCTCGCCACGCCCCGCCACCGGCAGCCGACCCGTCCTACGGCGGCCTCGGTGCACCGCCGGCTCGCCAGCAAGCGACGCCAGGCCGCGCACAAGCGCGATCGCCAGCGACCCTCAACCGACGACTAATAGTAGTAGCGGGCGTAAACGGCGGCACCGAGGTGGGTATGCGTCCCTGGCTCATTCCGCGGCACCGCGAGCATGCATAAAGCGACAATCGCGGACCCTCGGCCCGACCGCGACGTACCACGCACGCCCCACATGCTTCCTACGTCAAGGTCAACGACGACCGCGTGAAATGTCGTGATGTGCAGGTCCCCGGGGAGGTCGACCCGTTCCGAATCCACCACACCGCCTCCAGGTGGCCGCCGTTGAACCCGATCGCTCCCTCGCCCACCGTGGAATCAAACTAGCCTGAGCTACATGATGCGATGGCTCGTCGACGGCATGAACGTGATCGGTACCCGGCCCGACGGCTGGTGGAAGGACCGCGACGAGGCGATGATGAGGCTCGTCGACAGGCTCGAGCGGTGGGCAGCAGTCAGCGGTGAGGACGTGACGGTCGTGTTTGAGCGGCCCCCGCGGCCGCCGATTCGGTCGACCGTGATCGAGGTCGCCCACGCCCCCAAGCCCCGCCCGAACTCGGCCGACGACGAGATCGTCCGCCGCCTGCGCGCGGACCCCGATCCGGCCGCCGTGCGGGTGGTGACCTCCGACCGCTGGCTTGCCGATCGCGCCTGGGCCGCCGGCGCCAGCGTCGAGGGCGCGGATTCATTCCGGACTCGTATCGAATAACGGCCGAAGAGTTGCTTGCCCGGTTGCTGGGCCTTGCCACAATCAACTGATGGCCGATCAACCACGGCGACCCCAGAGCAGCCCCAGGCTGCGGCCGCCGGGCAATTCGAACCAGCAACCGCAACCCGGCTGGCGGGTGACGCCCGCGCCGGATGGTCGCGGGCGGCCGGTCAAGCCGCCGTCGGGGCCGAACATCCGGTGGCTGGCGGTGATCCTGGTGGTCGGGCTGATCGCGCTGAACTTCTGGATCTCCTCGGAGGCGCTCAGCCCGAGCCCGCGCGTCCGGATCCCGTACAGCCCGACGTTCCTGACACAGGCCGATGACAACAACATCCAGTCGATCTCCTCGACCGGTGCAGCGATCGACGGCACGTTCAAGAAGGCGATCAAGTACCCGTCCGACGGCGACAGCTACACGTACTTCTCCACTCAGATCCCGTCGTTCGCGAGCAACGAGCAGCTGTTCTCGACGCTCCAGAAGAACAACGTCGAGATCAACGCCCAGCCGACGAACACTGGCCCCTCGTTCCTGACCAGCCTCATCTTCGGCTTCGGCCCGACGCTCCTGTTCCTACTGCTGCTCGTATGGGTCTTCCGCCGAGCTGCGTCGGCCGGCGGCGGCGCCGGCGGCCTGATGTCGTTCGGCCGGTCGCGAGCGCGCCGCGTCGAGGCGCAGGACCAGCGCGTCACGTTCAACGACGTCGCGGGCATCGACGAGGCTAAGGCCGAGCTGACCGAGATCGTCGACTTCCTGAAGAACCCCGACAAGTATTTGAAGCTCGGCGGCCGGATCCCGCGCGGCGTGCTGCTCAGCGGCCAGCCCGGTACCGGCAAGACGCTGCTGGCGCGAGCGGTCGCGGGCGAGGCCGGCGTGCCGTTCTTCCAGATGTCCGCGTCGGAGTTCGTCGAGATGATCGTCGGCGTCGGCGCGTCTCGCGTACGCGACCTGTTCGCCCAGGCCAAGCAGGCGGCGCCCGCGATCATCTTCATCGATGAGCTCGACGCGATCGGCCGATCGCGCGCCTCGGGCGGGCCGAACATCTCCGGCGGTCACGACGAGCGCGAGCAGACGCTTAATCAAATTCTCACGGAGATGGACGGGTTCGACCCGCGTCTCGGCGTGATCGTGCTCGGCGCGACCAACCGGCCCGAGATCCTCGACCCGGCCCTCTTGCGCCCGGGGCGGTTCGACCGCCGCGTCGTCGTTTCCCCGCCGGATCGCACCGGCCGCGAGGCGATCCTGCGCGTCCACACGCGCGGCGTCCCGCTCGCCGCCGACGTCGACCTCGGCCTCCTGGCCTCCACCACCCCCGGGATGGTCGGCGCGGACCTCGAGAACCTCGTGAACGAGGCGGCGCTGCTCGCAGCGCGGCGCGATCACGAGAAGGTCAATCGCGAGGACCTCACCGACGCGCTCGAGCGGATCGTGCTCGGCGCCGAGCGCAAGGTGATGATCTCCGAGGAGGACCGCCGGCGGACCGCGTACCACGAGGCCGGCCACGCGATCGTCGGGATGCTCACCCCTGGCGCCGACCCGGTCCGCAAGGTGTCGATCATCCCCCGCGGACAGGCGCTCGGCGTCACGTTCTCGGCGCCCGACGCCGACCGGTTCAACTTCGAGCAGCAGCATCTGCTCGCCCAGATCAAGGTCGCGCTCGGCGGGCGCGTGGCCGAGGAGCTCGTGTTCAGCGATATCACGACCGGCGCCGAGTCCGACATCCAGCAGCTGACCCGGATCGCCCGCCACATGGTCGGGCGGTGGGGAATGAGCCGCGCGATCGGCCCGATCGCGGTGATCCCGGCGGACGGAATGGGACCGCTCCTGCCGGGCGTCGCCGAGACCTCAGAGTCGACTCAGCGGCTCGTCGACGAGGAGGTCAGGAGGATCGTCGAGTCAGCCCACGCCGAGGTGAGCGCGCTCCTCCGCGAGCATCGCGGGAACCTCGATTCGCTCGTCGCCGGCCTGCTCGAACACGAGACGCTCGACGAGGCCGACGCCTACATGGCCGCCGGGCTGCCGCGCAACGCGCTGGCCGAGCCCGAGCCGCACGTGACGCTCGACGCGCTGCATTCGGACGCCGCTCCCGAGCGGCCGCTCCGCTGATCAGAGTCGGTGGTCCTCAGTCGCCGAGGCGCGTCAAGCGCGCGAGCGCCTCGTGGCACTCGACGACCCGGCGCTTGACCGGATCATCATCGGGCCGGTCGTGGACCAGGTCCCAGGTGCGGTCGGCGATCTCGCGAGCGGACTCGGCGGTGGCGCTCTGCCAAAGGCGATCGACGAGCGTGATCTCGAAGCTCTGAATCTGGTCGGCCGGATCGCCGGGAGGCATTCTCGGCAGAGGCTCCGCGATCGTCTCCTTCCACATCGAAGTCGCGACCAGGAGCCGATTGCGCAGCGTGATCTGATCGATCGGCGGCATCAGCGCCAGCCTAACGGATCCGCCACTCCGTCCCGGCGCTCCGCCATCAGCGCAGAGCCGGCAGTTCCTGCTTGGCGCTGACCGCGGCGGCGAACAGGTCTCCCTGTTCTCGCGCGCGCGTGAGCAGCTCGTCGGCTTCGAACGTCAGCTCGCGTTCGTCGCCGCGCTCGTAGCAGAGCGCGACCTCGTCCCAGGTCACCGGCGTCGAGGCGGTCGGGCGCTCGCGCGCGCGTAGCGAATAAACGGTGACGGTCGTCTTGTGCGCGTCGTTCTGACTCCAGTCGACGAGCACCTTTCCGGGGCGCAGTCGCTTTGTCATCCGGGAAACGACCAGCTCGGGCATGCGCTGCTCGAGCAGCTCGGCGACGCGCCGCGCGAACGGCTTCGTCGCGCGGTAGTCGATCGGCGTGTTCAGCGGCACGTACACCTGCAGCCCCTTTGAGCCGGACGTCTTGGCGACACTCTCGAGCCGCAGCTGATCGAACAGACCGCGCAGCACGAGCGCGACCTCGCAGCACTCGGCCAACCCGGCGGGTGCGCCAGGGTCGAGGTCGAACACCATCATTGTCGGCTGCGCCGGGTCCTCCGCCAGTGACAGCGAGGTGTGCAACTCGACATCGGCGAGGTTGGCCAGCCAGATCAGCGTCGCCCGGTCCTGCGCCAGCGTGTAGTTGACATCGCCGATGCGGACGGTCTGTACCCATTCAGGACGGTGCGAGGGCGACTGCTTCTCGTAGAAGTAGGGCGCGTCGACGCCGTTGGGATATCGCTTGAGCGTGAGCGGCCGGTCGTGCAGGTGCGGCAGGACGACCGGTGCCACCCGCGCGTAGTACGCGATCAGGTCGCCCTTGGTGAAGCCGGTCTCGGGATAGAGCACCTTGTCCCAGTTGGTGATCTTGAGCCGGCGCCCTTCGGTGACGACGGCGAGCGCGCCTTCGGGCAGGCGCTCGACCTCGTCGAACAGGGCCTCCGGCGAATCCTCGGGCGAATCCGGGTCGCCCGTCGACGCGGCCTCCTCGTCACGGCTACGTGCCGCGGGCTCGAGCACGACCTCGGCCGCCGGCTTGTCTTCGCGCAGACCCTTGAAAGACGGCGCGCGCATCACCCGCTCGGTCGTCCACTCGCGGAACTCGACCTCCGCGACCAGACGCGGCTCGACGAACACGGCCTCGCGCGGGAGCTTCGGTGCGATGTCAAACGGGCTAGCGTCGCGTTTGAGCGGCGTGAGGCGCTTGCGGAGTTCATCGAGCCTCTTCTCGGTGAAGCCGGTCCCGACGCGCCCGGCGTAGCGGAACTTGCCGTCCTCGTAGAAGCCCATCAGCAGCGCCCCGATCCTCGCGGTGCGCCGGCCCTCGCCGGGAATCCAGCCGGCGATCACGAGCTCCTGCCGCAGCGTGTTCTTGATCTTCAACCACGCGCCGCTCCGCCGGCCGGGCTCATAGCGCGTGTCGAGCCGCTTGGCCACGATCCCCTCGAGCCCCTGCTTCGCGGTCGCCTCGAGCAGCTGCGTGCCGCTTCCCGGATGTGTGGCCGGAACCCGCCACGCAGGCCCTGACAGCTCGAGCGACTCGAGCCGCGCCCGGCGTTCGGAGTAGTGAAGGTCCATCAGCGAGCGGCCGTCGAGATACAGCAGGTCGAAGATCGCGTAGACGATCGGAGTGGTGCGCATCAGGCGCCGGACCGCAGCCGCGGCGGTGACGTTCATCCGGCTCTGGAGCCGCTCGAAGCTCGGCCCGCCGTTGTCGTCGAACGCGACGATCTCTCCGTCGAGCACCGCCTCGTGCATCCCCATCGCGCCCACCAGCCCGCGTACCTCCGGGTAGGTGTTCGTGATGTCGTTGAGGTTCCGGCTCTCGAGGCGGAGACGGCCCGGCTGCACGTAGGCGATCGCGCGCACTCCGTCCCACTTCACCTCGAACGACCATCGGCGCTGGTTGGGCGGGAGGTCCGTCGCCGGCCTGGCCATCATGGGCACGATCCGCTCGGGCATCGGCTCGCGGTCCGGATCCGCGGGCGGATCCATCCGGTGGATCATCCAGTCGTCTTTAGCTGAGTCGCCGGGCTTGCCGATCGGGAACAGGCCGTAGCGGCCACTCAGCCGCTCGCCGTGGAACGTGACCTCGACCTTGCGGTCCTCCCATTTGTGCACGTCGAACGTGCCCTGGTCCCAGATCGTCATCGTGCCGGCGCCGTACTGACCCTTCGGGATGTCTCCGTGGAACTCGAGGTACTCGAGCGGGTGGTCCTCGGTACGGACGGCCAGGCGGTTGTCCTTCGGATCGGCCGGGATGCCGTTCGGGACCGCCCACGAGGCGAGCACGCCGTCGTGCTCGAGCCGGAGGTCCCAGTGAAGGCGCGTGGCGTGATGCTCCTGGACCACGAACCGGCGCCCGTCCCCGGCCGCGACGGCGTCGCCCGCCGGCTCGGATGTGGTGGCGAAATCCCGCTTGTCGCGATAGTTCGCGAGCTTGCCGCTGTCCTTGGTCCGTGGCACCCCACCTGATGATCGCTCAAACGGCCCGTTTCGCGAATCGTCAGAAAGAACCTCGGCTTACGCGGAGTCCTCTCGCTGCAAACCAACCTCGGCTTCGGAACGTTCCACGTCTGGGGCGTGCTCGCACTGCTGGCCGCGTTTGCGCTGGTCGTCGACCTCGCGCTCGAACGGCTCGGCAGCGTCGAGGTGCCGGCGATCAACGGCAGCCGCGCCACGACGAGGCTGGTGCTGGCTTGCGTCGCCGCCGGGTTCGTCGCGCTGAAGTTCCTGTTCCACATCGACTTCAGCCTGTTCGGATTCGGATTCTGGGCGGCGGTCGTGCTCGCCGCCACGCTCGTGGTTACCGCTGCCCGCGCCCGTGAGAGCGAGCGAGTGGCGACCACGCTCGCCTGACTCACCGAAGCTCGGGGGACGCGCCAGGCCCGAGTCTTCACAAACGTTTACGTCAAAGCGGCACAATTGCCCGCATGGCGCGCGTACTCGTGGTGGATGACGAGCCTGCCGTTCGGCGAGCGCTCGAGCGCGCCCTAAGGCTCGATCGCTACGACGTCGAGCTGGCCGGTGACGGCGAGGAGGCGCTTGACGCGCTCGCGAAGGCGCCGCCCGACGCGGTGATCCTCGCCATCGGGATGCCCAAGCTCGACGGCCTCGAGGTCTGCCGCCGTATGCGCCAGGCGGGCGATCGGACCCCGATCCTGATGCTGACCGCTCGCGACGCGATCGACGACCGCGTCGAGGGCCTGGACGTCGGCGCCGACGACTACCTGGTCAAGCCGTTCGCGCTCCGGGAGCTCCAGGCCCGGCTGCGAGCGCTCCTGCGCCGCTCGGGCGAGGGCGCCGACGGCGAGATCCTCAGATACGCCGACCTCGTCCTTGACCCGGTCGCCCACGAGGTGCGTCGCGGCGATCGCGTGGTCGAGCTATCGAAGACCGAGTTCCTACTGCTCGAGCTGTTCATGCGCCACCCTCGACAGGTGCTAACGCGCTCCACGATCTTCGAGAACGTGTGGGGATATGACTTCGGGCCGACCTCGAACGCGCTGGGGGTGTACATGGGCTACCTGCGTCGCAAGACCGAGGCGGGTGACGAAGCCCGCCTCCTGCACACCGTGAGAGGCGTCGGCTACGTGCTGCGCGACTGACGGAGGCTGAGGGTGCCACTCCGCCGCAGACTTGCCATCGCGTGCGCCTCAGCCGTCGCGCTGGCGATCCTGCTGGCGGCGATCGTCGTGTATGTGGTGGTCCGGTCCCAGCTGCTCGGGCAGGTCGACAGCGAGCTTAGGACCCAGGCGGGGCTCGTCGCGCAGACGCAGCTGCGATGCAACGGCAACTCAGGCGGGACCCTGCCGGCCAGCGTCGGCGGCGGCGCCCCAATCTGGCAGGTGGTGACCACCAACGGCGTCTCTTGCAGCGACGGCAACGTCACGCTGCCGATCGACGCCGGTGCCGCGTCCTTCGCCAACGGCACCGGCGGTTCTCCCCCCTACCTCCAGAATGTGAACGTCGGCGGCACCGTGCTGCGCGTGTTCACCGTCCCTGTCACGGCCACGAATGGGTTCGGCACCATACCGGCGGCGTTGCAGCTCGCCCGGCCGCTCGCTCCGGTCGAAAACGTGCTGTCCGAGCTGCGCGTCGTGCTGTTCCTGCTGTGCGTGGGCGGGATCGCGCTCGCCGCGTGCCTCGGGCGGCTGGCGGCCAGCCGCGTGCTGGCGCCGCTCGCCGAGGTCGCCCAGACCGCGGAGCACATCACCGACACCGAGGACCTGACCAGCCGAATCCAGTACCACGCCGACGATGAGGTGGGCCAGCTCGCCACCCGCTTCAACGCGATGATCGAGCGATTGCAGGGGTCCAGAAGTGCGCTCGACGAGTCGGTGCGCGCTCAGCGACAGCTCGTTGCCGACGCCTCGCACGAGCTGCGCACCCCGATCACGAGCCTGCGCACGAATATCGAGGTGCTGATGACCGGCGCTGCGCTGTCGGAGGATGACCGCCAGCGGCTCCTCGCCGACGTACTCGAGCAGAGCGAAGAGCTGAGTGCGTTGATCGGCGACGTGATCGAGCTTGCCCGCGGCGATCTCCCGATCACCTCGGCCGAGGATGTCCGGCTCGATCGAGTCGTCGCAGACTGCATCACACGCGCGCGCCGCGACTTCCCCGACGTCCGGTTCGAGAGCTCGTTCGAGCCCGTCGTCGTCGACGGAGTTCCGGAGCGTCTCGCGCGCGCGATCAAGAACCTCCTCGACAACGCGGCCCATCATTCCGCGGCCGGCGGGCTCGTCGAAGTGATCGTCGACGAGCGAGGGGTGCAGGTGCGCGACCACGGGACCGGCATTGACGCAGCCGACCTGCCGTACGTGTTCGACCGCTTCTTCCGCGGCGCCAACTCGCGACACCGGCAGGGCAGCGGACTAGGGCTTGCAATCGTCCGCCAGACGGCCGCGCAGCATGGCGGATCCGTCGAGGCGGCCAACGCTCCCGACGGGGGCGCCGTGTTCAGCCTGCGCCTGCCGACCGTGACCGATCATCCGCTCGATCGCGCTGACGACGAATACCCGGTCGGCGACCATCCGCTGCCGCTCAGGTAGCGGTCTTCGCAGGCTTCGCGATCCGCGCCTGGCGCGCGATCAGGAAGCGCTTGCGCAGGAACCACGCACACGCCGCCCATACCGCGGCGACGGGAACTAGCAGCAGCGCGCGAACCGCGGGCGGCCCCACGGTCAGCGCGATCACGAACTCCACGGCCACGGCGGGGATCGCGGCCAGCAGGACCGTGTGCGAGCGGTACCCCGAGAAGTGCTCGCGCGAGGTCACCTCGAGTACGCCGAGCAGACAGATGACCACCCCGCCGATGAGCGCGGGCCCGCCGTGGTGGATCACGCCGACCACCAACGCCACCAGGCCGACGAAGATCGCGATCTCCGCGACGGGAAGCCCCCCGAATGGGCTCGGCGGTCGCTCGCCGTAGGCGCCGAGCGGGCCGGCGCGCCGACGTGCGGGCCGCGACTGCTGCGGTGCGGCTGCCCGACGCGCCGATGTGCGCGCTGGACGCTCGTCGTCGCGGCGCGCTGAAGGGGTCGCGGCCGGCGTCGCACGTGCCGCTCCAGGGTTCCGCCGCTTGCGCGAGCGCCGTCTCGACTTCTGGGAAGCCACTCCGGCGCGAGGATAAAGCCTGCGCCGACCGCGCGAGCCTACTGCGCGGGCGCGACCTCGGACGGCGTTGACGCGTCCGCGAACTCGCGGAACAGCCCCGTCACCACGAACACCGTCTGCTCGGCGATATCGACCGTGTTGTCGCCGACCCGCTCGAGGCAGCGTGCCACGAGGATCATGAACATCGCCCACTCGCGAAGGTCGAGGTTGTCGCCGATCTCGACCGCGCGCCTGAAGATCTCGCGGTTGAGCCGGTTGATCTCGGTGTCCTGACGCACGAGGTCCTGGGCAAGCTCGACGTTGCGGCCGGCGAACGCCTGCTTGGCCTGTGAGACCTGCGAGCGAGCCAGGCGGCCCATGCGCTCGATCGCGTCGAGGATGTCCTTGTCCTTGGGCGTCTCGTAGCCGGACAGCGGGACGAGCTTGGCGATGTTCACGCACTGGTCGCCCATCCGCTCGACGCACCGGATCACGTGCAGCAGCGCCGCGACGATCCGCAGGTCGCCCGCCACCGGGGCCTGGCGCGCGAGCAGCGACAGGATCCCCTGGTGTACCTCGAGGTACCGGCCGTCGATCCGATCATCATCGGCGACGACCATGCCGGCGAGCTCGACGTCCTGGTAGGAGAGTGACTCGAGCGAGCGGTCGAGCTGCTGGATCACAAGATCGAGCCCGTTGAGTGCCTGCCGCTCGAGCTCCTTGAGGTCTTCATGAAACTGATGCCTGGTTTCTTGCATGCGCGACCCCCTACCCGAACTTTCCGGTGACGTAGCGCTCCGTGCGTTCGTCGGTTGGGTTCGTGAAGATCTTATTCGTCTCGTCGTGCTCGATCACCTCGCCTTCGAGCATGAACACGGTCGTGTTGGCGATCCGCGCCGCCTGCTGCATGTTGTGAGTGACGATCACGATCGTGTAGCGCTCCTTCAGCTCGTCGATCAGCTCCTCGATCTTCAGTGTCGAGATCGGGTCGAGCGCGGACGCGGGCTCGTCCATCAGGATCACCTCCGGCTCAACCGCCACGGTGCGTGCGATGCACAGACGCTGCTGCTGCCCGCCGGACAGCCCGATCCCCGGCGAGCTCAGGCGGTCCTTGACCTCGTCCCACAGGCCAACCGACTGCAGCGAGTGGTGAACCAGCTCCTTCAGATCCTTGCTCTTCGTCCCGGTCAGCCGGAGCCCCGCGGCGACGTTGTCGAAGATCGACATCGTGGGGAACGGATTCGGCCTTTGAAAGACCATCCCAATCACGCGGCGAACCGCGGTGACGTCAACCTCAGGGCTGTAGACGTCGAGATCGTCCAGCAACACCTTGCCTTCGGCCCGCGCACCCGGAATCTCCTCGTGCATCCGATTGATGCACCGCACCACCGTCGATTTTCCCGAGCCCGAAGGCCCGATCAGCGCGGTCACCTCGTTGGGCGGGAAGTCGATCGAGACATCCTTGATCGAGTGCTGCTCGCCGTAGTACGCGTTCAGGTTCTCGAGCGTGACGCCATGACCGGTCCTCTCCCTGGCAGGAGCCGGCTTCGCGACGTCGTGCGCGGGCTGTCCGAACTCCTGCGACGGGACGCCGGCGGCAGACGTATCAGCTTGCTTATCAGCTTGGTCCTGGCCTGTCGTTTCGGGCGGGGTCATACGCGCCTCCTTGATGCGATCAGTCGGGCGAAGAGATTCAGGATCAGGACGATAACCACCAGCGTCAGCGCCGTGCCCCAGGCGATGTTCTGGATCGCCGCTCGCGGGTTCGTGATGTCAGTGAAGATCAGAAACGGCATCGTGTTCATCTGCGCGTTCAGGTTGTAGGTCAGCGCAAATGCGGTCGACACCGTGAAGAGCAGCGGGGCGGTCTCGCCCATTCCTCGAGCGATGGCGAGCAGCGACCCGGTGACCAGGCCAGACGCCGAGGTCGGCAGCACGACCTGGAATATCACCCGCCACCGCGGGGCTCCGAGCGCGAGCGCCGCCTCGCGCAGGCTGTTCGGCACGAGCAGCAGCACGACCTCTGCCGATCGGATCACGATCGGGAGCATCAGTAGCGCCAGGGCCACCGAACCTTTCCAGGCCGCGAACCCGCTTCCGCCGACCTTCCCGACCACGAGCACGATGTAGATGAACAGCCCCATCATGATTGACGGCACGCCTGTCATCACGTCGACGAAGTACCGCACGACGTTCGCGAACCACCCGTCCTTCCCGTACTCGGTCAGGTACAGAGCAACGCCGATCCCGATCGGGATCGAGATCAGGGTCGCGAGCACGACGATGATCAGCGAGCCGATGATCGCGCTGCGGATCCCCCCGGGGCTACCGAAGAAGCTGCCGGTGGGATCGGTCGTGAAAAATCCGCTTTGGGTCCACGCGCTAAGGCCCTTGTGGAGCAGGTAATAGATGATCAGGATCAGTGGGATCAGCGCGATGATCGTTCCCGCAACGAGCGATCCGCGCATGATCTTGTCGGTGCGCCGACGCCGGGCCGAAATCGGTGGAAGGCTCGTAAGCCGGGTGGTGGTGGCGCTCATTTGTCGCTCGCCGCCGACATTGACATTCCGACAGCGCCGCCCGTGCCTCTCGTGCCGTGGGAGCCGCGAGAGATGAACCAGCGCGCGATGATGTTCACGATC
>Ga0335073_10013121_pt1 | contig 11612 bp, 11 predicted proteins | sample Lox_Sample_22_FD_207093 | JGI IMG/M metagenome (GOLD analysis project Ga0335073, IMG submission 207093) | Soil microbial communities from Loxahatchee National Wildlife Refuge, Florida, United States - Lox_Sample_2.2 | ecosystem: Environmental > Terrestrial > Soil > Wetlands | place: USA... | reverse complement strand
CTCTGCTCGACCGGGCCGCCGATCTGGAGCCTGGCGAACTGCAGACGCTTGACGCCATTCACCTGGCATCTGCTCTCGAGATCGGCCAGGACCTGGGTGTGATGATCGCCTACGACGTCAGGCTCAAGGCCGCCGCGCAAGCTTATGGCCTGACGGTCGAGTCGCCCAGCTAGCCGCGGCTGCCCTCGGTTCCGGGCAACAGGCGGCCGGGTTATAAGAACTCTATGACGCCGTCCGTGCCGTCCGCGCTGACAGTTTGCCCAGCAGCCCAAGCGCGCGGACGTGGTCCGTTACTCCGGGGCGGCGACCTACTCAGCGCTGCTGCCTGACCGGCGGTTAGCTGTGGGATTTGGGCTTCGTGCTGAACAGCTCCGCATTGGCGGCCCGGGTAGCCAGGGCGGTGACCGGCCGCAGCGGTTGCCCCGGTCTCACGTAGCGCCGCCGCCAGGGCGGGAACGGACGAGGGGGTAGCGGAGGCTGGTCCCGTCGGCCGCCCAGGTGGCCAGGGCGTTCACCGCGTCGCGCTGTCCGGCGGCGCGACCGCGCCGGAGGCATGATTCATGAATATCGCCTGATGGCATAGGTTTTCGGCACCTACACGCCGATCTTCGGCTTTCGATCGCGGATCACTACTCCTCCTGGCATTCAACCTCTACGCGGCTCGTGATGCCTTTGGTCACGGTGACTGGTCCTGCGGCCTGGCAGTCTGCGGTGCCTCCTTCGTACTGCGGGCTCCGCCCTGTGGCGGTGTACGTGCCCGCGGCTGCGGTTACCGAGAACCGGCCGCTGGCACCTACGGCAATGGAGAACTTGTCCCCGTTCGACTCATGGAGGGTGATTTGTCCTTTCAGGGCTCGCGGGCCTGTGCCGGGAGGTCCGCCTACAGCCTGGAGCGTGCCGGTCAGGGTCCCCGTCGGACCTGAGGGGCCTGTGGGCGATGAACAGCTGGCTAGCGTCATCCCGGCAGCCATGACTGCGAGCAAGATCAGCGAGACTCGACGCACGGTATCCCTTCGTTCCCATGTGCTTGCACATACTCTGGTACAGGCCGCTGGTGCAGCCTGTTGGTCAGTCGTTCCGGGCGACTTCGGGCCCGGTGATGCGGGCCAGCAGCGGGAAGGTGGCCGCGATGATGCCGAGGGAGACCACGATCCCGCCCACGGTCAGCAGGTAGTACGCCAAGCCGGGGGCCACCATCGGGTGGTTCTGCGCCTCGGAGGCGAACATGGCGGCGCCGGCGAACCCGGTGCCGATCGCGACGGCGGCGACGGACAGCAGCGGCACGGCGCCCTCCAGCGCGACGACGCGGCGCAGCGTGGCGAGCCTGGCGCCGGTCAGGCGCAGCAGGCTGAACGGCCGCTTGCGGTCCGCGAGCCCGCCTGCGATGCCCGCGGCGAGCGTGCAGCCGGCGATCGGCAGGCTGACCAGGATCACCACGTTCGCGAGCTGCTGGTAGTCGTTGTTCTTGGAATTCTCCGTCGCGATGATGTCGCCGATGGTGAACGGCGTGCCGGCGCCAGGGTAGGCGTGCGCCCTCTCAAGCAGTGTCCTTGCCTGCTCGACCGCCGGCGTGGTGCCGTCCGTCCCGACGTTGATGCCGTCCACCCCGAGGGTGGCAAGCCGCGAGGCGGAGACGTTCACGGCTGGCCAGGTGATCCCCGTGGTGTTCACGCCGAACAGGGGGCCGCCGATGCTGAACCCGCCCTCCGGGAACGCCGCCGCTGCCGCCCCGGCCGGGCAGCGGCCAAGGGCGGGAACGGCCGCGAGCTGCGCACACGAGACCACGCCGGCCGGAACCGGGCCTTGCGTGGCGAGCGGGCCGGTGCCGAGCAGCGACCCGGGGACGGTCAGCCGCGGGTCCGCGCGGACCACGACCACCCCCTGGACGCCGTGAATCCCCTGCAACCGTGCCACGAGCGGCGCGATGGACGCAGCTCGTCCGGGGCTCCCCTGGGACCCGGAACCAGCCTGCGGCTGGGCAGCCAGCTGGTCCGTCACTACGTTCGCTTCCGCTGCGGTGCCCCACCGGGTGAGGTTCTTGGCGTCCTGCGTGGTGATGGCGACCACGGCCACGGTGGTGATGAACAGGGCGAGCACCAGGCCGCTGACGGCGCGGAAGGCGGCACCCGGGTTGTCGGCGAGGCGGCGGGCGGCCATCAGCGTGCCGGGGCGGCTGGTCCACCGGGCCATGCCCCGGGCGGCGGCCATGGTGAGCCACGGACCCGCGATGAACACGCCGATCAGGATGAGCGCGAAGCTGGACGCGAACGCCTGGATCTGCCCGCTTACAGAGGCCGGGTGGCCGTGCACGGTCCAGAAGCCGAGCTCAGCCAGGCCGGCCAGCAGTGGCACCGTGCGCCAGGCCCGCGGCGGCTTCGGCGTGGCCCGGCGGGCGACGCCGAGCGGGGAGATCTGCACCCGGCGCAGCGCCAGCCGGGCGGCCACGGCGGCGAAGACGGGCACGCCGACCGCGACTGCGAGGATGTCCGGCAGGCTGAGCGACAGTTCGGCCGGGAAGAACGGCTGACCGATCAGCGGGATACGCGCGACCGGGATCCGGAGCAGGAAGAAGACCCCGAAGCCGACCGCAACCCCGCCGATCCCGGCCACGGCCGACTCGGTGGCGGCGATCAGGGAGACCTGCCTGCGGGTCGCGCCGGCCAGGCGCATCGCGGCGAACCGTTCCTCCCGGCGGGCGGCCGACAGCCGGGTCGCGGTGGCGATGAAGATCAGCACCGGGGCAAGGATGGCCAGCGCCACAACCGACAGGATGACGTCAATGGCGCTCTTCCCGCCGGGCGCGTTGGGCGGGGTATAGTCCAGCCCCTTGGGGTTCAGCACGTCGCCGCCCCCAGGGACCTTCGCGGGGATCGACGTCACCTGCACGGTGTTCGGAGTTTGCGCGAGCTGCGCGGGGGTGCGCCCGACGATGATGACCAGCGAGTCCGGCGACGGCAGCGCGGCGTCGCCGATCGTGCCGGCCAGGTGGCCGGGGTAGCGGTCGGACAGCTGGTCCGCCGGGGTGCCGCGCAGCAGCGCGGCGAGTGCGGGCGAGGCGTAGTACTGGCCAGGTCCCGGATCGCGGGGGATACCCGGCGGCACCGGGGACGAGGCGCCGGTGGCGGCTACGTCGAGGCGGTTGATCTGCCGGCCGTCGAAGACGTCGCCGCTGGGATGCCACCACAGCGGGGCGACGCCCGCGTTCGCCGGGCCCGCGGGCACGGCTGCGGTGCCGGTCAAGAACCAGGCGTGGCGGTTGTTCCAGGTGACGGCGGCGTTAGTGGCGGCCACGGCGGTCAGCAGCAGGCCGACGCCGAGCCCGACCGCGATGGCCAGCACGACCAGCCGGGTGATCGCCTCGCGGCCGCCGCTGACCACCAGCCGCAGCCCGAGCCCGATCACGGCCGGGTCCCGGTGAGCGTGGCGACCGTGCCGTCGCGGACGACGACCTCGCGGTCGGCGTAGGCGGCGACCCGGGCGTCGTGGGTGACCAGGACCACGGTGGTGCCGTGCTCGCGGGCGGCGGCGACCAGCAGGTCCATCACCAGCTCGCCGGATACCGAGTCCAGCGCCCCGGTCGGCTCGTCGGCGAACAGCACCTCCGGCCCGTTAACCAGGCCGCGGGCCAGCGCGACCCGCTGCGCCTGCCCGCCCGACAGTTCCCCGGACCTGCGGCCCTCAAGGCCGTCCAGGCCGAGCACGGGGAACCACTTCCTGGCCGCCGATATCGCCGGGCCGCGGCGGGTGCCGGACAGCAGCAGCGGCAGGGCGACGTTCTCCTCGGCGGTCAGCTCGGGGACCAACTGACCGAACTGGAACACGAACCCGAACCGGTCCCGGCGCAGCGCGCTGCGCCGGTTGTCGCTGAGGGCGTCAAGCCGCTGCCCGCCGGACCACACTTCGCCTGCCTCGGGGACCAGGATGCCGGCCAGGCAGTGCAGCAGGGTGGACTTGCCCGATCCGCTCGGCCCCATGACCGCGACGATCTCGCCCTGCGGGACGCCCAGGGAGGCGCCGCGCAACGCCGGGGTGGAGCCGAACGACAGGTGAAGGTCCCGTGCCTCGATGATCATGCCGGTCTTGGGTCCCGCGGCGACGGGCAGGTTGGCGGTCATGGTTGCACCGCCCGGGCGAGCATGTCCAGCCGGGCGGCTGTGTGGTCGATCCATCGGGGGTCTGCCTCCAGTCAGTAGAGGGCGTGGTCGGCGAGCAGGACGCCGAACGGATCGGAGTCCCGCTTGAACTCGGTGAGCTCGCGCATCCGCTGCAGGTGCGCCGCCCGCTGGACATCCAGGTAACCGTCGGCCTTCCGGCCGAGCATCAGGGCGAGCACCACCTTGGCGAACAGCTCGTCCTGCAGGTGCGGTTCCGGCGGGGCCGGCTCGGCCAGCCATCGCTCCACGTCCGCGAGGCCAGCTTCGGTGATGACGTACCGCCGGCGCTCGGGCCCGGCCCCTTGCTCGATGGGCCCGGCGATCGCCTTCCCGTCCCGGGCCAGCCGGGACAGGGTCGCGTACACCTGGCTGCAGCGCAGCGCCTTGCCCTGGCCGAAGTAGGCGTCGTAGTCCCGTTTCAGGTCATATCCGTGGCTCGGCCCCCGCTCAAGCAGGCCGAGCAGCGTCATCGGAACACTCATAACTCAGAGAATACTACAAGAGTATTCTCTTAGGTAGTAGTTCAGGTGCGGGGGCCGGAGCTGGTTCCCGAGGTGCAATCCGGCCGCGCTGAGGGATGCCCGCGATTTCACCCGCCCGGAGTCAGGGACGTGCGGACATGTGGCGGACAGGCAAGATCATTTAGAAGGGCAACCGGCCAGACGGCCCGTGACCGGGGAATTATCCCGTCTCGCGGGCCGTCGTGCATTGTGTCAATCCTCGGTCATCGTTGGTCAGGAGACGCCACCGCACCACGATGGTTACGGACACATAGCGGATGGATTCCGGGCTCGAGGAGCGGTTCACCGAACCGCTTGCTTCCACGGTTGCGATGGTCCCCAGTGATCGCTGGGCATGGCTACCTGCGGATGGCCTCTCGGATCGGCCGGCAGGTGCGGCACTGTCATGGTGGCCGGGCATTGGCATAACTGCGGCCGGAGCCACGTCAGCCGACGGTCCTCATGACGCGAAAGCTCGTCGCATCGGCGTATGAATGCGGCCGCTGGTCGTGCCTGCGGGCCCACTGCCAGGACGCCGTCTCCTGTTCGGCGGTGACGGTGTGCAGGGCCAGGCGATCGGCCTTGACGAGGGCGTCGATCCGGTCGCGGAAGGCCACTGCGGTGCGATGGCTGTCCTTGCGCCGGCTCACCCCGGTGCATGCTCGTGTCAACCCGTTCGGGGGCTGCGGGGATTGTAGGGGTGATGGATAGCAGCGGGCTCGGTGAGCCGGGCGACTTCGACTCGTTCTTCCGGGGCGCTTTCCCGAAGGCCGTCACGGTGGCCCAGCGGGTCACCGGTGACTGGGCCAGCGCGGAGGACGCGGCGGTGGAGGCGCTGGCCAAGGCGCATTTCCGGTGGCGGAGGATCGGCGGCCAGCCCTGGCGCGATGCCTGGGTGTACAAGGTGACGGTCAACGAGGCCATCCGCAGGCTGCCGCGTCCGCGCGCGGTCCAGCCGATGCCAGCAGCGGGTGACCTGGCGGATCAGGTGGCGCTGCGGCAGGCCCTGACCGCGGCGTTGCGGCAGCTTCCGCGGCGGCAGTGCGAGGTGATCGTGCTGCGCTACCTGCTGGACTTCTCCGAAGCCGAGGTCGCGGCGGCCCTGGGCGTCAGCCAGGGGACGGTCAAGACCCATCTGCACCGCGGGATCGCTGCCCTGCGCAAGAGCGTCGGCCCGGCCCTGAGGGGTGAGCACCTTGCTGAGATCAGCTGAATACGACGACACCCGCCTGGCCGTGCTGCTTGAGCGCGCCAAGCAGCGCAGCCGCGCGCTGAAGCACCGCCAGCGTCTCAAGCGCTGCATCAGCGGCGCGGCCGCGCTGGTTCTGGTCGCTGGCCTGGCGGGTGGGCTCGCGCTGGCGCGCGCGAACGGGAACTCGAGCCAGCAGATCCAGACGGCCGCCTTCGTGACCCGCGTCGAGCACGCCCTGGCGCCGCAGGGCCAGAGCAACATGGTGGAGTACGCCCGCGCCGTGCTTCCGCACGGCAGCCACATGCAGCTGGGCGACGGCAATTTCAGCAGCGGGCCCGGCGTCAGCTCCGGGCTGAGTGATGCGGTCACCGTCACCTGGTCGTACCAGGGCACCAGCACGACTTCCGGTTTCACCCGCACCGGGCAGCGAGTGTTCGCCGCGGAAACCACCAGCCCGCCAGGGGGCAAGGCCGGCCAAGAGGTCGCGGTGATCTACGGCGACGCGACCTGGTGGCGTGCGGCGACCCCGGCCTCGAACGGGCAGGGGCCGGCGTCTGCCAGCTGCGGGCCGGGCATAAGGATCGGCGCCGGCGGCTGGCCAGCCTTCATCCGCTACCAGCTGGGTTGCGGTGAGTTCCGGATGGCCGGACGGCAGCGGGCCGGCGGGGTTGAGGCCGTAAAGCTGATTGGAGCCAACGGCACCGTGCTGTGGGTCAATCCGGTGACCTACCTGCCGGTCCGAGTCATCTTCGGCGGGCTGGGGGCCTCCCAGATGGACTTTCGCTGGCTCTCCCCGACCGCAGCCAGCCTGGCCCAGCTGAACGTGCGGGTACCAGCCGGCTTCCGGCAGGTCCCGCCCCCAACATCAGATAGGCGATGATATGAACGCAGACACAGGTGGCAGCCGTTGCCAGGCCAGGCTGCAGCGATTGGTGGCCGTGGCCGTGGCCGTGCTCACCGGCGCAGCCGTGCTGGCGGCGGCCTGTGGTGGTGGCTCGCACACGACAGCGTCCACTGCCAGTTCCGGGCAGCTCACCGCCCCGAAGCTGGACGCCTTCGCGCGGTGCGTGCGCAGCCATGGGGTGCCGAACTTTTATTTCTCCGGCACGGGAAGCAGCCCGGGCTCCGGTGCCTCGGTGTTCGGGCATTCCATTCCGGCGGGCATCAACCCGGCCTCGTCCCAGTTCCAGGCGGCCATGGGGGCCTGCAAGCACCTGGTGGGGGCCCCGTCGGGTCCTCCGCCTGGGCCGACCGCGGCGCAGCTTCGCGGGCTGGTGAAGGCCGCCGCGTGCGTGCGCGCCCACGGGTACCCGACCTTCCCAGATCCCGCAATTCAGAACGGCGGGATCTTCTTCCCGCCGCTGACCGGTGGTATCGACCCGAACTCGCCGCGGTTCCAGGCCACGCTGCGCGCTTGCCATGAGGGTCCGGGTTCATATTCGTCCGGCTTCAGTTCCGGGTAGGCCCGGCCACGTGGTGGCGGCGTCGCGGCGACTCCGCCCGGCTCGCACGCAACCCGCGCAGCCTGACGTCCGCCTCAGGATGGTGCCCGTCCAGGAGCCGCAAACAGACCGATGAGGCGAACGAGAACACCCGGTATTGCCTGGGCCTGACGAAAGGTGGCATCACACCATGAGTGGTATTGGGACCCGTGATCAGGCGGCCGGAACGGCGCAGCCAGCCGGCGGGGATCTGGAGGGTGTCGTAGGTGCATGCCCGCCCAGGGGATTCATCAATCTCCGATCCCAGCCAGGCCGGGTCAGCATCGACATCCTCGCCAGCATCGAGACCAGCTCTCCGCAGTGCCAGGCTGCGTGGAACGCATACCGGGCTGCGGGCATCAAAGGCGGCGGTTTCCCGGTGGCTGAGCAGGGATAACGAACGGACTGGCCGGACCTGGCCGGCCGCATGAAGGGTGATGGGCGATGAGCAGTGCCGATGCACGTGAGCAGGCAGGCGAGCCCGCGGTACCCGGCGGGGCTGAGCATGCCGGGGCGGTGGTGCCGGCGCGGGGCGGGCCCGCAGCGGGCGGGGTCGCCGTGACCGGGTACCGGCGAAGGCGCCGCGGCTGGATAGCGGTGCTTGTGGTGGTCTTGGTTGCGGCGGCCGGTGTAGCCGGGGCGGATGCGGCGGGCGTGTTCCGCTCGCCCAGGCCGGCGGTGAGCAAAGGCGGGTACGGCACCGGGACGCAGGCGGTGACGCGAGGGTCGCTGACCGAGCAGACCCAGGAGAACGGGACGCTGGGGGACACCGGCTCGTACACGGTGGTGGTTCCCGCGTCGGGCTCGGGGGCGAGCACGTTTACCTGGCTGCCGTCGGCCGGGCAGACGATCCGTCAGGGCCAGGCGATCTACCAGGTCTCCGGGTCCCCGGTGGTGCTGCTGTACGGCAACGTGCCCGCCTACCGCGACTTGTCCGAAGGCATGACCGGCTCCGACGTCACCGAGCTGAACACTGACCTGGTCAAGCTCGGCTACGCGACCGCGGACGCGCTCGGCGCCCGCTCGGGCTGGGACTACTTCAGCGGCGAAACCGCGGACGCGCTGGAACTGCTGCAAGCTCACCTGGGACTCACCCAAACCGGGACCCTGCCGCTGGGGCAGGCCGTGTTCCTGCCCGGCGCGATCCAGGTCACCGCCCTGGGCACCGACGCCGTGCCCGGCGCATCGGCCGCCGCCGGGGCCACGGTGCTGACGGCCAGCTCGCTGATCCCCGTGGTCACGATCAATCTGGATGCCTCGCTGCAAACCGAGGTGAAGGTCGGCAACAAGGTCTCGCTCACCCTGCCCGACGGGTCGATCACCCCGGGAGTGATCTCCTCGATCAGCTCCGCCGCCGCCGCCTCCGCCGCCTCCTCGTCTGACAACTCGAGCAGCGAAGCGGCTGCGGCGACGATCACGGTGGTGGTATCGCTGACCAACCCGAAGGCGGCCGGGAGCCTGAACCAGGCCCCGGTGCAGGTGACGATCACCACCGGCAGCGTGAGCAACGTGCTGATCGTGCCGGTGGACGCGCTGCTGGCCCAGCCCGGCGGCTCCTACGCGGTCGAGGTGACCGGCCCGGGCGGCCATCGTCTGGTGAAGGTGACCCCGGGCCTGTTCGACGACGCCGCCGGCACGGTCCAGGTGACCGGGAACCTCACCCCTGGCCAGCACGTGGTGGTGCCGGGCATATGAGCAGCCACGCCGCGATGACCCGGCCCGCCGGGGCCCCGCACCCGGCGCCGGGCGGCGCACCCGAACTGGTGCTGGACCTGCAAACGGTGACCAAAATCTACCCGGGCAAGCCGCCAGTGCCCGCGCTGCGCGGCGTCAGCCTGCAGGTCGCGGCCGGGGAACTGGTGGCGGTGCTGGGGCCGTCGGGGTCGGGCAAGACTACGCTGCTGCACCTGGCCGGCACCCTGGACCTGCCCACCGCCGGAACCGTCCGAGTGGCGGGGCTGGACGTGAGCACGCTGGGCGACCGGCAGCTCGCCGGGCTCCGCGCGTCCAGCATCGGGTTTGTGTTCCAGCAGTTCTTCCTCGCCGAGCACCAGCTCGTCATCGACAACGTCGCCGACGGCCTGCTGTACGCAGGGGCCGGCCTGGCGCAGCGCCGCGACCAGGCCGCTGCCGCGCTGCAGCGCGTCGGCCTGGGACACAAGCTCGGCGCCAGGCCCACCCAGCTGTCCGGCGGCGAACGCCAGCGGGTCGCGGTCGCCCGCGCGATCGTGGGCGAGCCAGCGATCGTGCTGGCCGACGAGCCCACCGGCAACCTGGACCAGGCCACCGGCGCCGCCATCTTGGACCTGCTCAGCCAGCTCAACGCGGCCGGGACCACGATCGTCGTGGTCACCCACGACGAGCACGTCGCCGCGGCGATGCGCCGCCAGATCCGGATGCTCGACGGCCGCATCATCTCCGACACCGAACTCCCCGCCCCCTGGCCGCAGACAGCCACAGAGCCGATGGCGGGCTGGTCTGCCGGGGCCGCCGAGCGGGTCACCGGCCGACCCGGCCAGCCAGAGGGAGGACCCCGATGACCGCGACCATCTCGGCGGCGCGCCCCGCCAGCCGCCCTGCGCCCACCGCGGCCCGGCTGCGCCTTCCCGACCTGGCCCGGCTGGCCGTCGTCGGCCTGCACACCCGCAAACTGCGCGCCGCGCTGTCCGCGCTGGGCATCGCGATCGGCGTCGCCGCGATCGTCGCCGTCCTCGGCCTGTCATCGTCTTCGGCGGCCGGGCTCAACGCCGAGATCGCGGCGCTGGGCACCAACCTGCTGACCGTGCAGAGCGGAGCGAGCCTGGCCGGCGGCACTGCCGAGCTGCCGCTCGCCGCCCCGGCGATGATCTCCCGGCTGCCCGGCGTCTACCAGGTCCAGGCCACCGGCACCACCAGCGCCAGCGTCTACCGCTCCCCGCTGATCCCGCCGGTGAACACCAACGCGCTGACCGTCGACGCCGCCACCTTGAGCCTGCCCGCCACCGCCGGGACCAGCCTGGCCCAGGGCGCGTTCCTCAACGCCGCCACCGCCCGCGAACCGGTCTGCGTGCTCGGCGCGGCCGCCGCCCAGCTGCTGGGCATCGACAAGGTCTTCCCCGGCGAACGGGTCTGGGTCACCGGCACCGGCGCCAACGGCAACGGCGGCATGTGGCTGTATGTGGCCGGCATCCTGGCCCCCGACGTGCTGTCCCCCGACGTCGACTCCTCGGCCCTGGTCGGCTTCCCGTTCGCCCAGCAGTACCTCAGCTTCGACGGGCACCCGACCACGATCTACCTCAAGGCGGCCTACAGCCAGGTCAACAGCGTCTACAACCTGCTCGGCAACCAGGCCAACCCCGAGAACCCCAGCGGCGTGGATGTGTCCCAGCCGTCGGAGGCCCTGGTCGCCCAGGCCGACGCCAAGTCCGCGTTCAGCACCCTGTTTTTGGGCCTGGGCGCGGTCGCGCTGCTGGTCGGCGCGATCGGCGTGGCCAACATCATGATCATCTCCGTGCTCGAACGCCGGCCGGAGATCGGGCTGCGCCGCGCCCTGGGCGCCACCCGCGGCCACATCCGCACCCAGTTCCTCGCCGAGGCGATCGCGCTGTCGGTGCTCGGCGGCGCGGCCGGGATCATCACCGGCATCGCCGCCACCGCCATCTACGCCCACGGCAAGGGCTGGGCCACCATCATCCCCACCGACGCCTGGGCCGGCGGCCTGGCCGCCGCCATCCTCATCGGCGCCATCGCCGGGCTGCTGCCCGCCATCCGTGCCGCCCGCCTGTCCCCCACCCAGGCCCTCTGGAGCCTATGACCCCGATTAGCCGGGCAGGATCATACCTGCTGCCCGGCTGCCTGCTCTTCAGGCCGGCGCCGCTGGCGGGCGCTGGATCTGGGCACGGTGCGCGCGTACCTGGAAGCCGGGGCGCCGCGGGGGCCATTCTCACTGGCCATCTAATTACCCTTAGTCACTCCTTACACACCTAGAGAGATACCCCCGTGCCCCCAGTGCCACGCCGGGTGGCGGCGGTCGGCCACGGTAGCTGACCTGCTGGTTTACCGGTGGGTGGTGTGTCTCTGGCAGGATCGCAGCTTTGTGGCCCTGTGCCGCGGGCGAGATCAGGGCCGTGTTCGGGTCCGCTTCCGTGCGTGTTGGTCCGGCATTCGGCCGTTCGACGGCCGAGGGGGGTTGCGCGGGCAGTGCGCTGGCGGTGACCCTGGATGATCCGGGTATGGTCGCTGAAACGGCCGGGGAGGCGTTATGAGGTTTGCATTCCGCGTGGTGGCTGTTATCGCGTTAGCGGGG
>Ga0335073_10013120_pt1 | contig 11612 bp, 13 predicted proteins | sample Lox_Sample_22_FD_207093 | JGI IMG/M metagenome (GOLD analysis project Ga0335073, IMG submission 207093) | Soil microbial communities from Loxahatchee National Wildlife Refuge, Florida, United States - Lox_Sample_2.2 | ecosystem: Environmental > Terrestrial > Soil > Wetlands | place: USA... | reverse complement strand
TATAACACGGAAGGTAACACGAGGTCATGATGTCATCTAACACAAAATCTTCCCACTCAAGCAAGAATTGAGATTTTATTGGATCGGCGCTTCTTGGGGGATCTCGGAGAACGTTGGGATTTGCGTAACTCTAAATTTCCCCGCCTTTTCGATATATAATGCCTATTCTTGACGGTAGAGCATCAACATTCAACTTGAACAATGTTATCCAAGCCAGTTCAACTTTTCCTTGCATTCGTCGGCCCTTTGAGCTCAATTGTAGCAGCAGGGGGCTCATGCCAGTGGTCTCCTGGCAACGGTCTCCAAGACCTCAATGCGGCAGCAAACAATTCTTATTTTGTCAAGTGGCGTCCTTCATTCCATTGTCAAGCGCCCAATTCATGGCAAAATGGTACGTGCTCCCAAGATATTCCCGCTGAAGATTAGATCCTAATATTGGCTACTATGACACCGTGTCTAAAAAATGGTTCATGGGATATCAATACCACCATGCGCACATTAATTGGGGTACAGATCTGGTAGATTGCAATTCACTCTAGGTAACATCTCTATTGGGGGTGCCTTCTCCGATGATCTCATTTATTGGACCGATTCTGGACAAGGTTGGCAAGATTCCACCGTCATCGGAACTGGACCTCCGGGCTCTTATGACCATCTCGGTGTCTTCTCCGGTGCCGCCATCGAGGATGGCTACATGGGTTATCCCACGGCCCTTTATACCTCTGTCCAACACCTCCCAATAGGATGGAACATTCCCTATCAGCCACAATCAGAGACCCAGTCCATCGCATACAGTATAGATAACGGCGTGACATGGATCAAATACGAAGGCAATCCAGTTATCCCGCATCCTCCTGTCGATCTCAACGTTACCGGATGGAGAGATCCACTGGTTTTCAGAGACGAAAATCTGGCGAAGGCACTCGGAGATTCCGTCGACACCATCTATACTCCCGTCTCGTCTGGCGAACGACCTACCTCTGGAGGCCGATTCCTTCTCTATCGTGCACAAAGTTCGAACATGACTTCCTGGGATTTTCTCGGTGTAATGTTCCAGGCCAACGGAAACGAATCGTATAGTCCCTTCAGTGGGAATTATGGATTCAACTTTGAGATGGGCGGATATCGATCTCTCCTCGACGAAGAGGGCACGCCTTTACATGTCATCACATTCGGAACAGAGGGAGGCAGGACAGATGTTTACGGAAATGCCACTCACGGGAACCACTGGCCATTGTTTGCCGCTGGGTCCATGAGTTCATCTGGTGTTCTTGGTGTTACAATGTCGGGAGTGTTGGACTGGGGGGAAACGTATGCGTACCTCGGAGTTGATGATCCAACTTGCGGAAGAAAGCTGTTGTGGAATTGGATTTATGAAGATGACAATGGGTATGGAATGACTGCAAAAGGATGGCAGGGGAGTCTGGGTCTTGTCAGAGTTTTGAGCGTCAAAACCATCAAAGGTGTTACGGATGCGGCGGATGAGGCCACAGAGAAGGGATATTGGGCCTCTACAGCGGAATCTGACGGAACCTTTACGATTAGAGTACCTGTCTCCCTTTAAAATCTGCTAATGGAAGACTCTGGGTCAAGATCCAATTCCAGAATTCACGAAACTTCGCGGTCCCGCAACAATGTCCTCTTTCCCCCCTCAAACGATCGACTCGAGCGGATACCAGAAAATCTACAGTGCCAAATCGTCGCACTACGAACTTTGCGTTTCACTCAATTTGACGGAAACGTCTGTCGCCGGGTTGACTTTGAGAAAGTCTCCCACTAGCTGCGAGGAAACGACTCTGTACATCGATGTCGCAAACGACGCCATCTTTGTCGATCGCTCCATGAGCTCCCTTTACTATCAGTTCAACAACATGACTGAAGAGGGGAAATTTCGCTTGTGGCATGTCAACGGGACATTGCGGACTCTCGATCTTCATATTTTCGTGGATAACTCGATCGTTGAGATCTTTGCAAACGGAGTCTTCTGTATGACTACGAGGATATATCCAACAGCAGAGGATGCCAACGATATTGGGTATTGGGTCAAGGAAGGTACCGTCGGATATAGCGAGATGACGATTTGGGACGGGTTGGACAAAGCGTGGCCCGAAAGGCCAGAGAACTCCAGTGTCCCACTCGTCTGGGACAGTGCGGCAATCACTGAAAACGGAACTCTCTGGGTGGGCAATTAGATATGGGACGATGTATAGTATGAGTATCAAATTGATTACACCCTTAGGAGGTATCTCCTCTATAAAACGACTCCAAACTCCTGATGGTCATGCTTTCCCACTAATCTCCCAAGTCCAAAGATCTCGAGCACAAACAACTGTTCCTGCAAATTGTGTCTTCGCTAAATCCCGAATCTCAGCCATAACGCCAGTCTCATGACCTTCTCTCAACGATCCAATTTTCCCATTGAGCGGTTCTCCCTCATCTCTATATCGTGCCGAAAAATGATTCAGTAGTAGTACCTTGGCGGAACATGCCGCCGCAAACTTGCCGGCCATTTGGGGTGTTGAGTGACCTCGACTTATCGTCCTTTCTTCCACTGAGGTAAATGACATTCCAGCGTCGAGATGAGGGATATACGCATTTGTCGCTTCGTGCACCACGACGGTCGCATTTTGCGACAAAGGAATTAGCGCCGACGCGTCAGACGTATCTCCAAGGATGACAATCTTGCGACCAAGTCTCGGAGACGGGGGATGCAGCTGTTCGCCTGTCGGAAGGGTGATTGTCTCGCCGTTTTGGATTTGGGAGAGCGTACTTCGTGGGAGGGAATGAGTTTTGATTTTGTCAAGGTAGAGGATTACGAGATCGTGGGTGAGCTTCCCTGGAAGAGGCGGTTCCTGTACCACGAAGCCAATTGAAGGGATCGAGTGAATGATTTGCCCTGCAGAGACAGAAACGTCGTTCTCGCTGATGAAGTTTTCCCACAATCCGGGGCTGGTCTGTTGAATGTCTCGACCTGCGTTCTCGTTTGGATGCCGTTCTGCAGTCTCGTATGCTGGGGCCGTGTCACCAGGAAAATGTAGCTCATGAACCACATACCGACCCAACAAGTGGGAATATGTCCCCATCAACACTGCTCGTAAAACTCCTCTCAAATTGCGAGGTCCGTAGATTTCAATGGGTATCGCTGATCTGGATTCTTCCACCCTTGTGTCATTCGTCGACCCTCCAAGGCCGTTCAACATGGCAGCCATCAATGGAGCTAGTCCAAACATGTGGTCCCCTTACATTAGCTTTTCATCAACTTAGCATCGAACCGTGCATATGAGTGATGAAAATTCGTGTGATTCGACTTCGTTTGAGAGACGTTTTACCGAGTTGATGTTGTGTTGCCTCCCCACAATCAAACATGTAAAGATCTCCTGACGCAAGACGAAGTACAAGAGAGCTGTGGTTTCGGGTAGAAGTTGGGGCTGCAGACGACGTGCCCAGAAAGGTGATTGCCAAAGGCTGCATAGCCTGGGTTGACTCACTTGGAAAAAGGGGCAGAAAATGGATCGCCGTCCCAAAAATCTGTCAGGACAGTATGATTTCCCAGTGTCTTGAACCGAGCCCCAGAAAAGCAACTGTGTCCATCTCAATAGTTATTTAAGTGAAAGTCTTGCCGATGGCTATCCTGGAACTCAACAACATACATTTGCTACCCAATATTTTCAGTCATCATGTATAAATATAGCATCTAAAGCTCATCATGACCTGCGTCACCCATAACAGCGTCAGCAACCTTCTCGGCAGCCTTTGCGACTTTCTCCTTGACTCCCTCGGCTGTAGGTGTAGCGGCGGGAGCAGCTTGACCTTGTTCCTGCACCTGCACGGGATCCATGACCGACGCGGCAATTCCATGCGTTCCCTTATCCTTGATGAATTGGATGAGACTTTCAATGGAACGGTCTCCAGAGTATTCAACGGGGGCGTTCTTTTTGCCTGCAGGATATAGTTTGATGGTGGGGAATCCGCGAATCTCATCGGGGACGTCGTTAAGGGTTGCATCACATTTGGCCACGACGACCTTGTCAGAGTGGGAGGAATATGCGGAGGCAAGTTGCTCGTATTTAGGAGCGAGGTTCTTGCAATGGCCGCACTACGGTGTTAGTGAGATAGTGGGGGAAAGGGGAACGGTACCCATGGAGCGTAAAATTCGATGAGGACGTCTTTGTTGTCGTCGAGGACAATGGATTCATATGTATGCGCAACGACGACGGTGACGGGGCTGTCTTGGGTTTCGGGGATAGGTTCACTCTTGATGCTGGGTTTCATGCTTCCGTCGAGATAGCTGGCGACGAATTTCTCGATGTCAGCAGCATTGATCTGCTTGGTCTGATCGAAGGGGAATTTCTGATTCTTGGCAACATCTTGAATTGCGAATGCGGGCCAATTTTCCTTCCTAAGAGAAGTCAGCAATTGTCTTAAATGAACCGGGATACAAGTTGAGATTCTTGGCATGACCACCAAACTGAACGGCATCGATGGTAGCAAAGTTGATTTTGCCGCGGAATTTCGCAGCAATAGGCGTCAACTCTTCTGCGAGTTTCTTCTTCTCCGCATCACTCGCAACAAAGATGTACGCGAGAGGAACTCCAGATTCCATGTATCCAGTATACGTCTCCGGACCGACTTCACCCATGACAGGCACCGCATTCTGTTTAGTCCAGCCTTGAAGAGCAGCTTGTTCAAAGACACCGGAATACACAGTCCTGGCATCGTCATAAGACTTGTACATGGCCACACCGGGGAGGTTGACACCCTCGGTTTTAGCGAGAGAAGCATCGTTCGTGGCGCCAAAGAGGAAATCGTCTCGTTGGACGTTGGCGAGCCCGGCAAAGGTTTCATTTGATTTTGTGTCTGAGGCGTCAAAGAAACCGATGATGACGACCTTGTCGGATTTGCTGAATGTTTCAAAGTTTTCGGGGGTGACGAGTGTTACGGCGGGAAGGGATTGTTTAATCATGTATGACACGATTGCTTCTGCTTTACGTGCGCCTTGGTACGGAGACGACTCTGGGCCTCGGAATACCTGACACGAGATTCAGATCTGTAATGCATGGAGATCTAACCTTGAGCGTGGGATATCCTTGCACGCCATATCTCTGACAAAGTTCCGCGTTCTCTGTGCAGTCAATCTACCAGTTAATCGCAATAAAAATCAAGATGATGCCTTTGCAAGTTTGATGTTCTACGAAATTAGCGCGTTTCACAAAGCTGGGAGTGGCCGGACCTTCTCTTTCAGTTCCGTGGCAGCTTTTTCATATTCTGGCGCAAGAGCCTTACAATGTCCACACTAACAGTTAATACTACTCGACAGACGATAACAATACCCAGGGAGCAAAGAACTCTGCGAGGACGAGTGGATTCTCCTTCACCGTGTCATCGAAATCATTGGCGGACAAATCGAGAACATCGCTCAATGCCTTGACGGGCGAGAAAAGCGACAATGATGCAGCCAACAGCGTAATAAGACTAGTCTTCGAGACCATTATGAGAAAATTATGAGATTCGAACAAGTAATTACAGAAAGGGGCAGGTGAGGGTGGAAGATATGGGTTGGTGTGTGAGACGGTTGAAAGGAAAGCTGAAAGGCGATGCGGATTTTATCGCCACGTCGATTGTTGGTTGGGATTAGAATTTCGACGCGAGGAGAAGACGAGATGACAAATGGGCGGAACGTCCTGAAACAGGGGGTTTCCAACTTTTTGGACGGGAAAGATGTGATGACATATATTAATTAGACGAATGTTAATACAGTACGGAATTGCGAAAGCCCTAAATTGCTCAGTGGTGGCACAGAAACTTACACAGCCTGCCTGGACTGTGTGAGATATGATCCTATTTTTGGATCGGCAGAAGCGAACACGTGCGCGCAACGACGCTTCGAATCTGCGACATCTCAATGGAGGACGACGTTTCACGAAAGATTGCTCCCACAGCGATGAGACATCTGTTCCTTTAAACGTGCATCTATGCTAAAAGACCACCCACTCGACGACGAATTACGAAGAATTACGCAATACATTAGACACCATAGAAATGCGGAGATGAGAAACTTCTCTCGCCAACTCGACACCATTAAAAATAACCCTCAAACTTTTTCCACTCCAAAACGCCAACTTTTTCCCTTGCCTCCTCCCTGGAAATCCCAACTCACTCCCAAATATTACCCCCAATGCCTCTTCAACGCCTCCTTAAACTCATCGTAATCCATCTCCGCAAATTGATGTGCCTGAGGATCCCAAGCCCAGTCTGCAGCCGCCCCCCGCAGCTGCGACTGCAACATCGTTTTCCTGACTGAGGAGGAAATAGTTCCATGTGTCAATGACTTCATTGCCGCGAGAAGAGCTTCAAAGTTGCAGAGGAAACGCGCGAGTCGGGCGGCATTGTCTTGTGTGACGATGGTTCCTGTCGCAGAGTCGACGACTCCGGAAAAGGTGAGTTGAGTGAGTTGTTGACTGAGAATAGAGAGGGCTGCACGAATGGTTTCTCGTTCAGACATTGTGCTGGGGTATTGGATGAAGGCTCTGAGAAGGAATGTACAGCCGTTTAGAGGTAAAGGAGGGTTGGAAAATGCTCACGCGAGCAGGGGGAAATTAAATTTTGCGGGGTCATTTGACGAGGGCACGTGCGGTATCTTTTAAGGAGCTGGCGATAAACACCCTCAACATCCCAAAAGAAAAAAAAGATGCCTCCCAGTCAATTAAATACCCCACACGTAATTCAAAATCTACATTCGTCCTTATTTAGCACTTTCTTCCTTCCTTGAATCACCGAGAATCCCACTAGCCAAATCCGGAACTGCGGTATTCTGCATTTCGGCGAAAAATCCCCGAACATCCGCTTCACTAACTACTTTGCCCGTCTCCACAAAGCCCTGGAAAAATGTCTTCAAGCGCGTCGACAGAGTCTGATACGCGACTATCCCATCTATAGCCTGTGTCCGTGGTAGGGACGACAGCGCACGCGTTCCGGCGTCAAGGAGAGAATCTACACATCCAGTCAGAAATTAGGCAAGTGGGGTGGGTCGGAGAAAACCTGTATCGGAGTTGTCTTCGTCGGGTTCGTAGGTTTCTTCTTCCTGGGCGATCATGGGGAGGGTGCGGAGACGAAGAGTTTCGCAGGCGATGCAACGACAGAGATGGTTGCGGAAATCTTCTTTCATGAAAAGGGCGAAGGGGCCTGGTGGAGTGGGTGGAAGAGTGGACCATTTGCAGGGTTCAAGTATTGGTTCCGGCTCTGTTTCGAGTTTGGCTCGTTTGGGTGTGGGTTCGACAGTCTCTGGTTCTGCGGATAGACTCCGTTTGACACTTGTGCTTTCTCGGGCCGAGGGATTTGTGACCGCTGGTTCCGATGATGAAGGCAGTGCTGTAGACTCTGTATTTCCAACGGGAGGAGTAGGTTTTTCGTCCACCACCTCGACGTCGATTTTGACTTCTGGGTATGTTTCCAAAGTACTCATGAAAGCACTCTTGTCACTCACGTACCGTCCCAACCACTCATTCTTCGTAACACAGTCACGACACACAAACCCATCAAAGTCATCCTGATCAGGCACTCTCCCCTCACCAATACACTTCTCATGAAACCAATCCTCACAGACCAAACACTGAAACATGGTCCCATCTTCTGCATCGACGTCATAAACCTGATCGCAACTACAAAATCTCCCCTCAAAGTTATGATTATACTCATTGTGATTGTCCGGGGTTCTGAGCGCGACTTTGCGTAGAGAGCAGGGCGTTGGACCGAGTCGGGTGGTGCCACAATCACACACAAAGTCTCGTTTACAAAAGAGTTCGACGAGGTTGTGGGACCCGTGACATTGGATGGAACAGCTGTAGCAGATACCTCCGCGTTGAGAGTCGGCGGGGATGGGCGAGCAGGTTAGACAGGCGTAGACGGCTTGGCGTAGCGGACCAAGAGGGGCGGTGCATTGACGGAACGAGTATGGGAGGATGTCTCGTGCCGAAGACTCTGTTTCTGTTAACACCACCAATGGAGTGATAGGAGTGGTTTACCTAGTTCTTCTTGCTGGGAGATGTATTCCAGGGCAGAAATGGAGTCTTGAGTGAGTTGAGTGGTTTCAGAGACGGTGGTGGAGGTGGAGGATGTGGATGGCAGGTCGGGGGAGGAGGAGGAGGATGCCATCGTTCGCGTCACTCAACCAAACTTCCACAACAAACGAGCAGATCCCCACACAGCGCTGAAGTGGCGATTCTAATTCCAGCTAGTCAGGATTAGAATGACGCGCTTCCTAAACGGGCGTTAATGAGACGCGTCTCTCCCGACGCCTCCAACACCCACCACTACCACACCACCACCACCCATCGTCCCCAAACCACACCCTTCCTTTCTTCCTCACAATGGTAGAATCTTATACATTTTCACACTAATAGAGCAGTCTTCTCCCTCACCTACACGTAAACGCGGCCGCAACAATGCCGCAGACTCGACTCCCATCCCTCCCTCTTCGCCTCCCGTCAGGGACGACGACGACATGGCTGAAGTCGCCGATGAATTCGAAGATGATCTCGATGAAGTACAGGACCTCGAAGACATTGACGACGAAGTCGATGGAGAAGATCTCTTCGGCGAGAACATGATGCGGTATTTCCCCGCTCCCCGCCTTCCCCTCTCCTTTCGTACGCTTACTCGTAAAGGGACTATCAGTCACGCGCGGAAGCAGATTTCTATGACCCTACAAACCTTGATGACGAGGGTGACTATGACGACTTGGACCCCGAGACTAGGCGCCGTGTCGAGGCACAGCTCAATCGACGGGACAGGGAACTTGCCAAACGGGGAGGACTACAACGCCCACCCGCGTTTCTCGACTCTGGTTTCATCTGCTTTGAAAGGAGAGGCGACTAACAGGTAGACGATGAACCGGAATTTACTCTCCCCGCGCGTCGTCGACGACATTATGATTCTGAACCGGCGTATTCCATGGACGGGGACGACATGATGGACGAAGAAATCTCTGCCGAAGCACTCGGTGATGTAAAGTAGCGCCCCCACTCCTCCTTTATTAATCAATACTGATGAAAGGTCCGGGACATTGCAAGACTGGCTTTTGCATCCTCCTGTTCGTCGTACCATTGCTCGAGAATTCCGTACATTCCTCCTTGAATACACCGACGAAATCGGCGACTCTGTCTACGGTGCCAGAATCAACAATCTAGGTGAGCGAAATCTCGAATCCCTCGAAGTAGACTACAGTCATCTCCGCAACACGCGTCCCACAGTCGCCAAATTCCTCGCTAAATGTCCCACTGAAGTTCTCAAGGTACCACAAACACACCAATCTGGCTTCTCTGGGGGCGATTTTTCGCTGACAAGGGGTTGGGAATATAGATTTTCGATGCGACGGCGTTGCAGGTCATTTTATTGAATTTTCCGACATACGACCAAATTCATCCGGAAATCCATGTTCGAGTCACGGATATGCCGACACGTTATTCCCTTCGTGAGCTCCGTCAAGAACATCTAAATAGTCTTGTCAAAGTCGGTGGTGTCGTTACGCGTCGAGGGGGAGTCTGGCCAATGCTTAAATGGGTTCGCTTCGATTGTCAGAAATGTGGTCAAGTCCTCGGACCCTTCACGCAGGAAGGAGAAGGAGAAATCAAAGTTGGACATTGTTTCAACTGTCAATCTCGTATGAAGCCTCTCCTTTTTTAGTTTTTCAGAGGATGGGAGGGACTGATGGTAGGGGGTCCGTTTGCTTTGAATTCTACCCAGACGGTTTACAAGAATTATCAGAAGTTGACGTTACAAGAGTCGCCGGGGACGGTGCCACCCGGTCGACTTCCTCGTCAGAGGGAAGTGATTCTTCTTTGGGATTTGATTGATTCCGCGAAACCGGGTGAAGAGGTCGAGATTACGGGGTATCACATTTCGAGGATATATCTGACGGTAGAATTTATCGCAATTCATTTGACGCTGGATTGAACATGAAGAATGGATTTCCGGTATTCAAGACCATCATTGAAGCAAACGTAAATCTCATTGGCTAGCAGTAGCTAACTTTCAGTACGTCTCCAAAAAGACAGATGAGATGGAGGGTTTCAGATTAAGCGAGGATGACGAACGCAAAATCAAAGCCCTTAGTAGAGATCCCAACATCGCCAAGAGAGTACAGACCCATTTGATCCCCTTTCTAATAACAGATCGTCGACTCCATCGCCCCCAGTATCTATGGTCACGAAGATATCAAAACAGCCGTCGCACTGTCTCTCTTCGGCGGCGTCCCCAAAGATATCAACGGAAAACACTCCATCCGCGGAGACATCAACGTCCTCCTCCTCGGCGATCCCGGTACCGCTAAATCCCAAATCCTGAAATACGTCGAGAAAACTGCGCACCGCGCAGTGTTTACAACCGGACAAGGCGCCTCGGCCGTCGGTCTCACTGCAAGCGTCCACAAAGATCCTGTGACGTCGGAATGGACGCTCGAAGGAGGCGCCCTTGTGCTGGCCGACAAAGGGACCTGTCTCATCGACGAATTCGACAAGATGAACGACCAGGACAGAACGTCTATCCATGAAGCCATGGAACAACAATCCATTTCCATCTCCAAAGCCGGGATCGTGACGTCTCTGCAAGCACGATGTTCCATCATTGCGGCAGCAAATCCCATTGGCGGTCGATACAATGCCACCGTCCCCTTTTCACAAAACGTTCAGTTGACGGAACCTATTCTCTCGCGTTTCGATGTCCTTTGCGTGGTTAAAGATACTGTCGATCCTGAAATCGATGAGTTTTTGGCACGGTTTGTCGTGGGATCTCATCTTCGTTCTCATCCTGAATTCAATCCTCAAACGGACACGGCGAGTCTGCCCACTAATATCCGCGATACGGACAAGAATCCCATCGACCAGGGCTTGTTCCGTAAATACATCAAGTACGCGCGCGAAAGATGTCGGCCTCAACTCGCGCATGTGGATCAGGATATGGTGTCGGGATTATTCGTGGATTTGCGTCGCGAGTCGTTGAAGACGGGATCGTTCCCCGTGACGGTACGACACTTGGAAGCGATTATTCGACTTGCTGAAGCTGTACACCCCCTTGAAATTGAGCATTGAAGCTTATTCTTTTAGCATGCAAAGATGCATTTGAGGGAATTTGTGACGAGGGAGGATATTAATGAGGCTATGAGGGTTACTATCCAGAGTTTTATTGGTGCGCAAAAGATTAGTGTCAAGAAGAATTTGGCGAGGACGTTTGCGCAATATACTCTTCCCCGGAGGGCGAGATGATTTTACAGTGTCTATTAGGGAAATTATTTCGAATGGTTGGAAATTAATCTAGTACATTATCGTTCAATTAAAGCCTCAGAAAGGCACATCCACATATTCGCGTTGAGCAGATATCTCAGCAGCTGCCTTGCTCAGCGTGGGGGGATGTCGGTTCCGAGAAGTGAACGCGCGCGCATTGACAGTTTCATGAATTGATTGTCATAACTAATAAGCGAGACCATCTGTTATACCTGCGTGGATCCCATGTGTTGAACCATGTGTTGAAAAAGATAACATGACAAATCTTGAACCCCTTCCTAAAATAGCAATTGCACCGGTATCTTGATCGACCGCCGATCGACGCACGGAGGCCAA
>Ga0335073_10013119_pt1 | contig 11613 bp, 8 predicted proteins | sample Lox_Sample_22_FD_207093 | JGI IMG/M metagenome (GOLD analysis project Ga0335073, IMG submission 207093) | Soil microbial communities from Loxahatchee National Wildlife Refuge, Florida, United States - Lox_Sample_2.2 | ecosystem: Environmental > Terrestrial > Soil > Wetlands | place: USA: Florida... | reverse complement strand
AAAGCCGAAGACAGTGGAAATAACGGTGCCGGAATACACGCCCATTCATGTAACGCTGGACCAAGCGATAGCCAGCGACGAAAACAGACCCGGAGACCACTTTGAAGCTACCGTGTCGCAGCCGGTGGTCGTTGACGGCAGGACAGTGATTCCCGAGGGAGCGAGCGCCGAAGGAATGGTGGTGGATGTACACCGTTCGGGAAGACTGAGAGGCCGAGGAAGCTTGCGGCTGGCGCTAGAGACGGTGGATGTGCGCGGGCAGGAGTACGACGTGCGAACTGACTCGTCACGCAGAGCGGGAGGCAGACACAAGAAACGCGACTGGGCATTCATCGGAGGAGGAGCTGGAGGTGCTGCGCTGATTGGAGCGATCGCAGGGGGTGGAGAGGGAGCGTTGATCGGCGGGCCGGTGGGTGCGGGAGCCGGAACGGCGTTGGCATTCTTTACGGGAAGAAAAGACGTGCACTTGCACCCGGAAACGCCGCTAACGTTTGAATTGGCGGAGCCTTTGACGATACCGATGAAGAGCGCCAGCGAAGGCTGAAGTTAATTGGGCAAATGCACTGCACAGTCGCGCGAGCTGCTGTGGGGGCATCCGGACCGAATGAAAGCATGGGCTGACAGCTCTCAGCCGACAGCTGACAGGCAGAGAACCGCTCCTGTTGGGAAGGTAAGTGGCAAGCGGTCATTTTCAGGGCAGAGAGGCTAGAGGTAGAGCGGGCGCGCTTCGTCCAACGAAGGGACGAGAGCGCCTGCCCGTTTTTTTGTTGGGGCAAGGTCTAACCGGATAAGAAATGAGGACCGTGGGGGCGCTTCGCTAGGTTAGTTCTTACTTAGGGGCCGGCTGAAGTTTTTTGGGGGATGGAGCGGAGCGTTCGGAGCGGCGTTCTTGTTCGACGTGCTGGGTGCAATCGGCGATTTCGTCATCGAGCTTTTTGATTTCCAGGGCGAGGTGAAAATCCTCGGGGTGCTTGGCATATTTTTCGAAGAGCGAATTACGCTTGATTTTCAAGTCGTCGCGTTTTTTCTTCCAGACACCGGCAACTGCGAGCATGCGATTGGCCTCGGGAATAGTGTGCGCTATTTTTCGGATTATCGATAGAGCAAGAAAGCGAAATTGCGCGAATTCCAAGGTGGCCAGCGGCTGCAGCGGCGCCAAGAAACGAATGCACGGAATGAATTCCGCGCCACAATGAGACGGGCGCGCACTCAATAGGCGGCGTGGTATCATGCGCCCAGAACCGGAGCCAGGAACAAAGGCAGTTACGCGAGGATGTTCGGGCGAGCGTGAAAAACGGGGCTGAATTCTCAACGAGCAATTCAAAATACCATGCGAGCGAAGAGGGATTACGCAGATGAGCGGACTACCACAACTTTTGCCAACTAGCGCCGCGGCGGAAACGTTTGGCGGGGTGACGTATCACATAGACGGAGAGCTTGTGCCAGTGCTTACGGTGGATGTGTCGGCGAGGCCGATTTATTTCGAGCATCACATCCTGCTGTGGAAGCACCCCACGGTGCAAATTGGTTTGAAGCCGATGAAGGGGGCGCTCAAGCGGATGATGGCGGGGATACAGGTGTTTGTGACGGAGGCGAGAGGGGCCGGGATGATCGCGTTCAGCCGCGACGGGGCGGGGCACATCGTTCCGATTCATCTGCCGCAAGGGCTGGAACTGCACGTTCGCGAGCACCAATTTTTGGCGGCGACGGAAAGCATCGACTACAGCTTCGAACGAGTGCGAGGCGCGGCGAATATGCTTTTCGGCGGGACGGGATTTTTTATCGACAAGTTTCACAGCCATGCGGGCGACGGGATTTTGTGGTTGCACGGGTATGGGAATGTGTTTGAAAAGGTGCTGGGGCCCGGAGAGATCATCGATATCGAACCCGGAGGCTGGCTGTATAAGGCGCCGACGGTTCGGATGGAGACGGTGATGGACCGGATCACAAGCGGGATCTTCGGAGGATTCAATTTGATTGTGAACCGGTTCACGGGACCGGGGCGGGTGGGAATTCAGTCGATGTACATGCATTATCCGACGGCGGAATAATCGCAAGGCGGGCGAATAAGCGATGACGACCGAACGTGGATGCGAGTGAGGCTACGAAATGCACCGCTGTGGGAATTGTTGTGAAATTCAAATGGGAGAACGGAAGAGGGTGAGGCCATGCGGCGAATATTAGGGCTGGCCTCGTGCATGCTCGCCGCGATGGCTATCGTGTGCCTAGAAACGGAGACGCGGGCCGGGAATTCCGGGACTGCTAAGGACACGGCGACTCCCGCGAATGTTGGGGATAAGGGCGCGACGGGCACCTGGGACCGAAAAACGGCGGCGGCCTATTTGGACAAGCGCGCGGGATGGTGGATGGATTGGCCGAAGGCGGCGCGGGATCACGGGACATTTTGCGTGTCATGCCATACGGCGGTGCCTTACGCGATGGCCCGGCCATTGCTTCGCGGGGCCCTTGGAGAGCGGGGACCTTCGGAAGACGAACGACGGCTGCTTGAGAACGTGACAAAGCGGGTGCGCATGTGGAAGGAAGCAGAGCCGTTTTATAGCGACGCGGACCGAGGTGCGTACAAGACGGTGGAGTCACGAGGGACGGAATCGGTTTTGGATGCAGTGATCTTAGCGAGTCATGACGCGAGCAATGATGCAAGCGGTGGCGCGGGGAGCGGGCATCTGAGCGACGATACGCGAACTGCGTTCGAGAATATGTGGGCGGAGCAGCAGACCACGGGAGAGGACAAGGGAGCTTGGCGATGGCTGCGCTTCAAGAACGAGCCGTGGGAAGCGGACGACTCTGACTACTATGGGGCAGCGCTTGCGGCCGTGGCGGTTGGAACGGCGCCGGAGAATTATCGCGCGAGTCCAGAAATCCAAGGCAATTTGACGCTGCTGCGAGAATATTTGAACCGCGAGTGCGCGGCTCAGACTGCGATCAACCGGGCTGTGCTGCTATGGGCTTCGGCGAAAGTGCCGGGACTGCTCGAGGCGGAACGGCGGAAGGCAATCATCGACGAACTGCTAAGTAAGCAAGAGCCGGATGGTGGATGGAGTCTGTCTTCGCTGGTTGGGGGATGGAAGCGGCACGATGGAACGCCGCAAGAAGCGGAGAGCGACGGATATGCGACGGGCTTGATTGCATTCGCGCTGCAGCAAGCGGGGATTGCGCCGGGCAATGCCCAATTGAAGAGGGGGCTTGCCTGGCTGGCGGAAAACCAAAATAAAACGAGCGGCTCTTGGCTGGCTTACTCCTTAAATAAAAGCGTAGAACACCATATAAGCCCAGAGACGGCGCTCTTTATGAATGACGCGGCGACGGCTTATGCGGTGTTCGCGCTGAGCGAGTCAAAGGGCCGCTAAAGCACCAAAAAAAGTATCAGCTCAAGCCGAAAGTGGGAACGCATCGGGCACGCCCCGATCTATTGCCAGCCAATGCGGAGCAGCGAAAGGCCTTGCCTGGGCAGGGTAAATTGCAGGTGAGCGACGCCTTGTTTGATGGGAATGAATGAGGGAGACTCCAGAAGCTGCAATTGGGCGGCCTCCTCGAGTTGTTGATATTGATGAGGAGAAGGAGTTTGCGGCGATCCCATTTCCTTCCAAGCGGTAAACGCATTGCTGTGACCGGCGTCGATGCGGAAGTGTTCGAGCAGAGCGTGGTCACGATCTGCGGGCAATCCGTTGACGGCGAGATCAATCTGGGCCGGCTCGACGGGTAGATCATTGTCGTGGTAGTTCCAGACGAGGATTTCTACTTCACGATCCTTCCGAGTGGCGATGGCGTTTATGTCCGGCTGGCCGCGGACTCCGGCGCGCAAAACTTCGTCGGCGGAAAGCGCCGAGGAACTTTGCGTTTTCACGCGTTCGCTGCTGAGCAACCCAAACATGCGAAATGCGTTTAGCACGGGCTTATCCACTCCGTTGGTGGCGAGATCGCGGAAGCCTTCGAAGTACGGCTGGTCTTCAAACTCGAAGGACCAGGTGACCGCGCCAGCGAGATTCATCTGCTCCCGCCGAGACAAATCGTAAATCGAGCTCAGGGTTTCTGCGGTGTAGGACGCATACTGCGCGCCGTTGCGATAGGCGTTCTGAGGATAGACACGCGCGGAACAGGCCGCGCACCCTTCCGGATCCGATTCTCCGAGAATGATTGGCGTGCGTCGCCATTCTGGGAACGAAGCAACGATTTTGAAACCAGCTTCTATGGAAGCTAATTGGCGGGCGACGCCCATTTGGACGTGGCCGTCTTGCCAAGCGACGCTGCCCTTGGGGTGAAAGCTGATGAAATCCAGAGGCGAGCCGATTTTGTCCGTGGCGAGATTGCGTTCGTGAGCGCAGTGTTCCAGAAATCTGCGCAGGAAGTCGGCCGCTTTGGGAGAAGCGGGACCCGTTGTGTCGGGCCCGCCGACAGTGGCCTTAGGCAAAGCTTTGCGAATGGCAGCAGCAGAAAAATCGTATAGCTTGAAATATTCCTCCGCCGTACCCTTCCAATAGTCGATGTCGGGTTCATTCCAGATTTCCCAGAGCCAAGTATTCGTTTCGGCTTCGCCATAGCGATCGCGCAGATGCACAGCAAAGGCATACACGACGTCGGCCCATTTTTGGTAGTCCTTCGGGGGATAAGCCCAGCCAGTGAAAATCGAGCCTTGCGGGAAGTTGTGGCGATAGGGGACTGGATGCGTTGAGAGAGCCTCGGGCATGAAGCCGACTTCGACGAGGGGCTTGATTCGCAATTCGTGGAAGGTGTCGAAGATGCGGTCGAGAATAGTCCAGCTATAGACGGGACGGCCCTTGGCGTCCTCGGTGTAAACATTCGTCGAGCCCCACTTGAGAGAAGCCGAGCCATCGCCGGTGTTCAGCAGATTATGGACGCGGATGTGGACTGGGACAGAGCTAAGAGCTGAGAGTTCGCCGAGCAGCTTCTTGCCGTTTGAGGCGTAGGTGTAGTTCGGTTCATCATAACCAAAATAATGCCAGATCGGCGGGAGGCTGTCGTCTGGTTCATCGAGATGAACCTGAATATTTACGGTGGAGGCGGATCGCTGTGCCGCGCAGGGTGTGATAATGAGCGCGAAAAACGTCAAGATTGAGGATGACCGGCGAAGGAGCGAGAACAGAGAATGCATGACGGCATGGCGTTGGGGCCACCGTCGGATCAAAGCGAGCTCGAACATGCGATGAATTCTAACTGAAGAACCGGGCTGAAGTCCGGCATGCAGGCAAAAGAAGAGAAAGGCACGGAAGAGGCTCTGGATTCGTGCGGGACCGCGGGTTTTTAGACTCCCGGACAGGATGAATACGAATGGCGGGTTCGCGAATCCAATAGTGTATGAAGATACGAACGGGGCTAATTGGCTTCATCGCGGTGTTTCAATCCATTCTGTTTTTGACACATTTTTTCCTGTATGAGACGTGGGTGTTTTCGGCCGGGGGAAGCGACGGGGCGGGGTCTTTGTGGCTTAAATTGAGTCTCGCCGTTCTGTCGGTGAGCTTTCTTGTCGCTTCTCTGCTAGCGTTCCGGTATACGAATGCGGCCCTCCGGGCGTTTTACCGGGCCGCGGCGGTTTGGCTGGGTGTGCTGAGCTTCCTCTTTCTTGCGGCAGCTTCGTCTTGGATTGTTTTCGGAGCGGCACGGCTGGCGGGGCTGGACGCGAATTTCCATAGGATCGCAGAGGTATTGTTCGGCGCTGGGTTGCTGGCGGGAATCTACGGAGTTTTCAATGCAAGTTGGACGCGCATTACGCGAATCACGGTGAGACTTGCGAACTTGCCGGAGGCGTGGCGCGGGCGAAGGGCAGCGCTGATCAGCGACCTACATCTCGGGCATGTGCGAAATGGCAATTTTCTGCGGCGGATGGTGGCGAAAATCCTGAAGGAAGAACCAGACGCAATTTTTATCGCTGGCGATCTGTATGACGGAACGGCGATCGACGCAAATCGGGCGGCCGAGCCTCTACGCGGGCTTACGGCCCCGCATGGCGTGTATTTTGTGGCGGGGAATCACGAACAGTTTGGAGACGACAGCAAGTATTTGCACGCGGTGGAGGCGGCTGGGGTGCGCGTGCTCAGCAATGAAAAGGTGGAGGAAGAAGGCTTGCAGATTATCGGCGTGCCCTACCGGCAGGCTAGGCAGCACGCGGGCTTTGCTTCGGTGCTGCAGGAGATCGGCGTGGATCGGGGGCGCGCGAGTATTTTGCTTACGCATGCGCCGGACCATCCAGCGGTCGCGGAGGCGGCCGGAGTTTCGCTGCAACTTTCCGGGCATACGCACGTTGGGCAATTCATTCCGTGGAGCTGGATGGCACGGCGGATCTACCGGCAATTTGTTTACGGGCTGAGCCGGATCGGAAAAATGCAGGTGTTTACTTCGAGCGGGGCGGGTACATGGGGACCGCCGTTGCGGTTGGGATCGAATCCAGAGATTGTCGTGCTCGAGTTTCAGTGAAGTGTGCAAATACGAACCGCACGGCAAAAATTAAAAACAATTTTGAACAGTCTGATATGAGCTCTGGCAATGAATGGCTAGACCGGCCGGCGGATGCCCAGCTTGCGCATCCGGGCCTGGAGCGTGGTGCGCTTCATGCCGAGGAGGGACGCAGCGCCTTTGGGGCCTGCGATGCGCCACTCGGTTTGGCGTAGAGCGCGGAGAATATGCTGGCGTTCGGCTTCTTCCAGAGTGGAAATGGAGGAAGTAGGGGAAGTCAGCGAGGTAAAGGACGAAGAGGAATCTCCAAGCGAGGCGGAGTTTCCGAGGTGGTTCGCAGGGTCGGTGGATCTTAGCTCGCTGACCGGGACGCGAAGTTCTTTGCCCGGGGAGAGGAGCACGGCACGTTCGACGAAATTTTCAAGTTCGCGAATGTTGCCGGGCCAGGAGTAGTTTGCGAGAGCTTCCATGGCGGCGGCAGGAATGAATGCAACAGTTTTGTTGAGGCGGCGACTGAATTTCTGGACGAAGTAGCGGACGAGGAGAGGAACGTCCTCGGGGCGCTCGCGTAGCGGAGGGATTTGAATGGGGAAAACGTTGAGGCGGTAATAGAGATCGCCGCGGAAGGTGCGCTCGACGACGAGCTTGGCGAGATCACCATTGGTGGCGGCGACGACGCGGACGTCGACGCGCTGCGTCTGATTGCTGCCGAGGCGCTCGAACTCTTGCTCTTGAAGAACGCGAAGGAGCTTGGGCTGAAGCTCGAGCGGGAGATCGGCGACTTCATCAAGAAAGAGCGTGCCGCGGTCGGCGAGTTCAAAACGTCCGATTTTTTGGGTGAGAGCGCCGGTGAAGGCACCTCGCTCATGGCCGAAAAGCTCGGATTCAAGAAGGCCGCTGGGGATGGCGGCGCAATTGACCTTGACGAAAGTGCGCTCGCGGCGCGGGCTGAGATTGTGAATGGCGCGTGCGATGAGCTCCTTGCCGGTGCCGGTTTCACCGGTGACGAGAACGGCGGTGCCAGCGGGAGCGACGAGCTCGACCTGGGCAAGGGCACGCTTGAGCGCCAGGCTCTCACCAATGATTTCCTCGAAATTGAACTCGGAGCGAATTTCTTCCTCTAGATAAAGCTTTTCTTCAGCGAGCTTGTCCTTCAGTACGTCAATTTGCTTAAACGCAAGAGCATTTTCCACGGCCAGGGCGATTTGCCCAGCGACTTGCTGTAGCAGCTCGACATCCGGAGGAGGGAAGGCATCCTCGCGGCGGCTGGCGAGATTGAGAGTGCCGAAAGTACGGCCCTTGGTAGTGAGGGGAACACAGCAAATGGTTTGGACGCCTTCGGAGCGGAGGGAGCGAATGTTTTCGTTGGGGAAGCTATCAATCTGAGCGCCGCGGGAGAGAATCGGCTGACTTGAAGTGAAGCATAGGCCAGCAGGAGTTGTATCAAGAGGGACGGTGATTTCCTGATGGAAAAGGCCAGGGCGGCTGGAAAAATCGAGAGCGTGGATTTTCAGGAGGTTGGTGGCGGGATCGACGAGGGCGAGACTGGTGAAGTCGTGGTGGATGACGGGCTGGAGAGAAGTGACGATACCGCGGAACAGCACGGGAAGTTCGCGAGTAGAAACGAGAACGTTGTTTACCTCGAGAAGGACTTGGAGGCGATCGCGCTCGCGGGCGAGCTGCGCTTGGTAGGCTTGCGAGGTTTCAGAATTGAGCGCGTTATCGACGGCTACTGCGACCTGGCTGCCGACGCGCTGCATGAATTGAAGCTCCGTATCTGTGATGCCCTGGGGAACGAGGCGGCCAAAACCCATGGCACCGAGGCGGCGCTGGGCGGTGGTGAGAGGGACCATGGCCAAGGAACGAACGCCGACTTCGCGGAGGCGCTGAAGGAAATCGGGGAAGCGAGCGTCTTCTTCCGTGTCGGTGACAACAAAAGGCTGCTGCGATTGCCAAACCCAGCCGGAAGGATGGCCTTCGATGGGCGTTTCGCTGCCGGTTTTGACGGGAGTGGGGAGACGGGTTTCGAGAATGTGGAGGCGCATGACGTTGCGTACGGAGTCGTGAAGGACAAGCGTGAGGAAATCAAATTCGACGACGCTGTGAAGACGCTCGGCGAGGTCGTGAAAAAGAGCGGCGAGATCGCGGTGTTGGGCGATGGATTCGGCCACTTCGAGCAAGGCTTCGAGCTGACGCCGGGAGTGTTCAAGGGGCGCTGCGGGGGTTAGTTCGGGCGGGGAGATAGCGGGATCCGCCATAGAAGGCAGAATAGCATCTGGGTTGGTGGAGGCTCAACCGAAGGCGCTGAGAGGCGCAGGCGTTAGACGAGTTACCACTGCTTCAGGCCGGCGCGGTCGCGGAAATGTCCCGGCGAATGACGGTTTGGGCGAAATGCTCCATTTCCTCGAGTTGCGGGCTAAATTGGAGCAAGACGAGGTCGACGCCGACGGTTTCAAATTGGGCGAGGCGCTCGGCGACTTGTTCTGGTGTGCCCACCAAACCCGAGCGCAGACCGCGGTTGGAGACGGAATAGTCTTCGAGCGAAACACGCTGTTCGAGCTGGGTTCCCGCAAGCCATTGCCGATAATTGGCGTAGCCGGCAGCGGATTGCTGGACATCGGTGATACGCCGCAGTTCATGCTGTGCTTCTCGTTCAGTTTCACGGACGATGGCATAGCCGGCTACGCCGAATTTCAACGGCGGAACATGATGACAAGCACGACGTTCACGCAAATCGGCGATTTTTTCGCCCACCCGCTCAGGCGGATCGCCGTGCATCAAGTATGCGTCGCATTTCTCGGCGATAAGGTCCTTGGCCGCGGGGGATTCGCCGCCTGCATAGAGCGTCGGGTGTGGCTGAGCGACGGGTTTTGGCTCGAGGACGTTGTCCTCAACGCGATAATATTTTCCGGCGTATGAGAAATGGTCCTGCGACCAGACGCCATGCAGCACATCGAGCCATTCACTGGTACGGGCGTAGCGATCGTCGTGCTGCTCAAAGCCAACGCCGTATTTCTTGGCTTCATCCGCCCACCAGGAGGAAACGACATTCAGGGTGAGGCGCCCGCCGCTAATGTGGTCGATGTTGGAAGCCTGCTTGGCAAGCAGCGCGGGAAGATGGAAGGTTGGACGCACGGCAACCATGAGCTCGAGGCGCTCGGTGACGGCGGCTAGCGCTGCTGCTGTGGACCAGGCATCGAGCGATGGCGCTTCCACGCCTTTAATGTCGTTCAGATTCAACTCGGCGATGAGCGTGAGATCGTAGCCCAATTGCTCGCTGCGTTGGGCGAGTTTTTTCATGTATGGCCAGCTGGCTTGCATATTTTCGTCCGGGACGTTGCGCAGCCAGCCGCCAAAAACGGGGAGCCAGTAGCCGAATCTCATCGAAGGCTCCCGGTGGAGACCAGCCCGCCAGTATGGCTGGCTTCGTGAATGCGCGCTTCGGCGATGAGATAGTCCGCGAGCCGCGAATAGGGATTGAAACCAATCACGCGTTCCGGGTCGGAGACGAAATTGGAGAGGGCGTTGATGTCGTAATAGAGGAGGCGCCCGGTGCGGTCGTCGATGACGTATTCGATACCGCCAACTTCGATGCCGGCAACTTCCATGATGCGCTCGACATCGTCGATGACTTGCCGTGGCGGCTCGAAGGCTTCGACGGTGAGGCCGGACTTCGGTGCGTCCACGGGACAAGCGAGACGCGTGAGCTCTTCGCCTTTCGTATTCTTGCAAATGTCCGCGGGGCAGAGGTCGAAAGTGTCGCCGGTGATGTGAATCTGGATTGCGTAGAGATATTCGCCGCCGAGAACTTCGACGCGCGTAATCACTCCGTCGCGAGCGGTGAAAAATTCCTGCACCAGCGCAGTGTTGTCGATTCCAAAGGACAGGCTATTTTCTTCAACGGCAGCGCGCAGCTCATTGGGCGAGCTGAACCGCTTGATACCCGCGCCGCTGCCACCGATATTCGGTTTGAGGATGAGCGGATAGCCGATGGCTTCGGCGGCGCTCAAGGCTTGCGAGGGATGATTGATCACCCGCGCTTTGGGATATTGCAAGCCGAGCGTTTCGAGCAGAGTGCATTGCAAGGCCTTGGAGATTTCGTGGGTGAAAGCGCGGGAGCCGTTCACCACGCGAACGCCTTTTTCTTCGAGGTGGGATAAATAATTGAGCGTGTAGAAGATTCCGTGGCCGACGCAGCGCTGCCATGCGGAAGGACTCATGCGATTAAAGAGCAGAGAATATTCGCGTTCTTTTGACGCCACATCGTACTGATGATCGCGCGCGTCGACCCTGACCCAGTTCACGCCGCGCGCGTCGAGCTGCTCGAAAAGCGGGCGAAACCAATGCTGCTGCTCGTAATAGATAGCGATGGGCTTTCCTTCGCTGTGCTCCTTGCCGTTTCGGCTTGCCGCGTTGCTCATGGCACTCTGCTCCTCATTGGCTTGCAAAATAAAAAAGGCCGCTTTTTCCGAGCGACCCTGGATTCCTTTTGGGTTTAGGCTTGCGCTAGACCGAAGGACTTCCCATGCCGCTAGCAGCGGTACACATACAAGCGCAGCAGGGACACGCGCAGGCCCGCCCGCAGGTGCAAATGCCCCGCATGGCACGCCTGGAATTCGCCTGGATTACTAGCTGCATAGAACTCCCAGTATACCGCCGCAAAATGTCAGCGCAACAACAAATCCGGGCGGTTACGCTGCGTCTTTTCGAGAGCCGCGGCGCGGCGCCAATTCGCGACTTCGGCGTGATTGCCGCCGATCAAGACGTCCGGGACTTTCCAGCCGCGAAAGTCGGCGGGCCGCGTGTAGTGGGGAAAATCCAGCAGAAGGTGATTCGTGAAACGGCAGTCGTACTTCGCCGCTGGGCCTGGGAGTTCGATGTCAGTTTGAACGGACGCGGCGTGGCGCGTCCCTACGGGCGAAACCACCTCTGGTACTTCAGGATTTAAGCTGAAGGATTCATTCTGCGACGAGGCTTCGTTGCCAAGGGCGCCGGGAATCAGACGAGTGACCGCATCGATGATCAGCATGGCGGGGAGTTCACCGCCGCTAAGGACATAGTCGCCGACGGAAATTTCTTCGGTAGCGAGATGATCGGCGACGCGCTCGTCGACGCCTTCGTACCGGCCGCAAATCAAGACGATTCGTTCCAGCTCCGCATAGCGCCGCGCCGCTTGCTGATTGA
>Ga0335073_10013118_pt1 | contig 11614 bp, 7 predicted proteins | sample Lox_Sample_22_FD_207093 | JGI IMG/M metagenome (GOLD analysis project Ga0335073, IMG submission 207093) | Soil microbial communities from Loxahatchee National Wildlife Refuge, Florida, United States - Lox_Sample_2.2 | ecosystem: Environmental > Terrestrial > Soil > Wetlands | place: USA: Florida... | reverse complement strand
AGATAGTGGTAGCGCCCGTAGACTGTCGCAATGGCGATCAGGACGGCCGTGGCAAACAGAAAGCGGCTCACCCATCTTCGCTCTGGGAGCGCCAACTGCATGCCGAAAGCTGCTGAAAACGCTCCGGCCACGTGTGCGCTCGGAAACACGCTCGTGTGGATTCCGTAATTGCCAAGCATCCACCAGTTGAAGCGCCGGATAACCGAGTTATAAGACGGGAAGTCGTCACCGAAGAAGACGGTGCGCGGCGGGTCCGAGGGCCAGAACGGAAATTGACAATAACAGAGTAGGACTCCTAAAACGAATACGAAAAGAAAGCGGTCCGCCCGGCGACGGCAACCATATAGGTAAAGCAAAGCCAACGACGCTGGCGCCAGAGCATAAACGAGCGCATAGGCCGTCTCGAGAATGGCCGGCAATACAGGTCCCAGTCCCTCAATTATAACCTTACCGCCTCCATGAAGAAACAGGCGGTCCAACACTACCAATCGAGACTCCATCGAGTGACCGGAATGCGCCAAAGCGAACCAGCCCATCTCCCGATAAGCCAGCAGAGTCAAACTAAGGGGCAACCAATCGCGTGCAAGCGCAATCGCCGGCGTACACTTTCTGCAGTCAGAATGTATGAGAGCACCGTACACCAGGACCACTGCACAATTCACCAGTGTCAGGCGGTTTTTGACTGCCGGCGCCAGCGGGAATATGAGAGCCAGCGCAATGGTGTAGGCCAAAAATACGAGCACCACCCACTCACACGGGCGGATCCGGGCATTAGATGCTTCAGCGCGGATGGCTCGTGTTTCGGCTGCCGCTGTGGGCAGGAGGATTGCACCCTGCATTCCAGTTTCCAGTTCTCGCTTATTTAGGCTGCGTAGCAGCATCGGGCCCGCGGGCCGGCGTCGTGCACAACGCCAGACGTTTGGTGCCGGCCGACATAGATTCCACAGCGGCGCGTGTCTGGCGAAGGGTCGCCGCAAGGGAATTGAACGAGAGGTGATTGACTACCGGCTGAACCAGCCACCGAAAAGAAGCGGGTATGTCCCTTGTTAAGGCGATCGCCTCGATTTCCAGGTACACGCCTCCATCGCGTTCTTCATACCTGGCAATGGTGTGAAACCTCCAGATGTACCCGTCGCCAGTGTCGGGCGCCAGAAGGTGCTCTCCGGGTTGCCCGTAGGCTTCGATTTGCTGCACCCGCGTTGCATCGGCAATGTTGTAAGCGTGGCGATCATCCACTGAGACATCGCGAGCCTCGTATCGACTTAGGATAGTCGCGTTCACGAACAATACTCGGCGCCTCCAGACCATTGAGAATTCCCGGCCGCTGGGAGTACATGCGAGCAGTTTGGCGTCGGCCACCACCGGCCTGAAGTACTCCTTATACCTGTCGTAATCATCAGTTATGGACAAGGCGCTCCCTATGGTTGCGCCCGGGATGAAGATCGCTCCGATCCAGTGGTGGATCAGCCCGTCGGGAACGCTCCAACTACCGCTTCCGACCATAGGCGCGACCGCAATTTCACCATGCTGGATGCGGCGCATCCGATCCGGCGATTCATCGGCCCACAAGTAGGGCTGCTGGCCGTCCCGCCGCACCTGCATGTGGTGATCGGCGTCGCGGATATATGCGCGCCAAGCTCGCAACGTGGCGGCCTGCAGGTCGGCGCCGTCCAACAAACACGACGTTCCTGTTATTAAGACGAGTCCAATAACTACATTCGTGCCAAACTGCGCGGCGCGCCTATACAGCGATTTCAAGAGGCTCTCTCCTCGTTTTCTTTAAATAAGCTTAGGCGACAATTGCGCCCTGTGCCCAACCCGACAGCCCTACACTCGCGGAGGCAGGGCGGACCGGGATCGCACCTATCTAAGAGGAGCTTTCCGCGCGTGATTTTGTTGGCGCCCGTGAACGCCTCGACTTTCGCGTACCCCCTTGGGCATCGCACATTGACGTAGGCGGAACGCGGCCGCGCCAGATTCGCAGTTCTGATCGGCAACAAGCTTGCACGTCCGCGGTCGCCGGCAACAGGCTGTAGGTCGATAATTTGAGTGCGAATCTGGCGAGTTCCAGATCAGGGAACCGGTAGCTTATCTCTCAGGGGGATAGGCGGGATCGGAGATTACAGTTCGATGATTCCGCGCTTTAATCCTATGGTTACGGCATGAGTTCGGTCCTTTGCGCCCAATTTGTCAAGAATGTTCTTCACGCGGCTCTTGACCGTTTCTTCCGTCGTCGAGAGCTGCGCGGCAATCTGTTTGTTGGCATTTCCTCCCGCGATAAGCCTTAGGACATCGATTTCCTTGGGTGTTAACCCTTCTTCGCCTGTGTGTTCGGCAATTTGAGCAGCGATATCGGGAGACATCCCTTTACGCCCACCATAAACTGCGCGGATGGTGTAGAGGAGTTCTTTGTGCAGGAGGCTTTTCAGCAAGTAGGCCTGAGCGCCTGCTTTGATAGCGCGCAGCGCCTGCGCGTCGCCGGCGTACGTCGTCAGAACAATGATTGATGCCCCGGGGAATTCATCGCGGATCGCGATAATCGCGTCAAAACCATTCATTTGCGGCATCTGTAAGTCCATCAGTGTGATGTCTGGCTGGCATTCCCGGAATTTCGCGATCGCCTCCCTGCCGTTGGACGCTTCCCCGACCAGCTTCATGTCAGACTCCGGCAGAAGGAGAGTGGCAATGCCTACGCGAATCAACTGATGATCGTCTACCGCCAGAACTCGAATCGGAGACGGAGCGCTGCTCATGAATCTGTCCCTACCTTCTTCATAAATGGGCGCAAACGGTGGCTACCACGCACCAAGTAGGCGGCCGAAGCGGGGATAGTCAATTCGATCTCTGTACCAGCCCCGCGCTCGCTCCACACCTCCAGTTGTCCGCCGACGCGCTTCGCACGCTCGCGCATACCTCTCATCCCCCAATGCCCAGGGCGTCCTTCCTGACGCAATATGCTCGAATCGATGCCTGTTCCGTCATCCCGCACCCGCACTCGAAGCCACCGCGCCTCGTAACGGATTTCGACTTCGATGCGCCGCGCCTGCGCGTGGTGGAAAGCATTGCGCAAGGCTTCCCGCGCAATCCCGTAGAGTTCATCCCGCAAGATCGGATGCAGGTCTTGCGCCGTGCCCTCCACTTCCACCGAAAAGCAAGGTCCGTCGGCGGTCCCAGCGCTTTGCAGCCCGGACAATTCGTTCCCCACTGCCTCAAGGGCCTTCGACAAGTCACTCGTGATCACCGTCGAGGACCGTAGATCCTGGACCGCATCGCGTGCCTGGGTAATAGCTTCAGCAGCGTCGTCAAGCGCTGTTTCCAACACCTGTCGTGCATCCGCGGCACGCCCTGGGAGGAGATTATGGGCCGCCTGAAATCGCATCAACAACCCATGGAAGCTCTGCAACAGCGTGTCGTGCAAATCGCGAGCGACGCGTAGGCGCTCATCCACCCGCCCTTCCAGGTTCGCGTTGAATTCCCGCGCCACCTGATGCAGTTGCCATCGGTATCCGGCAAACACTAAAAGTAAAACACCCGCCACCACACATCCCCGAAACCACCACGTAGCCCACCACGGCGCCAATATCCGAATGCGAATGTTCGCGCCCGTTTCATTCCACTGGCCGCGGTTTGAGCGGGCCTGAACCCGGAACGTATAGTGACCAGCCGGTAACGTCGTATACATCACGGACCGTTGCCTGGCATCGATTTCGTTCCATGCCCGGTCAAGAGGATCGAGTCGGTAGCGATAGCGGTCGCGCGCTGGGTCGGAATAGTCTAGCGCTGAAAACTCCAGCGAGAAGATGTTCTGCTCATGAGCGAGAGTCAGAGAGTGAATGAACGGCGTCGACACGTGCAACGGGGATGCACCGCCAATGGTCACGGGTTTCCCGAATAACTGGAAATCCGTAATCACGACCCGCGCATCATGAGAGTGTTCGACAATCTGGTCCGGAAAGAATGCAGTGATCCCTCCGTACGAACAAAAGAACAGCTCCCCGCTGCGGCTCCTCCAACCGACATTGAAACCATCGAACTCGTTTCCCAGGATCCCGTCAGTATCATAGTAATTCTGAAAGCTCTGGGTAGACGTATCGAATCGCGACAAACCATAACTGGTGCCAATCCAGAGCTCGCTGTCGCCGCCCTCGAGGATAGCGATTACATTATTATTAGGCAACCCATCGTGATCGGTATAGGTTCGGAACGTGCCGTGTTTTGCGTCGAAGCGGTTTAGTCCACTGGGAGTACCCACCCAAATAGTTCCCGTCCGGTCTAGTGCGATCGAATTCACAAGATCGCTGCTGAGGCTGCCGGGAGTGGCCGGATCCCGCCGGATTATCGTGAATTTGCCCGTCACGGGATCGAGGCGCTGAATTCCGGCGTGCCAGGTGCTGACCCATATATTCCCCTGGTTATCCTCGGCGATCGAGTGGTACCGGCTGAGTTCGCCGTCCCCGGCGCGATAAACCCGAAACTTCTTCTGCTGCGAATCGAACGCAGAAATGCCGTGCTCGGTCGCCGCCCACAACGTGCCGTCCCGACCGACGAACAACGTGTTCACGATGTTGTCGCTCAACGTGTTCGGATCCGAAACCCGATTCCGATACACCTCGACTCGTCCAGTGCGGCCATCGACGCAAAAGAGCCCTCTACCGCGTGTGCCGTACCAAAACCGCCCGAGATGATCTTCGATTATCGAGATCACGTAGGCCGCTTTCAACTCAGCGGGCCAGTTCGAGCTTTGGTAGTAAGACAACCGCATTGTATTCCGGTCAACCTGGCTGATCCCCTTCGGGCTCCCAACCCAGACGGTTCCATGTTTGTCCTCGTATACCGATGCCGCCTGGTTGCTGGAATCGTACCGGTATCGCCGAAAAGGCAGAGGCTGGCGGGGGAAACGGCCTACGCCGGCCCCTACGGTTCCGACCCAGATAATGCCTTGCAGGTCTTCGAAGAAGGCAGACACAACATCCGAATTAATGCCGTCCGGGTCTTCCGCAATACGGCGGTACCGGCTGAACGTCTTTCGATCGCGATCCAGCTTGAGAAGGCCGTAACCTTCAGTGGCGAGCCATAGCACTCCATCCAGATCCTCATGCATCGCCAAAACACCGGCCATCCGCAATCTACCCGGCGCCGGGCCCGCAATGGGGTACTCGATGATCCGATTCGCGCCTCGATCCAGGGCTAACAGAGTTGGGGCGGTCGAGGCGGCAACCCAAAGAACCCCCGTCTGATCTTCGGAAAACAGAACCCGGGCGGGGGCGCTCCTGACAAACGGGCGAATCGAAAAGCGCCGGCCTACCCTGCCGGTACGTCGGTCGAATACTTCGAGGGCCTCTGTCGTTGCCACCCAAAACGTACCGTCTCTCGCCTCAAATGTGGACCTGACCAGATTGCTGCTCAGGCTGCCTGGATCGCCTGGCTTGTGTTCATAGTGCACAGTCTGCCCGGTCGCGAGATTCAAGCGAGTCAGTCCATGGTTGGTTGTGAGCCACAAGAATCCGTCGCGGTCCTGGCCAATACTGGAAACAGGTCCTTCCAGTTGGCCGGGTTCGAATCTTTGGTGGATAAAGGTTTCCCGTTCGGGTTCGTATCGGTCGAGGTAAAGGTCCGAGGCCACCCAGAGGTTGCCGGATCGGTCCTTGTATAGGGCTCGGATGGAACTGCCGCTCAGACTTTCCGGATTGGCCGGATCATGGCGGTACTCGCGGAAACGGTAGCCATCGTAGCGCTTGAGCCCGTCCTGGGTTCCAAACCAAAGAAACCCCTGGTCATCTTGTGTGATCTGACCGATCCTGCTTTGCGACAACCCCTGTTCGGCGGACATATGGGTAAACCGAATGTCATCCCGATCGGTAATGGGCAATTCGATCACTCGCCTCTGAGGAGCGGCCTTGACTGAAGCAACTGGCAGCGAGTGGGTCAACAGCAGCGCTAAGAGTGTCGTCAAAGAGTTGCTCATGCCGCCCTGGGAGAGAATCTCCTCACATCAACAGTTTCACGCCAAACTGAATTTGGCGAGGAGTGTTTTCCTGGGCGGACACTACTCCGAATAAAGTAGACCCGAAGGTCACATTGGGCGCGCTGAAAATGGGGGTGTTAGTGACGTTAAATGCCTCGCCGCGAAACTCCACCGTAAGCCGCTCCGCAGGTTTCATGCTCTTGAAAACCGAGACGTCCAGATTGTGGGCGTCGGACGCTCTGACCGCTGTCAATGTACGGCCCAGATTGCCGAAGGTAAAGGGAGCGGCCTGGCTGAACGCCGCCGTGTTGAACCATTCATTAATCGATTGGGCGTTTCCAAGACTTACCGCTTGACCATTATAGTCGGGCCGCTGCAGACCGCCGAAGCAGAAGCATGTGCTGGTGGATTCGGTGAAATTGTATATCGGGAGTCCTACCGCAAGCGTAACGATTGCATTTACCTGCCAATTGTCTACCAGCGCATTGACGAGCCGGCTCGCGGCTGCCGCGAACTTCTTACCGCGTCCGAAGGGGAGTTCATAAGTGGCATTCAGCACGAACCGATGGGGCTGGTCATATGACGAAACCGCTCGCTCGCATTCAATGCAGTACCAGTTGCGCACAGTTCCAGCTTGTGTCCAAAGACCGTCCACGGCGTCGCTGATGGTCTTCGAAAAGGTGTAGGCCGCCATCAATGTAGCCCCGCGTGAAAAGCGCTTCTGAAAGCGTGTCTGTAGGGCGTGATAATTCGAATTTCCCCACGACGCATTCTTGGCCTGGAAGCCGGTGTATTGAGGATACGGGCGCAGGAGCTGGCCGTACTGTACCGTGGGCTGAGAAAGAATGCCCGGCGTTGTGATGATCCCGTAGAACGGATTCGGAACCAGCGCCAAGAGCGCAGTCCCCAGGCTAAGCAGAGAGGGGTTGAGTTGGTCTAATTCAGCCGCTGTTGGCAGAAAATACGGCAAGTGGGTTCCCTTGTTTCCGGCGTAGGCGGCCTCCAGCAGGATACTGCCTTTGCGGAACTCCTTCTGCAGCGTAAGATTCCACTGCTGGTTGTAGGGCGTCTTCAGCGTGGCCGGCCAAGCGTCTGTCAGGGTCGCGCCGACCTGAGTCAGCAAGCCGAGAGTAGAGCCGGTGTACTGATTGAAGCCATTCGGGAACGGATTGCTCAACGTGCTGACGGGCGTGGCGCCATCAAGAGTCGTGATCCACGGCGTGCTAGTCGAATAACCGTCGCCCAGATTATGCCGGCTTGCCCCGAACGGCGCCGCCATATAGTAGACGCCGTATCCGGCGCGAACCACCATCGATGGCGTGGCCTGATACGCGAGGCCGGCCCGCGGACCGAAGTTGCGCAGCGGCGTATCGACAATTGCACGGCGGCCGAGCGTGCCGTCGGCAAAAAGGGTTCCCCCGCGCAGATCCATTCCAGTGAGGTCCGACAAGGGATTGCGCACAAACGGATCGATTGCCGTCTGCCGGTTGTAACGCTCCGTATCGCCCGTCTCCGCGTCCCAGCGCAGCCCCACGTTTAACGTGAGCTTAGGGGTCGCGTGAAAGTCGTCCTGCAGGTAGACTGCATAGTAACGATTGGCATTGGCAGGATTGGCTTCGTCTGTAGTCCCGCCGGCGCTGGCGTTGACGCCTCCGCCTACGCCAAGAAGGAAGGATGCGTATCCGACTCCCGATGTCGAGCCAGGATTGAACGGATTTGGGCCCTGGGTCATCGATCGGTAGAACTGATAGCTTCCGACGGGTGAAGTTGCCCTCCCGTAGTTGACATAGTTGAATCGAATGTCGCCGCCAAACTTGATCATATGCCGGCCCTTGATCCATGACAGGCTCCCATTGCCGGTATAGGCCATGTCCCACATATGATAGACATCGCCTGGACTCGGCCCGAGCTGAGTCATATCCTGGATGCTGACCGTCGGGAACATGAGCTGATTCGCCTGGGCGGCAATTGCAGCTGGCAGACCGAGTTGCGTGGGGTCGAAGCCCCCGGTTCCGTTTAGCGAGGCGCTCCATGGCACGCGATTGGCAGCGACACGGCCCATGCCGCCGCGCAGGACGAGGAGCTTCGAGGCCCCCATCGAATGCGTGTAATACACGACGCCGCTCTGCAGCCGCTGATACATTGGTTCGCAACACCCGGGATCGGCGAGGTTATTGAAGAAGTTCGGCTTGCTATACACGCTGTCATGAACATCGTAGCGGCCCATCAACCGGTTTGCTGGATTGAAGTAATGATCCAGCTTGAATTCGATTCGGTTCGAGGGTTGCGGATAGGCACTCTGAACAACATAGTTATTTGCCCCGGTAATCGGATTTCCGGCCGTATTCGGCAGCGGATAATATCTCTGCATATTCAGCGCTACGGGGTTTTGTTGCGACGCCGGAATTCTGTTGTTCGGGAACGGAGTGCGAATGAATGAGCCAGGATTCTGCGGATCGGGCGTCGTGCTAAATGGATCGTAGATGATCATTTCTTGACCGCTTGCCGCATACGTTTGGGAGAAGTCGCCTTGCCGCTGCAAAGCCGTTGGGAGCGTGTACGTTGCGGTTTGAGCCGCTCTCACCCGCAGGCCTTCGTAATCGAAGAAAAAGAATGTCTTGTTCTTCCCAGTGTAGAGTTTGGGCAATACCACCGGTCCGCCGATGCTTCCTCCAAATTGACTGCGTTTAAAGCTAGCCAGAGGAATGCCGGCGCGGTTTGCAAATAGATTATTCGAATCGAGGATGCTGTTGCGCAGGAACTCGAATGCAGTCCCATGTACGGCATTCGTTCCCGACTTCGTGACCATCACCACCACACCGCCCCCGCTGCGCCCGTATTCCGCCGGGTAGGCATTTGTGAGGATACGCAACTCCTCTATGCCCTCGACAGAGGGGATCGCGCTGATGGCGGGGATGGTGGGAACGTTGTGATCCACTTCGGCGCTGACGCCGTCCAATATGATTTCGCTGGTGGCTTCCTGGCTTCCATTAATAATAAAGTGGTTCCCATAGAACGTGTCATCGACGCCGCTCGTGGTCTTGCTTTGAAACACGCCGGGAACAAGCGAAGCAATTGAATAAATGTTCCGGTCGTTCAGCGGAAGATCTTCAATGGCGCGGTTGGCTATATTTCCACTCAGCGTCGAAGTGAGGGGTTCCAGCATTTCGGCGCTGGCCGACACCGCTATCTGAGTGGCCGTAGCGCCCACGTTCAGGGTGATGTTCAGCGCGCCTCTCTGTTCAGCGCCTAATTGGAATCCTTCTGTAACATGCGTGCTGAAGCCGGCCTTCGACCCGGAAATACGGTAATTACCGATAGGGAGCTGCGATACGACATAAAACCCGGAGTCATTGGAAGTGGCGCTAAAGGTGGTATTTCGCTCCTGGTCGGTAACGGTAATGGAAGCGCCCGCAATTACAGCGCCCCGCGCGTCGGTGACCAGACCCGAAATCGATCCCTCCACGGTCTGACCGTAAGACGCGAGGGCCAACGTCGCCACCGCGACGGAAACCAGAAGAGTGTTGATCATATACATCCTCCACATCAAGGACTTTTGCGCCCACGCTATATCACTGTGAGAAGTTGCTGTTTTTCCCGTGCGTTGCGACACCTTACGGTGTGTTCACCGAGCTCGATGTTACGATCCGTGCTGGGCTTCGGCGTGCAATGGGCTGGAGTAGCTTTCGGAATCGCGACGATTTCGGAGCCTTTCCCGTTCCGCTTCAGGCCGAATGGGAACACGCTCAGAAGAGTGTTTACAACCAACGCCACGAGGCTCATCCTTCCCCAGAGCAACGCCGTCCTTCCTGGACGGCGCCCGCTTGTCACTCCCTGATTCTGCGCTCGGGTGCGCGAGAGAACAAGACTCTATCGTGGAGTTCACATTGGCTAGATCGTGAAAGCTGCGTCTCCCACTTTGGTGGGATTCAACTCGCCCCTTTAGAGACGTCCACATCGATTTGCTTCCTGCCGAAAAGCCGCGCATCGAGGGACAACGCTCCGGGCCCGATCATCGCCAGGCTGACGCACAGGACCGCCAAAACCACGGCCATCCACATGTCCGTGGGCTGCGCGGAGGCGATCCAAAGCTCTGCTCCGGCCGCTACCAGGCCGGCCACTGGCGTCCACAACCCTGCGAGAATCAGGACTCCCGCAGCGGCGCCGAGTATTTGCGGGACGGCCAGTTTGAAATGCGGCGATTGAGCCAGCGCCAACAGTCCGTAATAGACCAAAGTTCCTCCCGCGAGGAGTCGCTGCAATAGGAGGCCACCTCCGGGCCAACCGTCAGCAAATGTTGAAAAAAGGCGTTGCAGAATAGGTCTCCGATTCTAGCGTAGGGCATCTGCAACAAATGGAAAACCTCCGAATATGGCATCGTGCTCTTACACTTTAGTGGGATTTACAATTCGATGATCCCGCGTTTCAGAGCAATGGTCACTGCGTGCGTCCGGTCATTCGCTTGTAGCTTTCCGAGGATGTTCGTCATATGCCTTTTGACGGTATCCTCGCCAATCGAAAGCCTTGCCGCGATCTCTTTGTTCGCATTCCCGGCTGCGACGAGCCGGAGCACCTCAACCTCGCGTTCGCTCAAGGCTTCTCTTGCCGTGTATTCGGCTACCTCCGCCGCCACCTCCGGGGGTATTCTCCTATGCCCCGCATGGACACAACGAATGGTCTCCAGCAGTTCTTCATTTACCTCTGCCTTCAACAGGTAAGCGCGCGCTCCTGCTTTCAGGGCCCGCACCACCTGGATGTCGCCCGCATAGGTCGTGAGGACGATAATCCGCGCATCGGGAAATTCCTGGCGAATCGCAGTCGTCGCGTCGATGCCGTTCATGTCCGGCATTTGCAAGTCCATCAAGGTGATGTCCGGCCGATGCTGCCTGAATTGCCTGATTGCCTCTACACCCGTGGACGCTTCCGCCACCAGCTTCATATCGGTCTCGGCGTTCACCAGGGCTGCGATACCTTTCCGTAGCAGTGGATGGTCATCGACGACTACGACTCGAATAGCTTCCGTACCCGAACTCACGACAACTCACCATTCTTCCGGAAGAAGCCAAATCCGCGTCGCGCGCCAGAGGTCCCGTACGCGATTCGGGAAGGAATCTCTAGTTCCACTTCCGTGCCCGCTCCGGCTTCGCTCCAGATTACCAACCGCGCGCCAATCCGTTTGGCGCGCTCTCGGATGCCAGGCAATCCCCAATGGCCCGGTCGGATGCCGTCCTCCAGGACTTTGCGATCAATACCGTTACCATTATCCCGAATCCGCAGGCGGAACATACGGCCGTCGTATCGGATTTCGGCCTCGATCTGACTAGCGTTCGCATGCCGGAAAGCATTCCGCAAGACCTCACGGCCGATCTGATAGACCTCGTCCTGAAGGGCCGGAGATAAGGTTTGCGCGGGCCCCTCCACGGTCACTCGGAACGTGGGGCGGTTGCCATTCGAAACCTCAGAACTTGCGAGTTCCTTCCCAGTGGTCTTGAACAGGTGCTCCAAATTGGTTTGTGGACCCGCTGTATTGCGCAAATCACGAATCGCATCCCGGCCTTCGATGATCGCCTGTTGGGCGGTGCCGATGGCGCTGTCCAGGGTTTGGATCGCTTCTTCGCGACCCTTCGAAAAGAGGTTCCGTGCCGCTCG
>Ga0335073_10013117_pt1 | contig 11615 bp, 8 predicted proteins | sample Lox_Sample_22_FD_207093 | JGI IMG/M metagenome (GOLD analysis project Ga0335073, IMG submission 207093) | Soil microbial communities from Loxahatchee National Wildlife Refuge, Florida, United States - Lox_Sample_2.2 | ecosystem: Environmental > Terrestrial > Soil > Wetlands | place: USA: Florida... | reverse complement strand
CAGCACAGGATACTAGGCCGTGTTATTCTTTGTATCCCACGAATCTACCTGTTTTTGATGCGCAAGCGCAAGTCCTCTGTGTGCGAAAACCAGAAGCTCTTAATATTTAGCGCTCCGCCCTGTTTTTCTGTCTCGATATCGACATTCCGCGCAAATTGTGCCACGAACCTGTAAATTTCGACCTATATCCAAGGAAATTGAGCATCAAGCAAGATTTTTAGCTTCGTAGTGCAACCTAGGAAGCCAAATCAGACCTTATACATCATTTACCAATGCTATATTTTTTTCCTGTGTAGCTCCTTAGTCCATTGCCACCGAACGTCATATCTCTGCTTTCCAAATATCTGGTCTTCTCACTATTTTCAAGCCAACGAAGTGGTTTGAAGTCATTCCTGTCTTGGCCATATACAACTAGATCTCTATTTTGAGCCATTGGGCTTATGCTGGCGGTGTAATTCTCCGGAACGAAGTGGTTGTCAATTGAGAACCCAGGCGATCTCCGAGGCAGCTGATAAGGAATGGAAGGATAAAGCCTTAGAGATTCTGAGATAATTGCACGCAAGTACGGCAACTGCTGAGCCTGAACATACGTGATTGGTGAAGTGAGATCATTTGTGTCGTAAAAATCATCAACTTCGGCTTGTAAGCGGGCATAAGCATCAGGGTTTTCGGCCAGGAAGTGCATTGCAGCTGTTCATCGCCATAGCTGTCGTATCAGCTCCCGCACCACTACTTAGAGGTCTTCTAAGTACTCTATATATCGTCAGGCATTCTACTCCACAAAGAAAATAAAGCGCGTGTCCAGAGTCAGCAACCGGGCAGCCGGCCACGCTAATCACTCCACCGCTCTGGTGGAAATCGCTACGATACTCCACGATGCTCTCATGTTTCGGAGCCTCGGACGACCAGCGTTCTCAATCACTTTTTGCAATTGCTTAGCCGGAGGGGCAACTGTGGCGCGGTCGTTACCAAATTCATTTGCCGTACAGACATCACCAGGCTAGATTTATCAGCTCTTTATCCTCGCTGCTCCGCTCGACTCGAGGATGATGAGGAACTGCTGCGCCTCGGTCAATTCCATACCGAGATTGGTTCTACGGAGCGCACACGGGATACGCACAAATCCAGGAATCTGAACACCAGCTGTTCCCGTGCGGGATCGATACTGTACACAGTACATAGTGGAGATAATTCCCGGGGAGGAATCTATTGAGAAAGGCTGGTTTAACTGGTTCGGGAGATGCCCGGATAAGGTACCCATAGCTGCAGCAGTTTTCGGAGGCCGTTCAAACAGCAGTAGCAATTTTTCCCGATGATATCACTGTAGTTTCAAAATTCATGTCCCTACAATATAACACGCTGCCGAAGCGCGACAAAAATAGTGCCAACGCATTTTTGCCGCCCAGCGCCTTCCTGATGGACGTCCTCTTTTGCTGGAAGTTTCTTCCCCTCAGTCTCACGAGATGGATTGACGTGCAGGATAGCTGAGATCTGTCGTGCTTCTCCGGATTCGCAATGAAATGGTTCTGATAGTCGGAAGGTCGGCGGGCCAATGAGAGCGAGAGGGATTTACCAAAGAGGGTAACACCTGGAATCAGGGTTTACCTGCCATCACGTCGTTTGTCATAACTTCTGGCTGTATAATTATGCATATGAATAGTTTGGTAAAGTGCCCAGAGAGATGCAATAAACATATTACAATGATTTTCATCGAAAAACGAGCAACTTGATACATGAGAGTTCGGGTATACGGCACCGGACCCGTGTGAGGTCAGCATTCATGGAGCCAGCAAGACAGTCATCAATGCCTCGCAGATTTCGCCCTAAAAGAGTATGACTCTCTTACTAGTGCAAGCACGAAGAACTGGGGTGCAAATTGTGTTTTGCAACTACCTTAAGCTGAGCTACAGATTCTATCAATCGGCATGGTCATGCGTTGGGGAGTTGACCGCTAATGTTGGATAGTAAATGACGCTACAACGGAAAGTCGCTCTGTTTCTCATGACGCGGCATTGATTGCGACGATCTTCGACTGGTATGACTTTACGGGTTTAATACTACCTGTCAACAAAGCTTCCCGAGTTTGAAGAGCCCAGTGCTGACAGCAAGGAACGTTTCCGAATGATCTGCCTCGTAACGCTGCGGGAGTATTAACCACTAAGGAAACGCTTTTACCATTCCGGTCGGAATACAAGCTCTCACCTCATAACTTTTGTGAGACAATGATGGTTCGGCAACTTCGGCTGACATGTAGAGCAAGCTAACTGCCGTCGACTCCGGTAAGCAACAAGATTCGAGTATTTCTGACTAGGCGCTCTTTACTTTCGATTCCATTAAGAAGGCTCCTACCATTGTAAAACTTGTGATTCCATTTAAGACGATTTCTCACTTTACAATTGAGTCCTCTGCTTCCATCCGCTTAATCGTTCTCTAAGTTTACATCCAGATGGGATCCACAAATTGGAACAGCATTGACGTGCTGAGTATCATGCTGAATGGGATTTGGCAAAATTTGATCATGACCATTTTCGGTATTTGCGTGTTGGTAAGTTCTAATGATCGAGGTAAGGACGTATTCGTCTGCTGACCAAAAGATTGGCTTAGGCTCTCGGTTTCTCGATTGCGAAAGCCTTGTGGAACATATACCTTCACCCTCTTGCAAAGTACCCAGGTTCAAGACTAGCAGCGGCATCTCGAGTTTGGTATTGCTATCACTGCTTGAGAGGCCAGTTGCCATTCGTTCTGACTGAGCAGCACGAGAAGTACGGAAAAGTTGTTCGTATCGCTCCGGATGAGCTTTCTTACACTTCTCCTGAAGGATGGAATCAGATTTATGGCCACAGGCCTGGAAAGTCTGAAATCATGAAGGACCCAAAGTTCTACACGAGCCTTAGCTCAGGACTAGGGAGTATCATTAACGCTGATCGGGTAAGACATGGTACGATGCGAAAGCAGATGTCCCATGGCTTTTCTGAAAGAGCATTGAGGGATCAAGAGAGTGTCCTTCGCTCTTATGCAGATCTCCTCATAAATCGCATAAAAACGCTGTCCAAGGCCGGATCCTCTCCAGTCGACATGGTTATATGGTTCAACGTAAGCTTCGTACCTTCAAATCAAGACACAAGTTAACCATTTCCAGTACTTCACCTTTGATGTAATGGGCGACCTTGTGTTTGGAGAGTCATTTGGATGTCTCGAAAAGTCTGACTATCATCCATGGGTAAAGCTTATCTTCGATTCCGTTAAATCCAGCTCGTATATACGATGTTCGAAGTACTGGTCGTGGCTCACGCCTATCATACAATACTTTGTCTTGCCAGAGAAACTGAAACAACGTCGAATGGAACTGCAGAAATGGGCAAAAGGGAGGGCAGAATACCGCAAATCCCTGAAGACTGACAGACTCGACCTGATCTCCGGTTTCTTAAAGCCAGACAGCGGTATCACCCACCAGGAGTACCTAGCCACAGTGCAAACGGTAATTATTGCCGGCAGCGAAACGACAGCAACATTGCTCTCTGGAGTAACGTACTTCTTGTTGAAGAATCCTGAAAAGTTGAAGAAGTTAGCGGAAGAGATTCGAACTTCGTTCACCTCGGCGGATGAAATCAACTTTGTCAGTGTCAACAAGTTATCCTACCTTCTCGCTTGTCTGAATGAAGCTCTGAGACTATATCCGCCAGTCCCGGATGCATTTCCTCGAAATACTGGAGAGAATTGGGAAAGTATTTGTGGTATGGATGTGCCACCAAATGTAAATCAAAAGACAAATCGGGCTCCAGTTAATCCAAACTAACACGGAAGATATAGACTGTCATCAGAATGACTCACTATGCCACTTATCATTCTCCAGGTAACTTTACCAAGCCGGACGATTTCATTCCGGAGCGCTGGCTTGACGGGGAGGGTAGTTTGGAATTCAGCCAGGACAAACGTTCCGCACTTCAACCGTTCCAGGTTGGCCCAAGGAACTGTATTGGGAGAAAGTAAGTTTCTTGGATTTCTCTTGCGAATGCTTGTCGGTAATCGCGCTGACTGATTCACAACTTAGTCTTGCATACGTGGAGATGCGACTCTTGATGGCACTAGTTTTATGGAACTTTGATATGGAGTTGCTGCCAGAGTCGCAAGATTGGATTGACCACAAAGTGTACTTGTTGTGGGAGAAACCAAAGCTGATGGTAAACTTGAAGCCTAGAGCCGTGGCATGAAAATTCGAATAGAGGTTGGTGTATTTAGCAACCTAGGTCAATCGAAAACATTACATATAGTAATAGGATAGCCTCGCACTGATTTGGTAGCGAATTTGTCATTCGACTTAAAATTTCCCTCGTTGTTTGCTCTTAATCCCGATAACTTCGGTCCTCCTTCATCAAGTGATATGTAGCCACAAGCTGTCCGGCCCAGGTTACTCAAGTTCTGCTCAGCCCTGATCACGTCCTACGCAGCTTGCCCAGGATATCGTAGCAGAATCAAAAGGTGGTTGGATTGCGAACCTGCAACAGCAAGCCTAACATGATTGACTTCGAAAGATGCCAAAAATCTTTGAATTCTTCACCTTCCGAGTGCTCGAAGACCGACTCTCATGCCGTAACATCTCATAGTGCTTGTTCAGTAGGGCTTTCAGTTCTGAATTATGCGGAGCCAGAGCAAGGATGGTCTGGCTAGGATCCTGCGGAGCTAACTTAAATTCAGCCAGAAGGTCGGCTCCATGATCGAGCAAAAAGTTGATGAGTTCTAAGTTGGGTTGGCTATGGACGAATGAACTCTCTTTTTCCTCTACAAAAGGTGAAGATTTGTAGTATACCACGGCAATGTGGAGAAGGTCGGTAGCGAGTTTCTTGAGAGGCGATTCTCCTCTGATTGGCGCGACTTCCAAAGTTTTCAGTTTTCGTCTAACGTATTGGACTAGTTGCGCCTCAACTGCAATGTGAAGAAACGTGGTACATCTGTAAAAGGGCCTATGAAGTTGAGCCCAATGATGTCTACCAGCGACAGCGAGTATGTTGCCTCCGTCAGCCAGTCTGATGGTGGAAAGTTCAGTAGCAGCCTTGTCTATTTCATCAAGCAGAGTCTCCTGGCATCCAGAGCAGTCCGGGTCGGCCCTGAAAGCGTATTCCATGGCGGTAATAGCCTCATGAGTTAGATTTTCATCGCGCAATTCATCGGGGTCAGTCATTTTCAGCTTCATGATGTAGGCTTGACAAAGGCGGAAGTTCGCATTAAAAGTTTCATTCGTAGCTTGTTGAAGCTCGATACAAATGTCGTCGCGCTCGATAAAGTCGCGCACAGTTCTGTGGAGGTATTCAACCACGGTATCTGGCGTTACTCGATTTCGATAGCCGCTTGGCTCCAAAAGGCCCTTGGTGCAGGCATTCAGGCGTCGTCTGAAGAGTTCGGCTCTCGCCTCGAATTTTCGCGCAATCGGCGATGGTCGTAGCATCTTGAAGGCTTCCGGATCATCCTCATCTGCCAAGGCGAAAGTGATTAAAGTTGAAGTACAGATAAATGCTCTCTTGATCTGGAACAGTTGCGAGGCTCGTTCATAATGTGGTCGGTCCAGTGATTTTAACATTTTCCAGAAAAGTTGTTCGAGATCCGTGGGGAGCGAATCAAGTCGACGTTGCAAGTCAGTCAAGCGTTCGCCCTCAGAAAGGCCTTCAAGAAGTGACTGAGTAACAAGGAAGGTCCACAAAAACACACCAGAAGCTTTCTCAGATACGCTGTCGATTAGATCATTTGCACCACATGGATCGAAGTCCTTCAGTACCTCGAAACCTGGATTCGCGGATAACTTTGATTCCACATAGTATTCCATGTCTCCTTGAGTTAGATGTTCAAGCTTGAGGCTCGGGCTAGTTTTAAAGGCATCTTCGAAGACTACCCAAGGCCTGCTTGAGACGCAAATCTTGACTCCACGTCCGAGGAAACTCTGAATAAGATCGAGTAAATCGCCATGCTTGTCGTAATATTCATCCAAGCCATCAATAAAAATCACCAGCTGTTTTTGGCGCGTTATGTCTCTTACAAAGGTTTTGAATGCAGATGCAAGTTCGCTCCAAAGTAAAGGTTCTCTCCACGCAACGTGCCTTCCAAAATAGGCATATATCTCGAAACGGGGAGGAAATAACAGCCGACCAAGGCCCGGATGATCGCGAATAACCTGATAGAGAAAGGTTCGGATAAGTCCTTCCTGTGACATTTGTATTGGAGTCCCAGAGTTCCAAAAGTAAAACGACAGCAGATAGGGTTTAGGTGCGGGATTACGCAACGCAAGTAGCTCTCTTGTTCGATGATCATGGCAAATGAATTTCATGAGCGTGGATTTTCCTGAGCCGGCTTTTCCGGTGATCCAGTAGAGAGGCTCATCATTCTGGAGCCACGCGGAGAAGCTGGACCATTTTTGTTCATCAGGAGATGGCTTAAAAATCCACTCATAGGTCTGCTGGTAAACCGGAGAAATGCTGTCTTCGCGTCGTTCGATCTCGTGGAACTTCAAGGCAAACTTTAATTGGCTCTGAAAATCATTTACGTCCACTTGATTGAAGTCTTTCGCCCCTGAAGGCCGTACTGAATCGGTATACCATGGGGCACCATTAGATTCGGTATAGCTTCGATTGATTGCGTGTACCACATCTGCTGTCCACGCGTTCCGATCGACTTGTGCTAGAATGTCCTGCATGAGATCTTGAATGTCCTGGACTGAAGCATAGATTTTGTCGTGCTGAACGTGACGACTAGCTATCTCTTCCCTATCTTTCTTAAGTATGCATTTAAACGGGGAAGAGCTAAAGAGACGTGTACCTCAATGATACGATGATTTGCATGGATATTTGCCTCCTGAACATGTCTAGCCGCCTCTCCAGAACTTCAATTTCATCGTGGCTCCAGACAGATTTAAGCGCAACGATGAAGCTCTTCCACAAGGTAGCTTTGCCTTCGACACTAATTTTGTTCAAGGCAGATAGCAGTTGTTCGGCCACTTTGCTGCAGTCCAAGCAGAGTTGCTGAAGGTCTTTTCCCCCTTCGGGATCCGATGATGAGAGCAATAAGCTATCATTGAGCTCTTTGAAATGGCGAATAATCGACTTTAGGTCTCGCGTAGCACTTTGAGCACCCTCCGCTGACCTATATATCTCCATCGTTCCTGAAAGAAGATTGGTCGCGAAGTCGATGAACTGCACGGCCGACGCCGCGACGCTTAGGGCAGACAGAGGATCCATGGCGGTATAATCAAATTATAACCTTCGGGAAGAAAGCCTGGATAGCGAAGAGAACTAAATAGTTTCGAGTTTGTTGCTGGGCTCAAGATACAGCCTCATCCAAAGTGCCAATCTACGCCACAAGGCGCAGCTAATGCGGCGCCGTGGGCACAAGAAGATGCTTGTTTTAGCTGCGCCTTTGAGGTCAACATGCGCGAAACCAGGTCAAACTAGTTAATCGATGTTCGAATTCAGACGAGAGCCTGTATTCTGCCATTCAAAATGGACTTACGCTATCCGCAGAAGACTAAATAGGAGTAATTGACGATAAAAACGACATGTTTCGAAGGAAGGCGTCCCGAAACGGCAGGGAGCCTCCTGCTTGTTACAGTTGGCTGCGAAGCCGGCCGCGTCATCTCCTTTTCTTCGTCCTCCCTTCGCATTTGGCTCCTTTTCTCTACATTCGACACATTCACTCTCACGATCTATATCTTTACCCTCTTTCTTGGCAATTTGATTGCTTCCATCTTCCTTGACAACGTTGCTTCACAATCGTTCTTGGAACTTCTGTCAAACTCATCTCTCCTTGCGCCCCTTAATTTGCGTAATCTTTCGCACACTCGCTTTCCAGTCCAGCCGGCTGGACTTCGTTAACTAATAGTTGCGGCGACTTTGGAGAAAACATGAAGGTTCCAACGCTTCTAGCAGTCACTGCCGCTTTGGCACGTTCAGCATTAGCTGCTGACCTACCTTCGATTGTAATCAAGGTGAGGCGGCGGGAACGACAAGAATCGAAGTTGAAACATTTCGCTGATAGAATCTAGGGAGCCAAATTCTTCTACGAAAACAATGGCACAGAATTGTGAGTATATGAACCGTCGGTTCTCGTTGACAGGCCGACAGCTAACCTGGCAAACAATAGTTTCATTCGCGGTGTAGCCTACCAAGGTATGTCGAGCTCGGGAAGTTTGTTACAGTTGATGGCTGATCTAGTGATATAGAACCGTACAGTGGCACCGGCACCACCACATCTGCAGGCACTGTTGACTACATTGACCCCCTCGCGGACGAGACCGCATGCTCACGCGACTTGCCTTACCTTCTCGAGCTCAACACCAATGTGCTTCGAGTCTACGACGTTGATCCGAATGCAGATCACTCTGGCTGCATGAACTTATTTGCCAACGCCGGCATCTACATTCTTGCCGACCTTTCCTCTCCAGATGTCTCAATCAATCGGGACAGCCCAACATGGGATACCAGTCTGTACTCGTATTACACGAGCGTGATTGATTCCCTGGCAAACTACACAAACACACTTGGTTTCTTTTCGGGTAACGAGGTTGCCAACTCTGCGAATACCACGGGTTCTTCGGCATTCGTCAAGGCTGCAACACGCGACATGAAGGCCTATATCCAGCAAAAGGGCTACCGCACCATTCCAGTCGGATACTCCGCAGCAGATGTTGTTCCAATACGTCAACAATTGGCCGACTACCTCAACTGTGGAGATCAAGCCGATGCCATTGACTTCTTTGGCGACAATGTGTATGAGTGGTGTGGCGATTCCAGCTACACTACATCCGGATACAACAACATCACCGAAGAATTCACTGACTACTCGGTTCCGTATTTCTTCGCTGAATATGGATGCAATACCGTCCAGCCTCGTACCTTCAGCAATATCCCAGTCATGTACGGCTCTCAGATGAATGGTTTCCTGACTGGTGGTATTGTTTTCGAGTACTTCCAAGAAACGAATGACTTTGGTATGATATTGTACAACTACTCGTGTTTCTCATGCAGCGCTAAGACAATTACTAGGTTTGGTTACCCTAAGTGGTGACTCTATCAGCACTTTGACCGACTTTGCTGCTTTCTCGACAGAGATTGTCAGCGCGAATCCTACGGGAGTCAACAGCGCCAGCTACAGTGCAACCAACAGTCCCGCGGCATGTCCAACCGTAGATTCGAACTGGCTTGCTGCGTCACCCTTGCCACCCACCCCGAATTCCGAACTCTGCGCATGCGTGATTCCCACTCTGACTTGCGTAGTGTCGAGTTCCACTTCGAACGAGTCCTACGGCGAATTATTCAGCACTGTCTGCGGTTATGGTGCTTGTGCCGGTATTGAGGCCAACTACAGTACCGGTGTCTACGGCGCCTACAGCATGTGCAGTGCCGAACAGCAACTGTCGTTCGCCTTCAACGCATATTATGAGGCCCAGAACGCAGCCGGAAACGGTGGTTCCGCTTGCAACTTCGGTGGTGCAGGGACAACCCAGGCTGCAGTCAGTGCCACCGGTACCTGTGCTTCTTTGCTTAAGGTCGTTGGAACTGCCGGTACCGGCTCCCTCACTGCATCAGCATCCACGGCCACAAGCAGCAGTGGTAAGAAGAGCGCTGCGGATCCTCGATTCGTCGCTCCTAACTTGATTACCGTTGGTTTTGGTTATGGAGCGCTCTTCATTTTGACTGGCTTCTTGGCTGGTACTGGAATAGTTCTGCTATAGGAATATTTCTCTGGAATCGTCCTATTTGTGCATAATCTTTCCATAGAAGGGGAAGATCGGTGATGGTGACTTCTCAATCTATGTCGATTGGCTTGAAGGTAGAAGCAGGAAAATGGCCAAAGTTGTCACAGCATACATGCATCTGCTGTTTGTTAGATTGATTTATTCGCACATTCCTAACGCATCAATAATTGCAACCTTAACCTCTTTGTTTCCTTCATGGATGGTGAAGCCGAACTGGTAGTTCTTGTGTCGTTCAGTGCGCAAGGCGGATAACATTGTTCCCTCGCCACCGCCATAAGCCTAGCGCTGACGGACGATGTGCTTCACCTTATGAATTTCATCGCCATGTAATGCATTCTCATCCAGCTCCATGGGCACAGCATGTGGGTAACCAATATGCTTACGAGAAAGGCAAAGGGAGAGAGTGAAGCTTGGGAACTGAGGGGGAAGAGGTACAATCCAAACACTGAGCGAGAGAAAGTTGATCTATTTATCCTTAAAAAGAGCGTTTCTTAGGTATATTGAAACAATCGCTGAATGGATGGATAACTATGCCGAATGAAAATCCCAAAATTGGATGTTTACTCTACACCGCATTCCATAGACGGAGTGGATGGGTTGGGCAACACGAGATAGGACAACAGAAAGTCGCTGAATATTTCTAATCTTTAACTTTTCGAACTATCCCATTCTGAAATGTTGAAATTCAAAAGTCTTACGTCTGTCTTCAAGCCTGTCTTTGGCTTCCCAAGCTAATATGCCAAACAAGCAACCAGAAATTACAGCTGTAGAGCATCAATCCAGATAGTCCATACTGGGATCGGTATTCAAGCAGAGCACAAGAAAGCCACAAGTTCCCTAGCAACTGCCACCAGGACAACTGAACGTCGAATTCGTACAACTCCCAACATTAGTATCGCAGACGACAATCGTCCCAGCCGGCACGGCAACAGTCCCATCGTAATCGACCGTCACCGCCGGCCCCGCCTGCGAGCCTTGCACACCAACGGTCGCGGTCCCGCCATCATCCCAAACCTGGTAGTAGCTAAATGTCACGACGCCGGGCGCGCCAGCAGAGTCATAGGCCATGGCGAAGCGCGCCATCAGATTCGGGCAGCAGCTGGCGGCCAGCACCCACTCGAAGGCGGCGAAGGTGCTGTTGGCGAAGTAGTAGATGCCCTGGTTTGTGTTGGGGAAGATGGAGAGGTCGGTCCACAGCGGGAACGCTACGGCTTGCACCGTCGGGTCCGAGAAGCTGACTGGGAGCTCATTGGTTGCGACGCTGTCTGTGCCGGAGACGAGAGACAGAAGGCCGTTGGTGCTGGGGTTGGCGACGTTGCTTGATGTACCGAAGAGGGAGATTGAGAATGGTAGGGTTACAGTGCCGAAATCATTCTCGTCGCTTGTCATGTCACAGCCCATGTAAGGGACAGTAGTTGGAGGACCGGGTAGGTGAAGAATCGAAGAAGGAGGCGCGCAGTACGGTATCGATGAAGAGGCAGAAGAAGCTATACGCCGACTTAATCAGTATAAGCATGTGACCTTGTGAAGGAAGGTCAGGATAACGAACTTGTCGTAGAAGAGTAGCTGCTTGTACTACTCGACTGCTGTGTGGGATTCGGAATCGAAGACGGTTGCACATAGCTTGTGGGACTGTAGGTTGTTGACGTTGATGCTGTATTCGAAGATTGGGTGTTGACGGTAGAAGTGGGTGCGGGGCTACTTGAGACGCTGGTAGTGCAAGACACATTGTAAGGAATATAGTCCGTTCCGGAAACATTTAGATAAGTAAGTCCAATCTCTGTAAGGCGTCCACATTGATCGAGCATCGTAGCGTTTGGGCCTACGTTGGATACATCGCTTCGGAATGCACCAAAGTACGAATATCTGATGACGT
>Ga0335073_10013115_pt1 | contig 11616 bp, 8 predicted proteins | sample Lox_Sample_22_FD_207093 | JGI IMG/M metagenome (GOLD analysis project Ga0335073, IMG submission 207093) | Soil microbial communities from Loxahatchee National Wildlife Refuge, Florida, United States - Lox_Sample_2.2 | ecosystem: Environmental > Terrestrial > Soil > Wetlands | place: USA: Florida... | reverse complement strand
CACGGGCCATCGTGTGGAGCGATCGTCCTGCGCAGTCAGGCGTTACACAAATGCTGTTCACGACAAACGCATTGATATTTCGAGATCTCCTGCGAGTGGAACCGAAAGGTATCGCTTCGTCTCTGAACGGATCAGGCTCACAAAGTCCGAACTCAGCCGCGCGTCATCCGCCAGCACCAAAGAGCCGGGCTGCAAATGGCCCTCAACGAGCTGAAGAACGTCTCCATATAGAGACTTTGCCCCATCGAGTAGCACGAGATCCACCGTCTCGGGAAGGCCGGAAGATAGGGTCTCCAGAGCATCCCCTTCGCGAATCTCAACCAGGTCGATCAGACCGGCCTCTTCCAGATTCTCGCGAGCACGCGCCGCTTTCGCGGTTTCGAATTCCGTAGTGATTACCCTGCCGCCGCCATTATCCCGCAGAGCCGCAGCCAGGTAGATTGTCGAGACGCCGAACGAAGTGCCGAACTCGAGCACATGGTGAGCGCGGGTCGAACGTGTCAGCATGTAAAGGAGTTGTCCAGTTTCGCGCGAGACAGGCAGTGGAACTTCTTTCAGCAGCCCATACAGTTCGCGATACCTTGTTTTGCTGTTGAGCAATTGAGACGCGCCCGAGTCGATCACCGCTTGCAAGGCCGGTTCGGACGCATCGGCCTCGTTGAAGAGACGTTCCAACAGCTTGACGATTTGAGGGGAATTGAGTGTGTTCGTTTCCATATACGCACCTTCTAGCAAGCCGGATGAGCCGGCATGCAGATGAATTGGTGCGTTGGTTGACGGAAACGCTTACGGCAGCGGGCAGGACGCCTGCTACAAAGCCATCATCTCTCTAGGGGGCAAGTCGAGTCAACAGGGCTAAGGAAATCGAACTCGCATAGCGAATTACCCCAGACAGCCCGTTCCTGCAACAATCCCTCGTTGTAACCGCTAACCGTACGCGACTAGATTGGATGAATTGCCGATGAAGATTCCACGCAGGGAGAAGAACTGATGAAAAGCCAAACGATTCTCGTGGCAACGTGGCGTGACGGCTTGTTCGTCATCGGAGACGACGGATACAGCCACGAGCTTGCAAATGTGCCCGTCAAGTGGGTTGCTCCAGACGGACACGGTGGCGCTCTCGCAATTGTCGGCAAAAATTCGCTGTCAGCGCGCTCACCAGAGGGTGAGTGGACTACGCTTGCTTTGAGCGAATTCGAGCTTTCGTGCTGCATGGCTGTTGGAGAAGCCGTATACGTAGGAACGGATGATGCGCGCATGCTGCGCTTCAACGACGCGAGCGGCGCGCTCGAACCTATCGAGGCATTCGACAGAGTTCAGGGTCGGGATGCTTGGTTTGCCGGTTCGGCCGTTATCAACGGCCAACGTGTTGGACCGCCACTCGGTATTCGCACGCTCACCGCCAACTCGACCGGGAGCATACTATTCGCAAATGTTCATGTGGGAGGTATTCCGCGCTCCATAGATGGCGGCAGAAGCTGGCATCCCACGATCGACATCAACAGTGACGTCCATGAAGTGTGCGCACACCAGACGCATCCTGAGATCGTTGTTGCGGCCGCCGCTGCTGGTCTTTGCATAAGTCGAGATTCGGGGGAAAACTGGACGATAGAGACGAAGGGACTCCACGCCACCCACTGCTATGCAGTTGCGATCTCGGGCGACGACGTTTTCGTCTCGGCCTCTCAAGATCCCTTTGCTGCTCCGGGGCGAGTCTATCGGAGGCCGCTTAGGCCAAATGGGTCCCTCGAAGCTGTGGAAGGAGGGATACCTGCCTGGACTGAAGGTATGGTCGATACCCGTTGCATCGCCACCAAAGGTTCGTTCGTTGCCGTTGCTGACAAAGGTGGCAATCTTTACGGTTCCAATGATTTCGGGCGGACTTGGTCATCTATGAGGACGGGATTACCGGGCCCTAGCAGCATTCTCATATGTTGAAGATAGAAGCCTTCGTCTTTCTTTGGACGAAGCGCCATAGCGCGGACACCTGCAAAATCTCAGTGCTCCAAAACACACGTCCCAGCACTAAGACCTTCGCGGCTCACGAGCATACTCAGTTGGCGTCACTCCGAGTGTCTGACGGAACGCCCGAGTAAACGCGCCGGCACTCTCATAGCCAACCTCGAAAGAGGTCTCCGTCACCGACCGTCCTTTCGCCAGCAGTTCGAGAGAGCGCAGCACCTGCATCTGACGGCGCCACTGACCCGGGCTTAGTCCAGTTTCTTTCTGAAAGTTCCGAAACAGCGAGCGCTCCGACAAGCCAACCTCACGCGCTAGCCTGGCGAGATCCTTGGCAACCCCAGAGGGATCCTCTGCCATCAGCGTTGCCAGGCGTTTCAAAGCTGGATCCCTGGGGACCGGCAGGTGCAGTTGCATCTGTGAGGCCGCACAAATCTCGTCGTACAGTACATGAACCAGGCGTCGGTTGGCGGCAATCGCCTCTGGATTTTCCACCCATGTCATCATCCGCACGACAATCTCCTTCAGCAGCGGAGACAACGACAGAATGCGAGGCTCTAGAGGCGCGCTTATTCCTTCCCTTGTCTTCAGACGCACCATCCAGCCACTGATCTTGCCGCACGACCGCAAGGAATGCGCCATGTTCGGCGGGATCCATATGCAACGTCCCGGCGGGCAGGTCCACGCGCCCGCATCTGTCTCCAGGACGGCAAGCCCTCCGTCGAGACCGCACAATTGTGCCTCTGGATGGCTGTGAACGGCCATTTGCCGGATTGCAGCTCGAGGCAGCTCCCACGCAACGACGCCCAACCTCTCCAGAACATTTGGCAGTCTTGGGTCATTCTTTGGCATACACGGTCAAGCGTCGCACAGACGGTCTTCCTAGACTACCTATAGAGGAGCACTCCTGTGAAAGCAGCCATCGTAACCTCAGCTGGTGCCAAACCGATCTTTGGCGAATTCCACAGCCCCGTGCGGCGCGACGGTCTCGAAGTGATCAGCGTCACAGCGGCCGCATTGACAAATCTGACGAAAGGCCGAGCCGCAGGCTCACACTACAGCGCGGATAACCACTATCCCTTTGTTCCCGGCGTGGACGGCGTGGGCGCCCTCGCCGACGGTCGGCGCGTGTACTTCGCTATGCCCGAAGCTCCTTTCGGAGCGATGGCGGAGCAGACTCTCGTCGACCCGCACCGAACGATTGGTTTGCCCGACAACCTCGACGATGTGACCGCTGCCGCACTGGCAAACCCCGGTATGTCCTGCTTCGCCGCGCTGATCGAGCGCGCCCGCTTCCAGGCTGGCGAGACTGTCCTCATCAATGGCGCAACCGGTGCCGCAGGGATCGTCGCCGTTCAGGTCGCGAAACAACTCGGAGCAGGAAAGGTGATCGTTACCGGCCGCAATGCGCGGGCACTCGAAACGCTGCGTTCGCTTGGCGCCGATGTTGTCATCCCCTTCGATCTCCGTCCCGAGAACCTTCAAGGCGTTGGGGACTTTGAACAAGCCCTTACGGCTGCATTTGCCGATGGGCTGGATGTCGTCGTCGATTACCTCTGGGGAACCAGCGCGCGCACCATTATCGTCGCGGTCGCAAAGGCAGTGGAAGACGCACACCCTGTGCGCCTCGTCCAGGTTGGGGAAGCGAGCCGCGAATCCGTAGAGCTGCCCGCGCCCGCATTACGCTCATCGGCCATCCAGATCATGGGCAGTGGCCTCAAGTCGGTTCCCTTGCCCAGGCTCCTCGGAGGCATCCGTCAGACCTTTGATCTCGGCGCACAAGGCAAACTCTACCTTCCCACTAAAGTCGTTCCTCTCTCGACGGTCACAGAAAATTGGGAGACTTCCGGGAATCCCCGGTTGGTGTTCACTTTGAGGTAAGCAGCGCGTAGCAAGGCAGGCTCAGCTGCTTAGCAATCAGCGATGACAATGGACAACCGGATAGCCGCTACGAAAGGAAATTTTCCATGATTGTTGTCACCACCCCTACCGGAGACATCGGCCATCAGGTGCTGAAGCAGGTTGTTCAAAGCAGCGAACCGTGCGCGTGGTCGCTCGCGATCCCTTGCGCATCCCTCAGGAAATCCGGCAACGTGTCGAGGTCATCCAGGGGTCGCACGGCGACGGTGCAACCATCGAGAAGGCTCTGACCGGCGCGGATGCACTTTTCTGGCTGATACCGCCAGAACCCTTGATAAACCTGAACAGCGTGGATAAGGCGTATGTCGACTTCACAAGACCTGCTGCGGACGCTTTAAGAAGATGCGGCGTCAAGCACGTAGTGGCCGCATCCAATTGGCTTCCAGATGTCTACTGGCAGTTCTCAGATAACCTGTGTGATCGAAACCAAAATCTGTTGCGAAGCGATGGTTTATTAAAATCACTATCCACTCGCAATCATCCTGCACTACCGCGACGATCATTTTTGGGTGTGGTGACGATCGAAGTCAAGAGCGAGGACGTTCTTCGTTTAGTCAGAAGAGCAGATTCGAACGGCGCCGGCGACAGATCGAGGTAGGCGCAAAGGTTTTCGGGTGCCACTCACTCGCAGAAGAAATTCATCGTGAGACGAACTGGAGACCTGCAAACGTGCTCCGGGTATGATGCCGTGCGCCTTAAGCTTTTTTAGTAAGGCAGCGTCGCTATCGGAGACGCTGTCCACGACGAAATTCCCATCTTCCTTAATGTCGGTCAGCGGTTTTGAGCGCTGGGCCGACATCTTGCCATCCAGGGCAGGAATGCAATGTCCGTGAGGATCAAATTTTGGCCGCCCGAGCTTTGCATCGATACGCTCTTCAAGGCGTTCTGAGATGAAATGCTCCAACCGTTCGGCCTCGTCGTGGACTTCCTCGATGGGATAGTCGAGCACCTCGTAGAGAAATGTCTCGAGCAGCCGATGATGACGCAGGATCTCCAGCGCGCGCCGGCGGCCTGCAGTTGACAAGCGGACGCCTCGGCGGGATTCGTACTCAACGAGCGGCGTTGACGATGCCGCCAGCTTCTGAAGCATATTCGTAACCGATGCGGGTGCGACACCGAGCCGTTCCGCCAGCGCAGTGCTGGCTACTCGCTCCTCGTCCGGTCCACCCAGCGCATAGATGGCCTTCAGGTAGTTGTCCACGGACTCGGTGTTCAGGTTGACCCGGCGCGTTGTCATCTATTTCTCAGTCCCCAGATTTGACATCATCTCTATTTTAGGTGTACCTAATTAATTTAGGTAAGCCTAAATTGCTTCGAGGGAGTGTCTTCCCCGCGCCCCTCCTGAAGCCAAAGCCACGCAGACAAGCTGGAGGTCCTGTGAGCGCAATTCGAGCTTGGAAATACGGTGTCGCTCTTTTCGTCATGTTAACCGTGGTTAACCCAGGCTTGCTTCGCGCACAGAGTGGAACAACCAGCGCCTTGTCAGGTGTTGTTGCCGACCCGAGCGGGGCGGTTATTCCAGGAGCGAAGATTACGCTGACCTTCACGAGCAGCAGCGCTCAAAGGACGATCACCACAGGGACAGAGGGAGGGTTTTTATTCCTGCAGCTCACCGCCGGCGACTACGACCTGGCAGTCGATGCGCCAGGGTTCGCTGCGAGTACCCGGCAGTTGACCTATGTGGGAGTGCCCATTCACCTGAACATCGCTTTATCCGCTGCCGCTTCCCATACGGAGGTGATGGTGACTGCAACCAACGATGATCCTACGGAACCAGCCCATGTTGACATCGCGCCGCAGCAGATCGACAGGATGCCCACGGAAAGCGTCAGTTCGCCGTTTAGCTCTCTGATTACGATGACAACGCCGGGAGCCGCTGCCGACTCGAACGGTTCGTTTCACCCGCTTGGCGACCACGCCGAAGCATCCTTCGTCGTCGACGGTCAGCCTATTACGGATCAGCAGAGCCGTACATTCTCAACGCAGGTTTCGCTGAATGCTCTGCAGTCCGTGGAAGTCCGCGAGGGAGCGCCGGGAGCCGACGTAGGCGACAAGACGAGTATGGTCATTGTGGCGCAGACTCGATCTGGTCTCGACCAGCGTACACCGCATGGCGCTGTGGCCCTGAGCCGCGGCACATTTTCCACTTCCACCGGGAGCGCCAATCTTGGCTTCGGAACATCCCGATTTGGTTCGTTTACTGCTATCGACGCCCTGAACAGCGGCCGCTTTCTCGACACGCCGGAGATTGCTGTGCTCCATGCCAACGGCAATGCCGAAGACTTTATCGAGCGTCTGGATTATAAGGCGACCGACAAGACTAGCGTGCAGTTGAATGCGAGTCTGAGCCGCTCCTGGTTCCAGACGCCCAACACGTACGATCAGGACGCGCTTGCGCAGAACCAACGGCAAACAGTCGTGAGCTTCAATGTCGCGCCTCAGGTACTCCATACCTTCAACAGCCACGCCTTCAACCAGACCAACACCTGGGTCCGTCAAGACAAGATTCGCTATCGCCCCTCGGACAATATCTATTCGGACACGCCTGCTTATCTCCGGCAGGCACGCCGTCTGACCAATGCCGGATTGCGCGATGAGCTGACATACAACCGTGGACGACACAGTGTGGTCGGCGGCATCGAGTTCAAACACACCTTCCTGGCCGAGCAGTTTGCCACCGGGCTTACCGATCCGGCTTTCAACAGCCCTTGCTTGAACGCGGATGGCTCTCCGTCCTCGAATACATCAGTCACAGATCCATCACAGTGCGTAGCGGCTGGATTGACACCGAACAATACATTTCTGCCGGGACTTCTAAGCATCGACCTGACACGCGGTGGAAGCATTTACGACTTCCAGGGTTCAACAGACATCAAGCAAGTCGCTTTGTTCGGTCAGGACTTCATCAAATTCGGCAACTTCACCGCCGGCCTCGGTCTACGTTTTGATAAGTACAACGGCCTGGCGCGAAACCACGGAGTTCAGCCGCGTGTCGGCCTGATCTACGGCGCGAATTCCATCCACACGAGCTTCCATCTCAACTATTCCCGCGTCTTCATCACTCCCTACAACGAGAACCTGATCGTCGCCAGCTCCAGCGGACCGGGCTCTGTCTCCTCCAAACTCGGTGCGACCGATTCTGCGATTCTCAACACCGGCCATCGCAATCAGTTCAACGTCGGCTTTGAAACAGGGCCTTGCCGCTTTTCCTTAAGCGGCGAGTATCTGTGGAAGTTCACCTACGGAGCGTATGACTTCGATGTTCTGCTCGATAGTCCCCTGACGTTTCCCACACAGTTTCGCAAATCGAAGATCGACGGCGGACTCGTGCGCCTCACGCTCAATCCCACGCATGGCGTGAATGGCTTCTTTACGATCAGTCACGTTCGGTCCCGGCTTTTCGGTCCGGAACTCGGCGGCATCAGCTTCACGGCTCCTTACGGCAACGTGGCCCGGCCCGATCATGATGAAGGATTGGCGATGAACCTGAACCTGCGTTATCAGTTCGGTCGCCGTGGTCCCTGGATCAACAGCTCGTATCGCTATGACGGCGGCCTGGTAGCGGTAGCCGTGCCGAATATAGCGACAGCTCTCCAATTGACAGGGGATGAGCAACAGCAGATGGGCCTGCATTGCGGCAACACATTTGCGACTGTCTCCGCGCCATTGCGCTTCTGCTCCGGCCCGATCAGTGCGACGCGCATCCGCATCCCTCCTCTTGGAACAGAGAACGACGATCGCAATCCTCCGCGCATCGCCGTGCGGAACACGGTGGATCTCTCTGTTGGCGAAGACGGCCTGATTCATCACGAGAACCACAGCCTCGGCATTCGCGCGGAAGTCGTAAACCTCAACAATACGAAGGCGCTCTACAACTTTCTCTCGACTTTTTCAGGAACGCACTTTCTGACACCGAGAACCATCACTGCGGGGGTTCGATATTCGTTCTAGACGTCGTTACCACAAGTAGGAGCTTTACTAGAGGGGAAGCGAATACTTGCTCGGCGCCTTGCCTGTCACTCGCTTGAACATTGCCGTGAAGCTCCAGGCGGTCTCATAGCCCAGAGCGTCGGCAATCTCTATCAGTGGCCTTCCCTCCGTCAACATCGGTATCGCAGCGAAGGTACGGACATGATCCCGCCACACCTGAAAAGAGAGATCCGTCTCCCGCTGGAGTAGCCGATTCAGGGTACGGGGGGAAACCGCAAGGCGATCGGCCCATTGTTCTAATGTGCTCTTATTGCCAGGGTTTTTCAGGAGCATCTCTTCCATGCGACGCAAGCGCGCATCCTGAAGAGCGGGGAGGCTCACCGGATGAATCGGAGTCCAGTCGATCTCGCCCATCAGTGCAGTGATGATGAAGGCATCCTGTCCGGCTTCGTCGTACTCGATGGGCATTTCGACAACGCGCAGAATGAGTTCGTGGAGCAGTGGGGACACGGCGAGCATCCGCGGAGTGGACGGGGCTGCCGGCGGACAGCCATCTTCACGGATATAGAGCGTGCGCATTTCAAGCGGCCCGATCGTACTTGTCTGATGGGGATAGCCAGACGGGAGCCAAACGGCGCGCCTTGGCGGAATGATCCAGCAGCCCAGATCGAGAGTCAGCTTAATCGTTCCCGACGCAGCATACAGGAATTGGGCGCGAACGTGGCTATGCCGATACCCGACGTAGCCGGCGGGATAGCTCTTCGCCATCGCTGAGATCGGGCGAGGCACGGTCTGCAGATATTCGTGATGTTCTGATCGCTTCGCCATGACCAGATAGCCGTAGAGAGTGGCAAGTTACGCGGAGCACGCAACTGCATGATTTGAGTATAGTTCAATTACGACTGAATTGGTCGGATATTCGAAGGGCTCCTGCGGCAGTCTTTTGGCGAAGCACCGCAAGAGCCCGAGATCGACAACCCAAAGGCTGGCGACTGCCTTTCAGTGTAGTGCAGACGCACGCCGGCGGGAAAAGAAGAAAAGGGGCGTGCGTATGTTTCATAGTTGGCGTGTTTTCTCGACGGGCTTGGTGCTTTCACTGGCGGCAGTTGGCTCCGCGCAACCAACGCAATGGCCTGCTTGCAGCTCTCCAACAGGAACTTCCCGGATCACCGTGAGTGGAACTGTCTCGGATACGACGGGCGCTCGCATTACCTCGGCGGCCGTCCACATCGGGTGTGGAACGCAGGTGCAGCAGACCAGCACTGACAGCGCCGGACACTTTACGCTGACCGTTCGCGAAGGCGCATATCGCCTGCAGGTCGAAGCAGCGGGATTTGCGGCCTATACCAGAGATCTGAACGTCAATAGCGGCACTTCTGCCGCCGACGTAACTCTCTCAGTGCAGAACGATTCCAATACCGTCACGGTGCAGGCAGAGGCCGGATATGTCGCCAATGATGCCACGCTTGCCACCAAGACCGATACGCCTCTTCTTGAAACGCCACAGTCGATCACGGTGATAACGCGCGACCTGATGGACTCACAGGCCCCGCAGAGCATAAACGAGGCCTTACGCTATGCGCCAGGCGTTGTGCCCGAGTCGCAGGGAACGACCTCATCCTTCTGGAATTCGAGCAGTCTGCAGCTGCGTGGTTTTATCCCGGACATTTACCAGGATGGGTTGGCGGACGACGCCACCGGCAACAATTTGCTCGACGCCTATTTTTACCAGAACATCGAGATCCTGGAGGGGCCATCTTCCACGCTCTACGGACAGGGCAGTCTGGCCGGCATCGTGGACGTAGAAACCAAACGCCCCAGGGCTACGGCGCTCCGTGAACTCCAGTTCGGCACCGGCACGTATGGCCGCTACGAGGGCAACTTCGATTTTAGTGGTCCGCTGGCGACACCGCATCTGCTCTATCGGCTCACCGGAGTTGGATTCTCCGAGGGCTCGCAGACATGGTTTATCCATCCGGAGCGCTATGCGATCGCGCCTGCTTTGACCTGGCTACCGGATTCGAAGACCAGCCTGACATTGTTAAGTAACTACACCTACAACCCGCAGGTGGGTGCCTATGCCAATGTGCCGGCGCTTGGCAGCGCGCTTTACAACCCCAACGGAAAGATTGCGCCAGGCTTCTTCGGTGGCGATCCGAACTTCAACATGACGAAGCAGTCCTTCATCCAGGCTGGAGATGTGTTCAGCCGCAGCTTCGGTGATGACTGGCGGCTGGATCAGAACTTCCGCTTCACGGGCAACCGCGACTACGCAAAGATGATCTGGCCCGAGGGTCTTGAACCGGACAACGAAACCCTGGACCGGTACACGTTCATCCGCCACGTTTCCTTCAACTCCACTCTCTCCGATCAGCGCATCGTGAAGGTGCTTCAAACAGGCAAGCTACGGCAGACGCTGCTGGCGGGCGCCAACACTTTGCATTTCCGCGAAGGCTGGAACTGGGGCGATGGGGCGATCGATCCCATCAATGTCTTTCATCCGGTCTATCACCTGCAGATCACCGCCCCAACGATCACTGGCCAAGAGAGCCTGCTCGAAGACCAGATCGGAATCTACTTTCAGGACCAGGCGTCGCTCGGTCGTTTGCGGCTCTCCTTCGCCGGCCGTCATGACTGGCTCTCTGGACAGGTAACAGAGACCGGCCTACCGGTCACCGTCAAAATGAATGATGAGAAGTTCACCGTGCGTGCAGGTGCTTCCTTCCTTGCCGGGCACGGCTTTGCTCCTTACTTCAGCTATGCAACGTCCTTCCAGCCGGACCTGGCCCTGTCTCCCAACCTGACGGTACTGCCGCCCACGACGGGCAGGCAGTTCGAAGGCGGCATCAAGTACCAGCCGGAGCATGTCAATGCCTTCCTCACCGCAGCCCTCTACGACCTGACACAGCAGAACGTCGGCATTCCAATTCCGCAGAACCCCAGCTTCAGTCAACCCATCGGCGAGATTCGCTCACGCGGCTTCGAACTGCAAGGGCACGGCTCGCTTGGGCATCGCCTGAGCATGATCTCCTCCTATGCGCACACCTCATCCATCTACACAAAATCGGACGCAACCGGCGTAGCTCTCAACGGAACTGTTGAACCCACACAGGGCAAGTATCAATACGGTGTGCCGCTCAACATCGCGTCTTTCTGGGCTGACTACAACCTGCCGTTTGCCTCTGTGAATGGCCTGGGAGTAAGCGCAGGCAGCCGCTTCGTCGGCGCAAGCTGGGGCGACCAGGTGAACTCCTTCAAGGTCCCGGGAGCAACCTTGTTCGACGGCGCGCTTCACTATGACTTCGCCAATGACTCCCGCCTGTTGCATGGAGCCCGCCTGCAGATCAATGCCGCCAACATCGGCAACCGTACTTATGTCGCCTCCTGCTATGCGACCGACGGCTGCTATTACGGCGCGAAGCTCACCGTTTACGGAACCATCCGCTATCGCTGGTAGTGCTTGATTTTGGAGGACAGAATATGTCTCATCTCAGCGCAAGGACGGTGCGGCGATGGTACCGCATCCACAAGTGGACCAGCCTCGTCTGCACCGCGTTCCTTTTGATGGCCTGTATCACGGGTCTGCCGCTCGTCTTTCAGGACGAACTGGAACCGTTGCTGGAGCCGCACACCGCCGCTGCTGTCGTTCCGCCCGGCACGCCGGACGCTAGCCTTGATCGAATGGTGGTCGAGGCCGAGACTCACTTCCCGGGCCTCCGACCTCTGTTTGTCGCCTATGACGACGATGAGCCTCGTGTCTTCGTGACACTGGCTTCATCGCTCGATCCTAAGCCATCCGAAGTCCGG
>Ga0335073_10013114_pt1 | contig 11616 bp, 8 predicted proteins | sample Lox_Sample_22_FD_207093 | JGI IMG/M metagenome (GOLD analysis project Ga0335073, IMG submission 207093) | Soil microbial communities from Loxahatchee National Wildlife Refuge, Florida, United States - Lox_Sample_2.2 | ecosystem: Environmental > Terrestrial > Soil > Wetlands | place: USA: Florida... | reverse complement strand
AAATATTTTATAAAATATTTAAAATAGATTTAATTGCAAGCTGACAAAAAGGTTTTTATATTCACAATATTTTTCTAATATAGATGCATGTCCATTAGAAAATATAAGTTATATATTATAGTATAATACTATTTAATTTATATAACTATAGATATAAAAAGTAAGTTGAATTAAATTAAATGATTAATTATTTACAAAATATTATGAGTAATAATTGTGATGCACCTAAACCTTGAGGTTTATATTTCCAAGATAGTGCTACACCACAGATGGAAGGTTTAGTAGAATTACATGATAATATAATGTTCTATTTAGTTATAATATTATTTGGAGTAGGATGAATAATGATATCTATAGTTAGAAATTATACTAATATAGTTTCACCTATATCACATAAATATTTAAATCATGGTACATTAATAGAATTAATATGAACTATTACACCTGCATTAATATTAGTGCTTATAGCATTCCCGTCTTTTAAATTATTATATTTAATGGATGAAGTGAGTGATCCAGCTATGTCAGTATTAGCAGAAGGACACCAATGATATTGAAGTTATCAATATCCTGATTTTTTAAATTCTGATAATGATTTCATAGAATTTGATTCTTATTTAGTTCCTGAATCGGATTTAGAAGATGGAGCATTAAGAATGTTAGAAGTTGATAATAGAGTTATTATTCCTGAATTAACACATGTTAGATTTATTGTTACAGCCGCTGATGTTATTCATTCTTTAGGTGTTCCAGCCTTAGGTATTAAAGTTGATGCCTATCCTGGTAGACTAAATCAAGCATCTATACTTGTTAACCGTGAAGGTGTGTTTTATGGTCAATGTTCAGAGATCTGTGGTCTATTGCATAGTAGTATGCCAATTGTAGTAGAGTCTGTAAGTATAGAAAAATTTTTATCTTGATTATATGAACAATAAAATTATTAGTAATAATTTTATATAAAAAATATATATTTTTTAATACTCATGTTGTTTTTAAACAATAGAAGTTATTTATTAGAAAACCTTATACTTTATAATAAGAATTAAAGATCCCTTAAAAGGAAATTAAGGAGAAGAACTAATAAAAAGCCTTAATTAATAAATAAAAATATAAAGATATATTATATTTTTACAATTAATATACTTTTTTTTTACAAAAATTATATTAATTAAGTAAAAACAATAATTAAATTGCATTAAATATACAATGAATTTGTCCTTAATACTTTTTTTAATAGGAATCTTAGGATTCGTTTTAAATAGGAAAAATATAATATTAATGCTTATTTCAATTGAAATAATGCTTTTAGCTATTACGTTTTTAATATTGGTAAGTTCATTTAGTTTTGATGATATATTAGGTCAAACTTATGCTATATACATTATAACTGTAGCTGGTGCTGAATCAGCAATAGGTTTAGGTATTTTAGTTGCTTTTTATAGATTAAGAGGAAGTATTGCAATAGAATATAAATAATGTATTTAGCTATTATAACTTTACCTTTATTAGGATCAATAGCTTCCGGTTTTTTTGGTAGAAAAGTCGGTGTTAGTGGAACCCAATTAATTACATGTTTTTCTGTAGTTGTAACAACATTATTGGCAATAATAGCGTTTTTTGAAGTAGGTTTAAACCATATACCTGTAACAATAAGTCTTTTTAGATGAATAGATAGTGAATCACTAAATGTTTTATGAAGTTTTCACTTTGATAGTTTAACAGTAAGTATGTTAATACCTGTGTTAATAGTTAGTTCTTTAGTTCATGTATATTCTATAGGTTATATGAGTCATGATCCACATAATCAGAGATTTTTTAGCTATTTAAGTTTATTTACATTTATGATGATTGTACTTGTTACTTCTAATAATTTCTTATTAATGTTTGTTGGTTGAGAAGGTGTTGGAATTTGTTCTTATTTATTAGTAAGTTTTTGATTTACTAGAATAGCAGCAAATCAAAGTTCTATGTCTGCTTTTTTAACAAATAGAGTGGGGGATTGTTTCTTAACTATAGGTATGTTCGCTATCTTATGATCTTTTGGTAATGTGGACTATAGTACTGTATTCTCACTGGCTCCTTTTATTAATGAAAATATTGTTACAATAATAGGTATATGTTTATTAATTGGAGCTATGGCTAAAAGTTCTCAAGTAGGATTACACGTTTGATTACCTATGGCTATGGAAGGTCCTACACCTGTTAGTGCATTAATACATGCAGCTACAATGGTTACTGCTGGTGTATATTTGTTAATGCGTGCTAGTCCTTTAATAGAATATAGTTCAACTGTATTGATTTTATGTTTATGATTAGGAGCAATAACAACTGTATTTAGCAGTCTTATTGGTTTATTTCAACAAGACATTAAAAAAGTTATTGCATATAGTACTATGAGTCAATTAGGTATGATGGTTATAGCTGTAGGTTTATCATCATATAATGTTGCTTTATTTCATTTAGTTAATCATGCTTTTTATAAAGGATTATTGTTCTTAGGGGCAGGTGCTGTAATACATGCAGTGGCCGATAACCAAGATTTTAGAAAATATGGTGGATTAAGGCCATACTTGCCTTTAACTTATTCTGTTATGTTAATAGCAAGTTTAAGTTTAGTAGCTTTTCCTTTTATGACTGGGTTTTATAGTAAAGATTTTATATTAGAATCTGCATACGGTCAATTTTTTTTTAGTAGTACAGTAGTTTATTTCATAGCTACTATTGGTGCTATGTTCACTACACTGTATTCAGTTAAAGTTTTGTATCTAACTTTTTTAGCAAGCCCTAATGGTCCTATAGTTAATTATAAAGGTCATAATACTGCTCATGAAGGAGACATATTTATGAATTTACCTTTAATTATATTAGCTATTTTTTCTATATTTTTTGGATATATAAGCAAAGATATATTCATAGGCTTGGGTTCAGACTTATTTTCTGATAACAGTATTTTTATTCATCCCGCAAGAGAAATTATGTTAAACACTGAATTTGCTGTACCTATCTTGTTTAAATTATTACCTTTATTTTTCACTGTTTCACTTAGTATTTTAGCAATAATTTTATCTGAATTTATGCCTAAAATTATAATTAATTTTAAATTAAGTAGATTAGGTTATAACATATTTGGTTTTTTTAATCAACGTTTTTTCATTGAACTTTTATATAATAAATACATTACAGGTATTGTTCTAAAATTAGGTGGTCAAACAACTAAAATTTTAGATAAAGGAAGTATAGAATTATTAGGACCTTTTGGTTTAGAAAAAGGACTATTAGCTTTAAGTAAAAGTATATCTACTTTAGATACAGGAGTTATTACTAGTTACGCTTTATATATTTTAATAGGTCTTATATTTTATATTTTAATTCCTTATCTTTCTTTATTTGATAATAGCTTATTATTATTAATATTGTTATCTCTTTTTACTATAACTAAATTTAAAGTTAATAATATATAAAAAAAATTTTTTTTTATAATTATGATATATATATATATTAGTAGTGACGATTTATATTATTTTTAATATATCCTTATATAAAAATTAATTTTTAGGGTTAAACCTTTAGATTTCTTACTTTTTATGAAATAAATAAAGAGTAAATAAAAAATTAATTGTATTAATTTTTTATAATATATACACATGTGCCTACTTACATCTAAATACTAAAAGAATTTAAATTCTTTTTTAGAATATATTTAAATAAAAATTATAATCATAAACAAAACATGAGAATTTTAAAAAGTCATCCTTTATTAAGATTGGTAAATTCTTATATAATCGATAACCCACAACCAAGTAATATTAGTTACTTATGAAATTTTGGATCTTTATTAGCTGTTTGTTTAGTTATACAAATAATTACAGGTGTAACTCTGGCAATGCATTATAATCCTAGTGTATTAGAAGCATTTAATTCAGTAGAACATATAATGCGTGATGTTAACAATGGTTGATTAATACGTTATTTGCATAGTAATACAGCTTCAGCTTTCTTTTTCATAGTATACTTACATATAGGAAGAGGTTTATATTATGGGTCATATAAATCCCCTAGAACATTAGTATGAGCTATAGGTACTGTTACATTTATATTAATGATAGCTACAGCCTTCTTGGGTTATTTACATAGCCCAAAATGATTAAAATTCAATAATAACAATTTAAAGAACACAAACAACTTAAACAATAATAACCAAAAAGGATTCAATACTATTATTATAGAATCCAACTTTATAATGAAATTTTTTTCTAGAGAATTATATTTAAAAATAGAATATTTCTTTTGTTTAATATTTTTATTAATCTTATTTTTAATATCTTGATTGTATGATGATCTTGCACATGAAAATTATTTTACAGGTAATGCAGAAGAAATTTTTGAGAAATTAAATGAGGAAAAAGTAAATAATTTATTAAAAGAAAATTCTTTTAGTGAAACACAATTATTATCTAATGATGAATTAACTGTTAATATTTCTAGTGAAAAGATAGAGTCTTTTAATGAATCTGTAACTGTAGATCATCAGGATAATATATGAGAAACGAATGAGGAATTAGGATTAAAAGGTTTATTTCATGAAAAAGTGCCTCTCAATGAATTTTTTGAGTTTGATGCAATGTATTATCAAATACAAAATTTAGAAGCTTTTATTAATAATGGTGCAATTGAAATTGATATTATTAAACATTCAGATGATTGTATTAAACCTAGTTTTGTTAGTTATATAACTAACAATGTATCTTCATCTCAACTTAACAATGCTAATGAAGAAGAGCTAGAAAATTATATGAAATCAGTTATAGCTGATTATAAAATGGATTTAGAAAGAAACAGAGAAATATGAAATAAAATAGACGAACGTTATAATGCTGTTTCACTAGATACTCCATCTCCTACTTCTACAGAAGATTCAAAATATGAAAAGCTTATAAAAGCTATACTTTCAGATAAAGATGTTACTATTTATGAAGAAAATATTTTTAACGAATGACCTGAATCCTCTTCTTCTTCAGGAGATTGAAGTAAATTGGAGCCATTAACAGGTTTTGCTTTTAATAAAGAAAAATCTATTGATCATACTATTCCTAAACAAATTATTTTTATATCAGACAGAAATGATAATGGTGAACCTGTACTACCACTACCAAAATTGGGTAGTGATAATATAGGACCTAGACCTAATGAGGATAATAATTCTGCTTTAGCTGTTTGAGAAAAAGATGTATCTGTTATGAAAGCTTGAGCTAAAAAATATCCCTTTTTTCCTGAACATTATGTTCAAATGCAAAATTCTAATCAAGAAGCAAATAATGAAGCTTGATGATTAGCTCAACAAGATAATAGCTTAGAATGAGATAGACCCACAGATGAGGGTGAAGAATCCTATTATCTTGAAGAATTATTTGGAGAGAAAGAATATCCTAAAACAGAAGAACCTAAAGACTTTGTTTCATTAAAAAACAAAAGTAATCAAATTAATAATGGATTATTATCAAGTAATAGATTTGATAATTCTAGTTCTATAATAGGTAAAAGACAAATGAGTACTCTTAACAAAACAAATATTATTGCTAGTAATAATATTATATATTCTGAAAAAGTAGATGAATTTTTAAAAGAGAAAAATTTAAATCCAGTCTATGTTTACGAAAATTTAAAGGAAATCTCTACAAGGAAAAAGATATTGCAAGAAACTAAGAATCTTAGTGGTATTTATTTAATTTTAAATAAAGTTACAATGGATTATTATATAGGGTCAGCTTCAACTAATAGATTTCATGTTAGATTTTCTAATCATTTAATTCATTTCACTGGTAGTAAAATTGTTAAACATGCTGTTAAAAAATATAAATTAACTGAATTTGCTTTTATAATATTAGAGTTATTTCCAGAAATAATTACTAAAGAAAATAATAAAAAGTTATTGGATTTAGAGGATTTTTATTTAAAATCTTTATTGCCAAATTATAATATATTAACTGAAGCAGCCTCTAGCTTTGGTTATAAACATACTGAAATAAGTAGAATAAAGATGAAAAATAATTATAGTGAAGAACGTCGTTTAAAAATAGGTAATTTAAATAAAGGTAAAGCTTTAAGTAAAGAAACTATAGAAAAAATGAGAGAAAGTGCTTTGAATAGAAAATCTGTAACTTTTTCATCAGATGCTCTTGCAAATATGAGAAAAAGTTCTAAGGCTATAACAGTATATAATTTAGACGATACTGTTTATGGCCAATATTCTAGTATTGTAGAGGCAGCTTCTTATTTAAATTGTAATGAAAAAACAATTAGAAGAGCTCTAAAATCAAGTAAAAAATTGTTAAAAAGACGTTGAATTGTTAAGTATACTTAATAGTTAAGTGTATTGTTATTATTATTAAATATACTTAATTATTAAATATGTTGTTGTTGTTGTTGTTGTTGAATTTTAATTATAGTCCCATGAGTTTAAATTTTTATGTAATCTACGAAGAAAAATAAAAATAAAGTGGAATAGCCCGACAGGGTTATTGAGAAAACAGAATTGTTTTCTTGGCAATATTAGTGAAAACGATCAAAGAATTTATAATTTCATAGCACTTGTAATAAGGAAATGTATATGCTAATATATATAATTATGAATTAGAGATCGTCGGTTATTCGTATGATCGCGACAGACTGGGTCACTAATGGGTGTCTGAAATGATGCTTAATGCACAGTCGGGACTTTTAATTATTCAGTTAAAAAGGAATAATTAATAAAATAACGAATGTTAAAGTTATTTTAGCTTTTTATATATGCCTTTTCGTTTATATTAAGTAAGTTTGTATGTTTTACCCTATGGTCAAATGTCATTATGAGGTGCTACTGTTATTACTAATCTTATGAGTGCTATACCTTGAGTTGGACATGATATAGTTGAGTTTATTTGAGGTGGTTTTAGTGTTAACAATGCTACATTAAATAGATTCTTTTCTCTGCATTTTGTATTGCCTTTTGTTTTAGCTGCATTAGCTTTAATGCATTTAATTGCACTTCATGATAGTGCAGGGTCAGGTAATCCGCTAGGTATTTCAGGTAATTACGATAGATTACCTTTTGCTCCTTATTTTCTTTTCAAAGATTTAGTAACAATATTTTTATTTATTTTAATATTAAGTGTATTTGTTTTCTTTATGCCTAATGCTATGGGTGATAGTGAAAATTATGTTATGGCTAATCCTATGCAGACTCCACCAGCTATAGTTCCTGAATGATATTTATTGCCTTTCTATGCTATACTAAGATCTATACCTAATAAATTATTAGGTGTTATAGCAATGTTCGGTGCTTTATTAATGTTATTAGTTATGCCATTTACTGATTTAAGTAGAAGTAGGGGTATACAATTTAGACCTTTAAGTAAAATAGCTTTCTATATATTTGTAGCTAATTTTTTAATTTTAATGATATTAGGAGCTAAACATGTAGAATCTCCTTTCATAGAACTTGGACAAATTAGTACTGTTATTTATTTTTCACATTATCTAATTATAGTGCCTTTAGTAAGTTTATTAGAAAATAGTTTGATAGAATTAGAAACAAAAGTTAAAAATATAGGGAAATAATCTTGTATTAAGTAAGGTAAATTTTTTTATATATTTTTAAACGATTTTTTTGTTTAACAATTTATTTTCCAGATTAACTATATAAAAATATTGTTTTTAAATTATATCCCTACCTATTGCTGATAATAAAATATATTATCTTATTTAAATATAAAGCAAAGTGTTAATTATACAATTAATGTCAAGTTCCCATATTAATTTATCATTTCTTTCATATAACACTACAAAACAAAATATAAAAAGAGAATATATTGCTATACAAGATAATTTAAATTATAATTTAAAATCAAGTATTTCACTTTGAACTGAAAGATGATTTTTATCTTCAAATGCAAAAGATATAGGTACTTTATACCTTATATTTGCTATATTCTCAGGATTATTAGGTACAGCTTTTTCTGTTTTAATTAGATTAGAATTAAGTGGACCAGGAGTTCAATACATAGCTGATAATCAATTATATAATAGTATCATTACTGCTCATGCTATATTAATGATATTCTTTATGGTTATGCCCGCTATGATAGGGGGATTTGGTAATTTTCTATTACCATTAATGATAGGAGGTCCGGATATGGCATTCCCTAGATTAAATAATATAAGTTTCTGATTATTACCTCCTAGTTTAATATTATTTTTATTTGCTAGTGGTATAGAAAATGGAGCCGGTACAGGTTGAACATTATATCCTCCTTTAAGTGGAATACAAAGTCATAGTGGACCAAGTGTAGATTTAGCTATTTTTGCATTACATTTAGCAGGTATAAGTAGTTTATTAGGAGCAATAAACTTTATAACTACTATACTTAATATGAGAAGTCCAGGTATAAGATTACATAAATTAGCTTTATTTGGATGAGCTATATTAGTTACAGCTGTATTATTATTATTATCATTACCTGTACTTGCTGGTGCAATTACAATGGTTTTAACAGATAGAAATTTTAATACATCATTCTTTGAAGCTGCAGGTGGTGGTGACCCTATTTTATACCAACACCTGTTCTGATTTTTCGGTCACCCTGAGGTTTATATATTAATAATTCCAGGATTCGGTATAATAAGTACTACAATATCAGCTAGTTCTAATAAAAGTGTGTTTGGGTATTTAGGTATGGTTTATGCCATGATGTCCATAGGAGTGTTAGGGTTCGTTGTGTGAAGTCATCATATGTATACAGTAGGATTAGATGTTGATACTAGAGCGTATTTTACAGCTGCTACATTAATTATCGCCGTTCCAACAGGTATAAAAATATTTTCATGATTGGCAACATGTTATGGAGGATCATTGCAATTAACACCTTCAATGTTATTTGCTTTAGGTTTTGTTTTCATGTTTACAATAGGAGGATTAAGTGGAGTTGTTTTAGCTAACGCTTCTCTTGATATTGCTTTCCATGATACTTACTATGTTGTTGCTCATTTCCATTATGTTTTAAGTATGGGTGCGGTATTTGCATTATTTAGTGCATGATATTTTTGAATACCAAAAATATTAGGATTAGATTACAATGTGATGCTAGGTAAAGTGCATTTCTGAATATTGTTTATAGGTGTTAATCTTACATTCTTTCCTCAACATTTCTTAGGTTTACAAGGAATGCCTAGAAGAATTAGTGATTATCCTGATGCTTTCGCAGGTTGAAATCTTATAAGTAGTTTTGGTAGTATAGTTAGTGTGGTAGCTACTTGATTGTTTTTATACATTGTATATTTACAGTTAGTAGAAGGTCGTGTTACAAATAGATATCCTTGATTAAGTCCTGAATTTTATAGTGATAGCTTACAAACATTGTTAAATAGAAGTTATCATTCTTTAGAATGAGCATTAACTAGTCCTCCTAAACCTCATGCTTTTGTTAGTTTACCCTTAAGTACTTCATGTATATATAACATAAGATAATATATATATATATATACTAATAGTATATATATTTTTCTTATGTTAATTGTTTTTTTTTTACATCTGAGTAATAAATTTTATTACTCAAGGGTTATGTGGTAGATGGTTCTGCGTTTTGATTGCAGATCTTAAATTAGGGGTTCGATTCCTCCATATCCCTTTTATTTGTAATATTTTTTTTTTAATATTATTAGTAAGCTTATATATACACGATGAAATCTAATTATAGTTCTCATTTATAAAAGTAGAGAATTTATGACTTTAAATTAATGGAGGTTTCCTTTATTAACATATATAAAACATAATATGATACAAGCAGCAAAAATTATAGGTACAGGTTTAGCAACTACAGGTTTAATAGGAGCAGGTGTAGGAATTGGTGTAGTTTTCGGTGCATTAATATTAGGTGTAGCTAGAAATCCTTCATTAAGAGGTCAATTATTTGCATATGCCATTTTAGGATTCGCTTTTGCAGAAGCTACTGGATTATTTGCTCTTATGATGGCTTTCTTATTATTATACGTTGCTTAATCATTATAAATTTAGAATAATAATAGTTTATTTTATTAACACGTTTATAATATAGTAAATTAATATATTTACTATACTCTTATTAGCTTAATGGTAGAGCAGGATACTTCTAATATCTAGATCTAAGTTCGAGTCTTGGATAAGAATAGTTTTTTTCATTGATGAATAAAGCAATTATATCATTAATTTGTAAATTAATAAGTAATAACTAAGTGTAGCATTAAGATATATTATTATATAGTAATATCTTATCTATAAAATGAAATTATTATTATACTAATGCTTTATTAAATAAAAATATAATATATTTGTTAGGTATATTGTTATTAATAAAATTAGATTTTCTAAAAAAAAAATGTTATATATGCCTACTTTAATTTCTATAGTAGAAGTATTGTTAGTAACTGTACCTGTATTATTAACAGTTGCTTTTGTAACTGTTGCTGAAAGGAAAACAATGGCAAGTATGCAAAGAAGATTGGGACCTAATATAGTAGGATATTATGGTTTATTACAGGCATTTGCTGATGCATTAAAGCTTCTTTTAAAAGAATATGTTTCTCCTACACAAGCTAATTTAATACTATTTTTCCTTGGTCCTATAATTACTTTAATTTTTTCATTGCTAGGTTATGCAGTTATACCTTTTGGTCCTGGACTGGCTGTAAGTGATTATAATTTAGGTATATTATATATGTTGGCTGTTTCTTCTTTAGCTACGTATGGTATATTATTAGCAGGTTGAAGTGCTAATAGTAAATATGCATTTTTAGGTTCACTTAGAAGTACAGCTCAATTAATTAGTTATGAATTGATATTAAGTTCGGCAATATTACTTGTAATTATGTTAACAGGAAGTTTAAATCTTACTGTAAATATAGAAGCTCAGAGAGCCGTATGATTCATTATACCTTTATTTCCTATATTTATTATATTTTTTATAGGGTCAGTTGCAGAAACAAATAGAGCTCCTTTTGATTTGGCTGAAGCTGAGTCAGAACTTGTTAGTGGTTTTATGACAGAACATGCTGCAGTAGTATTTGTTTTTTTCTTTTTAGCAGAATATGCAAGTATTGTATTAATTTGTATTCTAACGACTATTTTATTTTTAGGCGGTTATTTATATGATTATTTACCTGTTTTTTTATTTACTTTTATTGAATACTTTAATTTGGATTTTTATTTAAATTATTTGGGTAATAAAGAAGTTTTATTTTCAGATCCTATAATAGAAGGATTTATTTATGGTTTAAGTTTAGGATTAAAATCATGTTTAATGATTTTTGTTTTTATATGAGTTAGGGCTTCTTTCCCTAGAATACGTTTTGATCAATTAATGTCTTTTTGTTGAATAGTGTTATTACCAATAGTAATAGCATTTATTGTATTAGTTCCTTGTATCTTGTATAGTTTTGAAATAATACCAAATAATGTTTATTTATTTTAAAACAATTTCAAAATATATAAATATTTTATAAAGAGTGCGGACAAAGGAGTTGCACCTCTATATACTGGGCATGAGCCAATTATGTTACTATTACATCAATCCGCATGTATGTTGTTACATATATTATTAATAACCA
>Ga0335073_10013113_pt1 | contig 11616 bp, 11 predicted proteins | sample Lox_Sample_22_FD_207093 | JGI IMG/M metagenome (GOLD analysis project Ga0335073, IMG submission 207093) | Soil microbial communities from Loxahatchee National Wildlife Refuge, Florida, United States - Lox_Sample_2.2 | ecosystem: Environmental > Terrestrial > Soil > Wetlands | place: USA... | reverse complement strand
GCGCTCGCCGCGCAGGTGAAGGCGGGCGAACTGGCACCATGCGAGTTCGTCAACGTCGAGTCCGAGTTCGCGGCCATGTCGGTGGCGATCGGCGCGTCCGCGGCCGGCGCCCGCGCTTATACCGCCACTGCCAGCCAGGGCCTGCTGTACATGGCCGAGGCCCTCTACAACGCCTCCGGGCTTGGCCTGCCGATAGTGATGACCGTCGCCAATCGCGCCATCGGCGCCCCGATCAATATCTGGAACGACCACAGCGACGCGATGTCGCAGCGGGACTGTGGCTGGATCCAGCTGTACGCCGAGACCAACCAGGAAGCCCTCGACCTGCACATCCAGGCTTTCCGGCTGGCCGAGGAGGTGTCGCTGCCAGTTATGGTGTGCATGGACGGCTTCATCCTGACGCACGCGCATGAGCGCCTGGAGATCCCTGCTCAGGAGCAGGTCGATAACTTCCTGCCGCCCTACGAGCCGCGCCAGGTCCTGGACCCGGCTGACCCGGTGTCCATCGGCGCCATGGTCGGCCCGGAGGCGTTTACCGAGGTGCGCTACCTCGCGCACGCCAGGCAGGGCCAGGCGCTGCAGCTGATCCCGGAGATCGCGGCCGCGTTCGCGGGCGAGTTCGGCCGCGACTCCGGCGGCCTGGTCCGCCATTACCGCACCCAGGATGCCGCCACGATCGTCGTCGCGCTCGGCTCAGTACTCGGCACGATCAAGGACGTCGTCGACGAGATGCGCACCGCGGGCCAGCGGATCGGCGTGCTGGGCATCACGTCGTTCCGGCCGTTCCCGCTCGATGCCGTCCGGCAGGCACTGAACGGCGCCCGCCGCGTCGTCGTGCTGGAGCGCGCCCTGGCCGTCGGCATCGGCGGCATCGTGTCGGCGAACGTCCGGATGGCCCTATCCGGGCAAGCGCAGCAGCACGTGTACACCGTGATCGCGGGCCTCGGCGGCCGTGCCATCACCAAGGCCTCGCTGCACGAGCTGCTCACCAGGGCGACTGCCGACGAGCTTGAGCCGCTGACCTTCCTCGACCTCAACACCACGCTGGTGGACCGGGAGCTGGAGCGCGTCGCCACGTCCCGCAGATCCGGGCCCGCGGCCGAGAACATCCTGCGCGACCTCGGCGCGGTCGCCAGCCGGATCGGATAGGAGCCCACCTCATGCCAGTCCAGCCGGTCAAGTTCTACCAGGTCGGAAGCTTCGCGGTCGGCAACCGCCTGCTGGAGCCCGAGCAGCGCTCGGTGCAGTCAGAGTCCGGCCGCACGAACTCGCTCAACTGCGGCCACCGCGCCTGCCAGGGCTGCGGCGAGGCGCTGGGCGCGCGGTACGCGCTCGACGCGGCGATGCGCGCCACCGGCCGCCAGATGGTGGCGGTGAACTCGACCGGCTGCCTGGAGGTCTTCTCCACGCCGTACCCGGAGACCTCCTGGCAGATCCCGTGGATGCACTCGCTATTCGGCAACGCACCCGCGGTCGCGACCGGTATCGCCGCGGCCCTCCGCGCCAAAGGCCGCCAGGACGTCCGGGTCGTCGGCCAGGGCGGTGACGGGGGAACCGTCGACATCGGGTTCGCCTGCCTCTCCGGGATGTTCGAGCGCAATGACGACGTGCTGTTCGTCTGCTACGACAACGAGGCTTACATGAACACCGGCGTCCAGCGGTCCGGCGCCACTCCCCCCGCAGCCAGGACCGCAACAACGCCGGCCGTGGGCCCGGAACCGGGCAACGTCTTCGGCCAGGGGAAGAACGCGCCGCTGATCGCGATGGCGCACGAGATCCCTTATGTCGCCACCGCGACCGTGGCCGGCCTGCGCGATCTCGAGTACAAGGTGCAGCGGGCGATGGAGTTCCGCGGCGCGCGGTATCTGCATGTGCTGGTGCCGTGCCCGCTTGGCTGGGGCAGCGCAGCCGGTGACACGATCAAGATCGCCCGGCTCGCCGAGCAGACCGGCCTCTTCCCGGTCTTCGAGGCTGTGGCTGGCGAGGTAGTCAGCGTGACCCCGATCCGCCGGCGGGCCGCAGTCGAGGACTATCTGCGGCTGCAGACCAGGTACGCGCACCTCTTCAAGTCCGCGGAGGGAGCGGCCACGATCGCCCGGCTTCAGCAGATCGCCGACCGGAACATCGCTCGATTCGGCCTGCTGTCCGACGCTCAGTCCGGTTAGGGAGGACCCGTGCACGACAAGCCGTTCGCGATCACGCTTGACCCCGGCTCCAGCCTGGCTAACAAGACGGGCACCTGGCGGACAGAGCGGCCGGCGTACGTCGACCTCATGCCGCCCTGCAATCACGCCTGCCCGGCGGGCGAGAACATCCAGCAATGGCTGTATCACGCGGAGGACGGCAGCTACGAGGCTGCCTGGCGGCAGATCATGCTGGACAACCCGCTGCCCGCGATCATGGGCCGGGTGTGCTACCGGCCCTGCGAGACCGCGTGCAACCGGGTGCAGGTCGACGCCGCCGTAGGCATCAACTCGGTCGAGCGGTTCCTCGGTGACGAGGCCATCCGGCAGGGCTGGACCGTACCGCTCACGGCGGCGGAGACCGGCAAGCGCGTGCTGATCGTCGGTGCCGGGCCGGCCGGCCTGTCGGCGGCGTATCACCTGCGCCTCCTCGGTCACCAGGTCACGCTGCGCGACTCGGCGGTGTGGGCCGGCGGCATGATGCGGTTCGGCATCCCGGCCTACCGGCTCTCACGTGATGTGCTCGACGCGGAGATCAGCCGCATCCTCGCCATGGGCGTCAGCTGGGAAGGCGGACGGCAGGTCACCGACATCGAGGCGGAGATGGCCGACGGCGGCTTCGACGCGGCGTTCCTCGCGGTCGGTGCGCAGAAGGGGAAGCGCGCCTATATCCCGGCCGGTGACTCAGCCCGGATCCTGGACGCGGTCACGCTGCTGCACTCGATGGAAGGTGCGGAGCGGCCCAGCCTCGGACGCCGGGTGGCCGTCTACGGCGGCGGCAACACCGCGATGGACGCCGCCCGGACCGCACGGCGCCTCGGCGCCACCGACGCTGTCGTGGTCTACCGCCGTACGCGGGACAGGATGCCGGCGCACGAGGTCGAGGTCGAGGAGGCCACGGAGGAGGGCGTCCGGATGATGTGGCTGTCCACGATCGCCAGGGCTGACGAGGGCAAGCTCGTCATCGAGAAGATGGCGCTGGACGAGACGGGCTTCCCGCAGCCGACCGGTGAGTTCACCGAGCTTGATGCCGACACCGTGGTGCTGGCGCTCGGCCAGGAAGCTGAGCTGTCCCTGCTCGACGGCGTGCCCGGCGTCACCATCGAGGATGGGGTCGTCCAGGTCGGCGCCGACCTGATGACTGGCAGGCCGGGCATCTTCGCCGGCGGCGACATGGTGCCGGCTGAGCGCACCGTCACCGTCGCGATCGGGCACGGCAAGCGGGCAGCGCATAGCATCCACGTCTGGCTGACCGGCGACACGCCAGGGAACGGGGCCGCCCGTGGCCACGGCGCCCGCCCGGCCGCGCAGACCGCTCCCCGGCTGGCCACATTCGACCGGCTGAACATCTGGTACTACTCCGACGCGCCTGCCACCGTTAGACCGCAGCTGGACGCTGCCCGTCGGATCACCACGTTCGACGAGGTCACCGGCGGCCTGGATGAATCCACGGCGCAGTTCGAGGCGCGCCGGTGCATGTCGTGCGGCAACTGCTTCGAGTGCGACAACTGCTACGGCGTCTGCCCGGACAACGCGGTCGTCAAGCTCGGGCCCGGCCGCCGGTACGAAATCGATCTCGACTACTGCAAGGGCTGCGGGATCTGCGCCGCCGAATGCCCGTGCGGGGCGATTGACATGGTTCCGGAGCGGATCTGAGTACCTTCGCCCGGCGAGCGCGAGGACCAAGGTCCTGCACTGGCCCCTACGGCCGCGGCTAAGGTAAAGGTCACGGGCCCGGAACGCCTCGTTCCCGGTCGTAATGATCTTAACGAACCGAGCGAAGGGCAGCTGCAGATGGCGGACCGGGCGCAGGGCAAGTCGGGCATCAAGGTCTTCCTGCTCGATGACCACGAGATCGTCCGCCGCGGCGTCAAGGACATGCTGGAGGCCGAGCCTGACATTACGGTGGTGGGCGAGGCCGGCACGGCGGAGTCTGCGCTGGCCAGGATTCCGGCGCTGCGGCCCGATGTGGCGGTGCTCGACGTACGGCTGCCCGACGGCAACGGCGTCTCAGTCTGCCGCGAGATCCGCTCCCGGATGCCCGAGATCGCCTGCCTGATGCTGACGTCGTTCGGCGACGACGAGGCGCTATTCGACGCGATCATGGCCGGCGCGGCCGGGTACGTGCTCAAGCAGATCCGCGGCACGGACCTGGTGGGCGCGGTGCGCACCGTCGCGGCCGGCGAGTCGATGCTGGACCCGGAGGCAGCCAGCAAGGTGATGGCCCGGATGCGGGATCAGGCCAGCCGGAAAGACCCGCTGGCCGGGCTGACGAACCAGGAACGCAAGATCCTCGAGCTGATCGGCGAGGGACTGACCAACCGGCAGATCGGCGAGCGGATGTACCTGGCCGAGAAGACCGTGAAGAACTACGTCTCAGCGCTGTTCGCGAAGCTCGGGATGGAGCGCAGGACGCAGGCTGCCGCGTACGCCTCCCGGATCTTCGACCAGCACTAGCCGCGACGCTTACCGCACTAGTCGCCCGCCGGCTCTTCAGCGGAGCTGCCGGTCAGCGGCACCCGCCAGTGCAGCTCCGTGCCACCGCCGGCAGCTGCGGCTACCCGGAACGAGCCGCCGAGAGTCAGGGCCCGCCGGTCGAGATTGCTCAGCCCACTGCGGCGCCCGGTGTCCTTTATCCCCGAGCCGTTGTCGCGGACGGTCAGCGACAGGTCCTCCGCCGCCCGCACCCGGACCTCGACCTTGCTGGCGCCGGAGTGCCGGGCGGCATTGGACAGCGCCTCGCGCAGGACGGAAAGCAGATGCTCTCCCACGTCCTCCGGCACTTCATCGAGAAGCCCCTCGAGTATCAGCCCCGGGGGGAAGCCGAGTACGGCGGTCATCTCGTCCACTACCTGTAGTATCCGGGCCCGCATCCCCGGCAGCTTCGCATCCTGCCGGGTCTGCAGCGCGAAAATCGAGGTCCGGATCTCCCTGATGGTCTCGTCCAGTGCATCGACAGCCGTGGCGACCCGCTGCGCGACCTCGGGTGAGCTGATCAGGGAAGTCGCTCCCTGCAGCGACATACCGGTCGCGTAGAGCCGCTGGATCACCAGGTCATGCAGGTCGCGGGCAATCCTGTCGCGGTCTTCGAACACCGCGACCTGCTCGGCCTGGCGGCGGTGCTCGGCCAGCTCGAGCGCGATGCCCGCCTGGCTGGCAAAAGTGACCAGCATGTCGACGGCGGCAGGCGCCAGCGGCATGGCTCCCGGCCTGCGGCCAGCAGTGAGCACGCCGCGGACGTTGCCGGGGCCGCCCAGCGGCACCAGGATGCTGGGGCCGAGCTTCAGGTGCTCCCGCGCAACCTGCGCGACGCGCTGATCATTACTGAAGTCGTCGACGATCAGCTGCTCACCGGTCTTCAGCACCGTCCCGGAGGCCGACCCGCTGGTCGGGAGCACCAGGCCGAGCGCCTCTTCGGCGCCAACGCCGGCCGCGTGCTCGATCTGGAGCTGTCGTCCCTCGGGCATCGGCAGTGCGAGCACGACGAGATCAGCCCCCGACATTTCCAGTGACTTCGCGGTGACCAGCGCGAGCGCGTCGCTGGCATCCGCGCCGGACAGCAGCGTCCTGGTGACCTCTGCGCTGGCGGCCAGCCAGCGCTGCTGTCGGCGCGCCTCGTCGTAGAGGCGAGCGTTGTCAATAGCGACGCCGGCGGCAGCGGCCAGCGCCACGAGCACGGCCTCGTCCTCTTCGTCGAACTGGCCGCCGTCTTGCTTCTCGGTGAGGTACAGATTGCCGTATACCTCGTCCCGGATGCGAATAGGGACGCCCAGGAAAGAGGTCATCGGGGGATGCCCTGCGGGGAATCCGGACGACAGCGAATGCGCGCCGAGATCTGCGATTCGCATGGGCTTTGGATCGGTAATCAGTGCCCCGAGCAGGCCCCTCCCCTCTGGCCAGTGATGAATCCGGGCGATCTCCTCGCCGGTCACGCCGACCGGAATGAACTCGGCGAGTCGCCCGCCGTCGCCGACGACGCCCATGGCTCCGTACTTCGCATCCACGAGCTGGACGGCTGCCGTGACGATGTCGCGCAATGCGACCTCGATGTCGAGGCTGGCGCCGACCGCGACGACCGCCTCGAACAGCGCGTTGACCCGGTCGCGTGTGGCCAGCACGGCGTCGAGCCTGACCTGTAGCTCGGCCAGCAGTTCGTCGAGGCGCAGGCTCGGCAAGAGAGCCCGTGACCGTCCGGTTTCCACTGATAGCTCCGCACTACGGTAGCTCGCGACAGCGCGATATTACGGCGACGTGCCTACCGTATTCAGAGCGGGCAGGTTGATCAAGTACGCCAGCGGGCCGTACTGCTGGCACCGCGCCGGTTAGGCCGCCGTGCGCCGCAGCTTCGCGCGGTCAGCCAGCCGGTCCGGCAGCGTCGTCAGCAGTGCGATCACCGGCCTGGCACTGGCCGGCACGATGTACCGGGCCTTCGGGCTGCGATGAGCGGCCGCGTCCGCGATCGCGGCGGCGACGAGCCCGGGTGCGATCCCGCTGGCGATCTGGTCGGCGAGGTACTTCGCGCCGCCCGCGACCATCGCCGCGTAGTCAGCGGGCACCTCCGGGCGGCCGCCCGGGGCCGCATCCGCCGCCGCACCGATTCCGGTCGCCACGAATCCTGGCTCGACGATCACGACCTTGATGCCAAACCCGGCCAGCTCAAGCCGCAGCGCGTCCGACAGCGCCTCGACTGCGTACTTCGTCGCACCATAGATACCCATCCCAGGGAACGTGGTGCGACCGACGACTGAGCTGACGTTAATGATGCGGCCCGACCGGCGGGCCCGCATGGCGGGCAGAGCGGTCCTGGTGACGTCCAGGAGCCCGAGCACGTTCGTGCGGAACTGGCGGTCCACGTCGGCACCGGCCGTCACCTCGACGGGCCCGGACAGCGCGAACCCCGCGTTGTTGACCAGCACGTCGACTCCCGCGCCGCCGGTCTCGGCGCCGATCTTCGCCCAGCCGCGCCGGACCGATTCAGGATCGGCGACATCCATGCCGATCGCCCGGATGCTCGGCGAGGTGGCGGCCAGCTCCGCGAGTACCTCCTCGCGGCGCGCGGCGGCGAAAACCCGGTATCCGCGGCGGGCGAACTCGATCGTGGTGGCTCTGCCGATACCCGAGCTCGCCCCTGTGACGAGCACGCTCTGCTGGCCTGTCATTGCTGCCTCCCTGGCGGTAAACCGATCGGTTTCCTAGCAACTGTACACCGATCGGTTTCCAGAGCCAAGCCGGGGAGCTAACCTGGTAGTCATGACGGCGAGCAGCACCCAGTCAGGCGGCGAACGGACCAGCGCGGACGGACCGGTTACCCGCCGGGAGGCAGCACCGCGCCAGCGGCTGGTGGACGCGGCAGGCGAGCTGTTCTACCGGAACGGGATCGGAGCGGTCGGAGTTGACCTGGTGAGCAAAGCCGCAGGCGTCTCCAAGCGCACGCTGTATCAGCAGTTCGGCAGCAAGGACGAGCTGGTGGCGGCCAGCCTCGACCATGCCGGCGAGGAAATACTCGGCATCTACCTGCCGTCGGCCGATGGCGGAACCGGCGATGCCGCAGCAGGCACTCCGCGCGAGCAGATCCTGGCAACCTTCGACGCGCTACGCGGCTGGTCGGCAAGCGCTGAGTTTCGCGGCTGCCCGTTCATCAACACCGCGACTGAGATCGCTGATCCACGCCATCCTGCCCGCCGGGTCGCCAGGGAGTACAAGCTGCGAATGCGTGAGTTCTTCGCCACGCAGGCTCAGCGTGGCCGGGCACGCGACCCGCAGGAACTGGCAGACCAGTTGCTGATCGTCTTCGATGGCGCGATCGTGCAAGCGGTCATGGATACCGCTCGCAGCACCGGCGCCGCCCGGACGGCGGCCGAGGCGCTGCTCGCCGCGCACGACGTCCGCTAGCGCCGCTCACCAGAAGCTGATTCCCCACTTCGCCGACATCTGCATGGCCACTGCCGCGACAGCCACGCCAACGACGAGCGACGCGGCCAGCGCGAGCCAGCGGGCCGGGCTGGCCACCACTACTGCCGTTCCCTGGCCAGTGCCGGACCGATCCGACAGCAGCCGCGGCAGGCGCGGAGCGTAGTTCAGCACGTGAATAGTCATGACGCCGAACCACAGGATGAACGACGCCTTGTGCAGGAAGAGCCATGGCCCGTTCCCTGGCCCGACGATGGCCAGCAGGACTCCGGTCCCGAGGACCGCCACCGACGTCACGATGACAAGCGGACCCAGCAGTCGCAAGAGCGGGGCGGGCGGCCCCTTCCGGACGTAGGGCAGTGCCCCGGCGTAATACCTCGCGAACCGGTAGACCGTCGAGGCAATCTTGAGCAGGACCGGCCCGATCAGCAGGAGGCCCACCAGGAAATGGACCACAAGCAGCCGGTGCACCTCCAGGACCGTGACGCCCTCGATGGCGAATCCGAGCAGCAAGACGGCGCCCGTCATGGCGGTCAGCTTCGCGTTGCCAGCAACGCCCGCCGCGCCCGTATCCCGGCGGTGCTGCGGCCCGATGCGTGCGGTGCCGGGGTGACTCATCACGTCGCTGCCCGGTTAAGCCGCAAGGCCAGCGACGGGCAGGCATTGACGGCGCGCCGGGCATGCGCGGCGAGGCCCGGCGGCACGCTGTCACCAATGATCGGGTAGCCCCACTCATCCAGCTCGATCAGCTCGGGCAGCAGGTCGGCGCACAGCCCGTGTCCCGTGCATGAGATCGGATCGATCGTCAGCCTGAGTTTCGATGTCATCGCCACTCCTGCTCGGCCCACGGCCGCGGGACGGGAAGGATCGAGGTGCGCGAGCCGCCGCGGTGCGAGGCAAGGCACGGGCGGCGGCGGGCATGACTGTGCGCGTCTGCCGCGAACGTGCGCACGGCCGATGCGGCCATCCGGACCGCGCCGTCTGGATGGCGGCACGCGCCGCGACCGGAGATCACGCCGAAGCGACGCTGCATCCGGCCGAGGGGATCGCCGTCCGGCCGGCCAGCGGCGAGCTGGGCCATGTCGTCGGAGATCGCTGGCAGCCCGAACATGCACGGGCCGCACTGTTGCGCGCCCTGGCTGGCCAGGAAGCGCATGATCCGCGCCGCCTCGGCGAGCCCGCACGATCCCGGCGGAAGCGCGAAGAGCACGCCCGCGCCTGGCGCCCCGCCAGCTTGCTTCAATCCGGCCGCGGTCAGCGGTAGGCCGCCGACCGCCGAGATGTCATGCCAGGTACCGAAGTACCCGCCGATCAGGACGGCCTCGCTGCCCGCGTCGAGCCCCGCCAGCGACAGAACGCCGGCGACTGTCGCACCGGCCTCGACTTCGTACACGCCGGGCTGTCGTACCGCTCCGGTCACCGTCGTCAGCATCGTGCCGGTCGCGCCGGCCCGGCCCGCTTCGCTGAACCACCGCGCGCCGTAACGCGCGATCAGCGCCACGTGCGCCAGCGTCTCGACATTGTCGATGAGCGTTGGGCGCTTGCCCACACCGCGCTCGAACGGCCGGGGCGGCGTAGTGACTGGCTTGGCCTCGCCGCCGTTCAGCCAGTGCACGAGCGAGGTCTCCTCACTCGACACGTAGTGGTGCGGCAGGTCGTGCACGCTCACAGGGACGCGGTCCAGGCCAGCCTGCTGCCGCTCGCCGACCGCCGCCGCCACGATGTCGATCAGCCAGTCTCTGGTGCGCGCCAGGCACAGATGCGCTTCGCTCGCGCCCACGGCCTCGGCCGCCAGCGCGATCCCGTCCAGGACCAGGTGCGGGGCACGGGCCAGCAGCGCCTGATCCTTCTCGCTGGCTGGCTCGCTCTCCATGCCGTTCGCCACTACCACGGCTGGGCCGCGCTTCGACGCCACCGTGCGCATTTTGGTACCGGTAGGGAATCCTGCCCCGCCGCGGCCGGTGAGCCCGGCGGCTTCGACGTGCCCGAGCAGGTCATGCCTCGAGATCCGCCCGAGCGGCGCAGGTCCGTACCGGTCTGCGTGCTCGCGCAGCGTCGCGGCGCGATCGCTGTGATGCCAGCCGAGCGTGAGGCGGCGCAGTTCGGCGCCGCGCTGCGGTGCCGCCAGCTGCCCTGCCACCGGACGGCTCATGACTGGTCACCAGCTCGGCCCGCTGAGGTTGCCGGCCTGGCGGCTGTGTGCAGCAAGCTCGCTGGCGTGCCGGCCCGCCGGGCCCAGCCGGACTGCAGCGGGCCGGCCGCCACGAACGCGATCGTTGCCAGCATGAATACCGCTGTCACTGTCGTCCCGGCAGCTCGCACTGCGCCCGGCCCGGCTAGCCGCAGCCGCCAGAGCACCGCAGCGCCGACGACGAGTACGCAGAGCCCGTCCAGCATCAGCAGCCAGGGCAGGCGGCTGTCCGTGCCGGTTCCGAGGCCGTGCCACAGAGCCACCGGCCAGCACGCGTAAGCGAGCCAGTGCACGCCCCGCCAGGCCTGATAGGGCAGCCGGGATCGCAGCACGCTGCTGACGACGAGCGCAGCCAGCATGTCAAGCGAGATCGTGCCCAGGCTGAGCCAGAGCGGCCGGTACGCCGAGCTGAACGGAACGACCGCCGAGATGATGCCGATGCCCGCGTATGGGTCCAGGACGGTGCTGACCACATGCATCGCCACGAACGCGACGGTCAGCAGCGACAGATTGCGATGCAGCCCGGCTCGCACGACTCCCGGCAGCTGCCGGGTGGAGAACCGGGCCGTCCCGGCCACGCCCAGGGCGACAGTGGTCGTCAGCAGCACCAGGGCAACTACTCCGGTCGCCCTGGTCGTGTACCAGAGCTCGGTCACGATCCGCCGGAACTGACAACGGGCGGGGCCGGCGTGCTCACCGGCTGCTGCGCCGGAGGAGTAAGCCTGTGCCCGTGATGGTGCTTGCGATGGCTGCCGCTCTCCGCTGAGGTGCCGGCGCTGCCGGAGGCGTTGGAGCTGGCGGGCGGCGCGCCCGTGGACGCACGGCCGGACGAGGTCGACGAACTGGCGCTGCTGCCCGGTATCGCGTGCGCGAATGCAGTGCCCATCCCGAGCGACGCCGCCGCGGCACCGCCGGTGATCCACAGAGTGAGCTTGCGGATCCGGGCCAGCCTCTCGTCGCGGCGACGCGACGCTCTTAGCACGTGCTCCCGCATTCAGCCCTCACTCTCCTCGCGGCCTTCGATGGACCGGGTAGCCGAACCACCGACATCAGCTTGCCCGCTTACATCACGGTGACCGGTTCAGGAAAAGTTCAGAACTGGCAAATGTGCACAGCGGGCGTCAGGCTGACCGGGCACGGTCGGCCGCCGCTCCGCGGCGCGGCGCCCGGTCCTGCCGGGCGAAAGGCAGCTCGATAGTGACGGTCAGTCCGCCACCAGGCGTATCAGACAGTGCCGCTGTACCGCCACTGGCAACCGTCAGCCGGTCAACTATCGCCAGGCCAAGGCCAGTGCCGCCGTTGCTGGTCGCGAATCGGCGGAAGGCTGTCCGC